>Ga0164241_10003179_pt1 | contig 16907 bp, 18 predicted proteins | sample OricomyardsoilBY_FD_108780 | JGI IMG/M metagenome (GOLD analysis project Ga0164241, IMG submission 108780) | Backyard soil microbial communities from Emeryville, California, USA - Original compost - Back yard soil (BY) | ecosystem: Environmental > Terrestrial > Soil > Unclassified | place: USA...
CGGCAGCGACGTCTTCACCGCCGACGTCCTCTTCAAGGGCACGGTCGGCGGCACGATGGCGCCGGGCGCCAGCGGCTTCGCCGACCTGCAGTCCTCGGTGATGCGGCTGATGGAGCTGCCGCCGCAGACCGTCGTCCATCCCGGCCACCGCGAGCCGACGACGATCGGCGAGGAGCTGGAAGGCAACCCCTTCGTGCAGATCTGGCGCGGCGAGGAGGAGACCGGCGACGAGCAGGTCACCATCTGGGATCGCCCGGCGACGCTGAAGCTCTGGGCGCCCGACTACGACGGCGGCAACAAGGCCTGGGTCGTCTTCGGCGACGACGACACCGAGGCCATCGTCGGCGGCTCCCAGGTCGAACGGGGTTGAAACTCACCGCCGACGGGCCTGAAACGTGTCTATATGTCACGTTTGCGGCCCGTCGGCGGAGCTGGACTAGCGGATCACCGCCTCCATGAGGAGCCAGCAGCCGTCGGTGTCGCTGGCCGGGGTGAAGTAGCCACCGAGGAAGAGCGGCGGGGTGTAGATCAGGGTGTTGTCGCCGCCCGAGGAGCAGCGGATCATCGAGGTGATGCTGCCGCGCAGGGCCAGCTGCTCGCCCTTCTTGATCTTCATGTCGACGTCGAAGGTCTCGACCCGGTAGTCGCCTTCTTCTTCGGCCGATTCGACCTGGCCGCGGTAGCTGATCCGCTGTCCGTAGCGCTTGGCGATCGACTCGGTGCCGTTGATGTGCTTGACGGCCATCAGCCGGAAGCTGCCGGGACCGCCGGCGATGATGCGGAGCTTCTTGATCGTGCCGGTCCGCGGCGCCAGCTCGCCACCGTCGGGGCGACCGTAGGCTTCGTTGAGGACCATCGTGCAGGGGGAGCCCGGGGCTTCGCCGAGAGCTTCGTTGCCGGAACAGCGAAGGCCGGGCAGCGAGTTGGAGGGCTGCACCCTCTCGTTGAGCTTGGCGCCGAACTTGACCGGCGCCTTGGCGACTCCGGTCGCCGGGGCGACCATCAGCGCCAGGCCGACGGCGGCGGCGAGGAGGCCGAGGCGGCGGGCGATCTTCTGGGCGGTGCTGTTGCGAGTCATCTGAAATCTCCTTTGGTCTTTGGGGCGGCGTAACTGCTCTGTGCGAACAGATTCACCCGGATCGGGCGGCCCTCCCAGAGGCCCTAGGGGTGGACTCGCTCACCCCTTTGCCCTGGTCGTAGGATCAGCCCGTGAGCGCCGATCCACGTCAGACCAGCGCACCCGAGCTGAAGGCCCAGATCGAGGCCGAGCGCAGCGGCCGGCCCTTCCTCGTCTTCCGCGACGGCGCCGGTGAGCAGCGCATCGTCGTCATCGAGGAGGGCACGGCCGAGCTCTGGGTGGGCCGCGGCGAGGCCGCCGGCCTGCGGCTCGAGTGGGACGAGGAGGTCTCCGCCCTGCACGCCCAGATCGAGGTCGTCGGCGGCGAGTGCACGCTGCTCGACGACGGCCTCTCCCGCAACGGCTCCTTCGTCGGCGAGCAGCGCGTCCACGGCCGCCGCCTGCTGCGCGACGGCGACACGCTGCGCTTCGGCCGCACCCGGGTGCTCTTCCGGCGCCCCGGAGAAGGCGGCGGTAGCGCCCCCGAAGCGACCGTCGTCGCCAGCGAGGTGCCCGCCGCGGCTACCGTCTCGCCCGGCCAGCGGCGCGTGCTCGTCGCCCTCTGCCGCCCCTTCAAGGACGGCTCGTCGTTCGCGACGCCGCCGACCAACCAGGCGATCGCCGAAGAGCTCCACCTCAGCGTCGACGCAGTCAAGACCCACATGCGCGCCCTCTTCGAGAAGCTCGGCGTCGAGGACCTGGCGCAGAACCAGAAGCGCCTCGCCCTGGTTGAGCGAGCTCTGCAGAGCGGCGTCATCGCCCCCCGCGAGCTCTAGCCCGCCCGCCCTGGACACATGTGCGATTGGGGCCTGCGCGCTTTCCGCGCACACTGACTCGTTAGTTCTGACGATGCACCTGCCCCTAGCACTGACAACCGCGGAAAAGATCCAGGAATTCTTCTTCGACTGGTACCCCGTCTTCGGGGTCTTCTTCATGGCCTGCCTGCTGCTCGTCTTCCTCAGGCTGATGCGCAGCACGGTCGGCTCGACCAAGCCGGAGACGGTCAAGGCGAGCAAGACCGAGCCGGTGCTCTGGGACGAGGTGCAGGGCGTCGACGCGGCCAAGGACGAGCTGATGGACGTGGCAGCGTGGCTGCGCGACCCGGACCGCTTCGCGGCGCTGGGGGCACAGCCGCCCCGTGGCGTGCTGCTCTTCGGCCCACCCGGGACCGGTAAGACGATGCTGGCGCGTGCCGTTGCCGCGCAGGCCGGCGTCGACTTCTTCGCCGCCTCGGGATCGAGCTTCGTAGAGATGTTCGTGGGGAGGGGCGCCGCAAGGATCAGGCGGCTGTTCAAGGAAGCGCGCAAGTCGGGGCGGGCGGTGATCTTCATCGACGAGCTCGACGCGGTGGGGGGTGCGCGCAGTGGAGGAGGCGGCGACGGCGGCTCCAGTGAGCGCGAGCAGGCGCTCAACCAGTTGCTCGTCGAGCTCGACGGCTTCGAGCGCGACCCCGGCACGGTGATCGTCATCGCCGCCTCCAACCACGTCGACAAGCTCGACCACGCGCTGCTGCGCCCGGGCCGCTTCGATCGCCAGGTGCTGGTCTCGCCGCCCGACCGCGCCGGTCGCGAGGCGATCCTGCGCGCCCACGCCAAAGGCAAGCCGCTCGCCGACGATCTCGACCTGACCGACGTAGCCCGCAAGACGACCGGCATGACCGGCGCGCAGCTCGCCAACTCGCTCAACGAGGCGGCGATCATCGCCGGCCGCGCCGGGCGCAAGGCGACGGCTCGCGAGGACCTCGACGAGGCATTGCTGCGCCAGTCGGTCGGCTCGCAGCAGGCGCGCCGACTGAACCAGAAAGAGCGCCGCATCGTCGCCTACCACGAGGCGGGGCACGCGCTCTGCCGCCGCCTACTCGGCCTCGACCCGCCGGAGATCCTCAGCATCGTGCCGCGAGGGCCGGCGCTCGGCTTCGTCGGCCACGCACCGCAGGAAGACACCTACCTGAAGTCCCGCGAGGAGCTGCTCGACGAGATCGTCACCCTGCTGGGCGGCCGCGCCGCCGAGGAGGAGGTGATGGGCAGCTCCTACTCCGGCGCCAGCGACGACCTGGCGCGGGTGCACGCGGTCTGCAAGCAGATGGTCGGCGAGTTCGGCATGGGGGTTGAAATCGACGCCGACGGGGCACCGCCGATCGCCCTGCCGACCGGCGACTACGCGCTCTCCGACCGCACCCGCCGCGACGTCGACCTGGCGGCGATGAAGCTGGCCCGTGAGGCCTACCGCCGTGCCCGCACCCTGCTCGCCACCAACCGCGAATGCCTCGACCACCTGGCGGCCAGCGCGCTGGAGCGCGAGACCCTCACCCGCGAGGACCTCGACGACATCTTCGCCGCCCACGAGCTGCACGAGCTCGGCTCCAGCGCCGCCCTGCTCGAGCAGGCTGTGACGACGCTTGCAGCGGAGTCCGACGTGCCCCAGTAGGATTTGGGCACCTGTGGCGTACCGTAACAACGATTCCGACTACTACTTCCCCCCCGGCCGCTCGGTCGCGAGGCGGGTGCACGGCGAGCGCGCCGTCGGCCTGCTTTACGGCCAGCGAGCGCTGCTGATCGGAGCGCTGGAGCCGCTCACCTACACCGGCACGATGCTCTCTACCGCCGCCGGCGACCGGCCCTTCCAGCGGCTCGCCCGCACCGCCAAGATCCAAGAGACGATCCTGCTCGGCACCCGCGAGGAAGCCGACAAGGCGCTGGCGGTCGTGCACAAGCTGCACGAGCGGGTCGAGGGCACGCTGCCCGAGGCGGCGGGCTCGCACCCAGCCGGCTCCTCCTACTCGGCCTTCGACCCCGAGCTGATGCTGTGGACGCTGGCCGTGATCGCCGACTCGGGACGGGCGATGTACGAAGCGATGGTGCGACCGCTCAGCGACGAAGAGCGCGAGGACCTCTGGCAGGACTACGTGCGCTTCGGCGAGCTCTTCGACCTGCCGCGCAGCGAGGTGCCGGGCAGCTACCGCGAGTTCAGCGCCTGGTGGAAGGAGAAGATGACCTCGCCCGATCTGCAGGCGACCGAGCACGGCCTCGAGATGGCCCCGCTGGTCGCCTTCGAGCAACCGGTGCCGGGGCCGGCGCGAGGCAACCTCGTCGCCCAGAACCACATCATCAAGGGCACGCTGCCGCCGCGCGTGCGGGAAATCTTCGGCATCCGCTGGGGCCGCGGCCACGAGATGACCTACCGCGCGATGACCGCGGCGCACCGCGGCGCTCGCCACTTCTTCCCCCGGCCGATACGACGCGGCCGCAACGACGTCTTCTTCGAGCTGGTCACCAAAGAAGAGAGCGCCCGCGGTGGCACCCGGACGCCGCAGCTCCGCGTCACCGCCTGACTGCGCCGACGCACCCGCCGCGAACGGCGCTGCTGCTCCCCGCCCCGGCTACTTCTTGACTTTGCAGGGCCGGAAGAAGGTGCCCGAGAGGAAGGTGCCGTCTTTGAAGGTGAATTCGCCACGGGCCTGGAGGTGGCCGGTTTCGCAGCGGGCGTTGACGAAGCTGTGCTTCTTGCCCTTGAAGGTCCATTTGCGGTCGACGGTGATCCGGCCGGAGATCGGGTGTCCGTAGCCACCCGCGATCTTCGGGATCTTGGCTTCGGTGCGGTAGCCGTAGACGCCGTTGTTGATCTTTTCGATCACGACCGGAACGATGAACGTCGTCGCGATCGGGATCGTCGTGAAAGCGTGGGCGATGATCGTGTCGTTGCCGCCCTTCTTCGGGCCGTTGAAGAGGGTGATCGGCGAGGAGGCCGGGATCGGTCCCTGTTCGGGGAACTTGACGATCGCCGTGCCGAAGCCCTTGCCGACGATCGCCCCGGGGCAGGCCTTACGAGCGGCGGGCACGTTGGTGGCCTGGAGCTTCCCCGCCGTGCAGAACGGCAGTCCGGTGGTGTCGACGGAGCCGTGGCGGTCGAATTCGAAGGTCAGCGTTTCGAGGATCGGCGGCAGTTCGCCGGAGACCGTGGAGAGCTTGCCGCCTCCGTAGATCGAGATCGGAGCGTCGTGGTATTTCGGCAGCGTTTCGGGGTGGAAGCCCCCGCGACCGACGATGAGAAGATCGCCGACGCGAAGTTCGACCCGGTTGACGTCACGCACCGCGGCCGCGGTGCCCGCCAACGCGAGCACCGCGAACAGCGCCATCGACAGCGCCAGCAGCTTCCTCTCGAGGCGACGTCCTTTCACTGTCGATCCCGTACGCGCTCCCTACTTCAGGACTTTGCAGGGTCGGAAGAAGGTCCCCTTCAGAAGGGTGCCCTCGAACGAAAACTCGCCGCGGGCTTGGAGGCGACCAGTTTCGCAGCGGGCATTCACGTAGCTGTGCTTCTTGCCCTTGAAGGTCCATTTGCGACCGATCGTCACCGAGCCGGAGATCCAGCGGCCGTAGCCATTGACCAGCTTGGGTATTTTCGCTTCCGTTCGGTAGCCGTAGATTCCCTTGTGGATCTTTTCGATCACGATCGGGACAACGATCGTGGTCGGAGCGGGAACGTCGAGGTGGGCGTGGGCGATGATCGTGTCATCGCCGCCCTTCTTCGGGCCATTGAAGAACGTGATCCCCGAGGAGGCAGAAATTGGCGCCTGTTCGGGAAGCACGACGGTCGCCGACGCCGCGCCCCTGCCGACGATTGCGTCTCCGCAGGCACGTCGCGCAGCGGGCACATCAGTGGCAATGAGCTGGCCTTTCGTGCACACCGCCAGGCCCTCGGTTTCAACTGAGCCATGACGATCAAATTCGAAGGTGATCGATTTGAGGATCGGCGGCAGGTCCCCGGAGATCGTCGAGAGCTTGCCGCCGCCGTAGATTTCGATCGGGGCGTCTTGGTGCTTCGGCAGGGTTTCCGGCCGGAAGCCTCCATGCCCGACGATGAGCAGGTCGCCGGCGCGCAGTTCCACGCGTTCGACCTTTTTGACCGCGCTTGCCGTCCCCACCAGGGCGAGCAGAGCAAGGCCCAGCAGAGAGACAGACAGCAGCTTCCTCTTTCCAAAGATTCTCTTCATGACTAGCGCCCCCTCACTTACGCACGTCGCAGGGCAAGGAGAAGGTCGTGTTCAACACCGTCGACGCTGCCGCGGCCTGTGCCGGCGTGTCTTCCACACCGCCTTTGAAGCTGAATTCGCCGCGGACCACGAAGTGACCGGTTTCGCAACGGGCATTGATGTAGCTGTGCTTCTTGCCCTTGAAGGTCCATTTGCGGCCGACTTTGGCCGAACCGGCGATCGGGTGGCCATAGCCGCCAGCGATCTTCGGGATTCTCACAATGACTCGATAGCCGTAGGGGCCCTTGTTGATCTTTTCGACCACGATCGGGACGATGAAGGTCGCCGGCCCGGGGTAGTCGAGGTGGGCGTGGGCGATGATCGTGTCATCGCCGCCCTTCTTCGGGCCATTGAAGAGGGTGATCGGCGACCCGACCTTGATCGGCCCTTGTTCGGGGAACTTGACGACGGCGCTGCCGAAGCCTTCGCCGACGATCGCGTCCTTGCACGCGCGGCGGGCGGCCGGCACGTCGGTGGCGACGAGTTTGCCCTGCGTGCAGACCGCGAGGCCAGTGGTGTCGAGGGCGCCGTGCTTGTCGAATTCGAGGACGAACGTGTCGAGGATCGGAGGAAGTTCGCCGGATATCGTCGAGAGTTTCCCCCCGCCGTGGGCAGTGATCGGCGCGTTGACGAACTTCGGCAGCGCCTTCGGCGCGAAGCCGCCTTCGGCGTCGAGCACGAGGTCCCCCACACGCACGTGCGATTTGAAAGCACTGGCTGTGCCGACCACTATGAGAAGCGCCAAAAGCGCCCCGATAACGACCTTCCCCTTCATCCTGCCTCCCGTCCCTCGTCCGGTACGGATCCGATCTCGTCCCGGACCCTGAACAGCCACCCAGAATAGCGATGGCCCTGATCTTTGGCTAGCGGGCCAAATCTCGCCTGGCCGAGACGAACTGGGCGAAACCGGTGACGCGCTGGTCGACATCGACCAGGCCGCCTGCGGTCAGCGCCCGGGTCAGCTCGAAGCGATCGAAGATCCTCACACCGCTCAAACCCCGCACGACGCGATTAGTCGCTGTCGCCGGCAACAATCCGCGATTACAGCTGGAGAGCAGCGCCGCCCGTCCGCCCGGCGCCAACACCCGGGCGATCTCACCGATCGCCCGCATCGGCTCCTCGATCAGGTACAGGGCGGCAAAGCAGCAGACCGCGTCGAAGCTGCCGTCGCGAAAGGGCAGATCGCAGGCGTCGCCACGGATGTAGGCGACGTTGTCGCTCTCGGTGTCGCGGACCGCGACGCTCAGCATCGACTCGGAGGCGTCGAGGCCGACCACCAGGCCGTCGCCGGCTGCGGCCGCGAAGTCGCGGGTGAAGTTGCCGGGACCGCAGGCGACGTCGAGCACCCGGTCGCCGGGCGAGATCGAGAGCATCTCGAGCGCCAGCCGGTGCTCCTCTTGCGGCCCGGTCAATCCCATCAGCAGGCGACCGCCGATCGGCCGCCAGAAGCGCTGGTAGACCCGCGGCAGCACCTGGCTGACCATCAACCGCTGGCCAAAGCCGTCGCCGGTCGGGTCCTCCTCCCCGAGCAGATCCAGATAGCCGTGATCAGCATCGACCGTCCGCGGCCGCCGATCCGTCTCGAAGAGCCGCAGCGCTTGATCGATCGGCGACGACAAGTGGGCGGTACTGGGCTCGAACCAGTGACCTCCTGCTTGTAAGGCAGGCGCTCTCCCAACTGAGCTAACCGCCCAGGCTTTGTCGATTATGGAACACACGCGGGGAGATGGGGGCGCGGCCGGCGGAATGGGAGACTGCCGGCGTGAGATTCGAGGTCTTCTGGCGGGTGGCGGTGGTGCAGCTCGTCGCCGTGGCGGTGCTCTCGCTGCTGCTCGGCGCGATCTTCTCGCATGGCTTCTTCGAGAGCTGGGGCTGGTTCGTGGGCCCGGCCACCTGGCTCGGCTGCGCCTGGATCACCGCGCGGGTCGTCGGTCTGGAGCCGCCGCCGACCCTGCTCTGGGCGGTGCTGGCCGGCCTCGTCAGTGGGCTCGCCGTGCTGATCGGGCTGCACTGGCTCGGCGCTCTCGTCGCCGTCCTCCTCTTCGCCTACCTCTGTGCCCGTGACCCCCGGGCTGCTAGCCTGCGCGACTGAATGAACGTTCACTCAACCGGAGGCGAGATCTTGTGAGCTGGAGCAGCGAGGACATTCCCGACCAGAAGGGCCGCACAGCGGTGGTCACCGGGGCAAACGGGGGGCTCGGGCTCGAGACCGCTCGCGCCCTGGCGGCTGCCGGCGCCGACATCGTGATGGCCGCCCGCAACCAGGAGAGAGCAGCCGAGGCGGTGGCGGACATCCGCAAGGGCGTTCCGGACGCCTCGCTGAAGGTCGTCGAGCTCGACCTCGGCTCGCTGGAGTCGGTGGGCAGGGCCTCGGCGGAGATCCTCGCCGCGCACGAGACGATCGACATCCTCGTCAACAACGCCGGCGTGATGGGCATCCCGGAGCGCAAGACCGTCGACGGGTTCGAGATGCAGTTCGGCGTCGACCACCTCGGTCATTTCGCGCTCACGGCACAGCTGCTGCCGGCGTTGCTGAAAGCCGAGGCGGCGCGGATCGTCACCGTGACCAGCACCGCGCACCACATGGGCAGGGCGGTCGACCCCAAGAACCCCCATCTCCACGGGCGCTACGGGCCCTGGCGCGCCTACGGCCAGGCCAAGCTCGCCAACTTCCACTTCGGCCTCGGCCTGCATCGGCAGTTCGCCGCGGCGGGGCTGCCGGCGGCGAGCCTCGTCACCCATCCCGGCCTCTCCAACACCGAGCTGCAGGCGGTCAGCGTCGCCGAGACCGGCGGGGGCCTCTCGCAGCGGTTCTTCCTGCGGATGACGCGCTCGGTGGGCATGTCGCCCGCGCGGGGCGCGCTCTCACAGCTGCGGGCGGCAACCGACCCGGGCGCTCGCAGTGGCGAGTTCTATGGCCCGCTCTTCGCCAACAGCGGCCCACCGGTGCGCAAGCCGATCCTGCGCCGGCTCGGCATGAGCAGGGCGATCGCCCGCCTCTGGGAGGCCTCCGAGCAGGAGACCGGCCTGAAGCTCGAGGTCGCTGGCGCCAGCCCGGCCGCCGCCAGCTGACGACGTGGGCACGATTGACCTCGACCGGGCTGCCGCGGTGCGGCAGGCGCTGCGCAGGCTCGTCGCCGAACGGGGGTTCCACGGCGCCTCGATGAGCGCGATCGCCGCCGAGGCCGGCGTCGCCACCGGCACCGCCTACACCCACTACGGCTCCAAGGACGACCTCGTCCTCGCCGCCTACCTGGAGACGAAGGCGGAGCTGAGCGCCGCCGTCACCGCCCATATCGATGCCGAGACCGACCCGGCCGAGCGATTCCGCAGCATGTGGCTGGCCAGCTACCGGCACCTGGCGGGCAAACCCGACCACGCGCGCTTCCTGCTCCAGGTCGACAGCTCCCCCTATCGGGCCCAGGCCTACGAGGCGCTCGCTCGCGAGGGCGACCCGATCCTCGAGCAGGCGGCCTCCCCGGCACTGGCCGCGCGACTGCTGCCGCTGCCGCTCGACGTGCTCTACGAGCTCGGCCTGGCGCCCGCTGTGCGGCTGGCTGCCAGCGGCACCGAGCTGAGCGACGCAGAGCTCGAGGAGATCTCGGACGCCTGCTGGCGGGCGGTCACCCGCCCTGACGCCACCTAGGCGACGATGCGCGAGAATCGCGCGATGGGTATCGGAGAGCTGGCGTGGACCTAGGGCTGCAGGGGCGCGTCGCGCTGGTGATGGGCGCCAGCCGTGGGATCGGCCGCGCGATCGCGGCGACGCTGGCGCGTGAAGGCGCGAGGGTCGCGATCGCCAGCCGCTCGGAGGAGAAACTCGCTGAGGCGGCAGCGGAGATCGGCGATGCGGCGACGCCGTTCGTCGCCGACGCCGCCGACCTCGACCGCCTTGCCGCCCTGCCGGGCGAGGTGGCCGAGGCGCTCGGCCCGATCGAGGTCCTCGTCGCCAACACCGGCGGGCCGCCGTTCGGCGGCGCCCTCGACCACGAGCTCGACGACTGGGAGGCCGCCTACCGCTCACTCGTCCTGGCGCCTCGGGTGCTGGCCGGCGCTGTCCTGCCGGGAATGCGCGAGCGCGGCTGGGGCCGGATCGTCAACGTCGGCTCGAGCTCGACCCGCGAGCCGATCCCCGGCCTCAACCTCTCCAACTCGCACCGCATGGCCGCGGTCGGCTTCCTGAAGACGCTCTCACGCGAGGTCGCCGCCGACGGGATCACCGTCAACACCGTCGCCACCGGCCGCTTCGGCACCGAACGCCTCGCCGACGCCGGCGGCTCACTGGACGGCGCCGAAGAGGCCGCCAAGCAGGAAGTCCCCGCGGCACGCCTCGGACTCCCCGAGGAGTACGGCGACCTAGTCGCCTTCCTCTGCTCCGACCGCGCCGCCTACATCACCGGAACCGTCATCCCAATCGACGGCGGCCTCCTCCGCTCAGCCTTCTGAACGCCGAGACCGTCTCAACCCGCCTATTTCGCGGGTTGACGCGGTTTCGCTACTCGGTCGCGAGCTCGCGCATCGTCGGAAACAAAATGACCTCTCGGAGGTTGTCGACGCCAGCGAGGATCATCATCAGCCGGTCGATGCCGATGCCCGAGCCGCTCATCGTCAGCATCCCGTATTCGAGCGCCCGCACGAATTCCTCGTCGTGCTGGTGGGGGGAGTCCTCGCTGCCGGCTTCCTGACGTTCGCGCTGCTTGACGAAATGGCGGTACTGCATCTCGGGATCGTTGACGTCGGTACCGCCGCCGATCACCTCCATGCCGCCGACGATCCCGTCGAAGGCCTCGCCGAGCAGCTCCGGATGGTCGGGCTGGGGCACGACCAAGGGCCAGATGTCGAGCGGCAGATCGATCAGGAAGGTGGGCTGGATCAGCTTCGGCTCGACGAACTTGCCCTGGATCGCGTCGACCAGCGCCGCCCAGTCGGCTTTCGGGTCGACGTCGCCCTCGAGCAGCTCGGCCAGCTCGTCGCGGCTGGAGGAGGTGATGTCGACACCGGTCTCCTCCTTGATCGCGTCGCGCAGCGTGACCCGCCGCCAGGGCGCCGTGAAGTCGATCGTCTCACCGTCGCGCTCGACCTTGGTCGTGCCGAGCACCTCCTTGACGACGTGCTCGATCAGCCCCTCGGCGAAGGCCATCACGTCTCTGTATTCGGCCCCGCTGAGGAACCACTCGAGCATCGTGAACTCGGGGTTGTGCTGCGGCGAGATGCCCTCGTTGCGGAAGAACTTGCCGAGCTCGTAGACGTTCTCGAAGCCGCCGATCACACCGCGCTTGAGGTAGAGCTCGGTGGCGATGCGCAGGTAGAGGTCGCGGTTGAGCGCGTTGTGGTGGGTGGCGAACGGCCGGGCGGCGGCGCCGCCGGTCATCCGCTGCAGGATCGGCGTTTCCAGCTCAAGGAAGTCGCGCTCGTTGAGGTAGTTGCGGATCGCCGCAATCAGCTTCGCCCGCATCACGAAGATCTCGCGCGAGCGGTCGTTGGCCATCAGGTCGAGCTCGCGCTGGCGGTAGCGGATCTCGGGGTCCTCGATGCCGTGGTAGAGGTCGGGGGGATCGCGCAGGCACTTGGCCAGCAGCGTGCACTCGCCGACGCCGAGGGCGAGCTGGCCGCGCTTGGTCACGTAGAGGTCGCCCTCGACGCCGACGAGGTCGCCGATGTCGAGGTCTTCGATCCGCCCGAAGGCCTCGTCGCCGAGCGCGTCGCGCCGGGCGTAGGCCTGGATCGAGCCGCTCAGGTCGCGAACGTCGAAGAAGACGGTCTTGCCGTGGCCGCGCTTGCCGACCAGGCGCCCGGCGATCCGGTAGGAGAACTGCGCGTGCTCCCCCTCACCTAGCTGCTCGGGATCGTGCGCCTCGAGGATCGCCTTGACCTTCGTGCGCTCGGGGTATCCCCGCGGGAAGGGCTCGATGCCTTCGGCCCGCAGCCGCTCGAGCTTCGCTCGGCGCTCGCTCTCGGTGGAGTCCCCCGAGGGCTCCACGCTCGAAGGAGCGCCGCCACTCATGGCGCCAGGCCGACCGTCACCCGCTCGTCGCCGCGGTAGTCCGTCCGCGTCTCGGCCTCGTTGAGCAGCTCGCGCATCGCCGGGCCGTGATGGGTGTCGTGCTCGAGCGCCATCCGCCAGCCGCTCGGCGTTTCGTCGATCAGGCTGCGGATCACGCCGAGGCCGTCTTCGCCGCTGTCGCCGAGCACGGCGATCTCCGGCTCCTTGCGGATCTCGGGCGAGCGCTCGTCAATCGAGGTGTCGGTTATGTAGGGCAGGTTCGCGATCAGGAGATCGACTTGGTCGACGTGGTCGGGGGTCCCGCGGGCAACCGTCACCTCGAGCGGAGTGCCGAGACGGGCGGCGTTCTCGCGGGCGGCCTCGGCGGCTTCCTCGGAGAGATCCGAGGCGGTCACCCGCAGATCCGGTCGCTCGTCGAGCAAGGCAAGGGCGATCGCGCCCGAGCCGGTGCCGACCTCGTGGACCCGGGCGTTCTTCGGCAGCTCGACGCCGATGGCAACGAGCAACTCGGTCTCGCGGCGGGGAATCAGCACCCGGTCGTCGACGGCGATCTCGATATTGCGAAAGCGGGAGCGGCCGAGGATGTACTCGAGCGGCTCGCGCTCGCTGCGCCGCGCGACCAGCCGTTCGATTTCGTCGCGGACCTCGGCGGATATCGGCGTGGTGCCGTCCAGCTCCAGGTCGTCGACGCTCATCTGGAGCGCTTTTGCCACCAGCACCTTCGCGTCCACCTCCGGCGTCTCACAGCCCGCCGCGGCAATCGACTCGGATGCCTGCTTCACCATTTCACCAGCGCTCGCCATCAGCGACGCTCCTTCCGTCTGGGCTTCCACGATTACAACCCCGCTACGGGCCTGATTGGATCGGTGGGCGCCACGCGCGACAGGCTACCGTGTCGCTGCCGTACCGCGGCCATCCAGATCAGCCCGGCGATCATCATCGCCAGGCTCTCCCACTGAGCGGTGGTCAACCCCAATGCCCCGGCGTCGTTACGGCGCAGGAACTCGATCAAGAACCGCTCCGCGCCAGCGTAGAGCAGGTAGATCGCGAAGAGCACGCCGGCCCGGAAGCGGTCGCGGAGCCGCCAGAGCAGCCAGGCGCAGAACCCCATCGCCAGGGTCTCGTAGACCGGCGTCGGGTGCACCTCCTGATCGGTAGGGACGGTGCCGTCGGGGTAGGACATCGCCCAGGGCCCGTCCCAGGCCTTGCCGTAGTCGCCATCGCCGGACAGCTGGCAGCCGACGCGGCCGATCGCGTAGCCGAGTGCCAGTGCCGGCGCCGCCAGGTCGAAGAGGGCGGGACCGAGGAAGCCGCGGTACCAAGCCCAGAGCAGCACGGCGATCGCGCCGCCGATCGCGCCGCCGTACCAGACCAGGCCCGAGCCGGAGAAGAGGTTGCCGAGCAGGTCGTCCTTGACGCTGTCGTAGTTCTGGATGACGAAGTAGACGCGCGAGCCGACGATGCCGCCGAGCAGCGCCGAGAAGCCCATCTCGTAGGCCCAGTCGACCGGCTTGCCGATCTCCCCCAGGCGCTTCCAGATCAAGGCGCCCGCGGCGAGGAAGGCAAGCGCGAACATCAGGCCGAAGGTCTGCAAGGTGAGCGGGCCGATGTGCAGCTCGGGGTACACGGTCGCTCAGCCGAGCAGCATCTCGAGCAGCGCCTTCTGGGTGTGCAGGCGGTTCTCGGCCTGATCCCAGACAGCGGAGCGCTCGCCGTAGAGCACCTCGGCGGTGATCTCCTCGCCGGGATGGGCCGGCAGGCAGTGCAGGACGACCGCGTCGTCCTTCGCCGCGGCGAGCAGGTCGGCATCGACCCGGAAGGGCGCCAGGTCGGCGCGGCGCTTCTCAGCCTCGGCCTCGTCGCCCATGCTGACCCAGACGTCCGTGTAGATCGCGTCGGCGCCGGCGGCTGCGTCGCGCGGATCGCCGGTCAGCTTCGCCTCGTGACCCTCCTCCAGCTGGTAGCCGGGGGGGGCCGCGACGACGACCTCGAGATCCGACAGCTCGCCGGCGATCGCCAGCGAGCGGGCGACGTTGTTGCCGTCGCCGACATAGGCGAGGCGCCGGCCGGCGAGATCGCCGTGACGCTCGCGCAGGGTGAGCAGATCGGCCAGCGCCTGGCAGGGGTGATGGAGCGGCGTCAGCGCGTTGACGACCGGTACCTCGGCGGTGGCGGCGAGCTCAGCCACTGCCTCGTGCGAGCCGGAGCGGATCACGATCGCGTCGACGTAGCGGGACAGAACACGCGCCGTGTCTGCGACTGACTCTCCTCGCGAAAGCTGCAGCTCGTCGCCGCGCAGCACGATCGGCGTAGCGCCCAGCTCGGCGACGCCAACCTCGAAGGAGATTCGCGTCCGCGTCGAGGGCTTCTCGAAGACGAGGGCGATGCTGCGACCGGCCAGCGCCTCAGCGCCAACCCGCTCGCGACGACCGTCTTTCAGCACCGCGGCCCGATCGAGCAGCTTGCCGAGCTCGAAGGCGCCGAGCTCTTCGCCAGTGAGGAAGTCGCGCTTCTTCAAGCAGCGGATACTACGGCGGTGGAATTCACCGCCGTCAGCTGGAACCTCTTCCACGGCCGCGACTTCCCCCCCGACCCGGCGCTCTTCACCTGGCGCTCGCGGCTGCTGCGGATCGAGGAGCGAAACGACACCCACCGGCAGGTCAACCGTGACCTCACCGCCGAGTTCGCGGCGATGCTGGCGGCGGCGGAGTGGGACATCGCGCTGCTGCAGGAGTGCCCGCCGCGCTTCGCCGGTCCCCTCGCCAAGGCCAGCGGCGCCAACGCGCACCGGGTGCTCACCTCGCGCAACTCACTCGGCCCGCTGCGCACCTTCGCCGCCCGCCTCAACCCCGACCTGATCGCCTCCGGCGAGGGCGGCTCGAACCTGATCCTGGTGCGCGCCGGCGGACCGCTGGGCCAGATCGTCGAACGGCGCGAGATGGCGATCCACGAGGGGCAGCCCGAGCGCCGTGCGATGGCTTTTGCCCGCACCGCCTCGGGCGCCTGCTTCGCCAACCTGCACGCGACCAACGACCAACCGCCGCTCGCGGTCGAGGACGTGCTGCGCGCGGCGGAGGCCGCCACCGCGTGGGCGGGCGATGCCCCGTTGATCTTCGGCGGCGACCTCAACCTGCGCCCGGCCGAGGACTCCAGCGTGTTTGCGGAGCTGGACGAGCGCTTCGGCTTGACCGGGTCGACCGCGCCACGGGCGATCGACCACCTGCTGTCCCGCAACCTCGACGTGGTCGAGGCGCCGACGGCCTGGCCGCCCGAGCGCCGCGAGCTGCGGCGCGGCGACCTGGCCCTGCGCCTCTCCGATCACACGCCGGTGCAGGCAAGCTTCGCCACTCCAGCGAACGGGTAAGGCCGCCGAATGAGATAGTCAGTCCACACCGCGCGACGACCAGGAGGGCGAGCATGGCCACGAAAAAAGAGACGACCGGCAAAAAAGCCAAAACGAGCGCCAACACCAAAGCGAAAGCCAAAAAAGCAAAAGCCCGCAAACCGGCCGCGAAAAAAGCGAAAGCCAAAACTTCGAAAAAAACGAGCGCCAAGCCGCGGGCAGCCGCGACGACCGGGCTCGACAAGAGCGTCGAGCAGTTCCGCGACAGCCTCGAGCGCAGCGTCACCCTCAGCCGCGATCGCCTGCAGGAGGTCGTCGACGACGCGGTCAAGCGCGGCCGGATGACCCGCGGCGACGCCGAGAAGATGCTCTCCGACCTGGTCAAGAAGGGCCGTCGCCAGACCGATTCGCTGCTCAAAGAGCTCGAACGACTGGTCCAGCAGGCACGCAAAGAGGTTGGCGGTCGCGCCGAGCCGGTCCGCAAACAGGCCACCCAGGCAGCACGGCGCGCGCGTAAGAAGCTCGGTTAACGGTGGAGGGGGCCACCGGTGAGAAGCCGGCGGCACGCCGGTGCCGAGGCGAGCAGCTCGAGGTCGAGATCGACTCGCTCGCCCACGGCGGGCGGGGCTTGGCGCGGTGCGACGGGCTCGTCGTCTTCGTCTCCGGAGCGCTGCCCGGCGACCGGGTGCGGGTCGAGATCACGAAAGCGAAGAAGCGCTTTGCCGAGGCACGCACGATCGAGCTGCTGCGCCCCGGCGCCGAGCGCATCGCCGACCGCTGCGTCCACGACGGCGAGCCCTGCCCGGGCGCTCCCTGGCAGGGCCTCCCCTACGAGCAGCAGCTGAGCCAGAAGCGCGAGCAGGTCGACGAGGCGCTGCGCCGCATCGGCGACCTTGACGGCTTCGAGCTCGAGGAGATCGAGCCAGCGATCGAACAGTGGCGCTATCGCAACAAGCTCGAGTACTCCTTCGGCGAGCGCGACGGCGAGCCGATCCTCGGCTTCCACGCCCGCGGCCGCTGGGACCTGATCGTCGACGTCGACGACTGTCAGCTCGCCTCCGAGCGGGGCAACGCGGCCCGAAACTCCGTGCGCGACTGGGCGCAGCTGGAGTCGATCCCCGCCTATGACGGCCGTGAGCGGCAGGGAGTCCTGCGCAACCTGGCCGTACGCGAGGGCTGGCGCACCGGGCAGATCCAGACGCGGCTGGTCACCTCGGCGGCGCGTTTCTCCAAACCGCCCGTAGACCTCCACACCGTGATCGAGGGCGACTCAGGCGGCACCGACGGACCGACCGGGGTGCTCGGCGAGGAGCGCCTGCGCGAGGAGCTCAGCGGCCTGCAGCTGGAGATGTCGCATGGCGCCTTCTTCCAGACCAACACCGAGATGGCCGAGCGCCTCTACGCGATCGCC
>Ga0164241_10003180_pt1 | contig 16907 bp, 9 predicted proteins | sample OricomyardsoilBY_FD_108780 | JGI IMG/M metagenome (GOLD analysis project Ga0164241, IMG submission 108780) | Backyard soil microbial communities from Emeryville, California, USA - Original compost - Back yard soil (BY) | ecosystem: Environmental > Terrestrial > Soil > Unclassified | place: USA...
AGGGCGATGTGGGTGCCACGGGCACGACTGGCGCCGCGGGCACGAACGGCACCAATGGCACCAATGGCAAGACGGTGCTCAATGGGACGTCCGATCCAGGCATTGGCGTGGGCACGACCGGCGACTTCTTCTTGAACACCACGATGAAGACGTTGTTCGGCCCGAAGACCACGACTTGGGGGCGCGGTGTGTCGCTCATCGGCCCGCAGGGCACCGCCGGCGCGGCCGGCACGAACGGAACCGACGGTCAGGACGGAGCGCCGGGCACGGCCGGCGCCCCTGGCAGGAACGGCAATACGCTCCTCAGCGGAGCGGGCCCACCGAGCGGAGGCGTCGACGGCGACTTCTACTTGAACACCAACACGGTACGCTTGTTCGGTCCGAAGACCGCCGGAGACTGGGGCACAGGCATCTTGCTCCGTGGTGCGGACGGCACCAATGGGACGAATGGTACCAATGGAACCAACGGCAAGACGATCCTGAGTGGCTCTGGCGCACCCACGGGTCTCATCGGCACCGCAGGCGACTTCTACGTCGACACGACCAACGCGGACTTCTACGGGCCGCGGGCCGCGTCGACGTGGCCGACACCTGGCATCCATCTCATCGGCGCCAAGGGCGTCAAGGGCGATCCGGGCGCCGACGCCATCACGACGACGGTGTCGTTCGGCAAAGCCACTACTGTCGAGGGCATCCCGTACACGAAGTCGGTCGGCGCCTGGCAGATGATCGAGCCGCTGCAGCGTGTCGACGGCATCAAGGACGCCGGCGTCATCGTCGACATCACCATCGCGCTGCGCGGACAACAGAACCCCAGCGCCTTCACCAAGCTGAACCTCTGCTACGGCACCAACGGCAGCAGTGGCCCGTTCACCGCGATCAAGGTCGGCGGCTCCGAGCTCCTCCTCCAGGTCCAGCTCGGCACCGCCGAATCCCAAGCGCAGAGCATCCACCTGAGCGGCATCGTGAAGCCGGGCGCGGGCAACTGGTTCATCGGCCCGTGCTTCCAGTCCGCCGACAACGTCTTCTTCTTCGGCGGCATGGGCTACGGGATCATCATCAACTGAGATCGCCGTGCGAGACATCAATCGTCCGCGCCCGCGGAACCAAATCCGAAAGCAAGCGTCTCATGGCCTCGGCTCGGCCTGGAGCACGCCATGCGGTTCGCACTCGTCTCAGCGTTCATCGTCCTCCTCTCGTCTCACACTGCGCTGGCGATCGAGCCCGAGCCGCTGGTGCCGGACGCGCTCGCGCTCTCGCACCTCGACATCCGCTCGCGTGCCGATGGCCTGGCGGTCGCGCTGACGACCGAGCAGGTCGAGACGCTGCGCCTCTCTCTGATGAGCCCGAGTGGATCCACCGCACGCGCGCAGGTCGTCACCATCAACCCGGGGATCGGGCCGGTCAGCGTCACGCTCGATCGACCCGTGGGCAAGACGCCTGATCCCGATCTGCGCCTGCTCGTCGAGACCGTCGGCGTGCGCCCGGCCAAGGCTTGGATCACCCTCGTCGCGGCCTATCACCAGGCTCCGCGCGTCTACACCTTCGGCGACACCACGCTGCGCCCGAACACCAGCTACGCGCCGCGGGTGGTGGTTCGCTCGCACGCCGCCGGCTGCCACACGCCACCGTGTGAGGTCGCGCTCGCGGGCGCCGACATCGACGTCGCGCTGCTCGCGCTCGACCAGAAGGGCAAGACCAAGCCGACCGGCATCAGCGCGCACGCGACCTCCGACCCGGGCGGCTCGGCGCCGCTGACGCTCACGCTCGGTGACCTCGCCCCCGGCGACTATCAGCTCGTCGTGCAGGTGCATCACCCCGACGGCGACGCGGCGAGCAGCTCGAAGGTGTCGGTCGTGCGCGAGGCCAAGGTGCTCATGAGCACCGACAAGCCGATCTACCAGCCGGGCCAGAAGATCTACATTCGCTTGCTCGTGCGCGAGACCGGCAGCGGCCACGCGGCGGCCGCGGCCAAGACCACCGTCGCGGTCTACGATGCCAAGAACAACAAGATCTTCCAGAAGAAGGGCGCCGCCAGCAACGAGGGCGTGTTCGCCACTGAGCTCGCCATCGCGTCCATGGTCAACACCGGCCGCTGGCGCATCGAGGCGACCGTCGATGGCACCAAGGTCGAGCTCAGCGCCGAGCGCGGCAGCTATCGCCCCGGCGAGCTCGTGAAGGGCACCATCAGCGGGCGCTACTTCTTCGGCGAGCCGCTGCGCAAGGCCAAGGTTCACCTCAGCGCCGAGACGTTCGACGTGTCGGCGAGCGAGCTCGTGACGATGGACCTCGTGCTCGATCAGACCGGCGCGACGTCGTTCGAGCTGCGCCTGCCCGACGCGCTCGTCGGCCTGCCGATGACCAACGGCGCCGCGACCGTGCGCCTCGTCGCGACCGTCACCGACACCGCCGGGCAGACGCAGGACGGCCAGAAGACGCTCGCCGTCTACCAGCAGCCGCTGCAGATTGTCGCCATGCCCGAGGCCGGCAACCTCGTGCCCGGCGTCACCAACGTCGTCTACTTCGTCGTCACGACGCCCGACGGCGCGCCCGCTCCGAACGCGATGCTCACGCTCAGCGGGCCGGTCTCCGCGAGCTTGAAGACCGACAGCAACGGCATCGCCGAGCTGCGCTTCGTGCCCACGGGGGCCACCGCTGTGAACGTCGTCGCGCACGCGCCCGACGGCTCCGAGACGACCGCGACCGTCGCGCTCGCCGGCGGCGACAAGAACGTGCTGCTGCGTCCGAGCGACACCGCGCCGAAGGCCGGCGATCAGGTGAGCTTCGAGATCTTCGTGAGCCACGCCGTGCCCCACGCGTTCCTCGATCTGATCAAGGACGGCCAGACCATCGTGACGCTCTCGGCGCCCATCACCAACGGCCGCGCGACCATCGCCGCGACGCTGCCGCCCGAGCTCGCCGGCACCGTGCTCGCGCACGCCTACGTCATCGGTGACGACATGAGCGTGCACGCCGACACGCGCCCGCTGGTGGTGCGTATGGCCGACGAGCTGAACGTCGTCGTGACGGCCGACAAGGCTCGCTGGAAGCCCGGCGAGGAGGCCACGCTCGACGTGGCAGTGACCGATCGTCAGGGCCACCCGGTGCTCGCCGCGCTCGGCCTGTGGGCGGTGGACGAGGCGGTGTTCGCGCTCTCGGAGCTGCGGCCCGGCATGGAGCAGGTCTTCTTCCTGCTCGAGCAGGAGATCATGCGACCCAAGGTCGAGATCCACGCCTTCGAGCCCGACGCCGTCTTCATCTTCGATCGGCGCGACGGCACCACCGTGAAGGATCCGCTCGCCCGCTCGCGCGCCGCCAGCGTGCTGTCCGCGGCCGCGATGCCGACCTTCGATCACGCGCTCGCGCTCGACTCGCAGACCACGCGTGCGGCCGACAGCAGCGCCTTGTGGAACGCCGAGCTCGTGCGCCGCGCGCGCCCCCTGAAGGCGGCGGTGAAGCAGTGGGTGCAGGACCACTGGCGCGAGCCGCGCGGCAAGGACATCCACCGCGCGCTCGCCTCGGCCGGCGTCACCATCGGCAAGACGCGCGACGCGTTCGGCGTGCCCTATCGCCTCTCGGTCGAACCCGCCGACTACGAGGTCGGCGACGCCGCGCTCATGTCGGCCGGTCCCGACACGACCTGGGGCACGGCCGACGACCTGACCGTCGACCTCGGCCTCGGCGCCGCGCTCGACAAGGTCTGGCAGTGGCAGGCCAAGCTCGAGGAGCAGCGCTGGCGCGCGCAGGAGCGCGGCGGCATGGCCTGGGGCGGGGTCGGCGTCGGCATGGCCGGCGTCGGCGCGGGCGGCGGCGGCATGGGCTTCCGCGGCGAGGGTGGCATCGCGCTCGAGGGCCGCGCGATGGCGCCACCGAGGGACGCGCAGCCATCGACCGCCGCCCGGCGGGTGGTGCTGACGAGCAGCTCCATCCCCACCGGCAGCGAGACCGCGGCCCCGCCGCGGGTGCGCGAGTACTTCCCCGAGACGCTCTTGGTCGAGCCGCTCTTGCTCACCGACGCGAGCGGCCACGCCCAGTTGAAGGTGCCGCTCGCCGACAGCATCACCACCTGGCGCCTCTCGGCGCTGGCGTCGACGGCCGATGGTCGCCTCGGCAGCATGAGCCGCGGCCTCGAGGTCTTCCAGGACTTCTTCGTCGACATCGCGTTCCCGGTCTCGCTCACGCGCGGCGACGAGGTCACGGTCCCGGTCGCCGTCTACAACTACCTGCCGAGCGCGCAGACGGTGAAGCTCGTGCTGGCCGCCGAGGGTGGCCTCGAGGTGCGCGGCCCACCCACGATGGACGTGTCGCTCGCGCCCGGCGAGGTCAAGGGCGTGCAGGTCCCGCTCAGCGCGTCGAAGGTCGGCATGGGTCGGCTCACCGTGAGCGCGGTCGGCGCGCAGATGTCGGACGCCGTGCGCCGCGAGGTGAAGGTCGAGGCCGACGGGTTCCCGACGACCTGGACCGAGAACGGCATGCTGAACGACAAGCTGTCGCTGTCGGTGACGGTCCCGCCCGACGCCATCGCCGACGCCAGCACGCTGCAGATCAAGCTCTTCCCCGGCATGTTCGCGCAGGTCATGGACGGGCTCGAGGGGATGCTGCGCATGCCCAGCGGCTGCTTCGAGCAGACCTCGTCGTCGACGTTCCCGAACATCCTGGTGCTGCAGTACCTGCGCGACGCGAAGAAGACGAAGCCCGAGCTCGAGGCGACGGCGCTCGGCTACCTGCAGGCCGGCTGGCAGCGGCTGGTCACGTTCGAGGTGCCCGGCGGTGGCTTCTCGTGGTTCGGCCAGGCGCCCGCGAACCAGGTGCTCACCGCCTACGGCATCATGGAGTTCCACGACATGAACAAGGTGTACCCGATCGACCAGGCCGTCATCGCGCGCACCCGCAAGTGGCTCGCGAGCCAGCAGAAGAGCGATGGCTCGTGGGATCCCGACAAGGCGTTTCTCCACCAGGAGTCGTGGGGCGACATGCAGAAGAGCACGCTGCTCGTGTCGGCCTACATCACCTGGTCGCTGGCACAGAGCCGACCGGACCGCGCGAAGCTGGACGGGTCTATCGACAAGGGTCTTGACTACCTCCGCAAGCACCTCGACCAGGCCACCGACGCCTACGTGCTCGACTACCTCGGCAACGCGCTGGCCGAGGCCGCCGCCGATCGCACAGGCGGCGACCGCGCCACGCTGCACAAGGTGCTCGACAAGCTGGCGTCGCTCGCCGTGCGCGACGGCGACAAGCTGCACTTCCCGACCGCCATGCGCACCGCGACCTACGGCAGCGGCGAGTCGGCCACCATCGAGATCACCGCGCTGGCGCTGCGCGCCTTCATGCGCGCTGGCGAGCACCTCGACCTGGTCAAGCCCGGCCTCGCGTGGCTCGTCGACAAGAAGAGCGAGCTCGGCCAGTGGAGCACCACGCAGGCGACCGTGCAGGTGCTGCAGTCGATGATCGCCTCGCTCTCGACCGCGCAGGAGCCGGTCTCGGGCAGCGTCGCGGTGGTGGTCAACGGCGAGCAGGTCGCGACCGCGGCGTACACGCCCGACGACTTCGACGTGGTGCGCTTCGTCGACGCCTCGAAGTCACTGAAGGCGGGCAAGAACACCGTGGAGCTGATCCCGAGCGCGGGCCTGAAGGCGATGTTCCAAGCGACCGCGACGAGCTATCGAACCTGGAATGTTTGGTATCCCAAGGATCGCGCCGCGCCCGAAGCGTTCCACGTCGACGTGGCCTACGACAAGGCGAACCTCGCCAAGAACGACGTCGTCGGCGTGACTGTGACGGTGCGCTCGAACCTGCCGGGCGTCGCCTCGATGGGCATCATCGACGTGGCGGTCCCGCCTGGCTTCGAGGTGCTCGGCGAGGACCTCGAGGCCGCGGTCGCGAACAAGACACTGCAGCGCTTCAGCCTCGCCGGTCGCCAGATCATCCTGTACGTCGACGAGCTCCGCCCCGACCAGCCGTTCCAGCTGAAGTACCGCGTGCGCGCGCGCTTCCCGGTCAAGGCCTCGACCGGCGCGTCGATGGCCTACGAGTACTACAACCCCGACAACGTCGGCGTCGGCGTCCCGGGCACGCTCGTCGTCAAGTAGCCCGAGAGTTAGTTTGTGAACGCGCGTTCGGTAATGGCGCGCATCGGGGCGTGCGCCGGCAGCGTGCCGAACGCCGCCCCGTGGGCCGTGCCGAGCCGCGTCTCGCAGAACGTGTCGCTCACCGCCGCGTTGCCCGCGCGCACCAGCGTGACGGCCTCGAGCGTCAGCGCCAGCCGCTCGACCACATAACGCGAGCGCGTCTCGAGTGTGGCGACGTCGGCGAGCTGGCGCTCTAGCTCGGCGACCGACGCATCGATCCAGTGATTGCCCCGCCCCAACGCCAGCTCGGCGAACAGCGCGTCGCGCGTCTGCGGCTCGCGCCCGAGCGCACGCAAGACGTCCAGGCACTGGATGTTGCCGCTGCCCTCCCAGATCGAGTTGAGCGGCGCCTGGCGATACAGCCGCGGCAGCACCGACTCCTCGACGTAGCCGGCGCCGCCGAGGCACTCCTGCGCCTCGTTCACGAACGCCGGCGCGCGCTTGCAGACCCAGTACTTGCCGATGGCCGTCGCGACGCGCGCGAACGCGGCCTCCTGCGGGTCGCGCGCCGATGCGTCGACGGCCCGCGCAATACGCGCGGTGAAGGCCGTGTGCCCCTCGCTCTCGAGCGCGAGATCGGAAAGAACATTGACCATCAGCGGCTGCTCGCTCAAGAGCCGCCCGAACGCCTTGCGGTTGCGACAGTGATGCAGCGCCTGCACGAGCGCCTGCCGCATCAGCGACGACGAGCCGATCATGCAGTCCTGGCGCGTCAGCGCGACCATCTCGAGGATCGTCGCGACGCCGCGTCCCTCCTCGCCGACCATCCAGCCAACGGCCTCGTGCAGCTCGACCTCGGAGCTGGCGTTGCTCCAGTCGCCGAGCTTGTCCTTCAAGCGCTGGATGCGGATGGCGTTCTTGGTGCCGTCGGGCAGCACCCGCGGCATCAGGAAGCAGGCGATGCCGCCGTCGGCCTGCGCGAGCACGAGGAACGCGTCGCTCATCGGCGCCGAGAAGAACCACTTGTGGCCGACGAGCGCGTACGCCTTGCCCGATCCGCGACCCTCGAGCGGGTGTGCGCGCGTCGTGTTGGCGCGGACGTCCGAGCCGCCCTGCTTCTCGGTCATGCCCATGCCGATGGTCGCGCCGGCCTTCTGCGCGATGGGGCGCAGCGCCGGCTCGTACACCTTCGAGGTGACCTTCGGCAGCCACGCCGCGGCGATCGACGGCTCGTGCAGGAGGCTCGGCACGCACGCGTAGGTCATCGTCAGCGGACAGCTCGTGCCCTGATCGGCCTGGTAGTGCAGGTAGCCGAGACCCATGCGCGCGACGTGCGCGCCGGGCTCGCGGTGCTGCCAGCCGAAGCTCGGCACGCCGTGCTCGACCGCCAGGCTCATCAGCCGATGATAGGCCGGGTGGAGCTCGACCTCGTCGAGCCGATGTCCATATCGATCGTAGAGCTTCAGCTTCGGCTTGTTCTCGTTCGCGAGCCGCCCGAGCTCGATCATCTCGCCGCCCGCGAGCCGTCCGTAGGCGCTCAGCGCGTCCTCGGCCCAGCCACCGCCCTCACGCGCGATGGCTTCGCGCAGCGGCAGGTCGCTCTGCCAGGCATCATAACCCTCGAGCGGCGGTGCTTGGTTGGTGACCTCGTGCGTCGAGAAGCGAGCCGTCGTCGTCATGCTCCTCGCCTTATCACCGCTGCTCGAACGCGGCCACATGCGCGGCTGCTCGCCAGCACCGGCGCGGCCATGGGAAGGATCGGCCGGAACGTCGCGCTGAGCTCACCGACCGTCTTCACGAGCGCCTTCGTCGTGCGCCCGTCGGCGCGCGGGTGTGGCGTCGCCGCACGTGTTCATCTTCGTCGAGCAGCAAGAGAAAGCCCCGAGGTCTTGCGACCGTCGTCTTCACGCTCGGCCGCTCCGCCCGGTGAGTGGCGGAACCTCGGGGCTCGGTGGTGCCTGGGCTCCCAGGCCACACCTCTCGCACCGCGTCTTACGACGGATGCGCTAGGCGACCTCAGAAGGCCACCACCTCACGCATCACCTGTTTGAAGTCAGACAAGGGATCACCTCCTTCGTCAGCGCGTTACGCAGCGCGAGACCCAGTCCCGCCCTCGCCAGAGATCCGCTCGTTGATCCCCAGGCGAGCCAGTCGTTTCTATCGGGCGGTGGTTGGCCGCCCCGACTGAGTGCTCGCCCATCTTACGAGCCTGGCGCGCCAGTTCAAGTCGCAGGTACCCCCGCAATATCACTGGGCTCCTCGCCAAACGGGCAGCCGCGTGTTAGCCATGCCCGGTCGCGTCCGTCTCGCGGCCCACGCCTCGACCCGTCCACATCGTCTCGAGCGATCGTTTTCAAACCGCCCCCACAGCCGCGTCTTCACGCTCGGCACGGAGGCAGGGTGCAATCCACATGAAACGAGTCCGTCACGTCCTATCGATCATCACCGTCGCCGCGCTCGTCGCGACGACACTCCCCGCGCACGCGGACTTGCCGCTGTTACGCGACAACTACTACGAGGTCGGGCCGACCTATCAGCTCGGCGGCTTCGCGTTCGGCGGGCGTGACCTCGGCGCCACCGGCATCCGCATCTACGAGCGCAACGGCTTCTTCGGCAAGGCCATCTGGACCATCGCCATCGCCGCCGCGATGGCGCTCGGTCAGAGCGACTCGGTCTACCTCGGCTCCGAGTACGGGCCGGGCTACCGCATCGACTATTACCGCGCCAAGACCGCCGACGAGCTCGCCGCCGACGAGGCCGCGCGCGACGCCGCCGTCGAAGGCGCCGCGTCGAACGAGTACCAGACCGACCTGCAGATCTTCGTCCCGCAGGAGGGGCTCGGGCAGGCCAAGGGCTACATCTTCTCGACCTATCCATTCTCGTGGAACCTCGGCGAGTCGATGACCATCGACCTCGGCTTCGTGTTCGCCGGCGTGACCGGTCCGTGCGGGCCGGGCAAGAACGGCGGCCGCGGCACATGCCACTACGAGAACATCGGCATGCCACTGCGCGTGAGCTTCGATCTCTGGGACATCGCGCTGCTCGACTTCCAGGTCGACGTGAACTTCCTCGGCCTCTTCGGCGACGAGGATCCGAACATGAGCTACGCGCACCCCGTGCGCGCTGGCCTGACGTTCCACCCGTGGCAGCGCCTGTTCGTGCGTGGCGGTGTGACGGTGCCCTCATTCGACTTCGACGAGCTCGGGCTCCAGCTCGAGGCCGGGATCAGGTTCTGAACATGCGCCACATCAACTCCATCGTCCTGCTCGCGGCCGCGCTCGTGGTCGCCTCCTCGAACCCCTCACACGCCGACGAGACCGGCTCGCTCGCCGGCTCGGCCTTCGCGCGCCTCGGCGTCGACCTCGGCTCGCACAGCGCCGACGCCTTCGTCTCGCTCGCGGACGGCGGCGATCCCAGCGGCCAGACCTCGCTGTCTGGCTTCTTCGGCCAAGCGCGTGCGACCTTCGGCGGCCTCCTGCGTGTCACGCGCTTCGGCACCGAGGTCGGCCTCGAGGGCACGTTCGCGCTCGGCTACGCCTCCGCCGCCGCGGTCGCGCCGAAGCGCGGCGGCATCTTCATGGTCGACCTGTCGGGTGGTGTCGTCGCCGCGCTCTTCCGCCTCGATGCGCTCGGTGGCATCGCGCTCAAGGTGGTCGGCGGTATCGGCATGGATCAAGACGCCCACTACCTCTATGCGGGTGGTCGCCTCGCGTTCTTCGAGACGGCCGGCGACGTCGCCTTCGAGCTAGGCTATCTGTACCGGGTCGGCGACACATACGGCGAGAACGTGATGCTGCAGGACAGTCGCATCTCGGCAGACTTCGTCATCCGCGACCTCGGCCTGACGCTCGGCGCGCAGTACTGGTTCGGCTCGGCGCCCTACGTCGTCGCGGGTCAGGAGAAGCGCCAGGTCGATCAGCTCTTCAAGGGCGACTACTCTTCAATCGTCTTCACCGCCGCCTACTCGTGGTTCTGACGCACGCGCGCCGGCGGCTGGTTACTCATTGAAACCATTCGATTCCCCGGCGCGCATGTATTACCACGCGGACATGACATCAGTTTCCGCCGAGGCGTTCAATGCGCTCGTCGTCGAGCGCGACTTCCTCATGTGTCTCGTCGAGCTCGCGGGCAGCGACGCGCCCGAGGTTCTCAGCGCGAAAGCCCTGCGGCTCATCGTGGAACGGGCCGGCGCCGAGCGCGGCTACCTCCAGCTCGGTGACGCCGACGACCCGAACGCCGCCTCGTGGGTGAGCACGCAGGGCTTCGCCAGCGCGTCCATCCGGTCGGCGCGGAGCGACGCGGATCCCGCGGAAGACCGCCCGCGCGGTGCCCCTCCAGACGACGTGCGGGCGCTGCTCTCGACCACGATCATGCGCGAAGCGCTCTCGGCCGGGCACGTCATCGAGACCACGTCGGCCACGAGCGATCCACGCTTCCGCGCGCGCACGTCGGTCCAGATGAACAGGATCGAGGCGGTGCTGTGCCTGCCCATCGGGCGGCCTGCGGTCGGCATCCTGTATCTGCAGTCGCACACCAGCGGCCATCGCTTCCCACCCGAGGCGCTCGCGTGGGCCGAGCGCTTCGCGCTGCACCTCGCGCCGCTCGCCAAGCGCATGCTCGACAGCAACGGGCCCGACGGCGACCCCACCGCGAGCACACGCGCCCAGCTCGCCGGCTGCGACGCGATCGTCGGCCGTAGCCCCGCGCTCGCGACCGTGCTGCGCTGGGCCGCCGCCGTGGCCTCACGCGACACATCAGCGGTCATCACGGGCGCGAGCGGCTCCGGCAAGTCGATGCTCGCGTCCATCATCGCAGCCTCGTCGCGCGACACGGTGGTCATCGATGATGTCGATCGGCTGGCGCTCGACGCGCAGGCGGCGCTCGTCGTCGACCCGCGCCGCCTCGTCGCAACGACCAGCGTGCGCCTCGACGCCGCCGTGCAGGCCGGTCGCTTCGACGCGGGCCTGTGGCGGCGGCTGAGCGCGGCGACCTTCGCTATGCCTGGTCTGGCCGAGCGTCGCGGCGACGTCCCGCGCATCGCGGAGCGCTTCCTCATCGCCGCTTGCGCTCGCCTCGAGCTGCCCGCGATGACACTCTCGCCGACCGCGCAGCAGGCGCTGTTGGTCTCGCCGTGGCCGGGCGAGCTGCACCAGCTCGCGTCCACCATGAGCGCCGCCGCGCTACGCGCCAGCGCCGATCAGGCCGCCACCGTCGGGCCGTCGCATCTCTTCGCCGACGCGCCCGAGGGCCTCGGGACACGGCCGCTGGTCGCCTGGCACATCGCCATCCGCGACTGCCAGCGGCGCGTGCTGAAGGACGCGCTCGAGGCCACGCACGGCAACATCACCGAGGCCGCACGGCGCCTCGGCATCGCGCGCTCGTACGCGTACGAGCTGGTGCGCGACCTCAACCTCCGCTGAGCGCGTGCAGGCGCGTCGCCGAGTGCCATGACCCCATTGCTTCCGGCTCGACGCGTCGGTATTCGTCCCGGCCTATGCGGTCCTCGCTCCTCATCGTGATGTTCGTCGCCTCGGCCGCGTGCGGCTCGGGCGACAAGGCCAAGCTCGACGCGACCGGCACCTCGGAGACGACCGAGGTCGTCGAAGAGCAGTGCACGCCCATCCACCTCGACGACCTCGAGCCGGTCGTCTTGGACGGCCAGGACGACGTCTCGACGAGCTACAGTCTGAAGCTGAAGACGAACCTCGGCGCGCCGCTGGCCGACTACCTGGTGCTGCAGTTCATCAACTACAACGAGCGCATCGGCGACCTCGCGGTCGGCACCTTCCCGCTCGACCAGGGCGCCGACACGAGCTTCGGCACCTGCCCCGAGTGCGTCGGCCTGTGGCTCGATCAGGCCACGCCGAGCGCGCCCGTCGGCACCATCCTGTTCCAGAGCGCGGGCACCATCCGCCTCGACCTCGACCCTCGCACGCGCCGCCTGAAGGGTCGCCTCGACGGCGTGCGCTTCCGCGAGATCCAGATCGACGAGGAGACGCTCGCCTCGACCTTCGTCGACGGCGGCGCCTGCGCCTACCTCACCGACGTGCTCGACTTCGACTACAAGTGGGTGCCGCCGGAGTGGCGCTGCGTGCCCGCGACCTACAACGCCGGCGACGGCTGCGACTGCGACTGCGGCGCCATCGATCCAGACTGCTACCCGATCGACGCGCCGCGCGGTGTGGCCTCGTCCGACTGCGACGCGGGCACGCTCTGCTACGACGGCGTGTGCACCGCGACCTGCTCGAACGCCGCGCCCGTGGTCGCCTGCGCGACCGGCCAGGTGTGCACCCCGGAGTGGCCCGACGACGTCTGCCAGCCGCGCCAGAGCAAGGTCTCGTCGGTGCACCTCGGCCAGCCCTGCAGCGGCACCAGCGCGTACCTGTGCGAGCCCGCCAACACGAACGTGCAGGGCATCTGCGGCGACGACGATCAGCGCACCTGCGAGCCCCTGTGCAGCTCACGCGCCGACTGCGATGCGGACCAGTACTGCTACACCATCGCGGGCGGCGCCGACGGTGGTGGCAAGGGCTACTGTCACGACGGCGTGCCGCCCGGCTGGCTGTGCGACGCGAGCGCGTATCTCGACGGCACCACCTGCAGCTGCGGCTGCGGCGCCTACGACCCCGACTGCGCCGAGGCCAGCAACCCAGTGGACGGCTGCACCACGGGCCAGGTGTGCAACGCGCGCGGCGAGTGCGAGTAGGCGGCGCGTCGCTCGGACTGCCGCGGACGCGGTTCCGGTCGTGACAAGTAAACGCGACACGTCTCGAGGATCTCGCCGTCGATCGCTCGTTGGCGCACGCGGCTACGACCGCGCGCCGATCGAGGAGCCCGCCGAGAGCGACGGCGTGGGCTTCATGCTGCGCGCGTCGGTCTTCGGCGGCCTCTGATCAGGTCAGCGCGCTGACGAGCGCGAAGGCGACCGCGCCGAGCGCGATCGGGAAGGTCGCGATCGTCAGGCCGCGGCCCGTGACCGGGCTCGGGCGCGAGCGGCCAGCGCTGCACTCCTGCAGGCCGCGCACCGCGAGCAGGATGACCGTCGGCCCGAGGATGCAGCAGATGGCCACGCCCAGGCCGGGGTCGGTCAAGACGACCGGCCACAACGCGACGGACGTCGCGAAGCCGGCGATGCCGTTGCCCGTGACCTGGATGCGCTGCGACGCGGCGACCGCGCGCGAACCGCTCTCGTCGACGACCGCGTCCTTGCCCTGGTGCAGCGACTCGAGCGGGACCTTGAAGGTGAAGTAGTAGCCGAGCACGTACATCAGCGCGGCGACGATCAGGCCACCGATGATCACGACCAAGAAGAGATCGCTCTCGCTGACGGTCTCGGTCAGCGCGTGCGCCTTGCCCGCGAGCCAGTCGCCGTTGCTCGTCGAGAGGAACCACACGCCCATGACGAGGCCGGCGGCCGAGGGAGGCGCGAGCTTGCTCATGCTCGAGAGGCCGACCGGCGAGAGGAACAGCTCGGCGACCGTCGAGAAGAAGTAGAAGCCGACCAGGAACCACGGGCTCACGTTGCTGCCGCCCGCGGCGGGCAGCATCACCATGAAGGCGATGGCCATGAAGACGAGCGCGACGCCGAACTTCCAGATGTCGTTGAAGCGGATGTGCTTGTTGATGATCCAGGTGAAGAACCAGGCGAATGCCGGCGACAGGATCATGATGAAGACCGAGTTAACCGACTGGAACCACTCGGCCGGGAACTTGCTGTCGCCGAACGTCGTGTCGGTGCGCTTGTCGGCGAACGCGTTCATGACCGAGCCGGCCTGCTCGAACAGGCCGAAGAACGCGATGCAGCCGATGGCGAGCGCGACCATCGCGAGCACGCCCTTCCTCTCCTTCTCGGTGTTCGCGCGCATGTAGAGGACGACGAACGTCGTCACGAACACCGAGAGCAAGATGACGCCGAAGATGTTCGAGAGCAGCTCTTCGGTGAGCTCGACGTCGAACACGCGCGGCACGAGATAGATGAGGACCGGCACGGCAACGAGCGCGCCGATGATCGCCATCAACGTGCCGCGGTTCTTCTTGGCCTCGGCCGGCGGCACGTCACGAGGCGGCTCGCCGATGCCGTCGAGGGCGCGGCGACCGATCCAGTACTGCGCGAGGCCGAACGCCATACCGACCGCGGCGGCGCCGAACGCGACGTGCCACGAGTAGTGCGGGTCGATGCCGTTCTTGACGAGGAACGCCTTGAAGTCCTCGCTGCGCGCGAGCCAACCGCAGATGACGGGCGACGCGAAGGCACCGATGTTGATGCCCATGTAGAAGATGGAGAAGCCACCGTCGCGCCGTGGATCGTCCTTGGCGTACAGCTGCCCGACCATGGTGCTGACGTTCGGCTTGAGGAAGCCGGTGCCGATGACGAGGCAGCCGAGACCGCCGTAGAACGCGAAGTCCACCGGCAGCGCGAGCAGGATGTGGCCGAGCATGATGATCAGGCCACCGACCAGCACCGCGCGCTTCTGGCCGAGGAACTTGTCGGCGACCCAGCCGCCCGGCAGCGCCATCATGTACACGGCCGCCGTGTAGATGGCGTAGATCGAGCCCTGCTGCGACTCATCGTAGCCGAGCCCACCGTTGATGGTGGCCTCGGCCATGAAGTTCACCAGGATGGCGCGCATGCCGTAGTAGCTGAAGCGCTCCCACATCTCGGTGAAGAACAGGGTCGAGAGACCCCGCGGGTGGCCGGGAGGGGTGCCTGGTGGAGCCTTTTCTGCGATTGCCATCGCGAGGACCCTAACCGAAGTCGGCGTGGTCCGCCAACGGACCTGGCAGCGTCAGTTCAGGTGGAAGACCTCGCGCATCTCCTGGTTCAGGAGGCGCATCTTCTCGGCGATCTGCGGGTGGTCGGCGTCGTTGGGATCGAGCACGAAGTCGCGCGCGTGCTGCGGCTTGATCATGAGCTTGGTCTGCCAGATGTTGTCGGCGGCCATGTTCACGTCTTGGCGGTACAGGTAGCGGTCGAGGACATCACGCGAGATGAAGTCCTGGATCGAGTTGAAGTAGTGGTCGTTGTAGATCTTCTTGCCGCTGTCGAGGCGCGTGTACCCGCGCACGACGTAGTCGATGTAGACCACGTCGCACTCGAACGACTCGAACATGTAGTCGAGCGCCTTGAGCGGGATGATCTCGCCGCACGTCGCCACGTCCAGGTCGACGCGGAACGTGCAGATGCCGTTGGGGTCCGACGCGTCGGGGTAGGTGTGCGTGGTGATGTGGCTCTTGTCGAGGTGCATGGCCACCTTGGCGCCATTTCCCGCGAGCGTCGACGGGCTCAGCGGCGCGAGCGCCGCGCCCTCCCACTTGCCGCCCGCGATGTCGCTCATGAGCGTCATCGTCGAGGCGCCGACGGGGTCGTAGTTCTGGATGTTCTCGGCCAGGATGTTGGCCTCGATGATGCGGCAGATCTCGCGCGCCATGTCGCGGATCTTCTCCGCCGAGTACTTCTCGTCGATGTACTCGATGTAGTCCTGGCGCTGCTTGTCGGTCGTCGCGATGGCGAAGTCGTAGAGATTGAAGCTCAGGATCTTGGTCAGGTTGTTGAACCCGGAGAGCTTCACCTTCTCTTGGATCGTCGCCATGCTTCGCACCTCACCCGCTCGCTCGAGCACCCAGCGTGCTCCGACGCGCGCCCTCATATGGGAGCGCCGAGGTCTATGCAAGCACCGGTACGAACAAGCGGCGCAGGGACGCTTGGTGATGCCCCCGCGTCCCGGGTATCGTGCGCGCGTGAGCGACGAGCACGAGCTTTGTCTCGCGTGCGGGATGTGCTGCGACGGCACGTTGTTCGACGTCGTGCGCCTGGTGCCCGCCGAGGTCGTCGCGCGCGACGCGCTCGTGCGGCTCGGGGCGCGCCTGCGCGAGCTCGGCCAGGGGCAGGGGTGGATGGCGCCGCAGCCGTGCCGCGCGCTCGCCGGACGCACCTGCCGCATCTACGAGGATCGACCCGGTCGCTGTCACGCCTATCGCTGCCACCTGCTCGAGGCGCTCGCCGCCGACGAGGTCGATCTGGCCGAGGCGCAGTCGATCGCCGCCGTCGCCCACACGCTCACGGGCCATGCGCGCGAGCGCTACCTCGATCGGCACTTCCGCGGTCGCCACCACAAGGAGTCGTGATGCTCACGCTCGGCATCTTCAGTCTGCTATTCGGCTCGTCGCCGCCGCCGCCCGATCCCCTCGCGGCCGCGCTGGAGGCCGATGTGCGCACGCTGGTCGGCACCCACGCGCCGCGCGACGTCGAGCACCCCGAGAACCTCGCGCGGATCGCCGCGTGGCTCGTCGCGCGCCTCGACAAAGCTGGCGCGTCGTCGGTCACCTCACAGCGCTACCAGGCCGACGGGCACGGCTACGAGAACGTCATCGCCGCGTTCGGGCCGGCCTCGGCGGACAAGCTGATCGTCGGCGCGCACTACGACACCGCCGGCCCGCTGCCCGGCGCGGACGACAACGCCAGCGGCGTGGCCGTCTTGCTCGCGCTGGCCGAGCGCCTCGGCAAGACGCCGCCGCCCATACGCGTCGAGTTGGTCGCCTGGACGCTCGAGGAGCCGCCGCACTTCGCCACCGCGACCATGGGCAGCCGCGTGCACGCGCGCGCGCTGGCTGCCGAGAATGCCAAAATCCGCGCGATCGTGGCGCTGGAGATGCTCGGCTACTACCGCGACGAGCCGGGCAGCCAGACCTACCCGGACCCGGCGCTGGCAGCGCGCTACGGCGACAAGGGCGACTTCCTGGCGATCGTCGGGCGGCCCGAGGACCTACCGCTGCTCACGCGCTTCGCCGCCGCCTTCGGCGAGACGCCGCGCATCGCGACCATGGCCGCGCCGGCCG
>Ga0164241_10003181_pt1 | contig 16898 bp, 17 predicted proteins | sample OricomyardsoilBY_FD_108780 | JGI IMG/M metagenome (GOLD analysis project Ga0164241, IMG submission 108780) | Backyard soil microbial communities from Emeryville, California, USA - Original compost - Back yard soil (BY) | ecosystem: Environmental > Terrestrial > Soil > Unclassified | place: USA...
GTTCCGCAAGCTCGTGTCCCCCGAGCACTTCGACCCGCCCAAGCGCTACCCGCTGGACGTGCTCAAGGCCTCCGCCTCATCCTCCGCCGCGGACGCGCGGGCCTAGGTCGGGGCCTCCTCCCCCGACGGCGGCCGGTCCGCCGCCCGCGCGACCCAGCGCCGGCTGACGCGGATGGTCCGCGCCGCCCGGCTGCCGCTGGGCGGCGCGGTGGTGCTCGGCGTGCTCACCTCCGTGCTCGTCGTGGCCCAGGCCGCGCTGATCGCGGTCGTGGTGCCCCGGGCCTTCCTGGACGGCGACGGGCTGGACGCGCTGCGGGACCCGCTGATCGCGCTGGCCGCCGTGGTCGTCGCCCGCGCGCTGTGCGCCGGCGCGTTCGAGACGTCGGGCCGCATCGGCGCCCAGCGGGTGATGGGCGAGCTGCGCGAGCTGCTCGCCACCCACGTGCTGCGCGTGCGGCCCACCGGCTCGCCGGACCGCCGCACCGGCGAGCTGGTGACCACCGCGGTGCAGGGCGTCGAGGCGCTGGAGGCGTGGTTCGCCCGCTACCTCCCGCAGGCCGTGCTCGCGGTGGCCGTCCCGATCGTCGTGCTCGCCTACGTGCTGCCCCGCGACCCCGCCGCCGGGCTGATCCTGCTGATCACCGTCCCGCTCGTGCCCGTCTTCATGATCCTCATCGGCCTGGCCGCCAAGGCCCGGACCGAGCAGCGCTGGACGACGCTCTCGCGCCTCAGCGCCCACCTGCTCGACGTGATGCGCGGGCTGGAGACGCTGCGGGCCAACGACCGCGACCAGGCCCAGGTGGCGACGATGGAGCGGGCGGGCGACGCCTTCCGCCGCGAGACGATGGCCACGCTGCGCATCGCCTTCCTCAGCGCGCTCGTGCTGGAGCTGGTGGCGATGCTCGGCACCGCGCTGGTCGCGGCCACCGTGGGGGTGCAGCTCGCGGAGGGGAACCTCAGCCTGACCACCGGGCTGGCCGTCCTGCTGCTCGCCCCCGAGCTGTACCTGCCGGTGCGCATGCTCGGCCAGCAGTTCCACGCCAGCGCCGACGGCATGGAGGCGGCGGAGCGGATCTTCGCGGTGCTCGACGAGCCCGCCGCCCTGGCCGCGCCGTCCGGCGCCGACCGGGCCGTCGTGAACCCGCGGTCGAGCGTGCTGACGCTCGACCGCGTGACGGTCCGCCATCCCGGCCGCCCCGTTCCCGCGCTGCGCGACGTGTCGCTGGCGATCGCGCCGGGCGAGCACGTCGCGCTCGTCGGCCCCAGCGGCGCAGGCAAGAGCACCGCCGCGGCGCTGGTGCTGCGCCTGCTGGACCCCGACGAGGGCGCGGTCCGCTGCGGCGGCACGGACCTGCGCGAGGTCGACGCCGAGGCGTGGCGCCGCCAGGTCGCCTGGGTGCCCCAGCGACCGACGATCTTCTCCGGCACGCTGGAGGACAACGTGCGGCTGGCCGCACCCGGTGCCTCGGCCACCGCCGTGCGCCGCGCGCTCGTGGCCGCCGGGCTGACCGACCTCGTCGCCGAGCTGCCCGACGGCCTGGCCACCCGCGTCGGCGAGGACGGGCGCGCCCTGTCGGCCGGCGAGGCCCAGCGGGTCGCGCTGGCCCGGGCCTACGTCCGCGACGCGCCGCTGCTCGTCGCCGACGAGCCGACCGCCCACCTCGACGCGGTCACCGCGGCCGCCGTCGCCGACGCCCTGATCACCCTCGCAAAGGGCCGCACGCTCCTGCTCGTGACCCACCGGCCGCAGCTGGCGGCGCTGGCGGATCGCAGCATCACCATTGACCACGGAGAAATCGTGGTCCCCACCCCAACGAACCTCCCCATGTTGGTGACCACATGAGCTCCCTCCTGCACATGGTCCGCCTGGCCGGGCCGCTGCGCGGCCGGCTGGCCCTCACCGTCGCCCTCGGCGCCGGGGCCATCCTCGCCGCGCTCGCGCTCCTCGCCGTGTCGGGCACGCTGATCAGCCGCGCCGCGCTGCGGCCGGAGATCCTCACGCTGATGGCCCTCATCGTGGCCACCCGCGTCCTGGCGATGAGCCGTAGCCTGCTGCGCTACGGCGAACGGCTGGTCTCCCACGACATGGCGCTGCGCGGCCTCGCCCGCCTGCGGGTGCGGCTGTACGAGCGGCTCGCGCCGCTGGTGCCCGGCTCGCTGCCCGGCCTGCGGCCCGGGGACGCGCTCAGCCGCTTCGTCGGGGACGTCGAGACGCTGCAGGACCTGTACCTGCGCGCGCTCGCGCCGCCGATGGTCGCGGGCATCGTGGTCGTCGCCACCGGCGGCTTCCTGCTCGTGGTGCTGCCCCTCGCCGCGCCGATCCTCGTGGTCGGGCTGCTGCTGGCCGGCGTGGCGATCCCCGCCGCGACGGTCCGCCTGGCCCGCAGCGGCGGCCGGCGCGAGGCGCCGGCCCGGGGCCGGCTGACCGACGAGCTGATCGAGGTCGTCCACGGCGCGCCCGAGCTGGCCGTGGCCGGCCGCGAGGCCGACGCCGAGCGCCGCCTGCGCGAGGCCGACCGCGCCCTGCTGGACCTCCAGCGCCGCGACGCGACGACCCAGGGCCTCGCCGTCGCCGCCAGCGGGATGGTGGCCGGCCTCACCCTCGTCGGCGTGACCGCGGTGGGGATCGACGCGACCGCCGGCCGGCTCGACGGCGTGCTGCTCGCCGCGGTCGTCCTCGTCGTGCTCGGCGCCTTCGAGGCGACCGCGCCGCTCACCGACGCCGCCCGCCGGCTGTCCGCCTGCGCCGGAGCGGCCCGCCGCGTGGAGGAGGTGCTCGACGCCGTCCCGGCCATCGTCGACCCGCCGGAGCCCGCCCCGCTGCCGGCCGCCGGCTCGCTCGTCGCCGAGGCCGTGACCGTGTGGCCCGCGGGCGCCCCCGCGCCGCTGCTGCGCGTGGCCGATCTGCGCCTGGCCCCCGGGGCGCGCGTCGCCGTGGTCGGGGCCAGCGGCGCCGGGAAGACGACGCTGGCCCGCGCGCTCGTGCGCTTCGTCGACCCGGCCGGCGGGCGGGTCTCGCTGGGCGGCGTCGACCTGCGTGCCGTGCGCCAGGCCGACGTGCGCCACGCGGTGCGCCTGGTCGGGCAGGACGCCCACCTCTTCACGGCGGCGCTACGGGCCAACGTGGCGATCGGGCGGGCCGGCGCAACCGACCGGGAGATCGTCGAGGCGCTCGAGCGCGCCGGGCTGGGCCCCTGGCTCCGCGAGCTGCCCGACGGGCTCGACACCGTGCTCGGCGAGGAGGGCGCCGCGGTGTCCGGCGGGCAGCGGCGGCGGATCGCGCTGGCCCGCGGCTTCGTGGCCGACGCCCGCTTCCTGCTGTTCGACGAGCCGACGGCCCACCTGGACGCGGCCGGCGGCACCCGGCTCCTGCGCGCCCTGGCCGGCGGGCGGGCGCGGGATCCGCGCGGGATCCTCGTCATCTCCCACACGTGCGAGGGGCTGGAGGACTTCGACGAGATCGTGGTGCTCGACGCCGGGCGCGTGGTCGAGCGCGGGACGCACGCCGAGCTCGCGGCGGCGGGCGGGCGCTACGCGGCGCTGCTGCGCGCGTCGTGACCGTCCGGGGCGGGCGCGACGGGCAGCACCACCAGCACCCGCGTGCCCGCCCCGTCCGTCTGCGCCCGCTCCACCGTCACCTCGCCGCCGGCCAGCGTGGCCCGCTCGCGCATGCCGATCAGCCCGAACCCGCCGGATCGCTCGCGCGCGATGCCGCGGCCGTCGTCGAGCACGCGCAGCCGCAGCATCATTCCGTCGCAGCTCACGGCCAGCTCCATGCGGGTGGCGTGGGCGTGCCGCGCGACGTTGTTGAGCGCCTCCTGGACGATCCGGTAGGCCGCGTTCTCCACCGCCGCCGGCAGCCGCTGGGCGCCGAGGTCGAAGGACAGCGCCAGCTCCAGCCCCGCGCGCTCCGCCACGCCTGCGGCCAGCGTCCGCAGCGCCGGCTCCAGCCCCAGCTCGTCCAGGGCGGCGGGCCGCAGGTCGGCGATGATCTCCCGCAGCCCCGCGATCTCCCCGTCGAGCAGCTCCGCCGCCCCGGCCACCGTCGCCCGCCCGCGCTCGGGGTCGCCGCGCAGCGCGGCGGCCAGGGCCAGGCGCACGGCTCCGAGGCCCTGCAGCGTCTGGTCGTGCAGCTCCCGGGCCCAGCGCCTGCGCTCGGCCTCCGCGGCGGCGATCGAGTCCCGCAGCTGCTGACGCTCCGCGGTGCGGGCGTTGTGGATCGCCACCGCCGCCCACTCGGCGAGCACGACGATGGCGTCGACGTCCTCGTCGTCGAAGTCCGCGCCGCTCTCCTTCTCGGTCAGGTAGAGGTTGCCCCACGCCTCGCCGCGGACGCGGATCGGCGCGCCGAGGAAGCCGTGCATCGGCGGATGGCCCGGGGGGAAGCCGTAGGAGCGCGGGTGCTCGGAGACCTCGCGCAGGCGGATCGGCTCCGGCTGGTCGATCAGCAGGCCGAGCAGGCCGAGGCCGCGCGGGGTGTGGCCGATCGCCGCGATGGTGGCCGGGTCCACGCCGCTGGTGATGAACGCGGCCAGGCCCCGCCGCTCGCGATCGAGGATGCCCACCGCGGCGTAGCGCGCACCGGTGAGCGCCCGGGCCGTCTCCAGGATCTGCTCGAGCACCGCGTCCAACCGCAGCTCCGACGTGAGCGCGCGCCCCAGCTCCAGGAGGCGGCGCATCCGTTCCTCGCCGGCGGCGGGTGTGTCGTCGTGGGAGTCCATCGTCGAGGCGTCGCGTAGGCTGATGCCCGTGCCCATCCGCATCGTATTGGCCGACGACCACGCCGTCGTGCGGGCCGGCCTGAGGCTGCTGCTCGACGGCGAGGAGGGGCTGGAGGTCGTGGCCGAGGCGGGCGACGTCGACGGCGCGCTGCGCGCGGTCCTCGGGCACAAGCCGGACGTGCTCGTGCTCGACCTCAACATGCCGGGCGAGCCGTCGTCGCTCGACGCCATCCCCCAGATCCCCGAGCGCTCCCCGGCGACCCGCACCGTGATCCTCACCATGCAGGAGGACCCGGAGTACGCCCGCCACGCCCTGCGCGCCGGGGCGGTCGGCTACGTGCTGAAGGAGGCCGCCGACGGGGAGCTGGTGGAGGCCGTGCGCCGGGCCGCGGCGGGCGAGACCTACCTCAACCCGTCGCTCGGGGCCAAGCTCGCCGCCGCGCCCCCGGAGACCTCAGGCGGGCCCGACGGCCTGTCCCAGCGCGAGGTCGAGGTGCTGCGCCTGATCGCCCTGGGCCACACCAACACCGAGATCGGCGAGCAGCTCTTCCTCTCGGTGCGCACCGTGGAGACGCACCGCGCCCACGTGCAGCAGAAGCTCGGCCGCACCAGCCGGGCCGAGCTCGTCCGCTACGCCCTCGACCACAAGCTGCTGGACGAGGCCTAGCGCGTCCAGCTGGGGCTGCCCGCGTTCTTCACGAGCGTCGTCAGCGGGCCGCCGGCGAACGGCACCGTCACGACGTCGTGGCGGTGCCGCCCGGAGAGGAAGACCTCGTTGCCGGTCTCGGCCAACGCCGTGACCCCGTCCCGGGAGAGGCCCGCCGCGACGACGCCGTCGACCGCGCCCGTCAGATCGCGCGCCGTGCCCTCGGTGACGTCGATCGCCCACCCCTCGTCCGTGGCCCGGTGCGTGCGCTCGTCGTACAGGCTCGCGTTGGCGACCAGCCGCGCGCCGTCCGCCGACCACGCGACGGGGTAGAAGCCGTCACTGGAGGCGGACGTGTCGGGGAAGGAGACGATCGCGCGGTGCCCGGTGCCGTCACCCTGGATCAGGTCCAGCGTCGACAGGACGCCGTCCTTGTCCTCCTGGTTCCTGCGCGGATGCAGATAGGCGATGCCGGCCGGCCCCCACAACGGCGCCTTGGCGGTGCGCTCGTCGGTCAGCCGCACCGACGGGCCGCCGGTGACCGGGACGACCCGCAGCGCGCCGCGCGAGTCCTCGTCGTACCCCGTCGACCGCTCCGTCACGTAGGCGATCCGCCGACCGTCCGGCGAGAAGCTCGTCCCCAGGAAGAAGCTCGGATCACCGACGACCGTGCGGGTCCGGCCGGTGGCCAGGGTACGGACGCGGAGCCGGAAGTTCGTGCGCATCGAGCGACCACGGTCGATGTACGACAGGCGCGTGCCGTCGGGCGAGAAGCCCTCGATGTCGTCGGTCCGGGCGATCGCTCGGCGCACCACCCTCGTTCCCTCCGCGGTCGCCAGCCAGAGCGTGGGCATCGCGTGACGGGCGCCGTAGACCAGGTAGGCCACCGCGTCGCCCTGGGGCGACAGGACCGGGGACGAGCCGTGCAGCGCGATCCGGGTGCGTCCCGGCCGACCCGCGAACCCGTTCGCGACGACGGGCGTGACGCGGGACGGGACGAGCCCGTAGGTCGCCGGCGTGGCGTAGACCAGGACCTGGGGCGTCACGACGACCGCCGAAGCCGGAGCCGCCCCCGCCACCACGCTGACCGTCGCCGTCACGCCGCTGAGCGCCGCGAACAAGGCCATTCCCCGGATGCTGAACACCCGCCGAGCCTATTCCGGATCAGGCTGTGCGTGGCGCACCACCGCTATGCGGGCACGGGCTCCCGCACGTCGTAGCGCCACAGCGGCGGGAACGCGACGCACACCACGCCGACCGCGACCACGCAGGCCAGCCCGCCGGAGACCACCGCGGCCCGCGGCGTGGTCAGCGCGGCGACCGTGCCCGACTCCACGTCGCCGAGCCGGGGGCCGCCGGCCACGACCAGGAAGAAGACCGAGGACATCCGCCCGCGCATGTGGTCCGGCGTGACCGTCTGGTTGATCGTGGAGCGGCACACGGCGCTGACGCTGTCGGCGGCGCCCGCGACCGCGAACAGCGCCGCGGCGATCCAGATCGAGCCGGCGAACCCGGCCAGCGCGATCGCCCCGCCCCACGCCAGCACCGCCCACACCACGACCCGGCCGAGCCGCCGGGCGTGGCGCAGCCAGCCGGCGGTGAACGCCGCGACCACCGCCCCCGCCGACACCGCGGCGTAGAGCAGCCCGGTGCCGCTCGCCCCCGCGCCGTAGACGCTGACCGCCAGGACGGGGAACAGCGCGCGGGGCATGCCGAACGTCATCGCCGACAGGTCGATCACGAACGAGCCGAGCAGGGCCCGGCTGCGCCCCACGAAGCGCAGGCCGTCGCCGATCGACCGCCAGACCGAGACCGGGTCCTCCGCCACGTCGCGGGGCGGCTGGGCGGACATCCGCCACACGGTCGCGACGATGGCCAGGCAGCTGATCGCATCGAGCAGGTAGGCGCTGCCCAGCCCCACGGCGGCGATGAGCACGCCGCCCAGCGCCGGGCCGACGACGAGCGTGAGGTTGACGAGCCCGAACTCCATCGCCATCGCCGAGGCGAGCTTCTCCTGCTCCACCAGGTTGGGCAGGATCGCCGTGGCCGCGACGTTCTGGACCGAGCCGAACGCGGCGGTCAGCCCGGCGAGCGCGTAGAGCGCGGGGATCGGCGGGTCGCCGGCGAAGGCCAACGCGGCGAGGATGCTCGCGGTGAGGACCAGGCAGATCTGGTCGAGCAGCAGCAGCTTGCGGCGGTCGAAGCGGTCGGACCAGTGGCCTCCGAGCAGCGACAGGGCCACCAGCGGCACCAGCTCGACGGCGCCGAGCAGGCCGGTGAGGAAGGCCGAGTGCGTCTCCACGTAGAGCTGGTAGGGCAGCGCGACGAGCGCCGCCTGCGTGCCGAGCCCCGACAGGACGGTGCCCGTGACCAGCAGCCGCAGGTCACGCGAGGCGCGCAGCGGGCTGAGGTCGACGGCGATCCGGTCCAGGCGCACCCGTCCAGGGTGGCACTCCCGCCCCGCCCCCGCGTCCACGTCATCAGCCGTGGACCTCCGCCCACGGCCCCCGACGCGCGTCGAGCCCCACCTCGATCCCGCTGGGCGGGATCGAGGTGGGGCTCGACGCAGGGGTGCGCTAGGCGATCGGGGCGTCCATACGGTCGACCAGCTCCTCGGCGATGGCCAGCGACGAGGTGGCGGCCGGCGACGGCGCGTTGCGCACCCAGGTGGTGGAGGGCGTGGCGTCGATCCGGAAGTCGTCCACCAGGGATCCGTCCGCGTCGACGGCCTGGGCCCGGACCCCGGCGGCGGCACGGACCACGTCCTCGTCCCGCAGCTCGGGCACGTACCGCCGCGCGGCCTCCACGAACCGCCGGCGGCTGGTCGACCGCGCCAGCTCGTCCAGCCCCGTGCGCCAGTGGGCGGCGAACAGGCGCCACGTCCCGGCCGTCGCCAGCACGTCGGCGACCTCGCGCGGACGCACCGTCCGCCACCCGTACCCCTCCCGGGCCAGGGCGAGCACGGCGTTGGGCCCGACCAGCACCTCGCCGTCGATCCGCTTCGTGAGGTGGATGCCCAGGAACGGCAGCGCCGGGTCGGGCACCGGGTAGACGAGCCCGCGTACCAGCCCACGCCGCTCGGGCCGCAGCCGCCAGTACTCGCCGCGGAAGGGCACGATGCGCGGGGCCGGCGCCTGCCCGGAGTCGCGCGCCAGGCGGTCCGACTGCAGGCCCGCGCAGACCAGCACGTGCCCGGCGCTCAGCGTCTCCCCGGCCGTCGTCGTCACCGTCGCGCCGCCCGCGGCCTCCTCGATCCGCGCCACCGCGACGCCCAGGCGCACCACCCCGCCCCGAGCGCGGACCTCGTCGGCCAGCGCACGGGCGACCGCGGCGTAGTCGACGATCGCCGTCGTGGGCGAGTGCAGGGCGGCGAGGCCGCGCACGTGGGGCTCGACCGCCCGGATGCCGTCGGGGCCGAGCCGCTCGATCGGGACGCCGTTGGCCCGGGCCCGCTCCTGGAGCGCGACGAGCCGCTCCACCTCGACGGCGTCGGTGGCCACGACGAGCTTGCCGCACCGCTCGTACGGGAGGCGGTGCTCGGCCGCGAAGGCCTCGAGCAGCCCCATGCCCCGCCGGCACAGCGTGGCCTTCAGCGAGCCGGGGGCGTAGTAGAGGCCGGCGTGGACCACCCCGCTGTTGCGCCCCGTCTGGTGGGCGGCGACGCGCTCCTCCTTCTCCAGCACGACGAGCTCGGCGCCGGGGTGGCGCACCAGGTGCTCCCGCGCGGCGGCCAGGCCGAGGATCCCGGCGCCCACGACCACCAGGCGCCGCCGCTCCCCCGGGTGACTTCCAGGAAATGCCCGCTCAGCGGTCATTTCCTGGAAGGGGTCTGCAGCCGCGCGTCCAGCCCGTCGCGCACCGCCGGCCAGTCGAGGTCGGTGACCGAGAAGATGACGCTGTCGCGCACGTGCCCGGTCCATGTCACGCGATCGCGCCGGAGGATCCCCTCCTGCACCGCGCCGAGCTTGGCGATGGCCGCCCGGCTGCGCGCGTTGCGCGCGTCGGTCAGTAGCTCCACCCGCCGCGCGCCGGCCGCGAAGGCATGGGCGAGCATCAGCCGCTTGGCCTCCGAGTTGACCGCGCCGGAGCGCACGTCGGGATGCAGGAACGTCGCCCCGATCTCCACCACGCCGCGCTCGGGCCGCGGGTTGAGGAAGCTCGACGTGCCCACGACCCGGTCGTCGCTCCGTCGCCGGATCGCGTAGGCGATCCACGTCCCGGCCGCCATGTCCGCGAGGAAGCCCGACCACCAGCCCTCGAAGTGCGGACCCTGCCCGCTCTGGGCGAACAGGTCCCAGGCCGCGGCGTCCACGTCGAGCGCGGCGCGCACCTCCTCCTTCAGCTCCGGGACGTACGGCTCCAGCCGCACCACGGCGCCGTCCAACGGCTCGGCGCGCAGCTCCATCGCGGTCACCAGCGCTCCGGCGGGCCCGCGAGGCGCTCGATGCCGTCGCGCACCCCCGCCAGCACGGTCTCGCGCGCCCGGAGCTTCGTCGCGGCGTGGGCGGCGGCGTCGATCCCGGCCAGCGTGGTCGCGGCCTCCCGGGCGGCGCCGGCCAGCGCCTCCGGGGCGACGAGCGCGTCCAGGAACCCGGCGGTGACCGCCTCCTCCGGGCCGAGCAGCGCGCCGGTGACGGCGCAGCGATCGAAGGCCGGACGGGTCAGGCGGTGGCGGGCGATCGCGATGCCGAACCACGGCATGGTCAGGCCGATCGCCACCTCGTTGAGGCCGATGCGGTGTTCGCCCGTGGTGCCGATCCGGTGGTCGACGCAGAGCAGCAGGAAGCCGGCCATCGCCAGCGCGTTGCTGTTGCACGCGGCCACGACGGGCCGCGGGAAGGAGAGGATCCGCTCGGCCAGGCGGGCGCCGTCGGTGAGCATCTGGCGCCAGTCCTCCGAGCGCAGGTCGAACCCCGCGGAGAACGCGCGGTCGCGCCCGGTGAGCACGACCACCGCCCCGTCGGCCTCGGCCCGGTCGAAGTCGGCCATCAGGGATGTGAGCATCTCCGAGGACAGGGCGTTGACCTTGCCGTCGTCCATGGTGATCGTGGCGATGCCGTCGTCCAGGGCGTACGTCGTCCGCGTCGTCATGGCGCTCACCCTAAGCGCCAGGCCCGTCTCCGGCCAGCCCCGGACCCCACGAGTGACAGCTCGCTCCCGCCATGCGGTACTCAGCTGTCACTCGTGGCTTCGCTACGCGTGCGGCGCGTACCGGTGGTGGAGCATCAGGTCGTTGCCGTCGGGGTCCTTGAAGAGCGCCATGTGGCAGACCGTGGTGTCGATCACGTCGCCGAGGAACTCGACGCCCTTGGCCTCCAGCTCGGCCCGGGTCGCCGCCACGTCGTCCACGTGCAGGGCGAGATGGGCCAGGTTCTGGGGCTTGAACTCGAAGCCCTGGGTGGCCGGCTCCCAGATGCCGAAGCAGGTCTCCCCGACCCAGAACTCGTACTGGCTGTGCTCGTCGGGCCGCAGCCCGAGGGTCTCCACGTAGAACGCCCGGCTGCGCGCGGGGTCGGTCGACGGGACGGCGACGAAATCGAGTCCGGTGATCATGCCCCGATCCTACCCCCGTGCTCGCGCGCGTCCACCGGGCCGGCCGCCCCACGCGGGCCGCAGCGGCGCCCCGGTGCGGGCCCGGGCCGCGCCCGCCCACACGCCGGCACCGTAGGCCACGTCGTCGGCCACGCTCAGCACGGCCCACCGGACGGGATCGAGCGCCGGCCGCCGGGCCGCCCACTCCGCGACCGGCGAGGCGAGCAGCAGGACGAGCGCCGCGGGCCGGGTCCGGCGCGACGCCAGCCCGGCGGCGAGCACCGGCGGGGCGAGCATCGTCGCCGTCCTTCCCCCGGCGGTCAGCGTCTGGGCCGCGCCGCGCACCGGCCAGGTCAGGGCGTCGCGCGCCCCCGCCCCTGCCGGCCGCAGCCGCCGGGCCAGCGCCGCGCCCTGCGCCCCGGCGACCAGCGCCGCGAGCCCCGGCCGGCGGGCCAGCACGAGCCCCGCCACCGCGGCCGACCAAGGATGGACGACGAACGGGGCGAGCCGCCCCGGGTGGCGGGCGGCCAGCGGCGCCGCCGAGGTGCCGTAGTGGAAGCGGCGGGCCAGGAGCTCCGGCAGGCGCGCGGGCTCGGCGTGATCGACGACCGCCGCGGGGTCGTACCGCACGCGCCAGCCGGCGTCGTGCAGCCGCCACACGAGGTCGACGTCCTCGCCGTAGCGCAGCGCGGGGTCGAACCCGTCGCCGAGCGCCTCGAGGCGGAGGACCAATGCGGCCGTCGGCACGTAGGCCACCCGACCTCCGGGGGCCACGCGCGCCGGCCGCGCACCGAGGTCCAGCGGCGAGCGCGCGGCCGCGAACCGGGCGACGGCGCCGACGCGGGCGGGCGCTCGGTCGCTCTCCCCGGTTCGTTGGCGCATCCGTTCCCGATCGGGGAACGGATGTGCCAACCGACCGGTGGGCGGGTGGGCGGCCCCGCGCTCGCGCCCGTGCTCGGCCCCGGCCGCACCACTGACGCGCGGCGCCACCGCGCCGACCAGGGGATCGGCGAAGTGGCCGATCAGCGCCTCGATCCAGCCCGGCCGCGGGACGCAGTCGCTGTCCAGGAAGGCGATCAGCGGCGTGTCGACGTGGGCCAGCGCCGTGTTGCGAGCCGCGGCCGGCCCCCCGGACGCCTCGCGCCGCACGAGCCGCGCGCCGTGGGCCGCGCACACCGCCGCCACCGCCACCGGATCGCGCGAGCCGTCGTCCACCACGAGGACGTCGGCGCCCGGCACGCCGGCCGCGGCCAGGCAGCGTCCGAGCAGGGCGGCCCGATCGCGCACCGGCACCACGACGGTCACGGAGCCCGCCGACACGTCCGTCCGCGGCGGCCGTGGATGGGCCAAGCCGCCGTCGACCAGCGTGCGGGCCAGGCGCCGCTCGGGCTCCGACGGCCCGGCCCCCGTCGTCCGCAGCCGGTCCAGCACCGCCGCGCCCGCGCGGGACAGGCGCAGGGCCCGGGGCGGATCGCCGCCCACGAGCGCCCGGCCCGTGCCCAGCCCGGCTCGGCCACGCCGCTCCCGCACCCCCGCGTCCAGCCCGAGCGGCAGGCCGCTCGGAAATGGCTCGGCGGTCACAACGCCAGGCCGCCGTCGACCGGCAGGGCCGCCCCCGTGACGGCCCCGCCGTCGGGCCCCGCCAGCCACAGCAGCGCGGCGGCCACCTCGTCCGGATCGAGCAGACGCTCCAGCGGCTGCTGGGCCGAGAAGGCCTCGGCTCCCTCCAGGTCGTAGAGCCGGGCGCTCTCGTCGAGGATCGCGGTGGCGGTGGAGCCCGGGGCCACCGCGTTGGCCGTGACACCCGTGCCGCGCAGCTCGGCGGCCAACCCCCGCACCAGGCCGTTGACGCCGGCCTTCGCCGCGCAGTAGGCGGCGAGCATCGGCAGCCCGCGCGTCGCCGCGGCGGAGGAGACGGCCAGGAAGCGGCCCGCGCGGGGCGGCTCGCGGCGCAGCAGCGCGGGGATGCCCGCGCGCGCCGCCACGAGCACGCCGTCGAGGTTGACCTCCAGCACCGCCCGCTCCTGCTCCGGCGGGACCTCCCACTGCGGCACGCCGCCCGCGACCACGCCGGCCACCGCGATCACCGCGTCGAGCCCGCCGAAGCGCGCCTCGGCGAGCGCCACCGCCCCCTCCATCGCCTCGACGTCCGTCGCGTCGGCCCGCACCGCGACGGCGTCCGGCACACCCGCCACCACCGCGTCGAGCTCGGCGGCGGTGCCCATCGCGTAGGGCAGCCGTGGATCCGGGGCGGCGCGATCGACGGCCACGACCGCCCAGCCCGCCGCGCCGAGCCGGGCGACGGTCGCCGCGCCGATCCCGCGCGCCGCGCCCGTCACCAGCCCGACGCGCCTCACAGCCACGCGCTGCCCTCGTCGGCCCAACCGCGCACCGCGCCGGCCAGCGCGTCGACCGCCGCGTGCAGCAGCGTCTCGCCCTCCTCCGCGGTCGCCCGGGTCGGATCCCCGAGCACGCCGTTGGGGCTCACGACGGCCACGCCGCCGGCCCGCAGGTCGCCCATCAGCTCGCCGAGCGGCTGCGTGTTGCCCGCCTCGCGCGCCCCGAGCCGCACGCGGCCGGCGTCGAGCGCGAGCATCACCGCGGTCTCGACGTGGCCGGCGTGGGCGTCGCCCCGCCAGGTCATCCCCGGCGTCCACGCCCGCACGTCGCGCTCCTCCGCGCGCAGGCGCCGCACGGCGCGGGCGACCGGCCGGGCGTTGCCGCCGTGGGCGGACACGAAGAGGATGCGGGGGAACGTCTCGGCGGCCGAGCGACCCAGCTCGACGAGCAGGAGCTCGACCGCGTGCTGGCCGATCGACAGCGTGCCGGGGAACGCCTGGTGCTCGCCGCTGGCCCCGTAGGCGACGGGCGGGGCGACGACCACGTCCGGATCCACGGCGGCCAGGCCCTCCGCGAGCGCGACCGCGATGTCGGTGTCGGTCGAGAGCGGCAGGTGCGGACCGTGCTGCTCGGTCGCCCCGACGGGGACGGCGAGCACCGCGCGGGCCGCGTCCACCTCCGGCCAGGCGCGGTCGCCGAGCGCGGTCACACCGCCGCCCCGTCCGGCGCGCGGCCGAGCGTGCGCTCGAACCCGGGGAGGATCACCAGGTCCTCGGGGCTCAGGTCGTGCACGGAGGCGTGGCCGAGCGCGAGCAGCGCGGAGTCGATCCCGCCGCGCAGCACGTCGAGCACGTTCTCCACCCCAGGCTGTCCCTCCGCGGCCAGGCCCCACAGGTAGGCGCGGCCGATCATCACCGCGCGAGCCCCGAGCGCGAGCGCCTTGACGACGTCGCTGCCCCGGCGGATGCCGCCGTCCAGCAGCACCTCGACCTCGTCGCCGACCGCCGCCGCGATGCCGGGCAGCGCGCGGATCGACGCGGGCGTGCCGTCGAGGTTGTTGCCGCCGTGGTTGGACACGGAGATCGCCGAGACGCCGGCGTCGACGGCGCGGCGGGCGTCGTCGAGCCGCATCACGCCCTTGAGCATGAACGGCCCGTCCCACTGCTCGCGCAGCCAGGCCACGTCCTCCCAGGAGGGCGGCGGGGTGCCCATCCACTCGCCGTAGGCGCCGAAGAACGTCGGGCCGGGCTGCCCCTTGGGGCCCATGTTCGGCGCGGTGAGGTCCGGGAGGCGGCCGCTGCGCGCGAAGTCCCGCAGCCAGCGGGGATGGCGGAGGCCCTCCGGCGCGAACTTGAGCATCGCCCGCCAGTCGAGCTGCTCGGGGATCGCCGGGCTCCCCCAGTCCCGGCCGTGGGAGAACGACCAGTCCAGGGTGGCGATGAGCCCGACGGCGCCGGCCTCGCGGGCCCGCCGCACCCGCGCGAGGATGTCCTCGCGGCTGCCGCACCAGTACACCTGGAAGAACGTCTGCGGGTTGGCGGCGACGACCTCCTCGACCGGCTTGCTCGCGAACGAGCTGAGCCCCATCGCGGTGCCGCGCGCCGCGGCGGCCCGGGCGACCGCGACCTCGCCGTCCGGGTGCACGGCCTGTACGCCGGTCGGGGAGATCAGCACGGGCAGCGAGACGTCCTGGCTCATGACGTTCGTGGCCAGCGAGCGGTCGCCCTGCTGGCCCGCGGTGTGGGGCGCGAACCCCAGCTCGTCGAACGCGTCGAGGTTGTCCCGGTAGGTGACGCCCTTCTCGGAGCCGGCGAGCAGCGCGCCGTACACCGAGCCCGGCAGGCGCTTCTTCGCGCGGCGCTGGGCCTCGGCGACCGTCTCGAACCACTGACTCATCGGGGGGTCCTCTCCAGGCCGGCCAGCGGGCTCTCGTCGCATGCGCGATCGGGAACCGACTGGACGACGGGCAGGGTGATCGTGCTCGGGCGGCGCTCCAGGAGCCGCCGCGGCTTCTTCTTGGAATGGTCCAGCGAGGGCTTCGGCGGGACGGCGTCCCCCCGGGCGGCCAGCAGCTCCTCGCCGTGGCCGAGCACGCACTCGGGGTCGGGCCCGTCGAGCGGCAGCCCGGTGAAGAACTTCGCCGCCATGCAGCCGCCGCGGCAGGAGTCGAAGTGCTGGCAGCTGTGGCACGCCCCGCCGGTCTGCGGGGAGCGCAGCTCCTGGAACAGCTCGGACTCCCGCCACACCGTGGTGAAGCCGCCGGGCGAGCGCACGTTGCCGGCCAGGAACGAGTCGTGGATGGCGAACGGGCAGGCGTACACGTCGCCGACCGGGTCGATGAGGCAGACGACGCGGCCCGCCCCGCACAGGTTGAGGCCGGGCAGCGACTCCCCGAACGCGGCGAGGTGGAAGAACGAGTCGCCGGTGAGGACGTCCTCCCCGTGGGCGAGCAGCCAGTCGTAGAGCTCCTTCTGTTGGGCGGGCAGCGGGTGCAGCTCGTCCCACACGTCGGCGCCGCGGCCGGAGGGCCGCAGCCGGGTGAGGCGCAGCTGCGCGCCGAAGCGGTCGGCGATCGCCTTGAACGCGTCGAGCTGCCCGATGTTCTGCCGGGTGCAGACGACCGACAGCTTGAAGCCGGCGAAGCCCGCGTCCCGCAGGTGGCCCATCGCCGCCATCGCGGTGGCGAACGAGCCGGGGCCGCGGACGTGGTCGTTGACCTCGGCGGTCGCGCCGTCGAGGGAGATCTGCACGTCGACGTAGTCGCTGACCGCGATGCGCCGGGCCACCTCGGCGTCGATGCGGCTGCCGTTGGTGGAGAACTTCACCCCGACCTGGTGGGCGGTCGCGTAGTCGACCAGCTCCCAGAAGTCCTTGCGCACGGTCGGCTCGCCGCCGCCGATGTTCACGTAGAACACCTGCATCCGCTGGAGCTCGTCGATGACCGCCTTGCACTCGTCGGTCGACAGCTCGCGCGGATCGCGCCGGCCCGAGCTGGACAGGCAGTGCACGCAGGCCAGGTTGCAGGCGTACGTCAGCTCCCAGGTCAGGCAGATCGGGGCGTCGAGCCCCTCCTGGAAGCGGTCGACGAGCGTGCCCACGGGCTTCGGGGCGTCGATGACGGTCATGCCGGCTCCCTCGGGACGAGCATGTCGGACGCCACCAGGGTGGCCAGCGCCCGCTGGTAGGTCGGCAGCTGCGCCTCCGGGATCCCGGAGGCCACGCAGGCGGCGCGGGCCGTCTCGTGGTCGGCCAGGGCCTGGACCAGCGCGTGCAGCTCCGGGCTCTTCAGGAACGACAGGCGGCGCGTGCCGAAGTGGTAGGCGAGCGCGCCGAACGCCTCGGGGCGCAGGGCGACCTGCGGGTGCAGGCCCCAGGCGCGGTCGAGGTCGAACGGGGACTCGCCGGCGATGGGCGCGGCGGGCGCCGCCGGGGTGGGCAGGGCGGTGGCGGGCATCGCGCGCCGCCTAGTAGACGCCGCACATGCCGTCGATGGAGACGTCCTCGACGAGGAGGTCCTCCTGGACGAGCACCGGGAACTCCGCGGCGGGATCGGGGTGGGCGGGCACGGGCGCGGGCTCCGTCGCGGCGTCCGGCGCCGTCGGGACATCGGTGACTTCCTCGAGCATGCGAACCTCTCCTCATGAACGGTTGGATGCGAA
>Ga0164241_10003182_pt1 | contig 16897 bp, 22 predicted proteins | sample OricomyardsoilBY_FD_108780 | JGI IMG/M metagenome (GOLD analysis project Ga0164241, IMG submission 108780) | Backyard soil microbial communities from Emeryville, California, USA - Original compost - Back yard soil (BY) | ecosystem: Environmental > Terrestrial > Soil > Unclassified | place: USA...
AGCCTCAAGGAGCGCCGCATCGTCGCCTACCACGAGGCCGGCCACGCGGTCTGCCGCAAACTGCTCGGGCTGGACCCGCCGGAGATCCTCTCGATCGTCCCCCGCGGCCCGGCCCTCGGCTTCGTCGGCCACTCACCGCGGGAGGACAGCTACCTGAAGTCCCGCGACGAACTGGTCGACGAGGTGGTGACGCTGCTGGGCGGGCGCGCCGCCGAGGAAGAGGTGTTCGGCGAGTCCTTCTCGGGGGCGGTCGACGACCTCGCCCGCGTCCACCTGGTCTGCAAGCAGATGGTCGGCGAATTCGGCATGGGCGTGGCGCTCGACCACGACGGCCCGCCGCCGATCGCGATGCCGACCGGCGACTACGCGGTGTCGGACTCGACCCGCCGCGATGTCGACCTCGCCTCGATGACCCTCGCCCGCGAGGCCCACCGTCGCGCCCGCACCCTCCTCTCGGCCAACCGCGAGTGCCTCGACGACCTCGCCGAGACCGCCCTGGGCCGCGAGACCCTCACCCGCGAGGACCTCGACGACGTCTTCTCCCGCCACACCCTCCGAGGCCTGGTCGACCAGAAGGGCAGCAGCGCCGCCATGGTCGCCATGTCCCGCCGCCACCCCAATCCGTAGGGTCCCCGATGTTGATGGGCCGAAAAGCCACGAAATAGGTGGGTTTTCGGCCCGTCAACATGTAGGGCATGGCGAAGGAGCAGCCACGGTGGTGGTCGATGCGGCGGGCGCAGAACCTCAAGGCGGCGACGTATCGGTGTCCGTTCTGTCGGAAGCACCTCGCGTCGATGACCGATCACGTGCTGATCGCGCCGGAGGACGACCGCTCGAAGCGGCGCCATGCGCATTGGGAGTGCGTGCAGAAGGCGCGCGCCGAAGGGCGGCTGCCGACGCAGGAAGAGTGGCTCAAGGCGGAGCGCGGGCCGCGGCCGTCGTTCGGCGAGCGGTTGCGGCGGCTCTTCTCGGGTAAGGGGTCGGGGACGTGAAGCGAGCGGCCGCCTCCATCCTCCTCGTCCTGGGACTCGCCCTGGCCTTGGCGGCGTCCGCGAGCGCGACCGCCAACCCAGTCCTCGGCGCCAAGGCGTTTGCCGCGCCGTACGGCACCGGCTGGGGCACCGCCGAACCGAGCGAAATCTTCAATGGCGGCGATCCGAGCGGCTCGGTCCGTGAGATCAAGTGGAGCGGCTGGGGCAACCCGACCGCGATCGGCCACGGCCTCAATCCGATCTTCAAGCCCCACGGCGGCTACTACCGCAAGCCCGCCCGGATCGAGCTCCGCGCCACCGACCTCGGCAAGTGCGGCAAGCGGGCCGCCTACACCAAGCTCGAAGTCCGCGTCCCGAAGAAGCCGGGCGGCAAGCTCGGCAAGTGGTTCTCCTGGTCGGGAGCGAAGACGATCTGCAAGTCGCCCTTCTAGGGGCGCGGCCCCCCGTGCGCCGCGATCACCCCGTCCGCCCAGCGGCGCGCCCGCCCGGGGACGAGGCGGCCGAGGAGGCCGCGGTGCTCGGCGACCCAGCGGTAGCCGCGTTCGGTCCGGTCCGGGACGCGGGCGACGAGCCAGGCGATGCGACGACCGCGCGGCAGGAGCCTGAGTGCCGGCGAGAGGGCGGCGCCGGCGCTGAACCGCAAGGGCTCCGCGTCGAAGCTGAGCTGGTCGGGGTCGGGGCCGTCCGGCGGTGGATCGATGACGAGGTGCCAGGAGGCGTTCCGCTCCTCCGGCGTGAGGTCGTGGAGGAGGTAGTCGGCCTCCGCCGTGCCGAGCGGCAGGGGACGCAGCGTGCGGTCGAGCGAAAGCAGCAGCGCGAGGGACCACCGGCAGAAGCCGCAATCGTCGTCGTAGATCACGATCGCCTCTCGAGGCATCCACCGAGCGTAGAGGCGGCGGCGTGAGGCGTCGACGGCCGCCGGTCATCCCCGGTGCCGAGATTGGGCCGCTCCACGATGAGACGTCGGTCGACCCGGAGACCGGGGCGGTGACCTCGCGGCAGACGGCCGACATCGTCCTCCCCGCCGAGGCGATCCGCTCGTTCTGGAACGCCGAACACCTGGAGCGGGTCGCGCGCACCTACTGGGTGACGCTGCGGCGGTTCACGCTCGGGCTGATCCACGTCGAGTACACGGAGACCGAGCGGGCGGTGGTGCTGCTGATCCCACAGTTGCGGCTGCTGACCTTCCAGGCGCCGGAATACGAGACGACCGCCGACCGGGGGATCGTGCGGTGGCGGATCGAGAAGGGGCTGCTGGTGTCCAGGCGCGGGCGCGGCGGCGACGGCTACCTGGAGATCGACATCCGCCGCCACGACGGCGAGGCGCCGGGCAAGGTGCGGCTGACCGTCGCGGTCGAGGTGGCGAACTTCTACCCCTCGCTCGGCGGGCTGTCGCGGCGGCTCTACGCCAACACCCAGTCGAGGATCCACGTCATCTCCTGCAAGTACTTCCTGCGGCGCCTCGTGCGGCGGGAACTGGCGATCTCCCGCGTCGGGCGATTCCCTTCTTGACACCAGTTATTAGTCGCTGCTAAGTTGCTTCTTAGTCGCCGCTACTAACTAGGAAGGGATCGGACATGGAAACGCAGGATCGAGGGAGGGTGTGGACGCTGGTCCTGGTCTCCGTCGGGCTCTTCATGGTGGTTCTCGACAACCTGGTCGTGAACGTCGCTCTGCCCAGCATCCACAACGACTTCGGCGCCTCCGTCCAGGCCCTGGAGTGGACCGTCAACGCTTACGTGCTCGCCTACGGCGTGCTCCTGCTCACCGGCGCCGCGCTCGGCGACCGCTTCGGCCGCAGGCGCATGTTCGTCACCGGCATCTCCCTCTTCACCGCCGCCTCGGCGGGCGCCGCGCTGGCGCCGTCGGCCGACTTCCTGATCGCGGCGCGCGCCCTCCAGGGCGTCGGCGCGGCGATCGTCACGCCGCTCACCTTGACCCTCCTCGCCGGCGCCTTCCCGCCCGAAAAACGCGGCGTCGCCCTCGGCGTCTGGTCCGGCATCTCCGGCGTCGCCGTCGCCCTCGGCCCGCTCGTCGGCGGCGCCGTGATCGAGCTTGCCGACTGGCACTGGATCTTCTGGATCAACGTCCCGATCGGCCTCATGCTGGCCCCGCTGGCCGCCCGCCGCCTGGACGAGAGCTACGGCCCCAAGGCCCCGCTCGACTTCCCCGGCCTGGCCCTCGCCTCGACCGGCCTCTTCGGCCTCGTCTACGGCCTGGTCCGCGCCCAGACGATCGGCTGGACCGCCCCCGAGGTGCTGATCAGCCTCGGCGCCGGCCTCACCCTGATGGCCGCCTTCGTCCGCCAGGAGCTGCGCAGCGACGCGCCGATGCTGCCGATGCAGTTCTTCGCCAAGCGCAGCTTCGCGGTCACCAACGTGGTCTCGATGGCGATGTACTTCGGCATGTTCGGCTCGATCTTCTTCCTCAGCCAGTTCATGCAGAACGTGCTCCACAACTCGCCGCTCGAGGCGGGCCTGAAGCTGCTGGTCTGGACCGGGGCGACGATGATCGTCGCGCCGCTGGCGGGCATCTTCAGCGAAAAATTCGGGCCCCGCTGGTTCATGGTCTCCGGCGTCTCGCTGCAGGCGATCGCGCTCGGCTGGCTCGCCACCGAGGTCTCGACCACGCAGAGCTACGGCTCGATGATCGTCCCGTTCATCCTCGCGGGCTCCGGCATGGCGCTGGTCTTCGCCCCCTCGGCGAGCGCGATCCTCAACTCGGTCCGCGTCGACCAGGCCGGCCAGGCCTCCGGCGCCACCAATGCCGTCCGTGAGCTCGGCGGCACCTTCGGCATCGCCGTCCTCGCCACCGTGTTCAGCGGCGCCGGCGCCTACACCACGCCGCAGGCGTTCGTCGACGGCCTGGTCCCGGCGCTCTGGGTCGGGGTCGCGGTGCTCACCTTCGGCGCCCTGGTCGCCCTGCTGCTGCCCTTCGGCGGCAAGGCGACGGAGGGCGAGGTCGAGGAATACGAGGCGATCGAGGAGCGCCGCGAGCTCGGCGGCGTGGCCCCCTCAGAGCCCGTGCCCGCGGCGAACTGAAGCCGCGGATGACGGTGGACGTGGGATCGACGAACTAGGATCGAACGATGGCGGCGAGCACGAAATCCGAGCCTCGCAGACGCGTCCCGGCCGCCGAGCGCCGGGACGCGCTGATCGAGGCCGCCGTCCATCACTTCGCCCACGGCGGCCTGCACGGGACGAAAGTCTCGGCGATCGCCGCCGACGTCGGCGTCGCCCAGCCCTACGTCTTCAGCCTCTTCCCGACCAAGCGCGACCTCTTCCTCGCCGCCGACCGGCGCTGCTTCGAGAAAGTCGCGGCCCTCTTCGAGCAGGCGGGCGAGGAGTTCGACAAGAACGGCCCGCAGGAACCCGGGGAAGACAAACTGATGGCGATCGGCAAGTCCTACGTCGACTCGATCGCCGACAACCCCGACCTCCTCCTCCTGCAGCTCCAGGCCTACGCGGCCTGCGGCGACGACGGGGAGATCCAGGCCGCGGTGCGCCGCCAGTACGCGATGCTGGTCGAAGTGTGCAGCCGCATCTCCGGCATCGACGACGAGGAGCGTCTCGATGCCTTCTTCCAGAAGGGCATGTGGTGCAACGTCGCCGCCGCCCTCGGCGTCAAGGACTTCACCATCGGCTCAGGCTGGGTGCAGGAGTCGCTCGCCGGGGCCGACGACGAGGCTTAGGCCGCGGCCGGGCCGGGCCCGCGACCGAGGACCCGCTCGGCGCTGCGCGCGGCCTCGGTGCGATTGCGAACGCCGAGCTTGCGGTAGAGCGTAGAGGCGCTCTTCTTGATGCTGTCGGGCCCCAGGTGCAGGCGCGCGGCGATCTCGCGGTTGGTCGCTCCGGTCGCGAGGAGGACGAGGATCTCCCGCTCGCGCTCGCTCAACTCGAGCGCGGCGGGAGTCGCGTTGGTCAGGTCCCGCGGCTCGCCGCCGATCACCGCGGTGCGGACCGCGTCGACCACGTCTTCGGGCGAGACGCCGGCAGGCAGGAAGCCCACCGCGCCGAGTGCGGCGGGCGGAGCTCCCGGCGAAGTGCGGCAGCGCGAGGCGAGGAGAATCCGGACGCCGGGGTGCGCGCCACGGATCGCGGCGGTGATCGAGCCGGCGAACGGTCCCACCTGGGAGATGTCGAGGATCGCCACGTCGGGCCGGTGGCGACGGGCCATCGCCACCGATTCCTGACTGTCCGCGGCGAGCAGGCAGGTTTCGATCCACGACTGTTCCTCGAGCAACGCGGCGAGGCCGATCCGCGAGGGTGCGTGGGCGTCGATCACGATCGCGCGGACGGAGGAGGCCGGCAACGCCTCGGCCTCGACGATCGGGGGAAGCTCCAGTTCCGCCGTAGGGGTCATGGCCGGGGTTTGATCGCTTTCGCCGCCAGCGGTGCCGGCGCGTGCCCGGCGGCGGTCCCGGCCAGTGCGGCCGAGGCCTCCGCCGTCGCGGCGAAGAGCTGGTCGAGTGCGTCATTCGCCCGCTCACCGGGGACGCCGTCCTCGAAATCACGGTTGTTGAGATAGACGGCGACCGGCATCACGACCGCGCCGAAGAAGGCGAGCACGTCGCGCAGGTGCCGTTCGGCGCCGAGGTAATGGTGGTCGGACGCGCCCATCGCCACCAGTCCCACCGCCTTGCCCTGGAGCGCCGGGACCGGGGTGAGGTCGAGCAGGTTCTTCAGCGACCCGGTGAGTGAGCCGCGGTAGACCGGGGTGGCAAGGATCAGGGCCGCGGCCGCCTCGACCGCGGCGATCGTCGCGGCGGTGTCGTCGTCGAGCTGCTCGGGAGGGGTGCCGTCGGCGAAGCCGAGCCGCACCGTGCCAAGGTCGAGCAAATCGGTGCTGGTGCCGCGCGTCGCGGCTCGCTCCAGCCCACCCTCGAGGGCCCGGTGCATCCGGCCCGGCGGCGTGGTCGATCCGAGGATCACTCGCAGGTCAACGATGTTGGTCTCGAGCGGCAAGTCGTCCTTTCGGTCGGGATCGAGCGCATGATGCAGACGGTTACCCGGTCCGTCAAATCGGAATTTCAGGCAGCCCTATATTCTTTCCTTATTTACCTAATCAACTTTATAGGAATTATCGGATGCGCATCCAGCAGCTCGAATACGCCACCGCCGTCGCCCGCTTCGGCTCCTTCCGCCGCGCGGCCGAGGCGCTCCACATCTCCCAGCCCGCGCTGAGCGAGAACGTGCGGCGGCTGGAGCGGGAGCTCGGGGTCGAGATCCTCGACCGGCGCCGCTCCGGGGCGACCGTGGGCGAGCACGGGCGGGAGCTCCTGCCTCACCTGCTCGCCGTGATCGAGGCGGCGGACAACCTCAAGCGCGCCGCCGACGACAGCCGGGCGCTCTCCCGCACGGTGCGGGTCGGCACCGTCACCGCGGCGACCGTGCCGCTGCTGGCGCCGACGATCCACGCCTTCCGCGACACCCATGCCTCGACCCAGGTGGAGATCCTGAGCGCCCAGCAGACCGCGATCCACCGGGCGCTGCTGGAGGGATCGATGGACCTCGGCCTGGTCAACTACCTGGACGGCGACGACATGCCGCCCGAGTTCGAGTCGACCGAGCTGTTGCGCGGGCACCCGGTCGTCTGCCTGCGCCCCGACGACGAGCTGGCGAGCGGCGCCACCGTGCGGACCGCCGACGTCTGGGAGCGCCCCCTGATCGCGATGCGCGCCGGCTACGTCATGCACCGCTACGTCACCCGCCTGCTCGACGGGCGCGACCCGACCCCCTCCTACTCCGCCGACGGCGCCGAGATGGGCAAGCTGATGGTCGCCGCCGGCCTCGGCGTCGCCGTCCTCCCCGACTACAACGTGGTCGGCGACCCCCTCGAGCGCGCCGGCGAGATCACCCACCGGCCGCTGGAGGAAGACGGCACCGGCGTGCTCCTGGTGCTCCAGCGCAGGCGCTCGACCCCGGCCCACAACGCGATCTCGGACCTGCACGACCTGTTCGTGGCGGAAGCGGAGCGGGCGCGGGACGCCAAGGCCGCGGCGTGACGGCGTTCGTGCGCGTGGACGCCGGCCCGCCCCATATCTTGGGCACGTGCTTGCCCTCGTCGACCTCTTCGCCGGCTGCGGTGGGATGACCCGAGGGTTCGAGGACTCCGGGGCGTTCCGCTCCGTCTTCGCGGTGGAGTTCGACCGCGACGCGGCGGCCACCTATGCGGCCAACTTCGGCGACCACGTGGCGTGCGGGCCGATCGAGGACGTGGCGTCGTTCCCGGCTGCCGACGTGGTGATCGGCGGGCCGCCGTGCCAGGGCTTCTCGCCGCTGAACCGCGAGGCGGTCGGTTTCGAGCGGCGGGGGCTGTGGCGCGAGTACCTCCGCGCCCTCGAGGCGATCGAGCCGCGGGCGTTCGTGATGGAGAACGTCCCCGAGCTGCTCCGCAGCGCCGAGTTCGTCGAGTTCGCCCGTCAGGCGGAGGCGTTGGGCTTCGAGGTCGAGGCCGGGGTCCTCAACGCCGCCGACTTCGGCGTCCCCCAGCGCCGCCGCCGCGCGATCGTCATCGGCACCCGGTCCGGCGCCCTCGCCATGCCGACCCCGACCCACGCCGAGGGGGGGTCGGAGGGCCGTGTGCCCTGGGTCACGTTTCGGGAGGCGGTCGAGGGGCTGCCGCTGCGGCCCGACGGGCGGCGGTGGCATCGGCCACGGAAGCCACGGCCGGAGAGCGTGCGGCGCTACAAGGCGGTGCCTCGCGACGGGGGCGACCGGTTCGCGATGCAGCGGAACCTCGATCGGGCCGGCCTCGGTGACCTGGTGCCGCGCTGTTGGCGGGAGAAGCCGCGGGGGACGACCGATGTCTTCGGTCGCCTGTGGTGGGACCGGCCCGCGCTGACGATCCGGACCGAGTTCTACAAGCCGGAGAAAGGCCGTTACCTCCACCCCTCCGCCCACCGGCCGATCACCGTGCGCGAGGCGGCGCGGCTGATGTCGTTCCCCGACGACTTCGTCCTGCCCGAGGAGCAGGCGATGTCGAGCGTCGCCCGCCAGGTCGGCAACGCCGTCCCGCCCCTGCTGGCGCGCCGGATCGCCGAGTCCCTCGCCGCCTCCCTCCTGCCCGAGGCCCCGCCAGCTGTTCCTTATGGCGCTGTGGACGCCAAAAGGAACAGCTCAGCGTTGGCGGCGTAGGGACTCGCGGACGGCGGACTGGACGCGGTCGGCGGCGGCGTCGATCTCCTCGTGCTCCCAGATCCGGACCACGGTCCAGCCCGCGTCGGCCAGGAGGCGGTTGACCGCCGCGTCGCGCTCCTGGTTGCGGGACAGCTTGTCCTGCCAGAAGGCTTCGTTGGCGCGGGGCATGGTGCCGTGCTCGGGGCAGGAGTGCCAGAAGCAGCCGTCGACGTAGACGGCGACCTTGGCCGGGCCGAAGACCAGATCGGCCCGGCTCGGGACGCCTTTCAGCGGGCGGCGGTCGACGCGGTAGCGCAGGCCGCGCCGGTGGAGCTCGGAGCGCAGTTCCAGCTCCGGCACCGTGTCGCGTCGGCGCACCCGCGACATCCGCTCGCTGACACCGGCGGAGGAGGGCGTCATCGGCGGTCGGGCTTTGCGGGCCACGGCGCCAGACTCTAGTGTCGTCAGATGAGCACTGACAGCACTTCCGCCTCCAAGCTCGACTGGCGCCTGGAGCTGGTCCAGGTCCCCGTCGCCGATATCGACCGGGCGAAGGCCTTCTACATCCGGGCCGGCTTCGTCGCCGAACACGACCACAAGGTGAGCGACGACCTGCGTTTCGTCCAGCTGACCCCGCCCGGCTCCGCCTGCTCGATCTCCCTCACCAGCGGCGCGCACCAGATGGCGCCCGGCTCGCTCGAGGGCCTGCAGCTGGTCGTCGCCGACATCGAGGCCGCCCGCGAGGAGCTGCTCGCCCGCGACGTCGAGGTCAGCGAGGTCCAGGACTTCCCCTGGGGCCGCTTCGTCTTCTTCGCCGACCCGGACGGCAACCGCTGGGCGGTCCAGCAGATCGGCTAGGCCGGACGATCCGCGGTCGGCCGCGGCTCGAGGATGACGATCGGGATCACCCGTGGGTGGGCGCGCTCGCGGTAGCCGGCGTAGCTGGGATAGACGGCGATGAACTCGGCCCAGAAGCGCTCGCTCTCATCGTCGGTGGCGAGGCGGGCACGGACCGGGCGCACCTCGCGGCCGATCTGCACCGTCGTCTCCGGGTTCGCCATCAGGTTGTGGAACCAGGCCGGATTGGTCGGCTGCCCGGCCTTCGAAGCGATGACCGCGATCGACTCCCCGTCGCGGCGGTAGACGAGCGGCGAGGTGCGGGAGATGCCGCTCTTGGCGCCGCGGTGGTCGACCAGCGCGATCTTCGCCTCGGGCCAACCCGGCGCGACGCCGCCGAGCCGCCCGCCGCTGCGGCGGTAGAGGGCCACGTGGACCTTGGTCGAGCGGCGGCCGAGGTAGATGCCGCGATCGTTCAGGACATCCCCGGCCGCGAGGTGGAGGCGGGCGCTCAGGGACGGGGCGGCATCGGAGCCCGCGGCCTCAGCGGGGCCGCCGCCAGGGAGCGCCGCGGCCAGCTGCATGTCGGCGGCGGTCGCGGCGCCGAGTCCCGCGGCGATCGCCGTCCCGACCCGCGAGCGGCGCCGCAGGAGCAGCGCGACGATGCCAAGGTTGGCCCCGGCGCGAGCGAACAACCAGGGTCGGCGCGGGCGTCCCCAGATCAGGCCCGGGCCGACGGCGAGGTCGGCCAGCGCGACCAGGCGCGTATCGCGCTCGTCAAGCCCGGCCAGGCGACCGATCCGCGGCCGCAAGAGCAGCGCCGCCCCGATCGCCAGCGAGCCGATCCCCACCTGACGACTCCGCCGCATCGCGGTCTGCTCATCCATACCGGCAGAGTACCCCGCGTCGGGCGGGCGCCGCGGGCCAGGGCGCTTACGCTAGTCGCCGACGCGCTCGAGCACCATCGCCAGGCCCTGCCCCACCCCGATGCAGAGGGTCGCGACGGCGTAGCGGCCGCCGCGGGCGCGCAGCTCCTCGACCGCGCGGCCGACCACGCGGGCACCGGAGGCGCCGAGGGGATGGCCGATCGCGATCGCGCCGCCGCTCATGTTCACCCTGGCGGGATCGAGGTCGGGCCAGCCCTTGAGGCAGGCCAGGCTCTGGGAGGCGAAGGCCTCGTTCAGCTCGACGGCGTCGACCTCGTCCCAGGTGATGCCGGCCTTGGCCAACGCCTTGTTCGCGGCCTCGACCGGGGCGATGCCGAAGACGTCGGGGTCGACCCCGTGGACGCCGCGGGAGACGACCCGGGCCAGCGGCGCCGTGCCGATCCGCTCCGCCGCCGCCTCGGAGCCGAGCAGGAGCATCGAGGCGCCGTCGTTCAGCGGCGAGGAGTTGCCGGCGGTGACGGTGCCGCCCTCGACGAAGGCGGGCCTGAGCTTGGCGAGCTTCTCCAGGGAGGTGTCGGCGCGGATGCCCTCGTCGCGCTCGAGGTCGACGCCGGGCACCGGCACCACCTCGGGGAAGCGGCCCTCCTTCCAGGCCCGGTCGGCCAGGGTGTGGGAGCGCAGCGCGAACTCGTCCTGCGCCTCGCGGGAGATGTCGTGGATGTCGGCCAGCTTCTCCGCCGATTCGCCGAGGCTGATCGTCCACCCCTCCGGCATCGCCGGGTTCACCATGCGCCAGCCGAGCGTCGTCGACCACATCGTCTCGTGGCCGGCCGGGAAGGGGCGGGCGGGCTTCAGCATCACCCAGGGGGCGCGGCTCATCGACTCCACCCCGCCCGCGACCATCACCTCGGCGTCGCCGGTCTCGATCGCCCGCGCCGCCCCGATCGCCGCCTCCAGCGAGGAGCCGCAGAGGCGGTTGACGGTGGCGCCGGGGACGCTCGTCGGCAGGCCCGCGAGCAGCACCGCCATGCGGGCGACGTCGCGGTTGTCCTCACCCGCGCCGTTGGCGTCGCCGAGGATGACGTCCTCGATCGCCGCCGGGTCAAGGTCGGGCGCGCGGTCGAGGAGGGCGCGGAGGGCGCCGGCGGCGAGGTCGTCGGGTCGCACCTTCGCCAGCGCGCCACCGTAGCGGCCGAAGGGGGTGCGGACGGCTCCATACACGTAGGCGGCGCTCATCCCAAGGACCCTAAACGGTCCCTCGCTGAAGGCTTTTGGTCCCGGGACGACCAAATGCTTCAGCGAGCGATTATTTGGCGAAGAGGATGATCGCGACGGCGATGCCGACGCTGACCACCGTCCAGCGGAGCGTTTCCTCGGGGATCCGGCGGCCGTAGCGGGCGCCGAGGTGGGCGCCGGCGATCGAGCCGACCGCGATCAGCGCCGCCGCGTCCCAGGCGACGTGGGCGACGATCACAAAGAGCAGCGCCGCGACCCCGTTGGCGATGCCGACCATCACGTTCTTCAGCCCGTTCAGCCGCTGCAGCTTGTCGGGGATGAGGAAGCGCAGCGCGGCGAGCAGGATCACGCCCTGGGCGGCGCCGAAATAACCGCCGTAGATGCCGACCGCGAAGCCGATCGCGAGCAGGGCGAATTTACGGTGGTGGCTGAGCGAGCCGTGGGACAGCTTCGGTTTCGGCCGCGCGACCATCAGCACGCAGGCGAGCAGGATCAGGGCCGGCACGACGGCTTCGAAGACGCCTTCCGGCAGGGTCAGGAGCAGGATGCCGCCGGTGATCGCGCCGCAGGCCGTCCCGGCACCGCCGAAGCGGATGCGCTCGCGCTGGCCCTCGAGCTCACGCCGATAGCCCCAGACCGCGCTGACGTTGCCGAAGACCAGGCCGATCGAGTTGGAGACGTTGGCGGTGACCGGCGCGTAGCCGACCGCCAGCAGCACCGGGAAGGTGACCAGCGAGCCGGAGCCGACGACCGCGTTGATGCCGCCCGCGGTGAAGCCGGCGGCGAGGACGGCTAGGGCCTGGAGAAGGTTCAAGTCAGAGTCCGGAGGGTCGGGGGGTCGGCGGAGGTTATGTGGTGGCCCGCCGCCCGGTCGAGGAATAGGATCACTCGGCGCGATGGTGGATCCGAACCTCACTCGACGCCGCCTGTTCCAGGCGGGTGCAGGCGCGGTGGCGGCCGCGGCCGTGGCGCGGGTAGGGATCCCGAGCAGCGCGAGCGCCGACCGCTACGCCGACCATTACGTGGGCACCTTCGAGAACGAAGTGCGCCTTTTCGCCGGCGACTACGTGCCGGAAGGCTGGAAAGCGGCGCCGGTCAACGGGCGCGCCCTGATCGGGAGCGGCCCGGTACCGGGCGGGCGCGACTACAAGCTCGGCGACCGTGACGACGGCGCCGCCGTCCGCGAATCCGATGGCGGCCCGGCAACGCTGGCCCTCACCTACATCCTGATCGACGAACCGCGCGAGACCGCCGACGTCCTGCTCGGCGAAGTTCGCGCGTTTCCCTTCGGAATCGTGCCGAAGGGCTGGCATCCCTGCGACGGGCGCAAACTGGACATCGGGAACCACACGGCGCTCTACAGCGTGATCGGCAGCGTCTTCCCCACCGACAAGCGCACCTGGTTCGCCCTGCCGGACCTGCGCGACCGCACCCCGATCGACGCCGGGAACGGGGTCGGCATCGCCGACGCCCCGATCGGCTCCGAGCGCGACGGCCTCGGCAAGGACGGCGACGGCCGCCGCCCACGCCTCCACTTCAGCTTCTGCATCTGCGAGCACGGCGAATTCCCGGCCAGGTCATGAGCAGAAGAGACCAACTTCCGTTCCTTGGCGAGATCCGGGCCTTCTCCGGCGACATCCCCGCTGACGGTTGGCTGCCCTGCGACGGGCGCAAGCTCGAGCGGACCAAGTTCCGGGCGCTGGAGGCCTTGCTGAACGATCGCTTCGGCGGCGACCAGAAACACTTCAACCTGCCTGACCTGCGCGGCCGGGTGATCGCCGGAACCGACCCGTCGAAGCAGCGCCCCGTCGGCGCCACGAGCGGCGCCGACGGAGAACCGGAGAAGGCGATCCCCTACGCGGTCGTCAACTGGGCGATCTGTACCGAAGGCATCTTCCCGCAGGAGGACTAGCCCAGCTCGGCCAGGCGGGTCACCGTCTGCGCGCAGACCTCGTCGGCCCAGGCCGGCGGGTCCTCGACTTTGTTCGAGACCCAGACCTTGTCGACGCCGAGCTTCGCCATCTCCCCCATCGCGACGAGGAAAGCGTCGACGTCGTCGAGCGGGTTGGCGCCCCAGAGGATCGTCTTCTCGATCTCGGCGTAGTCGCGCCCCTCGGCCTCGCAGTGGCCCTTCAACACCTCGAGTTTGTGGGCGGCGGTGTCGCGGTCGCCGCCGAGGAGGTTGCAGGCGTCGGCGTACTTGGCGACCAGCCGCAGGGTCTTTTTCTCCCCGCTGCCGCCGATCATCAGGGACGGGCGCGGGCGCTGGATCGCGGGCGGCGAGTTCAGCGTTTCACCGAGCTTGTAGTGCTTGCCCTCGTACGGGCCGTTGTCATCGCTCCACATCTGGAGGCAGATCTGGATCGCCTCCTCGAGCCGCTCGAAGCGCTCCGCGAGCGGCGGGTACGGGACGCCGAGCGCGTCGTGCTCCTCCTCGAACCAGGCGGCGCCGATGCCGAGCTGGGCGCGGCCGCCGGAGAGGACGTCGAGCGTCGTCACCGTCTTCGCGAGCAGGCCCGGGTGGCGGTAGGTGACGCCGCTGACCAGGAGGCCGAGGCGCATGCGTTCGGTCTGCGCGGCGAGGAATCCGAGGGCGGTGTAGCCCTCCAGCATCGGCTCAGTATGCGGGGCGACAGGCGGGATCTGGAACCAGTGGTCCATCAGGGTGAACTGGTCGGCGCCGCCCGCCTCGGCGGCGCGGGCCGTCGCGGCGAGGGTCGGCGCGATGTTCTCGGGACCGCCGGCGTAGCTGAACGATGGGTTGTGGATCGCGAGCTTCAAAGAACCTCCTTGAGACGACTGGGTATGCGATCCACCTGAGACTAGGGAGGGGCGACCGTCGGCTCGACCGGCGCCCGGCGGCGCGCCCGACCTAGGCGGCCTCTCCCCCGCCGAGCACCTGGGCGACCGCGCCGGCGGCCAGCGCCTTGCGGCCGAGGCGCGTCGGCGTGTAGTCGAAGCCGCCCATCCCGGTGTGCACCTGGGCACGGATCAGGGACGCGTGCTCGAGCGCCTGCATCGCCTCCGCGACCAGCCGCTGCAGCCGCAACCGGGTCCGGTCGTCGACCGACTTGGTCGTCCCGTCCGGCGCCATCACGGTCGTCATCGCCTCGACGGTCGCTCCGGCGCCGACGCTCGGCCCGCCGACCGTCACCTCTTCCTCGGGGTCCTCCCACTCTGTTCCCGGCCCGAAGGCCTTGCCCATCACCTCTGCCGCCAACGCCGACAGCGTCAGCTGGTCGAGCCGCTCGATCTCGGCTTCCAGCGCATCCGCCTCCGCGCTTCTGTCGGCCCTGCTGCCGAACAGCGCCATCCCGCCATCCTTTCCTGTCGAAACCCGCCGCCGAATGACGGCCGCGCGGCAAGGATAGGTACGTAGACGGACCCGGCGCGGTTCGCCTACCGGAGGCCGCTCGGATCGCGGCCGGCCGGGAGAACCCCCCAAGCGGTTATCCGCACCCGCCCGATCGGAATTGGGTATGGTGCGCGGCCGCTGGATTAGGTCACCCTAATTCGTCTCAGAATGGACCGGACACATGCGTCATATCCGCCAGTGGCTGACGATGGCCCACCGCTGGGGCTCGTTCGCGCTCGGCCTGCTGCTGCTCGTCGTCGTCATCTCCGGCGTCGTGCTGCTGCTGGACCCGGAGATCGATCAGCTCACCCACCCCTCGCTCTACGACACCGATCCCGGTCCGGCGCGGTTGGCGCCCGGGCAGGCGCTCGCCGTCGTCCATAAAGAGCTGCCGGAATTCGACACGCGGGGCGGCTTCATCCAGGAAAACCGCGGCGCCTGGGAGGTCCACTCGTTGGCGGGGGAGGTCGCCCGCGTCGACGACACCGACGGCAAGCTGCTCGGGACGATCGACCGCGAACACGGGGTGATGGCCTTCATCGCCAACCTCCACGAGTGCGGGTTCACCTGCGAAGAAATGTCGGGATACGTCCCCTTCCTCGCCAAGCCCGCGCAGATCTGGGGCTTCGACCTGACCTTGGGCAACGAAGGGAACTGGGGCGGCTTCATCCTCGCGGTCAGCGGGATCCTGCTGCTGCTCCTGGTCGTCACCGGCCTCGTCATCTGGTGGCCGCGGCGCGGCAAGTTCAAGCAGGGCCTGAAGGTGCGGCGCGGCAAGGGTCGCTACAAGCTCAACTACGACCTGCACAAGGTAGTCGGCTTCGTCGCCCTCCCGGCGCTGGCGATCTGGGCGATCACCGGGATCAACTTCGAGCTGCCGAAGCAGGTCGAAGGCGCCTACTACGCGGTCACCCCCGGCTCGGCGGCGCCGGACTCGATCTACGAATTCGAATCGAAGCCGGGGAGCGGGCCGGGCGTGACGATGAGCGAGGCGATCGACGACGCCCGCGCCGCCGTGCCTTCCGGGTCGCGCCTGACCTCGGTCTCCCTGCCGGAAGCGAGCGAAAAGGGCTCCGCCTACGAAATGTGGTTCGCCCACGGCGTCGACACCTACGCCTACGGCGACTACCCGGGCAACTACGGCGTCTACGTCGACCGCTACAGCGGCAAGGCGCACCAGTACTTCCCCAACCCGGCGAACGACACCGTCACCAACAACTTCATGCAGAACTGGGCGAGCGCGATCCACATGGGGACGCTGGTCGGCTGGCTGCCGCGGCTCGGCTGGATCGCCTTCGGCCTGACGCCGCTGCTGCTGGCGGTGACCGGGACCGTGACCTGGCTGATGCGGCGGCGGATGGGGAAGCGGCAGAAGGGTCGGGACGATGGCGACGACGACCCGGGCAGTGCCACGCCGATCGCGGTGCCGGCGGGAGTGGAGGCGTGACCGGGCGGGCGGCGACGACCGCGGCTCTCTACGCCGGTTTCCTCGCCCTCTGGGCGTTCGGCGACGCGGTGCGGCGGCGCGAGCCGAGCCCCTACCTGCTGCTCGGCGGCGCGCTGCTCGAGGCGGCGCTGATCGGCGGTGCCGTCGTCGGCGCGAGCGAGCTCGGCGAGGACAGCCAGAGCGCGGCGGTCCACGGCGGCTACCTCGCCGCCTCGGTCGTCCTCCTGCCGCTCGGCCTGCTGCTGGCCCGCGACCGGGACGGCCGCCTCGCCCCCGCCCCGCTCGCCGTCGCCTTCCTCGCCCTGGCCATCGTGATCCTCCGCGCCAAGGCGACCGCATGAGCTTCCCGTCCACGCCCGGCACCAACCGCGACGGCGCCGGCTGGTCGCGCGCGCTGGTCGCCGCCTACGCCTTCATGGCGCTCGCCGCGGGCGCCCGCGCGGTCGTCCAGATCACCACCGAATTCGACGCCGCGCCGCTCGCCTTCACCCTCTCCGCGACGAGCGCGGCGATCTACCTCCTCGCCGCCGTCGCCCTCCGCCGCGAGGGCCCGCGCTGGTGGGCGATCGGCACGGCGGCCTGCTCGGTCGAGCTCGCGGGCGTCCTCGCGATCGGCACCTGGAGCCTCCTCGACCCCGGCCTCTTCCCCGCCGCCACCGTCTGGTCGGGCTTCGGCAGCGGCTACGGCTGCTTCCCGCTCGCCCTGCCGTTGCTCGGCCTGCTGTACCAGTCGCGGCGCCGGCCTAGGCTGGACGCATGGAGGATCTCCCCGAACACGTAGCGCGCAACCGCGTCCACTGGAACGACCGGGCGGACGAATACGTCGAGGACGGCCGGCGCAACTGGGAAGCGGACGAACCGGCCTGGGGAATCTTCGGCGTGCCCGAGGCCGAGGTAGGGCTGCTGCCGAAGGAGCTCGACGGGCGCTCCTCGATCGAGCTCGGCTGCGGCACCGGCTACGTGTCGGCCTGGCTCGCGCGGCGTGGCGCCGTCCCGGTCGGCATCGACAACTCGGAAGCGCAGCT
>Ga0164241_10003183_pt1 | contig 16896 bp, 14 predicted proteins | sample OricomyardsoilBY_FD_108780 | JGI IMG/M metagenome (GOLD analysis project Ga0164241, IMG submission 108780) | Backyard soil microbial communities from Emeryville, California, USA - Original compost - Back yard soil (BY) | ecosystem: Environmental > Terrestrial > Soil > Unclassified | place: USA...
ACGGTTCGGAAAATCCCGTAGCTGGCCTGTTTTCAAATCGGGAGGCATTGGATGCGCGCGCGCGCAACCTGCTCGAATGCCTGGAGGTGGAATCAGAGCTCACTTGCTATCGCACGCTGGAGGTGTTTCTCAACCAGTTTCCGCCGCATGTGGTGCTGGAGGGCGGCGCCACGCCTTTAACAGTGGCGGACCTGGTGCGTCATATGTATTACCAGGCCCAGAGTCGCTGTTATTGGCTGCTGGCGCGGTTCTGCTACGCCCGGCTCGAACAGTTTCCATTGGATCTGACTGACGGCCTCACCTTGTTGGTGGCCCGCCATGTGGCGGTGGTGTTGGGCAAAGGCAAGATCAATTCGGTCGCCATTGACGCGCCTATTGCCTATGGGGATCTGGTGGACTGCCTGAACAAACTGTATTTCAACCCGCTGGAGCGGGCCTTAGCGCAGGAACTGTTGGCGGCGCTTGGCACAATCATGCGGGTTGAGCAGCACCTGTTCGAGGGCTTGCGTTCGATTATGGTGCAAAACCTCATGATGCTCTGTGCCCAAGCCTCGGATGAAACCACAGAAATGGACATACTCCTGACCTTGGGCGCCATGCCGCCGTCCCGCATATTGGGCAAGGTGCACGAGATACTGCATCAACAACACCTGGAATACATCCGCGGCCTCAATGCCGGGTTTTTCACCAAGGACGGGCAGGTAGGCAACGCGGGTAACCGGCTGGCCATCGACACTGACTGGTTCGAATGGCGCGTGGCGCGCGGCTCCATTACCCGACTTGATGACAGTCTGCTGAAAGATCTGTGGGAGAGCCTGCATTGCGCCCAGACATTGGTATTTGGTGATCGCGGCAGCCAGGAATACGTGCTCGACTGCGAATGGGTGCGCAGCTCCATGACGGCGGGGGAGGTGAGTTTCGCCAATCTGATCGATCACCTCACCCAGCAACTCCACCCTACTTATTACAAGAGCGCGGTATTCGAAGCCCTGTTCGCCTACACCTGCTTTTGCAAGGAAAACCCGCAAGTGCGCTTCAGCACACCCCTGGTATTTACGCAGCTGCTGGAACGGGCGGCAAAGAGCTTTATTTGGGATTCCGGTGCTGCCGAGCTAGGCAAGCGGGATCTGGATGTACTGCTGGAACATTCTCCTGCGGTGCTGCTGAAGTATGTGACACAAGCCTTCGAAGATGTGGCTGATGAGTTCTAGCCTTTTTGGAAACGCTGCTTAGGCCTGCATGGCGGTCTTGAGCAACAGTCGACGCACCACCTGATTCCAGCCCGCGGATCCCGCCGCTTCGCTGACGAGCAGTTGTTGCTGACTGTCACGCGGGCGATATTGCAGGGGCATGGCGTGCGGCGGGCGGATAATGACCGCTATGTCCGCAGCTTGGAACATGGGCACATCGTTGGCGCTGTCACCCAGCACCACGACCTGGGGCCGGACACCCAGCAGTTTCTGATACACACCCACCAGCCAGCGTACGGCTTGGCCTTTATCGCAGGGGCTGCCCACATGGATAAAATGGCTGCCGCGTGTCAGGCGTAACCCGTGGCCTTCCAGGTCTTTGGCGAACAGGTCGAAGCTCTTGGCGTTGTCCAGCCAGATCAGGGATTCGCTGTGACGGCGCTGTTTAGCGAAATGGGACATGGCGGTATCGCGGCCGGTGTATTGCTCGATTTCGGCAGAACTCATGTCGCCCAGGCCGCGGAACTGGTAATGCTGCTTCTGTCGTAATTTTTGCAAAATCTCGCGTACATAACTGTAAGGTTGCGCAACCCGGCACAGCCAATAACCGTCACTCTCATCCGACGGTGGAGCCACGGGGCGCCGGAACTGGTTCTGCGGTAGCGCCACTCCGGCGCCGTTTTCGAAAACGATGGGGCCACGCAAGCCCATTTGTTCGTGAAGCACGCGGCATTCAGCAAAGGCGCGGCTGCTGCAGGGTATGACGGGAATTCCGCTGTTGAGGGCTTCCTGGAGCGCTGGGCGGGCGGAGGTCCAGGCAGCAGAGTCCTGGTCCAGCAGTGTGCCGTCAAGGTCAGTAAAAATCAGTCTGTGACCAGTTTTGTTCATCGTGACAGTTTGCTCTATAGTTGTGCGGTTTCACGGCCAAGGTAAGGATGAAGCCGATAAAGCATAATGGATGCCGATGCTCGGGTATGGTGTCAGTGCACGCGGTGGCTACCCTGAGCCGGGACCGGCAATTATCCAACAATGCCGGATTCGTTGTGTGGCTTTTTTTACCCTTAGGTTGTTACCGAATTCGCGTTGGGGAAAATAAAATGAAACATCTGTTAAACAGTGTATGGCTCAGCCTATGTGTTATGGTCGGCGCCTGCGCCCACCTGGGAGCCAAGCTGGAGGCGCCAAAAGTCCGGGTGGAATCGATACAGGTTCTGGAGTCGCGTGGTTTGAGTCAGCGTTTCCGTGTCGGTTTGCGGGTGATCAATCCCAACGACAGGGTTTTGCCAGTAAAAGGGCTGAGTTACAGTTTGTCGCTCAATGGGTATGACATGCTCGACGGTGTAACAAATCGTGTGCCGACGCTGGAACCTTTCAGCGAAACGCTGGTGGAAGTGGAGACCGCGACCGACCTAGTGGGTGCACTGCGTTTTTTGAACGATCTGGTTCAAAACTCGGATCTGCAGCATCTCACCTACACTCTGACGGCCGATGTGAGTGTGCAGGGTTGGATGGGCAAGATTACAGTGAAGGAATCCGGCGAGGTGCCACTCCTGGGCAAGACTGTGTCGCCTTAGGCGGGCACAAATTCGGCAATCGCAACAATAATAATGATTCTGCGCCACCGCCCGGTGGCGCCATAACAATTCATTGAGGCATCCATGCGTCTCCTAAAGTGGCTGATTGGTGTGGTCATTACTCTGGGCGTCTTATTGGCGCTTACCCCTCTGGTGACCAAGTGGTACCTGGTGCGCTGGTTGGAAAGCCAGGGTTACCAGGCGGAAATCAAAAAACTGGGTATGGACTTCATTTTCGGGGAGTTGCGCCTGCAGGGCGTGGACCTGAAAAGTGGCAGGAGCGAGCACTTATCGGTGCTGGATGCCAGCGCGGATTTCAATCTGTTGTCCCTGGTGCAGGGCCGCTGGGTGATCGATAAGCTCAAAGTGGACAGCGCAAGCCTGGATATCACCCCGTCCGATCAGGGCCTGCTGGTGGGTGGACTGTCTCTGCGGCGGGCGACGGAGCGTCTTCGTACCCGCATGCCGGTGGAGTTGCGCTCGGCAGAGTGGACCAATACGGATATCTGCCGCAACCGCGATCAGTGCCTGCGCATGGAATCCCTCACCGTCTCCCGCGCCGCCTGGCACACGGTTGGCGATAGTTGGTCGTTCGTCCACAACGGGCCCCTGACGGTACAAAAGGTGTTTTTGCGTGATCGGACCAACTCGGCAACACTGCTTTTTGCTGGTGAATTCAAGATCGCTCGCGGTTCCTTCGCCCCGGGAATCGCCAACATTGAGGAGCTGAGTCTCAGCAATTTCCAATTTGTGGAGAACAGCTTGGCCGATGCCACCGGGGATGCCCCTTTCCAGACGCAGCTCGGCGAGTTGACGTTGTCGTCGTGGGAATTGCGGCGCAGCAGTCCGTCGCATCTGCAATTAGGCAAATTGGATGTCACCAGCCTGCGCCAGTCTCTGCACCGCAAAGCCGATGGTTCGCCGGCAATGCCGGCGCCTCTGCGCCGCTTGCTGGACCATCCAGAGTGGGCAGCGGCAACCCTGGTGTTGGAGTCTTTGGAGCTGCGCGACGGTGCCCTGTCCTGGGCGGATCATTCTGTGGCACCTGTTGCGACAGCAAATTTGACTGCCGTGCAGTTGCAGATGGGAGGTCTCGACAGCCGCCTGAAACAAAATCCAACCCCGGTAAAAACCTCGGGGAAAGTAGGGCAGAGCGGCCTGATCAAGCTGGAAGGGGATATCTATCCATTCAGCGACGCCGTGCAATTCACCCTGAGCGGTTTTGTACAGGGGTTGGATTTGAGTTCCCTTGCCGGTTATGGCCGGCCGGTGCTCGACCAGGGATTGAGCGGTGGGGTGGTGGATGTCTCCTTCAGCGCTGTGGTGCGCAATGCGCAAGTGGATGCCGACAGCCGCTGGCAGCTGGCCAAACTGCAGCTGGAGCCCGGTCGTCGCAACAGTCCTTTTATGCCACTGGAGTTGTCTTTTGAATTGCTCAAGGACCACAAAGACAGTGTGATCTTCGACCTGCCTCTACGTGGCGAGTTGGGGAGCGATCGCCTCACAGCCAAATACGTGTTCGCCACCCAGATGCGCAGGGTCTTGAGCGACATGGCGCAGCGTCGCACCAACTCCGCAGGCGCCGTGAGTATTCCGGCGAGGCAGGCTCAGGGCGGCAAGATGGTATTCAAACCCCTTACCTACGCACTTAGCGCCCATTACCCAGGGGAACCCGACCGGTCACGTCTGGGTGAGTTGGCGGCCATGCTGCGGGAGAAACCCCATCTGAGTATGGTGTTCTGCCCGGTCAGCACCGGCGGCGAGTGGGCGGAATTGTTCAATCAGGGTGTATTGCCCGATCCCGCCCCGGACCTGCTGCCGGAGCAGGAAGAGGCGCTGTTGAATCTGGCGGCCGCGCGTGGCCGGGCATTGCGCAGCCAATTGATCGATTCCGGCGCGACGGCGGAGCAGATAGCCCTCTGCGAACCCAAAGTGGATATGACACAACCCGGGCTGTCTTTTGTCACGATTTCCTTATAATCGCCGCTTTTGCGACCCGGGCTGTTGCCGGGTCCGTCCGATTGGCATCTCTTCTCCTATGAAATATCTGTCTTATGAATGACCTGCTCCCTCCCGGCGCCGACGAAACCCTTCCCCTGAAACAATTCACCGAAAAGGCCTATCTGGATTACTCCATGTACGTAATCCTGGACCGTGCATTGCCCCATGTGGGTGACGGCCTTAAACCGGTGCAGCGGCGCATCGTTTACGCGATGAGTGAATTGGGTCTCAAGGCCGGCGCCAAGTACAAGAAATCCGCCCGCACCGTGGGCGATGTGATCGGTAAATTCCATCCCCACGGGGACTCCGCCGCATACGAAGCCATGGTGATCATGGCGCAGCCTTTTTCCTTCCGCTATCCGCTGATCGACGGCCAGGGCAACTGGGGTTCCCAGGACGATCCCAAATCCTTTGCCGCCATGCGTTACACCGAATCCAAGCTCACCCCTTTTGCCGAGTTGCTGCTGAGCGAACTCGGCCAGGGCACGGTTGCCTGGCAACCCAATTTTGACGCCACCCTGGAAGAACCCAAAGTGCTACCCGCCCGGGTCCCCACGGTGCTGCTCAATGGCACCACGGGCATAGCCGTAGGTATGGCCACGGACATACCGCCGCACAACCTGCGGGAAGTGGTGGCAGCCACCATACATCTCCTGGAGAACCCGAAGGCGACAAGCGTGGACTTGTGCCAGTTTGTCCTGGGTCCGGATATGCCGACTGAGGCGGAGATCATCACGCCGCGCGCCGATTTGGTCCGTATGTACGAAACCGGGCGCGGCAGCGTGAAAATGCGGGCCAAATGGATCGATGAGGATGGTGACATTGTGATTTATGCGCTGCCCCATCAGGTCAGCGGCGCCAAGATACTGGAGCAGATAGCCGCGCAGATGCAGGCCAAAAAGCTGCCGATGGTGGCGGACCTGCGCGACGAATCCGATCATGAAAATCCCACCCGTCTGGTGATAGTGCCGCGCTCCAACCGCGTCGACCATGAAAGCCTGATGAACCATCTGTTCGCCACCACAGAGCTCGAGCGCAGCTACAGGATCAACATCAACCTGATTGGCATGGATGGCAAACCCGGTGTAAAACCTCTGGCAGACCTCCTGGGAGAGTGGCTGGTGTTCCGCATGGAAACCGTTCGACGGCGTTTGCAGCATCGGCTCGACTGGGTAGACCGCCGCCTGCACCTGCTGGACGGTATGTTGATCGCTTACCTCAATCTGGATGAGGTGATCCATATCATCCGCACGGCGGACAAACCGAAAGAGGAACTGATGGCGCGGTTTGCTTTGTCGGAAGAGCAGGCCAATTACATCCTCGACACGCGTTTGCGCCAGTTGGCTCGCTTGGAAGAGATGAAAATCCGCGCCGAGCAGGATGAGCTCGCCAAGGAAAAAAGCGATCTGGAAAGCACCCTGGCATCGGAGCGCAAAATGAAAAACCTCGTACGTAAGGAGCTGGAAGCAGCAGCCAGGGAGTTCGGGGATGACCGCCGCAGCCCGCTGGTGGAACGCGCCGAGGCTCAGGCCTTCAGCGAAACAGAACTTATGCCGAGCGAGCCTGTGACCGTGGTGCTCTCCGACAAGGGCTGGATCCGTTCCGCCAAGGGACATGACATAGATCCGGCCGCATTGAGTTACAAAGCCGGCGACAAATTTGCCCTGGTGGCCCATGGCAAGAGCCAGCAATTGGCGATACTGCTCGATTCCAGCGGGCGCAGCTACAGCATCCCCGCCCACTCCCTGCCCTCGGCGCGCGGCCAGGGTGAACCGGTCACCAGTCGTCTTAATCCCCCCAGCGGTGCCACCTTTGCCGGCTTGTTGATGGGGGATGACAATCAGCAGGTATTGCTGACGACGGATGCGGGCTACGGTTTTGTCGCCACCCTGGCGGATATGCAGAGCAAGAACCGAGCAGGCAAGGTGCTACTGTCAGTCCCCGAGGGCGGCAGGGTACTGGCGCCGAGACTGTTGCGCGATGCCGACAATACACAACTCGTAGCGGTGACCAATGACGGGCGTATGCTCGTATTTCCGGTCACGGAACTGCCGGTTCTGGCCAAGGGCAAAGGCAATAAGATCATCGGCATACAAACGGCGCGTTTGGCGAGCCGCGAAGAGTTCATGATTGCGGTGGTGCCCATAACACCGGATCAGACGGTGAAGATCTGGTCTGGCAAACGGTTTTTGCTCATGCGCCTCAAGGATATGGAGCATTACCAGGGAGAACGCGGGCGCCGCGGCCACAAGCTCCCCCGCGGCTTCCAGAAAGTCGATGCGGTGGAAGTGGTTGTTTAATGGGTTAATCGGCGCGTTTAGCGCCGATAGTAAACACTGGCTTAAACGGTGTTTTCATCACGAAGTGTAAAAATAGCTGACATTTTTTTCGGGCTCTAGTAGCAAATTGCTGCGTCCGAGGCGTAAAATTGCCACTTCTGAAGTACCTGCTTACCGTCGCGCTCCTATGCGGGCGCCCTTTACCGGGTCACTCTCTTTTGATCGGCACCCGTTGGCCGTATCCAAAAAAACTTTACACATCAGAGGTATTGCCATGTTTCGTAAACACGGACGTACATCTATCCGCTGCCCCATGCAGTTGCGGCACCAACAGCTGGGATTTCTGGAAGTGATGACGCGTGACATAAGTGCGTCAGGCATTTTTATTGGGATCCCCCAGCACCCGGAAGCGGAACGTCTGCGGCAGTTGCGCTTGGGGGATACCCTGGAGGCGCAGATCGAGAGTGCCGACAGCGTGGCCGAGCGCGTATCCCTGCGTGTCGCGCGCCTGGATAAAGAGGGTTTTGGATTGGTATTTGTGCAATAACTTAAGCAAGTTTTCAGGCGTTCGCGCGAATGCCGCAGCGCATATGAATCCCCTAGGTTTGGCCCGCCGTCCTCGGATATAACGCTCTCTCCTAACACCCTATCCCTTATAGATTCAGCGACGTGCGCAGTGCGCGGAGTTTCTCCAGGTTTGTATCCTTGTCCAAACCGGGGGGCGCCTCGGCGGTCAATGCCGGAGGCAACGGTTGATCCAATACCACGCCCTTGCGCACCTCTTGACACAACTCTTCATATATTTCGCGGAATACCGGGTAGGCTTTGGATTCCGCCTGGGTCTGCAAGAAATACCAATCGCAACGTTTGCCGGCGTGATACACCGCCGGATGCGACCAGGCAAAAGCGGCTTTGGGGGACGGCGCGCGGCAGGCTTCCAGATAGGCGCTGTGGGCATCCGGGAGTTGCGGCCCGCTACTGGCGCGTTCGCAGTGGTGAATCATGGTGCGAAGGGTGGGCAGATATTCGCTGGTTTCAATAACCGCTTTGGCGGCGCGCAACAGTGTCTGGGCATCGAACTGTCCCAACATCTCCAGCCAAAGACGTTTTACCTCGTTGAGCTCCGCGGCGTTGCCGAAGGCTTTGAGGTATTGGTTGTGGTAGTTCAGCCGGAACAGGGTGAACACCTGATTGAGTGCGTCGATCAGGGCCGTGCGCCGCGCGGTCTGCTGCGCAGTTGTGGCGGCGTTAGAGGGCCCAGCTGCGGTCGGTGAGTTGTTCGGCAAGGGATAGTTCTCGCGTGGATTTGGTTTGCGGGTCTTCGGCGGTGAGGCGTCGCGCCCAGCGTTGTTTCACATATTGCAAAAAGCGGGTGTTCCAGGAGGCGTGCACCTGATTGCTGTCGCGCCAGTAGATCACAAATTCCGGCAACAGCGACTGGGCGAAAGTGATGTCGATGTTCGCCAGTCGCAGCACTTCATACACATCTTGGGAGGGCGACCAGTTGGGCGCTATGCGCCGCGGCGTCGGATCGTGTTCCAAGGCCGCCTTGTAGCGCAGCCATTGGTGGTGCACGTGATCGCGGAATTTTTTGTTCCAGTTGTCCGAACGTACACCTTTTTCGCGCCAGTAAAGCTCGAACTCGGGTATGGCATCCTCGACAAACTGGCGGCTGATCCCCGCGTGGCGCGTCAGCACATCCATGGCCTCTTCACTGGGGCGCCAGCTGCGTGACATCAGCGACTGGGAGTTCTGTGTGGATTCGTATTCGCGCCATTTGCGGATGGTGTGCTGGATGAACTTGGAGCCCCAGGAGTGGGCGGATTCACCACGTTCGCGCCAGTAGTTTACAAACTCCGGCACCTGCTCCAGGGCGAAGCTGCCGGGAATATTGTGCTGGGCAAGCCGCCCCAGTGTCTCCCGGTCCGGCTGCCAACCGGGTGCGATCAGATTCTTGCCCTGGCTGCTGTTCACGGCCGCCACCTGGGCCACAGCCGGTTGTACCACTTTGTCGTTGAAGGCAAATTTCAGCAAGCGGGCACCGGTGTATGGGGCGGAAGCGATCAGCACCAGTCCCTGCTCGCGCAGGTTTGCCGCAATGCGCTGCACGTCCTGGGGTTGCCAGAAGGGCATCAGGCGGGACACGGTGGCTTCATTCAGGGTGTACCAGACATACCCGTTATTGCCCAACCCTGGCTGCTGCCGCGCGTGCCCCGTCAACAGCGACAACATGGTTGCCTCTTCCAGCCCTATGGTGGCCGCCAGGGATGGGTAGACCAGTATGGGTGTTTCGGGAATCAGGGTGTTGGGATCGAAAGGTCGGCTCATGGGTTACTCGGCATTTGGGCCGTTACTCTAGCACTGCGATCCCGGCGTTTGTAGACGCCGGCCCGCTTGATTGGACGAGCGTCCCCCCTGTGCTAGTGTGGCGGCGTTTTTCATTCGAGTCCGCGCCATGTTGTTTCCCGCTTCCAACGACCTGGACGAAGCTTTGCGCTTTTCCCGGTTTGATGACACGCACCCTCTGTCCACCATCTCCCCGCACAGCTTTGTGTTGGACGGCGCCACCTGGACGACCGCTGAGCATTGTTACCAGGCCCAGAAGTACAGCCACAAACCGGCCTATAGCGCCGAGATAGCCGCCGCTGCCACGCCGCTGCTGGCGTACCGGTTGGGCAACCGTTGGTGGAAGCCCAAGCGGCGGGATTTCAAGCAGGTGCGGCGGGTGCTCATGACACGGGCGATTTTTTGTAAAGCGCAGCAGAATCCGGAGATAAAGCAGTTTCTGCTGAACACGGGTGAGCAGAAGCTGATGGAGGTCTCCGTTTACGATCATTACTGGGGTGTCGGGCGCGATGTGCGCGGCAAAAACACCCTGGGTGAAGTGTGGATGGATGTGCGACGACGCTTGCGTGAATTGCAAGCCGCTTAAGAATCAATTGGCGAAGAGCAGGAGTTGGTTAGTGAAGTTGGGAGCGGGAGCTGGTTGGTGAAAATCAGGAGTCAATGTGGCAAAGAGTAAAAATGCTTTTGTCTGCGATGCGTGCGGGGCGGACTTTTCCAAGTGGCAGGGGCAGTGCAGCGAATGCGGCGCCTGGAATTCCATGAAAGAAGTGCGGCTGACGGCACCGCGTCCGGGGGCCGATGCCCGCCAGGGCTATGCCGGTTCCGCCCCTGCCAAAATACAGGCCTTACAGGATGTATCTCTGGAAGAACTGCCGAGATTTTCATCCAGCCTGGGGGAGTTCGACCGGGTACTGGGCGGCGGCTTTGTGCCGGGTTCCGTGGTGTTGGTGGGTGGTCATCCGGGGGCCGGTAAATCCACCTTATTGTTGCAATCCCTCTGTCGGCTCTCCCAATCGCAAAAAGCCCTTTATGTCACCGGCGAGGAATCGCTGCAGCAAGTGGCCATGCGCGCCCGACGCCTGGGATTGCCGGTGGACCAGCTGCAGGTGCTCTCGGAAACCAACGCAGAAACCATAGTGGACCTAGCCCGGCAGGTCGCACCCAGAGTCATGGTGGTGGACTCGATACAAGTGGTGCACCTGTCGGATATCAGCTCGGCTCCGGGCAGCGTGTCCCAGGTGCGGGAAAGCGCTGCGATCTTGACGCGGTTTGCCAAACAATCGGGCACGGTGGTGATTCTGGTCGGCCATGTCACCAAGGATGGCGCCCTCGCGGGGCCCAAGGTACTGGAGCACATCATCGATTGTTCCATCATGCTAGAAGGTGGCCACGATTCGCGATTTCGCACCCTGCGCGGCCACAAGAATCGCTTCGGTGCCGTGAATGAATTGGGCGTTTTCGCCATGACGGAGCAGGGCATGAAGGAAGTGCCCAACCCTTCCGCCATTTTCCTGCAGCGCGCTGACGAGATCTCCGCCGGTTCCGTGGTGATGGCCACTTGGGAGGCCACGCGGCCACTGCTCGTAGAAATCCAGGCGCTGGTGGATTCCAGCCACGCGGGCAATCCGCGCCGGGTGACCGTGGGGGTGGAGCAAAACCGCCTCGCCTTATTGCTGGCGGTGTTACACCGTCACGGGGGACTCATGCTCGGCGACCAGGATGTGTTTGTGAATGCGGTGGGCGGTGTGCGCATTGTGGAACCGAGTGCCGACCTGGCGCTGCTGTTCGCCATGGTGTCCAGCTTCCGGGATATTCCGCTGCCGCGTGACTTGGTGGTGTTTGGCGAGGTGGGTTTGTCCGGGGAAATCCGCCCCGTGCCCAGCGGTCAGGAGCGCCTGCGCGAGGCCGCTAAGCACGGCTTCAAGCGCGCCATAGTGCCGGCGGCTAACACCACTAAGGAGAAAATTCCGGGGCTGGAGGTGATTCCCGTGAAAAAGGTCGCCGAGGCCTTGGCTTGTATCTAGGGTCTGTGTCGCTTTAACAGCTCCGCCAGCACCCGCTCCGAAGCATGGGAATCCTCCAGATTGATCTCCATCAGGCGGCGCAGGTGGATAATGCTGTCCATATCAATGCCTGTGCACTGAAAGCCGAGGAAGCGCGAGCTGCTGTGCACCAGGGTCGCCTGCATGGCGATCACGGCGCTGTCCGCCAGTTTCACCTGAAGGGCGCAAGGAATATCGGTGCGCAACTTGTAATCGGGGGGAGCGGTGATCAACACACCGTTGAGGGAGATGTCCTGCAGCTGTGCCGTGTATTCCTTGCCTTCCTGGGCCAGAAGCACATCCGCGTCAAAAAGGACGCGGCTGAACTGACGGCGCTCGTCGTTGGTAACCTGGGTTTCCATGGTGCAAGTCCGGTAGCCTGGAATCCCAGAAGTCTAGACCCGGACTTGCACACCTACCAATCCGTCACGCCTTGAGAGGTTTGTACTTCATACGCTGAGGCTGGGCATGAGCACCTTTGCGGGCGAGAAAATCCTCGTGGTACTCGGTGTAGTTGCCCGCGAAGAACACGATTTCGCTGTCGCCTTCATACGCCAGGATATGAGTGGCCACCCGGTCCAGGAACCAGCGATCGTGCGAGATAACCAGTGCGCTGCCGGGGAAGGCCAGAATTGCCTCTTCCAAGGCCCGCAGGGTTTCCACGTCCAGGTCATTGGAAGGTTCATCGAGCAGCAACACGTTGGCGCCTTGCTTCAGCGTATTGGCTAAGTGCAAACGGCCACGCTCACCACCGGACAGCTCACCCACGCGCTTCTGTTGATCGGTGCCTTTGAAGTTGAAACGCCCCACGTACGAGCGCGAGCTGACTTCGTAGTTGCCGATTTTCAGAATGTCCTGACCGCCGGAAACGGCCTCCCAGACGGTGGCATTGTTGACGAGGTTCTCGCGGCTCTGCTCCACGTAGGCCACTTTCGCCGTCTCGCCGATAATCACTTCACCTTTATCCGGCTTTTCGCTGCCGGTGATCAAACGGAACAGAGTGGTTTTACCCGCACCGTTACCACCGACGATTCCGACGATCGCACCTTTGGGCACGCTGAAGCTGAGGTTGTCGATCAGCAGGCGATCGCCATAACTTTTGCTGACGTTGTGGAACTCGATGACCTTGTCCCCGAGGCGTTCACCTGGAGGAATGTAAATTTCATTGGTCTCATTGCGGGTCTGGTATTCCTGGGATTGCATCTCCTCAAACCGCGCCAGACGCGCTTTGTTCTTGGCGTGGCGACCTTTCGGGTTCTGCCGCACCCATTCCAATTCCGCTTTCATGGCTTTTTGGCGCGCTTGCTCGCCTCGGGCCTCCTGCTCTAAGCGTTGCTCTTTCTGCTCCAGCCAGGAGGAGTAGTTGCCCTCGTAGGGAATGCCGCGACCGCGGTCGAGTTCCAGAATCCAGCCGGCAGCGTTGTCGAGGAAGTAGCGGTCGTGGGTGATGGCCACCACAGTGCCGGGGAAGGCGAGCAGGAACTGCTCAAGCCAATGCACGGATTCCGCATCCAGGTGGTTGGTCGGTTCATCCAGCAGCAGCATGTCCGGACGCGACAGGAGCAGGCGGCACAGAGCGACGCGGCGTTTTTCACCGCCGGAGAGTTTATTGATATCCGCATCCCACGGCGGCAGGCGCAGTGCGTCGGCGGCCACTTCCAGGGTGTGGTTGAGATTGTGGGCATCCCAGGTCTGGATGATGTCCTCCAGCTGACCCTGGCGTTTGGCCAGGGCGTCGAAGTCGGCGTCCGGTTCGGCGTAGGCGGCGTAAACCTTATCGAGTTCGGCCAATGCATTCACGGCTTCCTGTACGCCTTCCTCCACATTGCCGCGCACATTTTTGTTGGGGTTGAGTTGCGGTTCCTGCGGCAGATAACCCACCTTGATGCCCGCCATGGGGCGCGCCTCGCCCTGAATGTCCTGGTCCAGCCCAGCCATGATCTTCAACAGAGTCGACTTGCCCGAGCCGTTCAGGCCCAGCACACCGATTTTGGCGCCGGGAAAAAAGGAGAGGGAGATGTCTTTCAGAATTTCGCGTTTGGGCGGCACTATCTTGCCGACGCGGTTCATGGTGTAAACGTATTGCGCCATAGGGGCGACCTCAAAACTTGCGGGGGGAGGGGGAAATGAGCGCGCAGATTAGCCGTCCGCCGGTTGGATTTCAATGTTTGCGCTGTCTGCCTTCCTGGCCTTTTGGTGTACAATCCCGGCCCTTCGTTTGCCGGACCCGCTTGAGGAAACCCATGTTTGACAAGACCCAGACCCTCGCCCAGTTTGATCCCGATATTTGGCGCGCTATCGAAAGCGAGAGCCGCCGTCAGGAAGAACATATCGAACTGATCGCCTCTGAAAACTACGCCAGTCCGCTGGTGATGGCTGCCCAGGGCACCAAGCTCACCAACAAGTACGCGGAAGGGTATCCGAGCAAACGCTATTACGGCGGCTGTGAATATGTGGATCAGGCGGAAGCCCTGGCCATTGAGCGCGTCAAGGCGCTGTTCGGCGCCGACTACGCCAACGTACAGCCCCACTCCGGCTCCCAAGCCAACTCCGCTGTTTATCAGGCACTGCTCAATGCCGGCGATACTGTTTTGGGTATGAGCCTGGCGCACGGCGGCCACTTGACCCACGGCGCCAAAGTGAATTTTTCCGGCAAGATGTACAACGCTGTGCAGTACGGACTCAACCCCGAAACCGGATTGGTGGATTATGAAGAGGTTGCCCGTCTGGCCCGCGAACACAAACCCAAGATGGTAGTCGCCGGTTTCTCCGCGTACAGCCAAGTGATGGACTGGCAGAAATTCCGCGATATCGCTGATGAAGTCGGCGCTTATTTATTGGTGGATATGGCTCACGTGGCCGGCTTGGTGGCGGCGGGTGTTTATCCCTCCCCCGTGAAAATCGCCGATGTCACTACCTCCACCACCCATAAAACCCTGCGTGGACCGCGTGGGGGCATCATCCTGGCAAAAGCCAATGAGACGATCGAGAAGAAACTCCAATCCGCCGTATTTCCCGGTGGTCAGGGCGGCCCCCTGATGCACGTGATCGCCGCCAAAGCCGTGAGCTTCAAAGAGGCCATGAGCCCCGAGTTCAAAGCCTATCAACAGCAAGTGGTGAAGAATGCCAAGACCATGGCCGCAGCGGTTATAGAGCGAGGTATCCGGATTGTCTCCGGCGGCACTGAGAACCACCTGATGCTGCTCGACCTGATCGGCAAGGATTACAGCGGTAAAGACGCGGACGAAGCCTTGGGCAACGCCTATATCACTGTCAACAAAAACGCCGTGCCCAACGATTCGCGTTCACCGTTTATAACCAGCGGCCTGCGTGTCGGCACACCAGCCATTACCACTCGTGGCTTCAAAGAGGCTGAGTGTCGTGATCTGGCCAACTGGATGTGCGATGTACTGGACAGCCTGGAAAACGGCACCTCAGAGCAGGTAATCCCGGCGGTCAAGGAAAAGGTCCTGAAGATCTGCGCCAAATTCCCCGTTTACGGTAACTGACAGGACTCAGGCGAGGCCACGGACGGCATGCGCCCAGGAGCTGAACCTTGCACTGCCCCTTCTGCAACCAAGCCGACACCAAGGTTATCGACTCCCGTCTGGTGGCGGATGGCGCCCAAGTGCGCCGCCGCCGCGAGTGCCTAAGTTGTCACGAGCGTTTCACCACCTTTGAAGTCGCTGAGCTGATGATGCCGCGCATCATCAAAAGCGACGGCACCAGGGAGCCTTTTGACGAGCAGAAGCTGCGTTACGGCCTGCTCAAGGCATTGGAAAAGCGCCCCGTCAGCATCGAGCGTATCGAAGCCACCATCAGTTCCATCAAACAGCACCTCCAGGCTACCGGCGAGCGCGAAGTGAAATCCCGCTACGTGGGAGAAAAAGTCATGGAGGCGCTGCGCACGCTGGACGGTGTGGCCTATGTGCGATTTGCCTCGGTCTACCGCAGCTTCCAGGACATCAGCGAATTCCGGCAGGCCCTCGATACCCTCGAGCAGGACCCGGAATGAGTGGGGCCGCCTCCGGTCGCGCGTCGCCACGTCGCGCGTCGTCAGATGGGGCTACCTCAGACGAATACTGGATGACCCGCGCCTGCGAACTGGCGCTGCTGGGGCTCAACACCACCACACCAAATCCACGGGTGGGCTGTGTAATAGTCAATGCATCCGGCGACTTGATTGCCGAAGGCTGGCACCGTAAGGCCGGCGGAGTCCACGCCGAAGTGGACGCTTTGCAGCAGGCGGGCGCTGACACCAGGGGCGCGAGTGTTTACGTCACCCTTGAGCCCTGCAATCACCAGGGTCGCACAGGCCCCTGCACTGAGGCATTGATTGCTGCCGGCGTGAGTGAGGTCATCTATGGCATGGAGGACCCCAATCCACTGGTAAGCGGCCGGGGCCTGGCGCGACTGCGCGCAGCGGGCATTACCGTGCGTGGACCGGTTCTGGAAGAGCAGGTTCGGGCCTTGAACCCGGGATTTATCCGGCGCATGACGTCGGAACGTCCCTGGGTACGTTGCAAAATGGCCATGAGCTTGGACGGCCGTACAGCCATGGCCTCCGGCGAAAGTTTCTGGATCACGGGGGAGGCGGCCAGGGCGGACGTACAACATTGGCGCGCCCGTTCCTGCGCCATAGTTACCGGCATTGGTACGGTGCTGCACGACGATCCGGCATTGACGGTGCGGGATCCGGCATTGGGTGAAGATCCGCGCCAACCTTTAAGAGTGGTGGTGGACAGCCGGTTGCGCCTGCCACCGGAGGCGCGACTGCTGCGGATGGCGGGGGACACCATAGTGGCCACCTGCGCTCTCAACCGTCCTCACCTGGGGGCGGAGATCTGGGGCATGCCCAGTGTCGCGGGTGCCGTGGATCTCGATGCCCTCGTGCATAAGCTGGCGAAGCGGGGTTGCAATGAAGTACTGGTGGAGGCTGGACCGGGTCTGTCGGGCACCTTCCTTCGCGCCGGCTTGGTCGACGAATTGATTATTTATATGGCGCCCAAGCTGCTCGGCAGCTCGGCCCGGCCCCTGTTCGACCTGCCGCTGGATTTTATGACGCAGGCTGTCCAACTGGAGATAACCGACGCCCGGCCCATAGGTGCGGATTGGCGCTATGTGATGCGGGTAGTGCCGACGGCGCCTCCCACTTTCGGGTAGGAAGGGCCTTGAAGCTTTCCCTGGAGAAAAGTCTGTGTTTACAGGAATAGTCGAAACCGTCGGCGAAGTGACGGAGCAGCGTGATCTCGGCGGCGATGTGCGGTTGACTGTGCGCGCCCCGACCCTGGACTGGCGCCAAGTGCAATTGGGCGATTCCATTGCCACCAACGGCATATGCCTGACGGTAGTGGAAAAGCTGGCGGAGGGTTTCCGCGCGGACGTTTCTCGCGAAACCCTGAGCCTGACCACCCTCGGCGACTGGCGTGTCGGAACCCGGGTGAATCTTGAACAGGCACTCACG
>Ga0164241_10003184_pt1 | contig 16892 bp, 17 predicted proteins | sample OricomyardsoilBY_FD_108780 | JGI IMG/M metagenome (GOLD analysis project Ga0164241, IMG submission 108780) | Backyard soil microbial communities from Emeryville, California, USA - Original compost - Back yard soil (BY) | ecosystem: Environmental > Terrestrial > Soil > Unclassified | place: USA...
CTTCAGCAGGGTCTCCGCGGCTTGGTGTGATGTCTGCTCGTTAGTCGAGCTTGTCGAGACCGCAGGGCCTTCGATGATTGAGGGGAGCGAGCGGGTCCCTTCGGTGGTCGAGGAGCGAGCGGGTCCCTCGGTGGTCGAGGAGCGAGCGGGTCCCTCGGTGGTCGAAGAGCGAGCGCCAGCGAGCGTCACGAGACCCGGTGACGTGTCTGTGGTCCTCGTCGGGCGCCGTCACCGGGTTTCGTCTCGCGGTCGCGCGCTCGCTCAACCTGCGCGCGCCCACGCGCTTCAGTCTGTCTCCGCTTTCGTCTCGCGTGCGATGAAGGACTCCATCATCTCGGGCGCGGTCATCCGACCGTCGACGACGGCCTCGACGTGCTCGGCGATGGGGGCGTCGACGCCGACCTTGTGGGCCAGCGCCAGCAGTGAGGAGCAGGACTTCGTGCCTTCGGCGACCTGACGGGTCGATGCGACGATCTCCGCGGTGGTCATCCCCAGTCCGAGCTTCTCCCCGAACGTCCGGTTCCGCGAGAGCGGCGACGAGCACGTCGCCACCAGGTCGCCGAGACCGGCGAGGCCCATCAGGGTGAGCGGGTTGGCGTCCATCGCCATCGCCAGACGCGCGGTCTCGGCCAGGCCGCGGGTGATCACCGACGCCGTCGTGTTGTCGCCGAAGCCCAGTCCGACGGCCATCCCGACCGAGAGTGCGACGACGTTCTTGTACGCACCGCCGAGCTCGCAGCCGACGACATCCACCGAGGTGTAGGGACGGAACGCCGGACCGTGCACGAGGTGCTGCACCTGCTGTGCGACGTCCTCGTCGGCACACCCCACCACCGAGGCGGCCGGCTCGCGCTGCGCGATCTCGTGCGACAGGTTGGGGCCGCTCACCACGGCGATCCGCCCGGGCCCGGCACCGGTGACCTCGGCGATGACCTCGCTCATCCGCTTGAGCGTGCCGAGCTCGACGCCCTTCATCATCGACACCATCACAGCCCGTTCGGGGATGGACGGCGTCCACTGCTCGAGGTTTGCTCGGAACGTCTGCGAGGGGACGGCGAAGACGACGACGTCAGCACCCGCCAACGCCTTCTCGGTGTCATGTGTGGCAACGACGGTCGACGGCAGCTCAACGCCAGGGAGGTAGTCGGTGTTCTCGCGGCGGTGGTTGATGGTCTCGCAGACCTCTTCGCGTCGCGCCCACAGGGTCACGTCGTTACCGGCGTCGGCGAGCACGAGGGAGAACGCCGTTCCCCACGAGCCCGCGCCCATCACGGACACCTGCGTCATGCGCCCTCCGACCTTCGCTCGCTCTTGTCCGCCTTGTTCGGGTTGCCGGTCTGACGGACGCCGGACTGGCGCGGGTCGAACCGTTCGGCGGGTGGCTCCTCGTCCCGGAGCTCGCCGACCAGGTCGGTGAGCGCGGCCATGATCCGACGCGTGGCCTCGTTGATCACCTCGATGGTCCGCGGCTTCTCTCGCAAGTCCTCCAGAGGCACCGGATCGCCGACCTTCATCGTGATCTGGGTGCGCGGGATCAGGTGCGGCTTCTTCGCGTAGGGATAGAGCAGGTCGTGGGCTCCCCACTGCCCCACGGGGATCACCGGCGCACCGGTCTCGAGCGCGATGCGCGCAGCCCCGGACTTGCCGACCATCGGCCACAGGTCGGGGTCGCGGGTCAACGTGCCCTCGGGGTACACGACGACACACTCACCGGCGTTCACCGCCGCGACCGCTGCGTCGAACGCGCCCTTGGCGTTCCGGGTGAGCCGCTCGACCGGGATCTGCCCAGCCGCCGTCAGGAAGGAGGAGAGCGCTCGGTTCTTGAAGAGCCCGGACTTCGCGAGGTAGCGCGGCATCCGGCCGTGGTCGTACACGAGGTGCGCCGCCGTCAGTGGGTCGACGTGCGAGACGTGGTTGAAGACCAGGATGCAGCCACCGGTTGCCGGGATCTTCTCGCCGTCGATCCAGGTGCGTTTGGTCGTGGCCAAGAGGATCGGCTTGAGCACCGGCACCGCGAGGTTGAACGCCCAGCCGCGCTTCTGGTGGAGCGGTCGCACCGGTCGCACCGTCACGGTGGTCCCTCCCGTCGTGGCACTCGAACGATTCCTGGGTCGCCCCGGCACCAACGCCGGCGTTTCGGGTCAGGCTACTCGTCTCCCATCTCGCTTCGGTCGCGCGACGACCTCTTCGGCCGGGCCTGACAGGATCATCTCGATGTCCGCGTCGTTCGTCGTCCTGCTCCCGGTCAAGCCGCCGGCGCGCGGGAAGTCACGGCTGGATGTCGACCCGGTACGCCGTCGCGCGCTGGCCGCGGCGTTCGCGCTCGACACGGCACGGGCGTGCCTGGCAGCCGTGCGCGTGCTCACGGTCCTCGCAGTGACCGACGATGCCCGCTTCGCCGACGACCTCCGCGTCGCGGGTTGCGAGACGATCCCGGACGGTGTCGCGGACGATCTCAACGAGTCCCTGAGACTGGCGGCGGCCGAGGCCCACCGCCGATGGCCCGACGCGCATCCGGCTGCGGTGTGCGCCGACCTGCCGTCGCTGCACGCGCGGGATCTGGACCGAGCGCTTCTCGCCGCCGGCGACGCAGCCTCGGCGGCGTTCGTGGCCGACGGAGACGGGCTCGGCACGACGCTCTACACCGCGTCGTACGAGAGCTTCACGCCACGGTTCGGACCGGGGTCGCGACAGGCACACCTCGACACAGGGGCGCACGAGATCCAGGGCGACCTGGCGACGCTGCGGCGTGATGTCGACGATGCCGACGGACTGGCGGCGGCTGTCGCGCTCGGGCTCGGCGCCCACACCCGCCTGGCGCTCCTCGGCTGAGTCGCCCCGGACACCACGAAGGGGCCGCCGGTGTCCTGGCGGCCCCTTCGTGATCGATCCGTCAGCGCTTCTTCGCAGCGCGCTTGGCGGTCTTCTTGGCGGTCTTCTTCGCGGGTGCCTTCTTGGCAGGTGCCTTCTTCACGGCCTTCTTGGCGGTCCTCTTCGCCGGCGCCTTCTTGGCCGCCACCTTCTTCGTGGTCTTCTTCGCCGGCGCCCGCTTCGCCGCCGTCTTCTTGGCCGCGGTCTTCTTCGTCGCGGTCTTCCTGGTGGTGGCCTTCTTCGCGGGTGCCTTCTTCGCGGCCTTCTTCGCGGTGGCCTTCTTGGCCGTCGCCTTCTTGGCCGGTGCCGCCTTCTTCACGGCCTTCTTCGCGGTCTTCTTGGCAGGCGTCGCCTTCTTCGTCGCCTTCTTCGCCGCCTTCTTCGCGGTCTTCTTCGCGGTCGTTGTCGCCTTCTTCGTCGTCGACCTCGCGGCCAGCGTCAGCTTCGGCAGCGACTTCGCGCCGGACACGACGCCCTTGAGGTCGGCACCGGCGGTGAACTTCGGCACCGACGTCGCCTTGGCCTTGATCTGCTCACCGGTCTGCGGGTTGCGGACCATGCGAGCCTTCCGATCGATCTTCCGGAACGAGCCGAAGCCCGTGATCGCGACCTTCTCGCCCCTGGCCACCTCGCGCGTGATCGTGTCCAAGACGGATTCCAGCGCGTGCTGCGCCTGCTTGCGGTTCCCCTCGAATCGCGCGGCGAGCGCGTCGATGAGCTGTGACTTGTTCACGGCTTCCCTTCCAATGAACGATGATGGCCGGCCCTTTTGCCCGGCTTCCCGACGAACGCTAGGTAATCGCTTCGTTCGTCACAATCACCACGCCGTGTCTGTCGACTGTTTTTTCGCAGCGACTCCGGCTCAACGACGCCACTACCGATCGCCCGAGGGGGTGCCTCACGCCACGTTGTGCGACGGTCACGTTGCGACCGCGATGTCGAGAATCCCCTTGTTTTGTTGGGGTTTCGCGATCATCGCGGAACTAGGCCGTGACCGGCTTGAAGGTCGGACGCCTCTGTTCGTACGCCGCGATCGCGGGCTCGTGCGCGAGTGTCAACGAGATGTCGTCGAGACCCTCGAGCAGACGCCACCGGGTGTAGTCGTCGATGTCGAACGAGTCCTCGACGGCGCCGGGTCCGTCACCCGCGCGCACGGTGCGTTCGGTGAGGTCGACGGTGATCGTCGTACCTGGCTCGGTCTCCAACAGATCCCAGAGTCGGAGCACGACCTTGTCGTCGACCTGCGCAGTGAGCAGACCGGCCTTGCCGGAGTTGCCGCGGAAGATGTCGCCGAAGCGCGGCGAGATGACGACCTTGAACCCGTGGTCCTGCAACGCCCATACGGCGTGCTCGCGAGAGGACCCTGTGCCGAAGTCCGGACCGGCGACGAGCACCGTGCCGACGTCGTACGGCTTCTGGTTGAGCACGAACGACGGGTCGTTGCGCCACGCGGCGAAGAGGCCATCCTCGAAACCGGTGCGGGTCACGCGTTTGAGATAGACCGCGGGGATGATCTGGTCGGTGTCGACGTTGCTGCGACGCAACGGGACGCCGACCCCCGTGTGAGTGGTGAACGCCTCCATCAGAACGTCCTGTCCTGAGGAGCCGAGGGACGAGGCGTCTCGAAGGGCTCCAGGTCCACCGGGGAGCTGAGAGTCCCGCGGATCGCCGTCGCGGCAGCGACCGGCACGGACACCAGGTGCGTGCGTCCGCCCTTGCCCTGTCGGCCCTCGAAGTTGCGGTTGGACGTCGACGCACTGCGTTCCTGCGGGGCGAGCTGGTCGGGGTTCATGCCGAGACACATCGAGCAGCCGGCACCGCGCCACTCACCACCGGCCTCCTTGAAGATCACGTCGAGACCTTCGTCCTCCGCCTGCAGCCGAACTCGGACCGACCCCGGTACGACGAGCAGACGGATGCCGTCGGCGACGCTCCGGCCCCTGACGATCTCGGCCGCGGCCCGCAGGTCCTCGATCCGTCCGTTCGTGCAGGAGCCGACGAAGACCGTGTCGACCTTGATGTCTCGCATCGGCGTCCCGGCCTCGAGACCCATGTACTCCAGCGCCTTGCGCGCACCGACGCGGTCGCTCTCGTGCTCGTAGCCGTCGGGGTCCGGGACCGACGCCGACAGGGGCACGCCCTGCCCCGGGTTCGTGCCCCAGGTGACGAACGGCGTCATCGTGCTCGCGTCGAGCTCGATCTCCTTGTCGAACTCCGCGTCGTCGTCGGTGACCAAGGTCTTCCAGTAGGCCACGGCGGCGTCCCAGTCGGCGCCCTCGGGTGCTTCCGGACGGCCCTCGAGGTAGGTGAACGTCGTCTCGTCAGGTGCGACGAGTCCGGCCTTCGCGCCCCACTCGATGCTCATGTTGCAGACCGTCATCCGGCCCTCCATCGACAGCGCCTCGATGGCCGGGCCGCGGTACTCCACGACGTACCCCTGTCCCCCGCCGGTGCCGGTGTGGGCGATCAGCGTCAGGACGAGGTCCTTGGCGGTGACCCCATCGGGCAGCTCACCGGTGACGGTGACCGCCATCGTCCTCGGTCGCGCCTGCGGCAGCGTCTGGGTCGCGAGCACATGCTCGACCTCGGAGGTGCCGATGCCGAAGGCGAGCGCACCGAACGCGCCGTGCGTGGAGGTGTGGGAGTCGCCGCAGACGATCGTCATGCCGGGCTGGGTGAGCCCGAGCTGCGGGCCGATGATGTGGACGATGCCCTGGTCGAGGTCGCCGAGCGGGTGCAGCCGGACGCCGAACTCCTCGGCGTTCCTGCGCAGTGTCTCCACCTGGGTGCGACTGACCGGGTCCTTGATCGGCTGATCCCAGTCGAGGGTCGGGACGTTGTGGTCCTCGGTGGCGAGGGTCAGGTCGGGACGGCGTACCTGACGGCCGGCCAGGCGGAGCCCGTCGAAGGCCTGGGGCGAGGTGACCTCGTGGATCAGGTGGAGGTCGATGTAGAGGAGATCGGGCTCGCCCTCGGTCGAGCGAACGACGTGCTCGTCCCAGACCTTCTCGGCCAGGGTCCTGCCCATGTCTCCTCCTTTGCGGTGCTCCGGCGTCGCGCTCCAGCCTACAACTTGCGTCCCATGATCTGAGACGGCAGTATTGCCATATGGACACCTCCAGCGGCGTGGGCGTGCTCGACAAGGCCGCCTTGGTGCTCACCGCGCTCGAGTCGGGACCGGCCACGCTGGCCGGCCTGGTCACCGCGACCGGGCTCGCCCGGCCGACCGCGCACCGCCTCGCGGTGGCCCTCGAGCACCACCGACTGGTCGCCCGTGACCTGCAGGGCCGCTTCGTCCTGGGGCCGCGACTGGCAGAGCTGTCGGTCGCCGCCGGAGAGGACCGGCTGCTGGCGACCGCCGGGCCGGTGCTGGCTCGCCTGCGCGACATCACCGGTGAGTCGTCGCAGCTGTGGCGACGTCAGGGTGACTACCGGGTGTGCGTCGCCGCCGCCGAGCGGCCCTCCGGCCTGCGCGACACCATCCCGGTCGGGTCGCAGCTCACCATGCGCGCCGGGTCGGCAGCCCAGGTGCTGCTCGCCTGGGAGGACGCCGAGCGGATCCATCGCGGACTCCAGAACGCCGCCTTCTCGGCCGCCGCGCTGTCCGGCATCAGGCGTCGAGGTTGGGCGCAGTCGGTCGGCGAACGCGAGCAGGGTGTCGCGTCCGTCTCCGCCCCGGTCCGTTCCCCTTCGGGGAAGATCGTCGCGGCCGTGTCCGTCAGCGGTCCGCTCGAGCGGCTGTCGCGACAGCCCGGCCGGATGCACGCTCCCGCTGTCGTCGCCGCCGGCGAGCGACTGTCCGAGTCGTTGCGGCGGGCTGCTGCTGAGTAGCCGAAGTGGGAGTTCTCCGGGCTCGAAGTGGGAGTTCTCCCGGGAGACGTCCCATCTCGGCGGCGGAGAAGTCCCATGTCGACCGCGGAGACGTCCCACTTCGGCGGCGGAGAAGTCCCACTTCGGCGTCAGGGGCGCTTCATCACCAGCTCGACGAGGTTGCCGTCGGGGTCGGTGAGGACGGCGTTGCGGTTGTTGTTGCCGGTGTCGTGGGGCGGAGTGCGGCCGGGGACCCCGGCCGCGACCATGTCGGCGTACGCCGCATCGACGTCGTCGGCCCACAGGACCAACTGGAAGCCGTGGCTGCCGGGGCTCGCCGGCAGGCCGTGCACCCGCTCGGCGGCCTCGGCCGTCGACAGCGCGACCGTCACGCCGTCGAGCCTGAGCTCGACGTGCTCGGGGGCGCTGGGATCGGGAGCGCGGAACGTCTCCTCGAACCCGAGCTGGTCGGCGTAGAAGGCCAGGGCGGCTGCGAGGTCGGCTGTGTAGATGTTGATCATCGGACTCGAGAAGGTCACCCGATCACTCTAGAAGAGTGCGTCCTGCTCGATCTCGAGCAAGGCCTGCTTGCGCTCGATGCCGCCGGCGTACCCGGTCAGGGTGCCGTCGGCGCCGATCACGCGGTGGCACGGGATGACGATCGGGATCGGGTTGCTGCCGTTGGCGAGCCCGACGGCGCGTGACGCGGCGTTGGACTTGCCGAGCCGCTTCGCGATCTCGCCGTACGACGCGGTGTCGCCGTAGCCGATCTCCAGCAGCTGGGCCCACACCGACTTCTGGAAGGCGCTCCCCGCCGGGTCGAGCGGGAGGTCGAACTCCTTGAGGTCGCGGTCGAAGTACGCACGCAGCTGGCGCACGCACTCGGCCAGCACCGGGTGGGTGTCGTCGCGGTCGCCGCGCGGGCGGCCGTCGTGGTCACGGAACGGCGAGAACTCGATGGCGGTGATCGCGCCGCCGTGCTCGACGACGCGGAGGTCTCCGACGGGAGAGGGCATCACGGTCCACATGTCAGTGTCCTTTTCTGCTCGAGGCGAGCGGGGTTGAGGAGAGGGTCTGCCAGAGATGGAGCTGGGCGTAGGAACGCCAAGGCCGCCATCGCTCGGCCAGGTCGTCGGCCTCCGCGGGGTCGCGACCCAGGAGTCGCAACGCGTCGCGGATGCCGATGTCGGTGGGGAGGAAGACGTCGGGGTGGCCGAGCGCGCGGAGCGCGATGTAGTCGGCCGTCCAGGGCCCGACGCCGGGGATCGCCAGCAGGTCACGGCGTACGTCGTCACGGTCGGCGCCGCGGTCGAGACGCAGCTCGCCGACGGCAAGGGCTCGGCACAGAGCGATCAGCGCCCGGCCGCGGGAGCGCGGCATGGGCAGGTTCTCCGGGTCGAGCTCTGCCAGACGCGCGGCGGTCGGAAACACGTGGGTGAGCCCGCCCTGCGGCTCGGCGAGTGGCACGCCGTACTGCTCAATCAGTCGGCCCGCCGCCGTGCGCGCCGCCGCGACCGTGACCTGCTGGCCCAGTACGGCGCGCACCGCGAGCTCGTCTCCGTCGACGTGGCCCGGCACGCGCAGCCCCGGGATCTCGCGAACGCGCGGACCGAGGATCGGGTCACCTGCGAAGGCGTCACCGATGGCGACCGGGTCACAGTCGGCATCGACCAGACGACGCGCCCGCTCGACGGCGGACGCGAGGTCGCGGAGGTCGGTCAGCCGGAACGTCGCCGGCACGAACGCCGTGCCGGTCTCGTCCGTGTGGTCGGTGAGCTCGAGCTCGACCGTCCCCGTGCCGTGCGGGAGGCGGAGCGTGCGGGCGTACGTCGTGCCGGTCGCCACCTCGACGCCGGACACGGCGCGCGTGGCCAGGAACGCCAGCAGCGGTCGCCCGGCGAAGGGCGTGCGCACCGCGAGCCGGAGCTGGAGAGTCCCGCCCTTGGCGCCCGTGCCGCGGCCTCCCCGCAACCGCGTCGGTGTCGCGTCGTACACCTCCCGGATCGTCTCGTTGAACTGGCGGACGCTGCTGAAGCCGGACGCAAACGCGACATCGGCGGCGCCGAGGTCGCTGGTCTCGAGGAGGACGCGGGCCGTTTGGGCGCGCTTCGCGCGGGAAAGGGCGAGTGGCCCCGCGCCGAGCTCCTGGGTGAGGATGCGCGACAGGTGCCGCGTCGTGTAGCCGATCCGCTGCGCGAGCCCGTCGACACCGTCGCGGTCGACGACCCCGTCAGCGATCAGCCGCATCGCGCGACCCGCGACGTCGGCGGCGACGTCCCAGTCAGGGCTGCCAGGTGTCGCGTCCGGCAAGCACCGCTTGCAGGCGCGGTACCCCGCCGCCTGGGCTGCAGCCGCGGTCGGGTGGAAGGTGACGTTGTGGAACGCCGGGGTGCGGGCCGGACACGACGGCCGGCAGTAGATTCCGGTCGTGCGGACCGCGGTGTAGAACACCCCGTCGAACCTGCGGTCGCGGCTCTTCACCGCGCGGTAGCAGGACTCGAGGTCCAGGTGCATCGGCGCTGTCGTCGGCGTCATGCCCCCATCATGACTCAGGGCACCGACAGTCTCTGGCGGGAATCGGACACGACCGTGAGCGGCCTCCGAGATCCCGGGAGGGACGGTCGGCAGCGGTGGATCAGCGTCGCACGCGGTCGACGACCCACCAGGCCGCCGGCAGCAGTCCGGCCGCGAGCAAGATCTTCAAGGCGTCACCGATCAGGAAGTCCTTGACTCCGAGGTTCCACGCCTGGGTTGCGGTCAGGTCGAACGCATGGGCGAGCCAGGTGGCCCCGAAGACGTAGATCACGACGTTGCCGAGCGCCATCGCCGGGATCGACTTGACCCACTTGCGGTCCCAGCCGCGGTCGGCCAGCCACCCGACGAGGGTGGCGGCCGCGAGCATGCCGACCAGGTACCCGCCGGTCGCCGACGAGAACCGGAGCACATCCCACCCCGAGGAGTGCCCCTCGAACACGCCGAACCCGATCCCTCCGACCACCAGGTACGCCGCCAGCGTGGCGAAGCCGCGGGTCGCGCCGTACGCACCGCCCACCAGCAGGACCGCGAACGTCTGCCCCGTGATCGGCACCGGCGTGTGCGGCAGGTGGATCGAGAACTGGGCGGACGCACCGATGAGAGCGACCCCGAGAGCGACCAGGACCGAATCGGCCGCGAGGGCTGCGACGCGGTTGCTCGGGCGGACCAGCGTGGGGACGATCGCGGTGGAGGACATGACCGGATCCTAGAGAACGCGGCTCGATGCCGGCGTAGCGGTCTCGCGTCAGGCCCGGTGAGCCAGGGCCAGTCCGAAGGCCTCGGCCATCGAAGGTGCCGAAGCGGCGTCGCGAAGGGGTGGCAGGCCGAGCACCTCGCTGTACAACCGCGACAGGGACAGCAGCGACATCGGGCTCGAGGCGACCACGCCGCGCACGCTCGGATGGACGACGATCGTGAGAACGGCGTTGCCCTGCGAGCCGTCGTCCTCGTCTGCGGTCACCACGATGACCAGCCGTCCCGACCGGAAGTCGGGACCCGACATCGCGAGTCCGATCTCCTGCTTCATCCACGCGTCGGCCCCGGCAAGCGGGCAGCTGTGCGCGTCGTGACAGATGTCGGGCACCACCATCCCCGCGTCCGGGAGGTTCCCATCCCGGACATCGGGAGCGAATCGCGACAGCGGCAGGTCGAGTTGCGCACAGTCGGACCGCTCCGACGTGAAGTACGTCCACGGGTTGTGCCGTACGGCGTACTGGCTCGTGGAGGTCAGCGCGCAGTCGGCGGGCATGGCGTCGGCGTACACGCGGGCGGTGCGGCCGTGCGCGAGCGCTTCGCCGAACACGGACGTTGCGTCGATGGGGTGCACCGACGGGTCGTCGTCGTCTCGGACTCCGAAGGTCGAGCCGCCGGCGATGGTGAGGTAGTTCGGCAGCGAGGGGTGGGTGATGGCGTGGAAGTGGGTTGCGTAGCCGTACTCCTGGCCCAGCCGATAGGTCCACGGCATCTGTTCGCTCATCTCGGCGAGCGAGTGGTTCTCGACCACGAAGACGAGGAGCTTGGTGGCCCCGTCGGGATGCGGTGTGGCCGTGGCGTGGGTCGAAGGGCTCGGCGTGCGCGGTGCAGCGGAAGGGTGTGAGTGCGAGGACGTCGCGGACGGCGTCCCGATGGTGGTGGGTGAAAGCGCCGTGCCGGGCGAGCTGCTCGTGCTCGCGCAGCCGCTCACGGCGACGAGCAACGTCGTCGCGGGGATCCACCGGCGTCGCACGGTCACGTCGGCGACGCTAACCCGGAGCACCTGACGGCCGTCTGAAAGCCAGCCTCGGGCGCACCTCCGCTGGCCGGACCACGTCGGGATCCGGCGTGTCGGCCCGACCCTAGGATGGGGGCCCGCACCTCGCTCGACCGACTGCTCGACCGATTGATCGGCGAAAGGCTCCATTCGTGCTAGAGCTCGTCCTCGCGCACGTGGTGGCGAGCGTCGTGGCGCCGGGCCTGGTCCGGCTGTGGGGTCGGCGGGCCTTCCCGATCATCGCGCTGGTGCCGTTGGCGGCGTTCGTGTGGACGGTGAGCCACAGCAACGCCGTCGCGGACGGCCGGACCCTGACTCAGAACATCAGCTGGGTGCCCGTCCTGGATCTTCAGCTGTCGTTCGCGATGGCGACCTTGCAGTGGCTGCTCGCGCTGGTGGTGACCGGTGTCGGAGCGCTGGTGCTGTTCTACTGCACCTGGTACTTCGCCGACGACGAACCCGGGTTGGTCTCCTTCGCCGGCAACTTCACCGCCTTCGCCGGCTCGATGCTGGGCCTGGTGCTCGCGGACAACCTGCTTCTGGTCTACGTGTTCTGGGAGCTGACCACGATCTTCTCCTACCTGTTGATCGGCTTCGACCCGACCAAGCGGGCCAGTCGGCAGGCGGCACTCCAGGCCCTGATCGTGACCACGTTCGGCGGGCTCGCGATGCTGGTCGGCATCCTGCTGCTCGGCAACGCCTCCGGTAGCTACCAGATGACCGAGCTCCTGGCCGATCCGCCGGGCGGTACCGCGGTCTCGGTCGCGGTCGCTCTCCTGCTCGTCGGCGCGATCACGAAGTCGGCACTGGTGCCGTTCCACTTCTGGCTGCCCGCCGCGATGGCCGCCCCGACGCCGGTGAGCGCCTACCTGCACGCCGCCGCGATGGTGAAGGCCGGCGTCTTCCTGGTCGCGCTGCTCGCCCCCGCCTTCGCCGGCACCCCAGGCTGGCGACCGCTCCTGCTCACCCTCGGTGTCGCCACGATGCTGCTGGGCGCGTGGCGGGCGCTGCGGCAGTACGACCTCAAGCTGCTGCTCGCCTACGGCACGGTGAGCCAGCTCGGCTTCCTCGTCGCACTCCTGGCCGTCGGCACGCGGGACGTCGCGCTCGCCAGCCTGGCCATGCTGTTGGCCCACGCGTTGTTCAAGGCCGCCCTGTTCCTGGTGGTCGGCATCGTCGACCACGCGACCGGCACCCGCGACATCCGACTGCTGTCCGCCGTGGGCAGGGGGGCACCCGTGCTCCTCACCGTGGCCGCGGTCGCCGGTGCCTCGATGGCGGGGGTCCCGCCCCTGACCGGGTTCGTCGCCAAGGAGGGGGTGTACGGCGGGCTCGTGCAGGTGGCCACCCACGGCGAGGGAACCGGGCTCGCCGGGTGGCCAGGGTGGGCGGTGGTGGTCGGGTTGCTGGCCGGGTCGACCCTGACGATGGCGTACACACTGCGCTTCCTGTGGGGCGCCTTCGCGCGCAAGCCGCGGTTACCGGACACGGTGGTCGAGCCCATCTCGCTCGGCTTCGTCGCCGCGCCTGCCCTGCTCGCGGTCCTCTCGTTGCTGCTCGGTTTCCTCGGGCCCGCCGAGACGCGGTTGCTTCGCCCGTACGCGCTCTCGTTCCCAGCCGGTCCACTGGAGGAGCTGGCCCTGTGGCACGGCGTGAACGCCGGCCTGATCCTCTCGATCCTGGCGCTGGTGGCAGGTCTGGTGCTGCACCGGTGGCGCTCGGTCCTGGCAGACGTCCAGGCCGCGGTCGGTCCGAGCTGGAGCGCCGAGCGCGGGTACCGGGCGACGGTGCGGATGCTGGACCGGACCGCGGTGGAGGTCACCGGCTTCACCCAGCGCGGCTCCGCGTCGGCGTACCTGAGCGTGATCCTCACGGTCGTGGTGGTGCTGCCCGGAGCCGCCGTCCTGCTGCATGGGTGGTCGGGTGAGCACGTGGTGGCCTGGGACCTCCCGGCACAGGCGCTCGTGGGCGGGGTGATCGTGCTCGCGGCCGTCCTGACCGTGCGGTCGCGGCGCAGGTTGAAGGCCGTGGTGATGCTCGGCGTGACCGGCTACGGCACGGCCACCTTGTTCGTCGTGCACGGTGCGCCCGACCTGGCGCTCACCCAGACCTTGGTGGAGACGGTGAGCCTGGTGGTGTTCGTGCTCGCTCTCCGGCGGCTGCCGGAGTACTTCACCGACCGGCCGTTCACCCGGCGTCGGTACTGGCAGACCGCGATCGGCGCGCTGACTGCCGTCGCCGTCGCCGGGCTCATGTTCGCTGCCACCGGCGCGCGCACCGCGACTCCGGTCTCGGCCGGATTGCCCGGGCCGGTGCGCACGTTCGGCGGCGGGCACAACATCGTGAACGTGACCCTGGTCGACGTGCGGGCCTGGGACACCATGGGCGAGATCGCCGTCCTGGTCGCCGCCGCCACCGGAGTGGCCAGTCTGATCTTCATCCGCCGGTCCCGGGTGGTGATCCGACGAGTCAGCGACCTGCCGCGAGACGACGCACGCGCGCAGACGACCGCGCCGACATGGTTGCGGGGAGGCGGGACGGTTCCGCCGGAGCGTCGCTCGGTGATCTTCGAGGTGATCACCAGGCTGGTGTTCCACACGATCGTCGTGTTCTCGATCTACCTGCTGTTCGCAGGGCACAACCACCCCGGGGGTGGTTTTGCCGCCGGGCTGGTGACCGGGCTGGCGCTGGTGGTCCGCTACCTCGCCGGTGGCCGCTACGAGCTGGACGAGGCGGCCCCGATCCAGGCCGGCACCCTGCTCGGTGTCGGGCTGTTCGTCGCGACCGGCGCCGGCCTGCTGCCGCTGGCCTTCGGCGGCGCGGTGCTGCAGAGCGCCATCCTCGACCTGCACCTACCGCTCCTCGGAGACGTGCACCTGGTGACCTCGCTGCTGTTCGACGTCGGCGTCTATCTCGTCGTGGTCGGCCTGATGCTGGACCTGGTCCGCAGCTTCGGGTCCGGCATCGACCGGCAGATCCTGGCCGACGAGCCAGAGGCGGTCGACGCCCGATGACCGCCAACGCAGCGTTGATCCTCACCTCCGCGGCCGTCATCGGCTGCGCGGTCTACCTGATCCTCGAACGAAGCCTGACCCGGGTGCTGGTCGGACTGGTGCTGCTCAGCAACGGCGTGAACATCCTGTTCCTGGTCGCCGGGGGACGGAGGGGCCGCGCACCCATCCTCGGATCCGACCAAGGGGGCCGGGTGTCCGACCCGCTGCCGCAGGCCCTGGTGCTCACCGCGATCGTGATCGGGCTGGGCACCACTGCCTTCCTGCTCGCGATGGCTCACCGGAGCTGGCAGCTCACCGGCCACGACGACGTACAGGACGACGCCGAGGACGCCGCGGTCCGTCGTCTGGCAGCAGAGGACGAGGCGTCCGACAGCTTCGACCTCGCCCTCGGTGCCGCGCCCGACGAGGTGCCGGAGGAGGAGGGCCGGTCGACGTGACGGAACTCGTCCCGCTCCCGGTGGTGCTGCCGTTGTTCGGCGCCGGAGTGACACTGATGCTCGCGCACCGCCCGGCTGCGCAGCGAGTGGTCAGTACGGCGACCCTCAGCGCCGTCGTCGGGATCTCCGCCGTGCTCATGGTGCAGGTGGACCGGTCGGGCCCGCAGGTGCTGTGGGTCGGCGCCTGGCCGGAGCCGTTGGGCATCAGCCTGGTGGCGGACCGGTTGTCCGCCTTGCTGGTGCTGGTGTCGGCCATCGTCTCCCTGGCCGTGCTGGTCTTCTCGATCGGCCAGGGAATGACCGACGACGACCAGGACACCCCGCTGACCATCTACCACCCGACGTTCCTGGTGCTGGTGGCCGGAGTGTCGAACGCGTTCCTCGCCGGAGACCTGTTCAACCTCTTCGTCAGCTTCGAGATCCTGCTCTTCGCCAGCTACGTGCTCCTCACCCTCGGCGGGACCGGCGCACGCATCCGAGCAGGCACGATCTACGTGGTCGTGAACATGCTGTCCTCCGCGTTGTTCCTGATCGCGCTGGCCGCGGTGTACGCCGCGACCGGGAGCCTCAACCTCGCGCAGCTGTCGGAACGGCTCGCCCAGCTGCCCGGATCGGTCGCGCTGATGATCCACCTCCTGCTGCTGACCGTGTTCGCGATCAAGGCGGCGGTCTTTCCGTTGTCGTTCTGGCTGCCCGACAGCTATCCGACCGCTCCAGCGCCGGTCACCGCCGTCTTCGCCGGGCTGCTCACCAAGGTCGGCGTCTACGCGATCATCCGTACGCAGACCTTGCTGTTCCCCGACAGGCCGTTGTCGGGCCTGCTCCTGTGCGCCGCGCTGGCCACCATGGTCATCGGCATCCTCGGCGCGGTCGCGCAGTCCGACATCAAGCGGATGCTGTCGTTCACCCTCGTCAGTCACATCGGTTACATGATCTTCGGCGTCGGGCTCGCGACCACCGCCGGGTACACCGGCGCGATCTTCTACGTGGTGCACCACATCACCATCCAGACCGCGCTGTTCCTGGTCCTCGGACTGGTCGAGTATCGAGCCGGCAGCACGAGCCTGATCCGTCTCGGTGGCCTGGCGCGCGTCGCGCCCCTGCTGGGCATCCTGTTCTTCGTGCCCGCGATGAACCTGTCCGGGATCCCCCCGATGTCCGGGTTCCTCGGCAAGGTGGCGCTCGCCGAAGCTGGTCTGCGGGTCGGCACGCCACTCGCCTACGCGCTCGTCGCCGGCAGCATGGCGACCAGCCTGCTGACGCTCTACGCGTTGGCGAAGGCGTGGAACCTGGCGTTCTGGCGCACCCCGGCAGAGGCCCACGACACGGCACGGACCCTGTCCGACCCGCACGGGACCGTGGTGCGGCACGGCCGCCACCTCCACGTGCACGGCAGCGTCTTCGAGACCCGGGACGTGGAGGAGGCGCGCCGAGTAGTGGACGAGGACGAGGAGAGCGACCTCGACCTCCAGCAGCTGATGGACGCCGACGCCCTCCCCCGACGCATGCCGGCGACCATGGTCGGAGCCACTGCCGGACTGATCGGGGTCAGCCTGGCGCTCACGATCGTGGCCGGCCCGCTGTTCGGGTACGCCGAACGCGCAGCGTCCGACCTACGCGACCCCGGTGACTACATCAGCGCCGTCCTCCCGGGAGGCTCTCGATGAGCTCCGGACAGCCCACCGGCGCGCGCAGGCGGGCCTTGCAGTGGCCGGTCCTGCTCTGGCTCACCGTGGTCTGGATCCTGCTCTGGGGCGACCTGTCCGTCTTCAACGTCGTGTGGGGGCTGCTGATCGCGATCGTGGTGTGCCAGGTCTTCCCACTGCCGTTGCTGCGGATGAACGTCGGTCTCCGGCCGCAGTGGCTGGCCTGGCTGGTCCTGCGCTTCCTCTGGGACGTGGTGGTGGCGAGCATCCAGGTCGCCGTGAAGACGCTGCAGTTCGGCCGGCAGCCGCGCAACGCAGTGATCGAGGTCGATCTGCGCACATCGTCGGACTTCGTCCTCACCGTCGTCGCCGAGATGGTCTCGCTGGTCCCGGGCAGCCTGGTCGTGGAGGCTCGGGCATCCACGCACACCCTGTTCCTGCACGTCCTCGACGTGGGCGACCGCGCCGGCGCCGAGGCGTTCCGCGCGCAGGTCTTCGCACTCGAACGTCGCGTCGTGCTGGCCTTGGGTGCCGATACCGACCCGGTGGCCCGACCGGCGGCTACCGATCCCCCGGAGGAAGGGAGACCCTGATGATCGTCGTGCTCTCCGTCTGCCTGGCCGCACTCACCGCCGCCGCGGTGCTGCTGGTCATCCGGATCGCGCTCGGCCCCACGATGATGGACCGGGTGATCGCCCTCGACGTACTCGTGTCGGCGATGATCTGCTGGCTCGGAGTGGAGGCCGCGGTCAACCGCCACACCACCACCCTGCCGGTCCTGGTGGTGCTGTCCCTGGTCGGGTTCGTCGGCTCGGTCAGCATGGCGCGC
>Ga0164241_10003185_pt1 | contig 16884 bp, 16 predicted proteins | sample OricomyardsoilBY_FD_108780 | JGI IMG/M metagenome (GOLD analysis project Ga0164241, IMG submission 108780) | Backyard soil microbial communities from Emeryville, California, USA - Original compost - Back yard soil (BY) | ecosystem: Environmental > Terrestrial > Soil > Unclassified | place: USA...
GTTCCATAACCTTGAGCTATAACCCAATCTTTTGAAGCGAGCTGAGATGTATCTGCATCAAGCCATGAACTATCTCCATCAGAATAAAATGCTAAGAAATTTCCAAGGTTAAACTCAATTGTATAATCTATTGAGTCGGTTAAGTAAGTATTAAGATTTGGGTATGTGATGTAACCAGCGCCATTTGATAGCTGATTATTATTTGTAGGAATTGTAGGCGCGCCGGTGATCTTGCTCCAGGGTAGTGACGTTATATAAGAAGGATTTACCTGCGGCACATTCTTGTCAACATAAAAAGAATTATAGTCCGCAGCTTCTGGAATCACATTACCGACACGGCCAGCAAAGCTTTTTATAGGTGCAATGCTATTACCGAATGTGAGCAAATCGACAAGGTATGTTTTGCCATCCGGAAACTTCATCGGCACCTTACCGGAATTATCAACGGTAACTGAGTTAGGAATATCTAAAGTCAGATTATTAGCACTAATCTCAACAGCGCCTCCTCCAATTTTAACTTTTGAAGAAGCTATCGACACTGAATCAGGAAATAAAAATTCCGCTTTGGGAGAATTCAGTGTTATTTTATCTCCTGCAATGAGTTCGGCTAATTGATTATATAAACGTAAAGAAGATATATTGCTACCTGATACAGCCAGATTAATGTTCTCTGCATTTAGAATTACATCAGAGGCATTATTAACTTGGTACAAATTACCTTCCATGTCAGCAATGACAAAACCAGTTGCATGGCCATAACCAGTTAAAGGAAACAAGGTTCCTGAACTCCCCATGCCTTTTAAAAGTCGTGTACCAGTCCATGTATAAAGACTACTATCTTTTGAATAAAAGAATATTGAGCCAGGTGATTTATCATTATCAGTATATACCAGAGTATCTAAAACAGGTATTCTCAAATTGCCGAGTACCCATACTCTTGGATATCGCGGGTTCTGTGGATAATCACTATATCGCTGAGCAGTTACTGATAAACTGATCAATGCAAATACTATGAATAATAATTTTCTCATTATAAAACGATTAATGGAATTTCTTTAACTGATTTTACACGAGTTTCCTGACCAACGTTTCGTTTCTTGTTTTTCATTTTGAATGAACCTGCAGAGTAAGTATCGGCATTGATAGGATCGCTGCCCCCTTCTGAATTACCAGCGCTATCAATATATTCACCCACCTGATCAGTCTGGTATGTACCTGGTGAATCAGATCCTGTAATAAATCTTCTATGTAAATTGTCTAAGTGAGGCAGACGAAAATCTTTTGTGAGTGTATTTATACCCCACTTTGTTTTATTAAGTGACCAATCAGAAAGAATAACCGTTGCGGATGGATCAAGGGATAGAATGTATTCATAAATACCAGGAAGATCATTACCATTTAAGATACCTGTAGATTCAAGTGCTTTTAAATGTGTGCCTAAAGATGATTTATCAAAAAAACCACCGACTACATCTCCTCTAATTCTTCCAAGTGTATTATAATCGGTAACGTAACAAACGTTATCTAAGAATGTGAATTCAATCATCTGGCCTTTGGTCAGATAGATTACATTTTTCGATTGACCTTCTACAGTTGTGGCATCACCCGTATTAAATTGTAGTGTACAATACTTAGCATTACCCCCATCAAGGATGAATTTCACTTTTGTATTTGCAATCAGATCGAAGTCAGGAAATACAATTTTGCAAACATTCCCGGAGAAATTTATAGGGCATATCTTATTATAGAAAGAAGAATCGAAATCTAATGAACCGGCTGTAAAGTCAGAACTTATAATAGGCCTTAGGGTGTATTCATTTCCGCCGCCCGTATTAGGCTGCTCCAATTGAATCTTTTTGAAAACGGTAACGGTATAGGTATTCCCAGGTTCGCCAAAAGCATTACCCAATAAAAGAGAAATACCACCATCCGGTAAAAGGTCATACTCGTCCTTACGGAATTTAAAGCCACCACGCATTTCAAATCTGATCTCATCTTTTGAAAATCCTTTCAATCGTTCATCGATCAATTGAGTGTCTTCATTAGCAGGATCAGCCCAATAGTCACCATTACCAACAGTTCCATGAACCTCTCCTCTATCCACCACATAGTCAAATTGCTCAATGACTTCTGCGTAAATAAGACTGGGCTGTAGGGACCATGTACGAAGTAATTCAGAAAGTGATGTTCCGTCAGCACTTCTCCAAAATTCTACTATATGAGTTACTGGGTTTACATTGTTTATGACATAGACCTGATCTGCTGGAAAGGCAATGCTTGCAGATCGGCCAACCTCAGCAGTGGGATTACTGGACTCTTTCCAAAGAAGAATAAGGAAGCCGCTCAACCCCTCAAATTTTAGATGTAATCCAATCTGTGCCATGTTATTCTAATGAGATAATTTGACTTTGATTTCCTCCCGTATCCATTCCAAAACCCTTGCTATCACTTGTGGCCGCTATCATTATCTTCATGTTCGGGTCACCTTCAGTCACAAGGACTTTACTGCTTCGATTTAATTTGTCTCGTACTTCTATCTTGTAGCTTCGCAACGGGTACCTTTCAATAACACTACTTTCCATCTTTGCCCCGTCAGATTTCGTGTATAGTTTTCCGTCTATCATCAACTTGCTACACCCAATGATCCAATTCAATTTTATTGCAAGTGGTTCCGGGATACCCCATTCATCGTTTAAAACCAGGTCCCATGTACAATATGGATCTGATTTAATCATTTCTGCGTTCAGGCGCTGATCAACATAAGTAGTGTCTACACTGAGGATTTCTTTGAGTCGGAGAGAGCCATTGATTCTAACATTGGGTTCAAATCCTGTTTCGAAGATTATGTCACCCCTGTTTTCGTGATGGCCATATTGTAAAAGTAAAGTATTTTCAATGTTTTCTGAAACTATAAACTTTTCAGATATTAATGATTTTTGCACAGGTGTGCCGAATTTTAAACGAAAGCGATAATATCCGGGAGTTGCCCCATTCAAATCCCAGTCGTGCTCATTTATAAATTCACCAGCTACCAGCTTATTTTGAAGTTTAGGCTGAAAATTTTGTGTAGCATATACAACTGAGGTATTATCACCATTCACTAATTCTATAACAACAGGAGATATCCCACTTATTAATTGCTGCCTGATGACATCTTTATACCACCATACTCTGACAAAATCTACCTTTTGCTGCCATGGTTTGATTGTATCTATATAGGGAACATCGTCGAAATGCTTACTTGCATATAGTTGATCGCTAACAAACGCTTCGTCTGTATAACTTAATGGGTTCAGGTATGGTATATATATTTTGGCCATCAGATTAAAGTTTTGAGATCAGTGTCAGGAGTAGCAAGTAGCTTGAATGTTTGTGGCTGTTCGGTATTCGGAGCCAGAGACGTCCTGATGTTGAATCCTTTATAGGTTGTGCCTTCCCATTCAAATGAAAAACAACGGTTGGGATTAGCTTCCATGAGTTCAACTAAATCAGTAGGCACTTCGGTTTCAAATTCAAAATATACCGGCTGAACGATAGCGTTGCTGAGGTTTGAAATATCTACATCAGCTTTCTCAATTATCGTAATACCGGCCTTCACTGTTTTGAGTAATGAGTTCTTCTCTGTTGTCTGATAAACCAGCTTTTTATCATCAAATCCCCGCATGATTGATCGAATCCATGCAGCATGACGCGCAAGCATTCTTTTAGGGGTTAAATCTTCAATATTGAAAACAGTATCAGGATAAGGCAATCCAAAGTCATCGGGATCGCCTAGGTTGTCGTATGTCTCTCTACGTAAGATGTATAGCTTACCGGTAATTATCTCTACGGTAGCGGTAACGGTTTCGTCTGTCAGAACTTTGTCAAGGACGAAATAGGTATCTGTATCAAATCCGGTTGAAAGTATTCTATACGTATTGTCATTTGCTGATGTTCCGGATATTTTTAATCTCTGATCTACAAGAAGGGTCAAGTCTGATCCTGAGTAATACAACTTGTTTCCACTGTTCACGAATATCAATGGCAAACTTGCTGTATTTACATCCTCCACACAATTAAGAATAGCTACACTATTGTCATTCTTATTATCTGTCGTTGCCTTATCAAGCGTTTTTGATCTTTCCAATTCGATTACATACGGATCAGTTATGTATGGGCAGATTGCTGTGTATTCCTTTACAATTCTCGAAATGGGTGTTGTGTATAAGTGAGTATTATTGAAAGAATATTTACCGTTTACGTCCTCTGTGTCTTTTTCTGGGTATCCAATTTTTATAGTATTGAACGTAATATCGTTTGCAGGAGTATCCTTAAACTTCTTTACATCACCCAGTGATACAGGATTTGAGGTATTATAGTTCCAGTCCCGTTTCTCTATCCTAACTTTTCCGAATTCAATCGGCATACATGCACATAGTATCGCATTGAATGCATCATAGAAATCGTTCATTTTTGTTTTGATAACCGAGCCGGGTATACCTCGTATGGCATCCATCGATGTTACGGAAAGGTTACTAAACTCAGCCAGGAGATTGCTCTCCCAATCTGATGAATAACCGGATATTTTTGCTCCTATCTTTTTAAAAAGGTTTAATGGAAGATGGGCTTTTGTATAAGTTGTTGGATTGCGAGTAACATAGGACATTTCAAAAGACGTTTCCCGATATTTTATTCTTGCCAGCTGAACTCCTGCCCCATCGTTTTTAAAGGAAGCAAATAAGAATAACTTCTGGCCGCCTTGAACTGGTATTGTAAAATCAAAATCCTGTACTATTGATTGGCCTTCTACCAAAGAGTACTGGTTAAGAATAACATATTGTGTATCATCAGAAGTTTTAAAATCAGCAGAGAACTCCACACTTCCTGCTTCAGATAAACATTCAATCTTAAATGACCCTTTGACTCTAACTGCAACCGTATTTTTTCCGGTATTATTTAATAGGTAGTTATTGGAATCATCCATATAATTCAGGGTATTCCCGGCAAACTGGTCTATGTCCTGGCTGAATACGGCTATTTGTGAATTAATGCCTTCTTTTGATATAAATGTTACTGGTATTGTGCTTAAATTCTGCCAGTCCCCGGCAAATCCAGTAGACCTATCTTCAATATCATCAACTACTGCAAACTTTGCTACATTGTCAATTTTAATTCCATCAGTCTTAATTCTAATGTGATCATCATCAAATGGAATTTCGTAAGTAGTCCCCTCGTTTGCCTTTAATAGTTTTGAAATCCCGCCTTCCATTACATTGCAGGTAACTTTATCGGCTTCACGAACAAAGCTTGTCAAATCCAACTCGCCTTTATAGAAATAATTATAAACCCATTCATAGGTAAGGGAGTCAATATTTAATCCTAGCCTTTGAATGACCAGAAATATCTTACGCTCAATATTATTCTTGTAAAACGCGTCTCTCACTATTTTACCGCCTTCCAATACAAATCCAAGGGGCAATGTGAAGTTTCTAATCAGTCCATGGCGATTCAAATCACGTTCCCAGGCTATAATAATGTCTTGCCAGCCGTCAGGGGTATTAGGAAGAGGGGTTCGTATTGAAGTAGCTGTTACAACTCCGTTCTCAATTTTAAGACAACGGCCATCCTCTTCAGTAAGGTAATATTGAAACTTTTTAAACATTAAATCCGTTCATTCGGAAATACTCCTTGTTTCCTACCTGGAAGCGGGTAATCTCAGCTGCGGCTCCGGGCTTTTCGAAGTGTATTTCTTTTTTGTTTTTTATTGCTTGAAGTAATTGAGTCTGTACATCCATCTTGCATTCTAACTCGGTCGTATCAAAAACCTGAACAGTACTACCCTTTAATGACTGCCGCATTATTTGTTCATTCCTATTATGAAGGCTGGCTAACCATTTATTCGCGTCAGGATGGACAATATCTTTTGAGTTGAGATATGTAAGCCTGGGCTTGTTGCCACCTATTTCGACATTACCGTTTTCGCGGATAATAGCTTCAGGTACACCACCATCGTCAACAATAGCTGGACCTTCGTAGAGATCACTCTTATTTTTACCATGTTTGTATTTAGGAATCGGTTGAGCTATAACAGTGGCAAGTTGAACGGCGCCTAATGAAGCTGCTAAAGCAATTAATCCCGCATTACCAGTACCAATTGCTTTAATTATATTGACTGCGGTACCCTGAATAATGTCAGCAATTGCCTTAGCCTTATCAAACTTTGCTTTCTGAATATCAAGTTCTCTCTGTCTTCTCTGTAGTTGATCCTTTTGTGCCTGAGCCCGGGCTTCAATGATAGCGATTTGATCGGCTGCGTCCTTTCTATTAATTACTGTTTGATTAACTACCTCAATATCTTTTTCCTTTTGTTTGTCCAGAGCATCAATCTGTTCCTGAACAGCATTTTTTTGACGTTCGATATTTGCGGTAAATAAAGTGAAGGCAAGAGCAGTAGTCTCGGAAATAATTTGCTTTATATATTCGGCCTTTTGCTTTTCAATTTCTTTCTGCTTATCTGATTCTTCTTTCGCAATCCTAGTTCTTTCCTTTTGTTGCTCTTCAAATTTTTTGGTTAGCCCATCAGCTAACTCATCAAGTTTATTTTTGAACCGTGTTTCGCTATCAAGCTGCTCTTGCTGTCTCTCTTCGGATGTACCATATCTTGACGTCTCAACCTCTTTAGAAATTCTAATAATTTCGTCATTAAGTTGATTAATATCCCGAAGCTTTTGTGCATTTAGCAACCTAATTTCTTCATTACTCTTTTTACCAAGTTTAGCTTCATCCTCATACATCCGTGTGATACCAGCGGTCCTTATGTCTGCATACACCTTTAATGCTGTTAACCGCATTTCAAATGACACTTTCTCATTATCGACTATCTGTTTGACATAATCAGCTGACTCCTGATTTTCAATTTTGAATATTTCTAAAAGTGCTTTTATTCTTGCGTCTGACTGGTCTTTCAATTCTTTTGCTCTGGCCGCGGCTCTCTCTTTAGCCATCTTTGCTGCTTCAGCATCCAAATCAGAAAACGATGCCTGATTAGAATTGAACTTTTTAATAAGATTGGTAATTGCGTTGTAAGTCGATTCTGTTGACGATAGCCATTTCTTTTGTACTTCGATGTCCTTTTCTATACGCTCCTGTAAACTGGCATTGCCTTCTTGTGCTGCTAATGCTCGCTCCTTTTCCAGTGAAATAATCCTCTCATTAAATGTTCGAACATTTTGCAGGTAATAATTTTGACCCTCAATTAAAGCATCAATTCCCTTTTTGTTCTTTAACTGAATATTGGTATTCCCTATTAGTAAATTTTCCTGGGCTTTGACCTGCTCATCAATAATTTTCTTCTCTTCTTCTGCGACTTTTTTCTTTAACGCAAGAATAGACAACTGTGAAGCCCCTGACTTTTCTGCAAAATTCAATTGATCTTTTAACGTATTTAAGCTTTGAGAGTATCCCGGATCAATCAGATCGATTTGTTTTTGCAGAGCATTATTAACTTCATTGATTGCGTCAGCGAAATCCTGCTGCGCTTTTTCCGCAGCTTTAGTTTCATCCGACATTGATGATATTTTTGAAATAAGCATTGTGATTCCGGTTATAGCTAACCCAATGCCTGTAAATTTCAATGCAGCACTAAATCTCTGTGCTGCCGTAGCACCCCTTCCAAAGATTATTGAACCTTGTTCAATTACATAATTGTATGCTTTATTCGCCGCCGTTCCTTTAGTTGAAAGTTCGTTTGCTATACCCTTAACACCATTTGCAACAGATTGTACTGCAATAAGAGTCTGTGTTACTTTGGCAACATCTTCCTGGCTAGCTCCGAAAAGAGCCGCAGCACCGGCGGCTGTTTGAAATGCGTCTGCCGCAAATGTTACTGATCCTGCAAACAGATCAAAGCTTCTCGTATCAGACGAAAGGGCTTTAATCTCTGCGCGAGTATCTCCGATCTGATCTGTTAGTTCGGCCAGGCGCTGTTGAATTTCCTTATAAACATCGCTGTTCTTTAACCCGGCGTCCTCCAATTCATTAAGGCGTTGAGTAAAGAATTTCAATTCCTTATTGGTATCACCAACTTTTCCGGCAACATTCAAGAATTGTGGATTTGAAGTAATATTGCTAAGTGCGGTAAATTTCTGTGTAGCAATATCAAGTTGAGCATTAACTTGGTTCAACTCTTCACGTTGTTTTGATGTTTGAAAACCTGCCACAGTAGGCCACTTTGCCATCTGAGCCTGCTTTTGCTGCAGATTAGCTATTTCCTTCTCCACATCCTTCAAAGCGTCAACGATAATCTTCGCCGAACCTTGGTAATTACCAACATTAATTTTGCGCTGTGATAATGCGTCCACATTCTTCTCAATGAATGCGTTCAACTTATCGATCTGCTCATTGTATTTTTCCTGTAGCCTCGTACCTTCTTCTGTAGTAATGTTTAAATCATCACGTTCTTTAATCAATAATGCTACCGCAGCCTTTGCCTGATTAATCGATCCGACAGTAGTTTGTGAATCTTTTATCTGCGAATTCGTGAAACGCACCAATTCAGAATTCAATAGTTTCAGCTGAGCCTGCTCCTGTGCTAACGCCTGGATACGCTCCTTTATCTGTCTTTTGGCCTCATCATTGCCTTTTGTATTATTAATCAACTGCTGATCTTTGGTCAGCTGTTTCATTTGCTCACTCAGTTCCTTTAAACGATTTTTATACTCAATCTGAGTTTTAATATTTTCCTGAATGTTTGGTGATAGTTTAGCTACCTCTGCATTAAACTTAGAATAGGCCTGCGCAGCCTCATTTGCAGTAGCAACATATTTCTTGTTGCTCTCGGCCATGGCCTGAATGCCTTTTATATTCTCACTGGGGACATTCGAATCTTTGAAACCAATCTTTGTTTCATTGGCTTTTTCAACAATAGAAACCCATTCTTTTACAAGAGATATAGCCTTTTCATGCTGCTTTTGCAGTTCCGAGAGCTCGTATAGTTCATCTATCTTACCGCGTTTCGCCATATTCCATCTCTTTATTGTTTACACGAGTGTATTCCAGGTAATCATTCAGTATATAGATAAAATCATCTACAGTCACTTCATTTGAACGGATGATCATCATATTCCTAAACCGAGATAGAACAGCCAGCCACTTTTTGAAGTAGTCTTCTTTTATGGTATTATCTAACTGCGTTGCTTTGTGCTCAAGTAACTCACGTTCCTTTCCCTGCAGTTTAAACTTCTTACCTGCCAGCATATTCCTAATTCTGTCGATATTTGAAGTAATCTCTTCTGGCTTATCAGTATTGATAGGAAAATCGTAACCGCCTTTTCGGAGAACCGGCGCAATCACATACATATCGGGGGATAGAAACTCTATCATCTGGCCGATTAAAACCAATGCAGATTCGCATTGATCAATATCATCCTTTAATAAAACAATTTCACGCTCAAGTTGCAGTACATAACTCACCTGGTTTGCATTGTTCTTATCGAGATATTCGAAAAATATATTGGCCCATGCCTGGGAAAGATCAGTCAAGGATGGTGATCCGCTAATGGTTAAAACGGATAAGTCAGATTTAAAAATGCATTTCTCAAATCTGTCAAGCGGAAGCTGGCTTGTAGTGCGATACCACTCCGCCGGTTGGTTGGATGTTGTTCTCGATGGCCTGCTCTTCTTCCATAAAACTCCACCCATTTTCTGTTTGATATATGTAAACAGTTTTTTCATTTTCAATTGCGTATTTCTTTGCTTCGCTGGTTATACTGAAAAGAGCCTGTTGTAATTCTTTTAAGTCTCTATGACAATCTGCACATCCCATATCAATTGAATAATAAGCCGGTTGATTCCGTTATAAGCGATTGAAAACGGTTGGATAAATGACCTTCCACCAGTTCATCTTTACTATCTTCAGTCAGGCCGTATATACTTCCATTACCTTTCCTGCCCTTCACATCATACTTCTCCTGCAGTTTTTCGCTTTTATCATCATGGCTTCCATACTCAATCTCATCACCTTTAATTTCGACATACAACTCCTTATAATGCTCACCAGTATCGTACAATGTCACATGATCTGTAACAGCTGCTAGTCCAGATTTTTCATGTTTAAGTTCAATGGTTAATGGCTTGTATGACGGAAGTATTTCAGAACCGTCTGATCTAAGGCCCTGCGCTAATTGGCCGGCTATTAAATCAGCCATACGTTCACTGTTTTCTTTCAGTGTCGTTACGGCCACTGATGGTATATTCAGTGCCTCTAAATTTTCCAGCAAATCAAGTCCCGTTGCCATGAGTATTAAAAAAGGAGCGGGTTTACCGCCCCTTTTACTATTTCTGGTTATCAGTTACAGTTTTCTTGCAGAGCTCCCAGGCCTTCTCAAACAATTTGCGGCGCTCCTTGTCATCGAATGCTCTGTAGTTCTTAGTAGGCATCATTTCTTCAATGAACTTCACTTTGGTTTTACCCGCTACATTTTCACAATTGAAGCTGATACCTTCATAAAATGTGGTCTGCATGATTTACTGTTTACTTAGTGTAAATGATTTCAGTTCCTTCGATACCGTATACGCTTGCAAGCGCAAGTGTTGTAGGATCTGCGATATTGATACTGAGTTTTGTCCCTGATGGCAGGTTTGTAAATTCCGTGCTATCAACAGTGATATCCCAACCGAGGTTACCAGAATCGCTTGCAGCAGAAGTAAGTGTCATTGAAGCGCCTGTATCCAGACGTTTAACAACCCATCTCGCCATGTTTGCTAATGCAGAAGCATAAGCAGGATGTGCATCAATACCAGTAAACCGGCCAATTAAACCAACAGTAAACACATTCGTGGCTGGAGCAGCTTTTTGCACAACGGTAACATCTTCGATATTTACCAGGTCAGCTACGTTAAAGTCCAACTGAATCAGACCGATTGGAGATAATTTGAATTCATCCGGATTAGCGAATGTCAACTTACCCACTGTTGTGTTAAGTGCATTTGAACTTCCAGGAATTGGAGGTGGATAATACAAGTTACCAACAGAGAACCCTTTACCACCACCATCAGGTTTGATAATGTATGCTAGGCGATTGTTTCTATCGACAAAGTATAATTTATCATTCCAGCCATTGAACTGGCAAATTGCCTGGTTCTGTGCACGGCCTAGCTCAGCGTGTGTGAGGTTGTATTTAGGAAGTGGATCCGTCAATACTTTTTCAAATCCATCAGACAAAGAAGCTGTAGGTGCTTCACCTGTGTTATTAGCTGCTTCGTTTGCATATGGAATAGTAAAAACTTTGCTTGTGTTACTTTTCGCAAGCAACATTTTTGCTAAAAGTGCAGCTTTAACGGCGTTAGAATCTACCAGCTGATCTTTTGTAAACTCTGCCCCCCTTGTAGGCATAGTATATTTGATGGCACCAATAGGGATATCGCACTGTGGCTTACCGGTATTGGCTCCCATGATTCCGCAAATCATAATTTAAATATTAAAGAGTTAAGAAAGATTGTTTCGTCAGCAGGGCAACGAGTTTATTACTGTTAGTTTTAAACCACGTATTTGCACTGCATCTATTTTATCATTGAATAAGTTCGCCTGCCCGTTACCATTGCTATCCTGTCCTCCCCAATATGGCCTATCAATTTTCTCGTATTCCAACTCCGATAGTGATTGCTCATAAAAGATGTTGGAAGTAACGATAGCATTCATGAAAGCCTCATATATTGGATATAAGCGAGGTTTGAAGTTTTTGGTGATACGTTCAGGTGTACTTAATTCAGGTTCCGTTGGTACAGCGATAATGAAATCTAACCGGGGCAACTGGCAATAGCCAATTGATTGTCGATCGAATCTTTCCGGGAAATCCATTACCAGCCATATCAATGGATACTTTTTGTCTTTTTGGCTAATGCTATTTTCTTTTTGTATCAGGTTCCTGGTAACTTCTATATAGTGGCCATAATCGAAGAAAACGGAAAACGGATCCTCACCTCGGGTGGAGAACTTCGCATTCACAACTGCCGCAACAGGAAGAAACAATTCGGGTATATTGATGATAGCCATCAGATATCTAAAAAGTTTTGTTTTCTGTAATTCCTCATTTGAAAGAAATTGTTTTTGCTTTCCCACTCCGGATACGTTTGAATATTTGCATCAAGGAATTTCACCATGTCACATATCCATTGTATCATTTCATTCCAGGCGTGGATCATTTTTGATTTAGGGGTGATTGGAGTAGCATTCTCAGCGTTTGCCACCGCTTCACCCACACCTGTGGAATGGGAAACATTCATTTTTTGCCAGTGCCAATAAACATAGTTTGCTATAAGGCTTCTTTTAACGGTAATTGGCGATGCAGTTTTTTCATACTTCATGCCTTGCCATTTGTATGTGTATCCATCAAGCGCTGTATACTCTTTACCTGATAATAGCTCATTCCACTTTGCAGCGACGGGATCAGCAGATAAACCATCGGTAAACGCTTTCCATAGTTTGTAGCCTAGGATATCTTGCAGGAACTTGTCTTCCTTATCAATTATGAGATAAGTCAACCTTTCCTGTATTGATAAAGTGTTTACTTGTGGGATGTTTAGATCACCGACAAAAAATGTATGGTCGATTATAGCCATTGATCGTTAATACCAGATTAAATAAACCTTTATACTTGCTGACATTGTGCTGGCTCCTGCCCAGCTTACCCTGTAGTATGGCCAGCGTTGAGTTGTATTGAATGTGTAGTTCTTGTTACCATCAGTAATCGAAGCAGCAGAACCGATATCGTTCCATTCAACACCATCAACACTTCCCTGAAGTATGAGTGTTCCTCCTACGGTACCTGATATCTTTTTAGTAATTACTTGCGCAGTAAGACCCACATTCCACAACTTTGTTTTACCATCAGCCAGGGTTGTTGTTTTTGTTGCTGTATTTACTACTGTATCCAGGGTGTTACCATAGCTTGTAGTAGTTACCAGCTTACCAGACCCTAACTGCGCATGGGAAACGACAGGAGTAATAAACCCGATCGCCGCCACTGATAAGAAAAGAATGAACTTTTTCATTGTAGTTATTTTATTCTCGGTTTTGAAATATTGTTATTAAAGAGCTTTTGCTATGCCTTTTTTGATAAAAGCTTCGGCCGATTCTGGGCTAACTGAAGCAACATGACCATTCTTATAATGACGTTGTCCCTGCCAATCGTCAGGATATTGTATCTCAATTTTAACAAGAGATGTATCCTCAACTATTTCAGACTTTGAGCTTCTCAATTCCTCCATAGTAACCGAAGGTGTTTCACTCAACACTGCTGGAGCCAGTAATGCAGATTCAGATTGTATCGCCGGCTGATCAGTTGTTTCTTTCGATTCATCCTCTACTGCCGAGCTTGTAATTGCTTCTTCAGATAATTCGGTATTTGCTACCTCAGCAGCGTCATTATCTTCAATTACATTTTCTTCTGGAGCATCAACAGTTTCCACTGGTGTTTCTGTTACTATAGGCTCATTAATAACAGGTGTTTCACTCAACACTGCTGGAGCCAGGTTCTTTCCTCGGTTTTTGTTAGACATAGCAAAAGCTTGTTTTAGTTTAAAAAATCAATTAAGCACTGATTGCTGTTTTCACATCCATGAAAGATGGACCTTTCACTATGGCTTTTGCACGAATAGCACTGATGTAGTCATAATAGAACTGCTCCATTACAACTGAGAATTTATTCTCAGCGAAGTCAGTACCGTTATAACCAACTTTGATAATGAGACCACCACGCAATAGGATGTTATACTGTTTAAAGTCACCTACCATTACGTTGTCCGATGTCTGATCAGGGTTACCGATCAAAGCAAGGTTGCTTATAACAGCAGGAGGATTCAAGTATGCATTCTGATTATTTTTAATCAGGCCCATTCTGTATTTCTTGAATGTGCTCATGATCGCAGCATTTGCATTAGCACCAAACGTTGCATTATCAACCTGCGCAGCCATCGCTGCTAATACGTCAAAATCATTGGCGTCTGTTACCGCAACACCACTTTGAAATTCTGTACCAGTATTATATGCTGTAGCGGCAGTTGTAAGACGACCAAGTATTGCTGAATTAACACGATTGATCAGATCAGTTCTTCCTTTTCCAAGGATATCTGATTGCAGGCGTGCAAAGTCCAATTGGAATTCGTCAGAGAATCCTAACAATACAGCCTCTTTGCGGTAAGAAGCAGTTTTCAATGTGTAGGCATATTGCTCTTTTGGTTTAGTACCACCTTCAGCAACTTCCGATGAAGCTCCCTGTTTAACCTGCTCTTCATACCACATGGCTAATGGCATATCAATGCCTGCATTTACCAGGTTACACATATCAAAAATCCAAGGAGTATTTCTGTACTGAGAAATGATAGGAGAATCACCTCCTAGCCTTAACAGAGAAGCAGCATCGATAGATTGCGCAATTGAAGCTGATCCACCGTTACCACTGATATTAGAGATTGTTGAATGAACATCTGCAGCTTTATTTGTTTTTGCTTTTTTACCCGTTGGGTCCATCGGATCGTAAGGACGGCAAACAAATTGCTTTTTATCATTCATCTGCACAAGGAAATGTTTTGCACCACTACCCTGACTATATACATTCTCGATCTCTTGTTTATTTTCTTCCATCACCTGGGCAATTGATTTATTACCGGTCTCAATGCCGTTGTATTTCAATCCCAATTCAGTTAGAGTCGTACCTTGTTTACGGGCTGTTTCGTGCAATTCTTCAAACTGCTCTTTTAAAGTCTTTGCCGAATCACCTAATTCTAATTTTAATCCAGATATAATTGCTGGTAAATCATCTTTTTTGATGTTTCCGGATTCAACCTGTGATTTCATTTGCTCTGTTAATTTCTTAACAGCAAGAATTACCTTTTGCTCATTTTCATTGAACCCTGCTTTCTCAGCTTCAGTTAATGATACCACAGCTGCATTGGCGGTAATTACGCCTTCGGCTGCATGCTCCTTCCCGAAAATAAATAAGCCTATTGCAACCAGAATACCAATGGCAGCGAACAGATACTTATAAAAATTTCTTCGTTTCATGATCTTTGTTTTTTGATTTTAAAAAATTGATTTGGAGACCTTATCCCAATCGATCGCCTCTGGTTTCTCCTCTTTAGTAACAGTGGCTTCAGCCGGCTGCTTCTGCTCAGTGGTCTCTGCCGGCTGAGCGGATTTGAATCCAAGTGTCGGTGTTATGATATTGCTGCCTTTTACAACAGCTGATCCTTCAACTATTTTAGCTTCCAGTACAGCCCAGAAATAACCCTGTGATTCAGCATCAGCGATATTGATCACCATCGGCGCATACTGAACCCAGTTGGCATACTCTTCTTTGTAATACTCATCCTCCGATTCGTTCACACACAGTTTTATTGTAACATAGCGCATACCTACACTATGATTCTTTACAAATCCTTTTCGGTATTGATCCTCCATAAAAGGATTTCGGCCTTTTAATGGAGTAGCAAAAACCAAAGCCTCAGTCATACCCGGGTACGCATAACCCAATTCCTTCCACGTCATCTTCTGAGTATATCCTTTGGATTCATCCGATATCACCTTGTCAAATGACATATCATGCTCCTGCAGGTGAAGCATAACGTTGTTGTCCTTTAAAGTTTTATTCCAGATTCCAGGTATATGTACATCTGAATGCGAATCCATCCAGTTTGTAGTATTGATCACACAGATAACAGTTTCATCTGTGTTACCAGTTTCGCGCGCCTGATCTGCTACAGCCTTTACCAATGCTCCGTCTTTGTCGACAAAATATTTAGAGCTGATATTTACAGGCACTGTGAAGCCTTCATCAAGCTTTTTCAACTCTGATTTCTTTTCAGCAATCAGAAGAGACTTATTCTCAACCATCCACTTCAATAAATCCTTTCCTTTCTTATCAGTCGGAAGAGTGACTCCTCCATGTTTGATGGTGGGCTTGCTCATTTCTTTACAGTTTGATTATTATTAATAACCTTATCTTTTTGTTTTATAGACTCAGCCAGCTTCGCCTTATCAACCTTTGGCTTATCCTGTTTTTCTTTTTCAGTTTGTGACATACAATGATTTTTTTTCAATTGTTTTAACTCGCTCATCACTAAAAGCTCTCGTTTTATCTTTTTTAAATTTCTTACGCCCGGGAGTGAGCTTAGCGTTGTTTTTATTGCGATTCGAATAGCTAGCTTTCTTTAAAATCTTCTTTTCAATAGTCTCGTATTCTCCAGATGTAGCGTTATAAACCACTATAGTCTTTCTGCCGGTATTGTCTTTATTATCATCAGCCTCACTTATAGCCTGACGCAATGACCGAATCTTTAATGAAGCATTTATCTTCACCAACCATTTACCAATTTGCTTTCTGAAGACTCTCAGCGCCATTAACACACTTGCTACTATCGATATAAGTATCAGCCAATTCATTGATTGTTTGCATTTTGATTTTGAGAGTTATCATTTGTTGCTGAAGTATCTGCCGGTGCGATCGATTTAGGCGCACTTCCAAACGTCCAACCCAAATTGATCAGCTCGAAATAGAACATGGTACCATAATCCTCACCGTTCTCTCCTTTCTTTTCCAATGGATCATCACCGTTAGCGATTCTCCATTCATTCAGTGTACACAGGTTATTATAAAACTCAGTTTGATATGCCTCATTTCTTGTTTTACGTGCTGTAGCTTTCTTTGTTTCATCATCTTGCAAAGCCTGCACATGGCCATAATCTTTTTCAATTACCAAATCCAGCTTATCAATACCCCAGAAGTTTGTGAGTTGCTCCGAGATAGATTGGGCTTCCGGTATTATCGCATCCTGATACAAAAGCTTCTTACTTTCACCGATATTATTACCACCAAGGCTATTTGTTTTATTGGAAGAAAGAAGTGGATA
>Ga0164241_10003186_pt1 | contig 16883 bp, 13 predicted proteins | sample OricomyardsoilBY_FD_108780 | JGI IMG/M metagenome (GOLD analysis project Ga0164241, IMG submission 108780) | Backyard soil microbial communities from Emeryville, California, USA - Original compost - Back yard soil (BY) | ecosystem: Environmental > Terrestrial > Soil > Unclassified | place: USA...
CAGCTCGGGGTCGATGACGGTTCCCACCACGACGGTGGCGTCTTCGGACGCGAACTGTTTGACGATGTTGCCGACTTCCTGGAATTCGCCGATCGACAGGTCCATGCCCGCCGTGACGTTCACGAGGATTCCATGCGCACCCGACAGGTTGATGTCCTCGAGCAGCGGCGAGGAGACAGCCATCTCGGCCGCTTCCTTCGCGCGGAGTTCGCCGCGAGCCACGCCCGAGCCCATCATCGCCATGCCGGTTTCGCTCATCACCGTGCGCACGTCGGCGAAGTCCACGTTGATGAGACCCGGTCGCGTGATGAGTTCGGCGATGCCCTGAACCGCGCCTTGCAACACGTGGTTCGCGCTCTTGAACGCGTCGAGCAGCGTCGTCTTCGCGCCGAGCACCGTCAGCAGTTTCTGGTTCGGGATGGTGATCAGCGAGTCCACGTACTTGCCGAGCTCGGCGAGGCCATGGTTCGCGACCAGCGTGCGCTTGCCGCCTTCCATCTCGAACGGACGCGTGACCACGGCCACCGTCAGGATGCCGAGCTCCTTCGCGACCTGCGCCACGACGGGCGCCGCGCCCGTGCCGGTGCCACCACCCATGCCCGCGGTGATGAACAGCATGTCGCACCCTTCGATCATCTCGATTATGCGATCGCGGTCTTCCATTGCGGCCTGGCGGCCGATTTCGGGATCGGCGCCGGCGCCGAGACCCTTGGTGATGTTGCAGCCGATCTGCAGGGCGGTCTTCACCTTGGAGTGCTTGAGCGCCTGCGCATCGGTGTTGATGCACAGGAACTCCACGCCTTCGATACCGCTCGAGACCATGTGGGCGACGGCGTTGCCGCCACCTCCACCTACCCCGATGACTTTGATTACAGCGTTCTGGCTGTAAGCATCCATTAATTCAAACATTGTGTCGCTCCTTCACTAGTTGATCCAAAGCTGTCAGCTTCGTTTTCGAACATCATCAGAAATTCCCCTGGAACCAGTTCTTCATGCGCTCGGCCATCGTTCGCGCGTTGCCCGAGATGGACCGGCCGCGATTGCCCGCGAGCGCGTTGTCGCGCGCGTACAGCAGGAGACCCGCGCCGGTCGAGTAGATAGGGTTGCGGACCACGTCGGAGAGGCCCTTGATGTGCTGCGGCACGCCGAGACGCACCGGCACGTGGAACACCTCTTCGGCGAGCTCGATGGCGCCTTCCATCTTGGAGCTGCCACCGGTGAGCACTATCCCTGAGGCGATGATTTCCTCGAACCCCGAGCGGCGCAGTTCTTCGCGCGCGAGGCCGTAGAGTTCCTCATATCGGGGCTCAACTACTTCAGCGAGCGTCTGTCTCGCGAGTCGACGCGCGGGTCGGTCTCCGACACTGGGCACCTCGATGGATTCGTCCGGATTCGCGAGCTGCGAGAGCGCGCAGGCGTAACGCACCTTGATGTCCTCGGCGTACTGCGTCGGCGTGCGCATGGACACCGCGATGTCGTTGGTCACCTGGTCGCCGGCGATCGGGATCACCGCGGTGTGGCGGATGGCGCCCTGCGAGAACACCGCGAGATCCGTGGTGCCGCCGCCGATGTCGATGATGCACACGCCGAGTTCGCGTTCGTCGTCGGTGAGGCAGGCGAAGCTCGAGGCGAGCTGCTCGAGCACGATGTCGTCGACATCGAGCCCGCAACGCTGGATGCACTTCTCGAGGTTGTTGGCCGCGCTGTCGGCGCCCGTGACGATGTGCACCTTGGCCTCGAGCCGCACGCCGGACATCCCGATGGGATCGCGGATGCCTTCCTGGCCGTCGATGATGAATTCCTGCGGCAGTACATGGAGGATCTTCTGGTCAGCCGGGATGGCCACGGCCTTGGCCGCGTCCACCACGTGCTGCACGTCGATGTCGCTGACTTCGCGGTCGCGGATCGCAACGACGCCGTGGGAGTTCAGGCTGCGCACGTGGCTGCCGGCAATGCCGGCGAACACCGAGCGGATCTCGCAGCCCGCCATGAGCTCGGCCTCTTCGACCGCGCGCTGGATCGACTGCACCGTCGATTCGATGTTGACCACCACGCCTTTCTTGAGGCCTCGCGAGGGCTGCGTGCCGATCCCGATCACTTCGATCGAGTTGTCGGGCGCCACTTCGCCGACCAGCGCGGACACCTTCGAGGTGCCGACGTCGAGGCCGATGATCAGGTTCTTGTCGGGTCTCTTAGCCATTCTTTTGGGCCATCAGTAGTTGCCATCCGGGTTGTCATCCTCCGCCGCTCCGCTCGCGATGCGGGCGCCGCCCTGGCGCCAGCCGATGGCGAAGCCGTTCGTGTAACGCATGTCGATGTAGCCGATGTCGCTCGCATGCGCGGCGATCTGGCCGACGCCGGCGGCGACGAAGCGCGCGAAACGCTCGTCGATCTGCCGGCGGCCGAGCCGCACGGTGATGCCGTTGTCTAGATCGAATTCCCACGCGCCGCGGGCGTCGAGGCGAACCGCGGTCAGGCGCATGCCCGCCTCGATGAGCTGGCCCTGGGCCGCAAGGTAGCGGCGTGCGACTTCGCCTTCGCTGCCGCGCGGGCCCGAGAGCCGCGGCAACTCGGGCGGTATGTGGCGAGCCTCGGAGATAAAAAGTTCGCCGCGCGTGTTCAGCAGTCCATTCGCGCCCCAGCGCGCGGCGGCCACCTGCTCCGTCACGCGGATGTTCAGCGCGCGCGGCCACTGGCGCTCCACGGTGGCGCTATCTACCCAGGGCAATTGCTCGACGGCGCGTCGAACGGCAGCGAGATCGACGCTGACGAGGCCTATGTCGCGCACTCGCGCCTTCACGGCCTGTTCGACGTCCACCGGCGACACGCGCTGGAAGCGGCCCGTCACCGATACCTGAGTGATGTTCTGATCGAGCGCGCCCAGCGTCAGCGTGGTCGCGATGCCGAGCACCGCGATTACCGCCGCCGCGATTCCGAAACGCGCCACGAGAACGCCAGGAAAGCGGATGCCACTCCCTTCGCTCTTGCGCCGGTTTTTGGGCTTGCCCCACATCAGGCCCTGATCTCCATTAGAGGACGGCGCTCCGGGTGAATGACGTTTCGAGCACCTGCCAGACGAGCTGCTCGAAGCTGATCTCGAGTGCGCGTGCGGCCATCGGCACGAGGCTGTGGTCCGTCATGCCGGGGACCGTGTTGATCTCGAGCAGATAGGGCTTGCCGGCCTTGTCCATCATGAAATCCGCGCGGCCCCACCCTTCGGCGCCCACGGCGGCGAACGTGGCCTGCGCGAGATTCGCGAGATGTTTTTCCGCGTCGGCGGACAGGCCCGAGGGGCAGTGATACTTCGTGTCGTTGCGGAAGTACTTTGCCTGGTAGTCGTAGAACGTCGCCGGTGTCTCGATGCGGATCGACGGGAGCGCGCGACCGTGCAAAACGGCCACCGTGTATTCCGAACCCGTGATCCACGGCTCCGCGAATACATCGGGCTCGAGCATCGCCGCAGCGTGGTAGGCGGCTAACAACTCGCCGGCCTTTTCCACCTTGGTCATGCCCACTGACGAGCCCTGCGTCGCGGGCTTGACGATCATCGGCAGGCCCAGGCGCTCGATACAGTTGTCGAGGTCGGCGGGCGAACGCAGCACCATGTAGTCGGTGGTGGGAATGCCGACCGCCTGGGCAAGACGCTTGGTGCGCAACTTGTCCATGCCGATGGCCGAACCCATGACGCCGCTGCCCGTATACGGCAGCCCGAGGAACTCCAGCGCGCCCTGGAGTGTGCCGTCCTCGCCACCCGGACCGTGCAGCGCGATGAACACGCGATCGAACTTGCGGGCAATGAGTTCGGTGAGCGGCTTTTCCTTCGGGTCGAACGGGTGCGCGTCGACGCCGCGCTTCACGAGCGCCGCGAGACAGGCATTACCGGACTTGAGCGAGATTTCCCGCTCGCTCGACGTGCCGCCGAGCAGCACGGCAACCCGGCCGAACTCTTTCGGGTCGGTGACGTGGCGGACGATTTTCGGGTCGTGACGCAGGCGCATCAGAGGGCCTCCCCGGCGATGCGGAACTCGGGAGTCAGCACCACGCCGAATTTCTCTTTGACGACGGACTGGATGTGCGCGACGAGCTTCTCAACGTCGGCGGCCGTAGCAGCCTCGACGTTCACGAGGAAGTTCGCGTGTTTGGCTGACACCATGATGTCTCCGATGCGGAAGCCCTTGAGCCCGGCCGCTTCGATGAGCCGCGCGGCGTGGTCGCCCGCAGGATTGGTGAACGTCGAGCCGCAGCTCCACTCCCCGATGGGTTGCGTGAGCTTTCGCTTCGCAAGCAACTCGCGCATCGGTTCTTCGGTAATGCCGGGCCGCGGCTCGAATTCGAGCATCGCGGCGAGGAAGTACTCACCCGCCGCGGGCGGAACGATGTGGCGGTATCCGTACGAGTATTCGCGCGCATCCCGGCGCCGCGCGTTGCCGCGCGCGTCGCACACGTCGACGCTGCGCACGCGTGGCCAGGTCTCGCCGCCGAACGCACCGGCGTTCATCGCGAGCGCGCCCCCGAGCACACCGGGAATTCCCGCGAGGAACTCGGCAGGACCCATGCCCCACTTGATGCATTGGCGCGCGAGGCGCGCGCAGGGCACGCCGGCTTCGCAGGTGAGCGTGGTGTCGTTGACGCGCTCCAGGCGCGTGAGTCCTGCGGCGGTGTCGATGACCACCCCGCGGATACCACCATCACGGACGAGCAGGTTGCTGCCGAGGCCGAGCCAGAAGAGTGGCGTATCCGGCGGCAAGGTCCCGAGAAACTCGAGCAGGTCGGCGCGATCGCGCGGGCTGAAATACACGTCGGCAGGTCCACCGACATGCCACGAGGTGTGACGGGACATGGGCTCATTGCGCTTCACGCGCGACTCGAACTCCGCGTCCAGCACCAGGGCGCCTTCGCTCATGACTGCAGTCTCACGTGAGGGTTTCCGGAGTGCCGCGCGCATGTCACGACTGTCCTCTATTTTTTGGCCGGGGCGCGTTCGCCCCTAACTTCCCTGGCAAGCCATGCGACACCGCGCTGATCGTGCCGGCGCCCATGGTCACGAGGACGTCGCCCGCCTTGAGCACAGCGCCGAGCGCTTCGTGCAGCGTCTCGACCTTCTCCACGAACACCGGCTCGACCTTGCCTCGTGTGCGGATGGCGCGGCAGATCGCACGGCCGTCAGCCGATGCAATCGGCGACTCGCCGGCGGCGTACACCTCGGTGACGAGCAACGCGTCACCGGTGGAGAGCACCGTGGCGAAATCGTCGAGCAGATCGCGCGTGCGCGTATAGCGATGCGGCTGGAACGCGAGCACGACGCGTCGTCCCTTGTACCCCTGCCGTATCGCATCGAGCGTCGCGGTGATTTCCGTGGGGTGATGTCCGTAGTCATCCACGATCGAGACGGCATCACCGCCACCCGGGAGAGCGACGTCGGCGACGTGGGTCAGGCGACGGTCGATGCCCTGGAAGTTGCCCAACGCGCGCTGTATCGATTCGTGCGGGATGCCGATCTCGAGGGCGACGGCAATGGCCGCGAGCGAATTGAGCACGTTGTGCATGCCCGGCAGATTCACCGTCACTGGAAGGCGAAACCCGTCGGCGCGACGCACCACGTCGAAGTGCGTACGCAGACCGTCCCGGCGCAGGTTCTCCGCGCGCAGGTCGGCGCCTTCGGAGAGACCGTAGCCCACCACGGGGCGATTCACTTTCGCGAGGATGCTGCGGATGTGCGCGTCATCCACGCACAGCACCGCGAGCCCGTAGAACGGCAGGTTGTGCAGGAACTCGACGAAGCTCTGCTTGAGGCGGTCGAAATCCCCGTCGTGCGTGCCGAGATGATCGTTGTCGATGTTGGTGACGATCGCGATCATCGGGTTCAGGTGCAGGAACGAGGCATCACTCTCGTCGGCCTCGGCCACCAGGTATTTGCCCGCACCGAGCCGCGCGTTGGTGCCGGCGCTCTTGAGCAGGCCACCGATGACGAACGTGGGATCTTCGCCGCCCTCGGCGAGGATCGACGAGGTGAGGCTCGTGGTGGTGGTCTTGCCGTGCGTGCCGGCCACCGCGATCGCGTAGCGGAAACGCATGAGCTCGCCCAGCATTTCGGCGCGCGGCACCACCGGGATGCGGCGCTGGAGCGCGGCGGCCACTTCGGGGTTCTGCTGCGAAACGGCGCTGGAGATGACGACCACGTCGGCTTCGCCGACGTTTTCGGCGCGATGCCCGATCTTCACGTGCGCGCCCAGCTTCTCGAGGCGCTCCGTGACCGGGTTCGGCTTGAGGTCGCTGCCCTGCACTTCGTAACCCAGGTTGACGAGCACTTCGGCGATGCCGCTCATGCCGCTGCCGCCGATGCCGACGAAGTGGATGCGATGGATGCGGCGCATGCGGTCGCTCATGCGGCCTCCAGCTGCTCGAGGCAGACGGCCGCCAGATCCTCGGCGGCGCGCGGCTTCGCCACGAGGCGCGCGCGCTCGGCCATCGCCAGTAGTTTGCCGCGTCCCGCGCACAGCTCCCGGAGCTCGGCGGCGAGGCGATCAGCCGTGAGGTCGCGATCGGCGATCAACACCGCGGCGCCTTCGCGCACGAGGTATTGCGCGTTGAAGGTCTGGTGGTCGTCGACGGCCGCGGGGAACGGCACCAGCACGGCACCCACACCGACCGCGGCCAGTTCGGACACGGTCAGCGCGCCGGAACGGCAGATGACGAGATCGGCCTCGGCGTAGGCCGCGGCCATGTCGTCGATGAAGGGCGTGACGTCGCCTTGCACGCCCGCTTCCTTGTACGCCGCAAGCGCGGCGTCGATGCCGCGCGCGCCGGCTTGGTGTCGTATCTGGAGCCTGAGACCGGACTGCTTGACCGCGAATGGCACCACGGCGTTCAGTCGCGAGGCGCCAAGGCTGCCGCCGACGATGAGCAGGCGCAGGGCGCCTTCGCGCCGCGCAAACCGTTCGGCCGGTGCAGGCTGCATCACGATTTCCGCGCGCACCGGATTTCCCACCACCCGGGCGTCCACGCCGGGAGGAAACGCATTGGGAAACGCCGACAACACGCGGCGCGCAAGGTGCGAGAGGCATCGGTTCGAATAACCCGCGATGGCGTTCTGTTCGTGGATCACGAGCGGCCGCCGAGAGAGCCACGCCGCCACACCGCCGGGGCCGGTGACGAATCCGCCGAAACCCACCACGAGCGCAGGACGGCGACGCCGCATGACACCGAGCGCCTGCCAGATGGATTGCATCAGCTTGAAAGGCGCCGCCAGCAAGGTGAGCGCGCCCTTGCCGCGCAGCCCGCTCATCGACAGCCATTCGATGGCGATGTTCTCGGCGGGGATCACGCGCGCCTCGAGACCGGCTTTCGTGCCGAGCCAGATGACTTCGTGCGAGGCGGCGCGCAGCAGCCGGGCGAGCGCCAGCGCGGGGAACACGTGGCCACCGGTGCCCCCCGCCATGATGAGGATGGGTGCGCGCGCGCTCATGCCGAAGCACTCGCAATGCGGCCAGAACGCGCGTCCTCGTCCCGTCGGACGGTGGCCATGCCACGAGTGTTCTGCATGGCTTCGTGGTAAACGCGCAGCAGAAGCCCGACCCACGCCAGCGAGACGATCATGCTCGACCGGCCGTAGCTCATGAGCGGCAGCGTCAGGCCCTTGGTCGGCAACACGCCCATGTTCACGCCGATATTGATGAGCGCCTGCGCACCCAACCACAGGCCGAAGCCCAGGGCGAGATATGACTGGAACCTGAGTCCGGCGCGCGACGCCAGCTGCGCGATCCAGAACGAACGCCAGACCAGCGCGATGAACAGCGTCAGCGTCGCCGCCACGCCCACGAGTCCGAGTTCCTCGGCCAGCACGGCGAACAGGAAGTCGGTATGCGCTTCGGGTAGATAGAAGAGCTTCTGCACGCTCTCGCCGAGGCCCACGCCGAGCCATTCGCCGCGCCCGATGGCGATGAGTGACTGCGTGAGCTGGAAGCCGCTGTTGAACGGGTCGGCCCAGGGATTCAGGAACGAGGTGACCCGCGCCATGCGATACGGCGCCATCACGACCAGCAACACTCCCGCGCCGATCACCACGGCCGCGCCCGTGAACACGTAGCGCAGCCGCGCACCCGCAATGAACAGGATGCCGAAGCCCGTGAGAAACAGGACGCACGCCGCGCCGAAATCCGGCTCGGCCAGCAGCAGGAGCGCCACGAATCCGAGCAGGGTCATGGGCTTGATGAGTCCCATCGCAGTGCTGCGCAGCTCGTCCTCGCGGCGGACGGCGTAGCTCGCGATGAAGATGAGGACGAGCACGCGCGCGAGCTCGGAGACCTGGAAGTTGAACCCGGCCAGGCGGATCCAGCGGCGGCTGCCGTTGACCACATGACCGAGGCCGGGAATCAGAACGAAGAAGAGCAGCGCGACGGCGCCGATGAGCAGGGGCCAGGCCATCTTCTCCAGCATTTCGGTGCGCACGCAGAACACTGCGGAGGCCAGCACGAAGCCCACGAGGCACAACACGAGCTGACGCTCTAGATAGGCGAACGCGTTGCCCGATTCCTTGCTGGCGATCGAGATGGACGCCGACGTCACCATGATGAGGCCGAGCAGCACGATGGCGGCGACCAGCGAGAGCGCCACCGTGTCGATGTGGAGACCCTTCGCGCGCGTGCTCATGCGAGCTCCTTCACCGCGGCGGCGAATTCGTTGCCACGATGCGCATAGTCGCGAAACATGTCGAGGCTCGAGCAGGCGGGCGACAGCAACACCGTGTCGCCCGATTGCGCAAAACGCGCGGCGGCTCGAACAGCCTCCACCATGCTGCCGACTCGTGCCGTGTGGCAGATGCCGGCGAGCGCGGTTTCGATGAGCCCTGCGTCACGGCCTAACAACACTGCCGTGCGCACCTTGCCGCGGAATGACTCGGCGAGCGGCGTGAAGTCCTGGCCCTTTCCGTCACCGCCGGCGATCACCACCAGCGGCCCGGCGAGCCCGCTGACGGCGGCGAGCGTCGCGCCGACGTTGGTGCCCTTCGAATCATTGATGTAGCGCACGCCCTTGAGGTCCGCGACCCACTGCGCCCGGTGCGGCAGGCCGGTGAAATCACGCAGCTCTTCGAGCATCGGCGCGAGCGGCAGGCGCAGGGCGTCGCCGAGTGCGAGCGTGGCGAGCGCATTCGCGGCGTTGTGCCGGCCCGAAATCCTGAGCGCGGAGACGGGCATCAACGCGGAGCCGCGGCGAGCGAGCCACGGCTGCGGGTCCGATGCCGGCGTCACCAGCGAGAAGTCCGCCGGGCCCGCCAGGCTGAAAGAAACCACGCGCTGGCCGGCGCGCGGCATGCGCGCCACTTCCGGTTCGTCGGCATTCACCACGGCGGTTTCGCTGTTGGCGAAGATGCGCGCCTTCGAGTCGGCGTAGTGACGCAGCGTGGCGTAGCGGTCCATGTGATCCGCCGACAGGTTGAGCACCACGGATGCCTTGAGCTTCAGCGAATGCGTGGTGTCGAGCTGGAACGACGACAGCTCCAGCACGTAGAGATCCGTGGGGCCGCGGTCGAGCAGATCGAGCGCCGGCTGGCCGAGATTGCCGCCCACGCGCACGCGCACGCCGGCACGCTCCGCCATGCGCCCTAACAACGTGGTGACGGTGCTCTTGCCATTGGTGCCGGTGATGCCGACCACGGGCGCGTCGGCTGCCCGCGCAAACAGCTCGATGTCGCCGATGATGTCGAGCCCGCGGGCGCGTGCCTGCGCGAAGAACGGATCATCGAGGGCCACGCCGGGTGACGTGACGACGATGTCGGCCTGTTCGAGCAGCCGTGCATCGAATCCGCCGGTGCGCGTGACGACGTTGCTGCCGAGCGCCTGCAGGCCCGCGAGTTCCGGCGGACTCTCGCGGCTGTCGGTGACCGAGATGCGATACCCGCAGCGCTGCAGGTGACGTGCGGCCGACAGGCCCGTGCGGCCCATGCCGACGATGACGGCGCTGCGTGCGGTTTGAGTTGCGTGGGCCGTCATCGGAGCTTCAGCGTCGCGAGGCCCGCGAGCACCAGGATGAAGGTGATGATCCAGAAGCGCACGATGACCTTGGGCTCGGCCCAGCCCTTGAGTTCATAGTGGTGATGGATCGGCGCCATGCGGAAGATCCGCTTGCCCGTGGTCTTGAACGAGATGACCTGCAGGATCACCGACGCGGTTTCGACCACGAAGATGCCGCCCATGATGAGCACCACGAGTTCCTGCCGGACGATGACGGCAATCGTACCGAGCGCGGCACCGAGCGCGAGCGCGCCGATGTCGCCCATGAACACCTGGGCCGGATACGTGTTGAACCACAGGAAGCCGAGCCCGGCGCCGACCAGCGCCGCGCAGAAGACGATCAACTCACCCGCGCCGGGAACGGCGGGAATCGCGAGGTACTGCACGAAGTTGGCATTGCCGCTCGCATAGGCAAACACGCCCAGCGCTCCGCCCACCATGACGGACGGCATGATCGCCAGCCCGTCGAGCCCGTCGGTGAGATTCACCGCGTTGCTCATGCCGACGATCATGAAGTAGGTGAGCAGGATGAAGGACGCGGCGCCCATCGGCACGGCGAAGTTCTTGAAGAAGGGTAGATAGAGCGTCGTCTCGGCCGGCGTCTTCGCGGTGTAGAACAGGAACACGGCGGCGGCGAGGCCGAACAGCGACTGCCAGGAATACTTGTAGCGCGCGATCAGGCCCTTCGGGTTCTTCTTCGCGAGCTTGAGGTAATCGTCCCAGAACCCGATCAGCCCGAATGTGAACGTGACGCCGAGCACCACCCAGACGAATCGGTTCGCGAGGTCCGCCCACAGTAGCGTGCTCGCGAAGATCGCGATGAGGATCAGCATGCCGCCCATGGTCGGCGTTCCGGCCTTGGAGAAATGCGTCTTCGGGCCGTCGTCGCGCACCACCTGCCCCACCTTGCCGAAGCGGAGCTTCTCGATCATCCACGGACCGATCATCAGCGCCAGCGCCAGCCCGGTGATCACCGCGAAGATCGCGCGCACCGTGAGGTACGAGAAGACGTTGAATCCCGAGTAGTGAGGCGTCAGCAGTTTGGCGAGCCAGTAGAGCATCGTCAGTGAGTCCCGTTGTTTCCCGTGCCGCCCGTCAATGCATCCACCACCCGCTCGAGCCGGGCGCTGCGTGATCCCTTGACGAGCACGCACACTTCCCGCGTGAGCTCGCCATTCACGGCGCGCGCCAGGGACTCGCTGTCGGAGAACCACTGCGCGCCTGCGCCGAAGGCCTCGACCGCGAGTGCCGACAGCCTGCCCGTCGCGAACAGGCGGTCGATGTGGTGATCGCGGGCGAAGCGGCCGATTTCGACGTGACTGGCGTCGGCGACGTTGCCGAGCTCGCCCATGTCACCCATGACCACCCAACGCCGCGCATCCACGCTCGCCAGCACCTCGATTCCCGCTTTCATCGAACTCGGATTGGCGTTGTAAGAGTCGTCGACGATCCAGGCGCCGCTCGGTGCGGTTTTGAGCTGCAATCGGCCAGGAACCGGGCGCATTGTGGCAAGCCCCGTTCGTACGTCGTCCAGCGAGGCTCCGGCCGACATGGCTGCGGCCGCGGCGCACAACGCGTTCAGCACGTTGTGCTGGCCGGCGAGGTGCAGCTCGATGGGCTGCGATCCCTGCGGTGTGCGAATCTCGAAATGCGTGACGAATCCATCGGCCCCGATGGCCGTGCGAATGTCGCTCGCGGAGAAGTCGGCGGACGCCGCCACGCCAAAGGTCACGATGCGCGCGCGTGTCATGCCGCGCCAGAGCGCCGCGAATTCGTCATCCGCGTTGATGACCGCGATCTCCTCCGGCGCGAGGTCGGCGATCATTTCACCTTCGGCGCGCGCAGCACCTTCGACGGTTCCGAACCCCTCGAGATGTTCGGCGCCCGCGTTGGTGATGAGACCGATCGTCGGACGCGCGAGCTTGCAGAGCGCCGCCACTTCGCCGGGATGGTTGGTCCCGATCTCGATGACAGCGAAGCGCTGCGCGGCATCGAGCCGGTGCAAGGTCAGCGGCACTCCGATGTGATTGTTCAGCGAGCTTCGCGTATGCATCGTCTCGCCGGCACGCGCGAGGATCGCCGCCGTCATTTCCTTCACGGTCGTCTTGCCGTTGCTGCCAGCCACACCGATGACAGGCAGACGGAATTGCGCGCGCCACGCGGCGGCCGAACTGCTGAGCGCGGCCAGCGTGTCTTGGACGACGATCTGCGCGAGCCGCGTTTCGACCGGCGTATCGACGACCGCCGCGGCGGCACCTGCGTCGGCGGCGGCCGAGACGAACTCATTGGCATTGAAACGCGGTCCGCGCAGCGCGACGAACAATTCGCCCGCCTTCAGTGTGCGTGTGTCGCTGGAGACGCCGGTGTAGGCACGGTCCGCGCCCTTGAGCGTGCCTCCGCAGGACTTGGCGAAATCGGCCAGCGTGCGATTCATGCCGCACCGCCCGCGCGCGACGACAAGGCCTCTGCCACCACTTCCTGGTCGCTGAAATGCCTGCGCTCACTGCCGTAGATCTGGTAGTCCTCGTGACCCTTACCCGCGACCAGCACGACATCACCAGGCCGCGCGTCGGCGAGGGAGTCGCGGATGGCGCGTGCCCGATCGAGTTCGATGCGGAAGGGCTTGCCTGCAGGAATGCCTTTCGAAATATCCGCCGCGATGGCCGGAGGCGATTCCGTGCGCGGGTTGTCGTCCGTGATCACGATGTCGTCAGCGAGTTCCGCCGCGATGCCACCCATCACCGGGCGTTTTCCGACGTCGCGATCGCCGCCACAACCGAACACCACCACGAGACGTCCCGCGCAATGAGCGCGCGCCGCCGACAGCGCTTTGCGCAATGCGTCGGGCGTATGCGCGTAGTCGACCACGGCGAGCGGCACCTGCGCGCCACCAAAGGCTTCCATGCGTCCCGGCGCGGCGCGAACGTGGCCAATCGAGTCGATGACCTGTTCGAGCGGAAACTCCCAATCGAGCAGAACGGCGATGACCGAGAGAAGGTTGTCGATGTTGAAGTCACCGACCAGCGGGCAGGTCACGCCACCGGTACCCCAGCTAGAATCGAATTCGAGCTCGATGCCGCGGACCGAGAGCTTGTGATTCATCGCGCGCACGAAGCCGGCGGCGCTGCGCGCGTGCGACTGGTGGCCGCGGCTCGTCACGACGACACGGCCCCGGCCGCGCGGATCGACGGCGAGCTGGCGGCCGAAGGCGTCATCGACGTTGATCACACGCGACACGAGATCCTCGCGCATGAACAGGCGGGCCTTGACGGCGCCGTAGTTCTCCATCGATCCGTGATAGTCGAGATGATCGTGCGTCAGGTTGGTGAACACGGCAGTGCGGAAGCGGACCGCGCCCACGCGCGCCTGGTCGATCGCGTGCGAGGACACTTCCATCGCCACACTGGTTGCGCCATTGGCGCGCAGGCTCGCGAGCGTCCGCTGCACGCTGACGGCGTCGCCCGTGGTGAGGCCGCTCGCCACCAGGCTGCCGGGGCGGCCCGTGCCGATCGTGCCCATGTAGCCGGCCGGCCGGCCGCAGTGTTCCAGTGCCTGCGCCAGTAGATAGGCACAGGTGGTCTTGCCATTCGTGCCGGTGACGCCGGCAACCGCCATGCTCGCCGAGGGCGCGCCGAAAAAGCGATCGGCAATCTTGCTCGCCTGTTCGCGCAGGTGCGGCACGGGTGCAACCAGGATTCCGGAAGGAAGATCCGGAACCACGGCAACCGGCGCCGGCTCCCACAACACCGCGCGCGCGCCGTTGGCGATGGCCTGCGGCACGTACTTGAGCCCGTGTTCGACGCTGCCGCGCACGGCCAGGAACGCGCCACCGGGCCGGGCCGCGCGGCTGTCCTGCGTCAGGTCGCTCACCTCGACATCGCGTGGCAGCGGCGCGATGCCGTCGAGCAGCCTCGCCAGGCTCTGGGGCGCAGCGGCGATCATCGCGTGGCCACCTGGCGTGCAGGCTCGCTGGCGTCGTTCACGGGCGCATCGGGCGGCACCGCGAGCAGACGTAATGCCCCGCCGACGACGGCGGAGAACACGGGGGCCGCGATCTTGCCGCCGTAGTACTCGCCGGCACCGGGCTCGTCGATGACGACGACCGCGGCGAGACGTGGCGAGAGGGCGGGGGCGATGCCACCGAACACGGCGAGGTAACGATCCGTGGCATAACCACCGGCGGTGGCTTTCCACGCGGTGCCCGTCTTGCCCGCCACCGTGTAACCGGGGATGGAGGCGAGCTTGCCTCCGCCGTCGGGCGCCACGACCGCCTGAAGCAGATGGATGAGCATGCGCGACGTATCTGTCTCCAGCACGCGGGTGCCTTCCGGCGGCGTCTCGACGCGAAGGAAGGAGATCGGTCGCGAGACACCGAGCGACGCGACGGTTGAGTACGCATGCGCGAGCTGCAGCGGGGTGACGGACAGGCCGTAGCCGCGCGACATCGATGAAATGCCCACCGGCCGCCAGTGAGAGTAGTGAGGCAGCAATCCCGCGGACTCGCCAGGATAACCGCTGGTGGTCACGAGGCCGAAGCCGAGGCCGCTCAACGTGCCGTACATCTGCGCCGGCTCCAGCGCGAGCGCCACTTTCGTCAGGCAGATGTTGGAACTCTCGGCGAGGCAGGTGGCGAGATTGATCGCGCCGAGATTCCGGCGGTCCTCGAGTAGTTTGGCGCCGACCTTTATGTAACCCGGGTTCGTGTCGATGATCGAGCGTTCATTGAATCTCCCCGATGCGAGACCCGCCGCGACCACGAACGGCTTCATCGACGAGCCCGGCTCGACGATGTCGGTGACCGCGCGGTTGCGATAGGCCTTGGCCTTGATCTGGTCGCGGTCGTTCGGGTTGTACGCCGGCTGGTTGACCATCGCGAGCACTTCGCCGGTCGCCACGTCGAGAACGATGACCGAGCCGGACTTCGCGCGCTGATCGCGGATTGCGGCCTTGAGTTCGCGGTACGCGAGGTACTGGATGCGAAGGTCGACCGAAAGCACGAGGTTCCGGCCCGGCCGCATCGCCCGGATTTCCTCGACGTTCTGCACGATCTTGCCGTAGCGGTCCTGGATCACGCGCTTGGCGCCGTCTTCACCCGCCAACCAGTGGTCGAACGCGAGTTCGAGCCCTTCCTGGCCTTCGTCGTCGACGCTGGTGAAGCCAAGGATGTGGCCCGCCACCTCGCCGGCCGGGTAATAGCGGCGGTACTCGCGCATCAGGTACACGCCCGGAATCTCGAGCGCGCGGATCTTCTGCGCATCGGCTGGCTGCATGTGCCGCGCGAGATACAGGAATTCGCGGTCGAGATTCGACGTGACCCGGCGCGCGAGTTCGTTCTTGTCGCGCTTCAGCGCCTTGGCGAGGCGCGGCAGCTGGTCACTGGCGAGCGCAAGTTCCTTGGGGTTCGCCCACACGGAATCGACCGGCGTGGAAACCGCGAGGGGTTCGCCATATCGGTCGGTGATCGTGCCGCGCGTGGCCGTGATTTCCGCGACGCGCGAGAAGCGCGCATCGCCCTGCCCGGCCAGGAATTCGTGATCCTTGAGCTGGAGTTCGACCGCGCGCCAGGCCAGTCCGAGGGCACCACACACCAGGAGCCCGAGCACGAAGTTCGCACGCCAGCGAAAGCTGCGCGGATCTTCGCGCGATCCCGAGATGCCCGCTTCGCCACCCGGACGACCGCGTGCCTCGCGGCGTTTTCCCGGCCAGACCTTCATGGACGTGGACTTCACGGCGACACCAGTTCGATGTCCTTCGGCGGCGGCGTGCCCATCTTGAGCTTGGTGCCAGCGACATTCTCCACGAAGGCGTGCGTCGACCAGGCGCTCTGCTCGAGCTGCAGCTGGCCCCATTCGATCTCGAGGTTGTCGCGCTTGACGTTGAGGCGCTCGAGTTCGACGAACAACTCGCGGGCGTGGTGTTTCGAGTAGATAGCTCCAGCCGCCGACGCGAGCGCCGCCGCCCACAACAGCGGGATCGCCACGATCAGCACCTTGTTCGAAGGCGCCGGCATCCGGCGCATCTCCTTCGGACTGTTCATGCGCGCACCTTCTGTGCAACGCGCAGCACGCTCGACCGGCTGCGCGGATTGGCGGCAAGTTCCGCCTCGCTGGCGCGCTGCTTGTTCCCGATGCGGCGCAGCTTCGGCTGCGCGGAGTCCGGGACCACGGGCATTCCCGCGAACACCGGATCGACGGTGGAATGCGCCTGGATGAACTGTTTGACCAGCCGGTCTTCGAGCGAATGAAAGCTGATGACCGCGAGGCGTCCGCCGACGGCCAGCACGTCGAAAGCGCCCGCGAGGGCACGTCGAATCTGACCCAGCTCGTCGTTGATGTGCATGCGCAGCGCCTGGAACGTGCGCGTCGCGGGATTCTTGCCGGGCTCGCGCGTACGCACCGCACGCGCGACGAGTTCGGCCAGCTGGAGCGTGCGGGTCAGTGGTTGACGGGAGCGCTCTGCCACGATGTCGGCGGCGATGCGCCGCGCGAAACGCTCTTCCCCGAGCTTCGCGATCACCTCGCGAATCTCAAGCTCGCTCGCTCGCGCGAGCCATGCGGAAACCGGTTCGCCGCTCGCCGGGTCCATGCGCATGTCGAGCGGGCCGTCCGCCCGGAAGCTGAAACCACGTGTGGGGTCGTCGAGCTGCGGCGAGGAGACGCCGAGGTCGAACAAGATGCCGCGCACGGGCCGGCCCGGAACGAGCTCCGGCACGCGCGCGGCGATATCGGCAAACGGCGCGCCGACGAGCGTAAGCCGCACTTCGTCGGGAAAACGGCGGTGGCCGGCCTCGATGGCCGCCGGGTCGCGGTCGAACGCGAGCACGCGCCCTTCGGGACCGAGTGCCCCGAGGATGAGTGCCGTGTGCCCGCCGCG
>Ga0164241_10003187_pt1 | contig 16883 bp, 11 predicted proteins | sample OricomyardsoilBY_FD_108780 | JGI IMG/M metagenome (GOLD analysis project Ga0164241, IMG submission 108780) | Backyard soil microbial communities from Emeryville, California, USA - Original compost - Back yard soil (BY) | ecosystem: Environmental > Terrestrial > Soil > Unclassified | place: USA...
TCAGCAGCAGCGTGCCGGCGGCGAAGATTTCCGCGAGGCCGGCGGGCAGGTCGGTGTCGAGCGTGGCGCGATAGACCTTGGGCACTTTTTTCTTCGGCGAGGTCAGCTGGTGCACGAGCTCGCTCTGGTCGGTGAGCAGGATCAGGCCGCTGGTGTCCTTGTCGAGGCGCCCGATGGACGTGACCACCGGGTTGCGCTCGCGCCAGCGCGGCGGGAGGAGCGAATAGACGTTCGGGCCCTCGCGCTCGTCGTGCGAGCAGACGAGCCCGACCGGCTTGTGCACGAGCAGCAGCAGGCCGTCGGGATGATCGAGCGGTTCACCGTCGACTTGCACGAGCGCCGGGTTGGCCTTCGCGCCGAAATCCTTCTCGACCTTGCCGGCGATCGTCACGCGGCCGCCGCGAATCCAGTCGCGGGCGACGCTGCGGGAGCAGTAGCCGAGGTTGGCAAGGAGTTGGTCGAGACGGCGCATCGGGTTGGATTAGCCACGAAACGCCGCCAATAGCCACGAAAAGAATCCACGTTACCCGGCCGGGTTATTTCGTGTCCTTCGGAGGGATTTTATGGCCCTCTCACGTCCCGCCCCGCCCATGTCCCTCGTCCTGTTGGCTCTCGCCCTCGTTGCGGCCCTCGCGGCGCTGCTCAATTTCGTGCGCGCGCCGGACAGCAAGGCGGCGTGGATGATCGCGCTCGCGGCCGGTGAGTTCGGGCACTGGCTGGTGTTGTTTCCGGCCGGCCTGGCGGTGCTGGCGTGGTTCGTCGCTGCAGGCGGGTGGCGCGGAGCGACGCTCGGCTTGTGCGCGTTGTCGGCGGCCGGCCTCTTGCGGCCAGCGTTCAGTGCGAGCCGCCGGGAGCCGGGATTTTCGTGGCTCCGGTTATACTGGCATGCGCCTGTGCCCAAGGTGCCGGTGCAGACCGAGGTCTATGCGCGGCCGGCAGGTGAGGAACTGAAACTCGACCTGTACCTGCCGCCGTTTTCCGCGCTCGGGCGGCCGGGCCTGGTCGTGATCCACGGCGGGGGCTGGGACAGCGGGGACAACCAGCAGCTGAGCGAGTGGAACCAGCGGTGGGCGGCCCGCGGCTGGCTGGTCGCGGCGATCAATTACCGGCTGGCGCCCGGGCATCCATGGCCCGCTCCACGCGAGGACGCCTTGGCGGCGATTACCTGGTTGAAAGCGAACGCGGGCAAGCTGGGGTTGGACCCGCATCGCCTGGTCGTGCTCGGCCGGTCGGCGGGCGGGCAGATTGCGACCGCGGTCGCCTATGGCGCGCACGATCCGGACATCCGGGGCGTGATCGCGCTTTATTCGCCGCACGACATGCCGTTTGCGTGGAGTGTTTCGCGGGAGGACGACGCGCTCAACTCGATCAAGCTCATGCGCCAGTATCTCGGCGGTCCGCCGGATACGCCCGAGCGCCGCGCGCTCTATCACTCGGCCAGCGGGCAATTGCTCGCGGAAAAAACGTCCCCGCCGGCGCTGCTGTTGCACGGCCATCCGGATACGCTCGTCTGGTACCGCCACAGCCGCCGCCTGGCGGCGCGCCTGCGCGAGCGCGGCGTGCCGGTGACGCACCGCGAGCTGCCGTGGGCGACGCATGCGTTCGACTACAATCCCGACGGCCCGGGCGGGCAGGTGGCGGATGCGGCGATTACGGAATTTCTGGCCGGGGTGATTCCGAAATAGGGGATTATTGCGGAGGGCTCGTAACCCGCCGCTCATAGGTCCCATAGGCCCTATAAGTCCTATAGGACCTATGACAGACACCCTCGTTAGCGCGCCGCACCCTTCACTTTGGTCCGCACCCTTAGCAGCGATTCATTCGCTGTGATGTACAGCGTCTGGTGATCCGCGTCGCCGAACGCGCAGTTGGCGGTCGGGCGCGCGGTGTAGATCGAGCCGAGGAGTTTGCCGGCGGGGCTGACAACGAGGATGCCGCCCGGGCCGCTGGTCCAGAGGTTGCCCTGCGCGTCGACCTTGAGGCCGTCGAGACCGCCGCCGCGCTTGGTGCGTTTCATGAACTCGGTGCTGTCGAAGAACACGCGGCTCGAGGCCACCGTGCCGTCGGCGTTGAGCGCGTAGGCCTTGATGAAGGGCTGGCTGCCGTCGGTGCTGCCGACGTAGAGTGTCTTCTCGTCGGGCGAGAGCGCGATGCCGTTCGGGCGGAGCATCTCCCGGTCCACGACGGCCAGCTTGCCGTCGGTGCCGAGGCGGTAGACGCCGTTGAAGGCGGTTTCCTGTTTCGTGTCGGAGGGCAGGCCGTACGGCGGATCGGTGAAGAACAGGTTGCCCGCGCGGTCGAAGCACAGGTCGTTCGGGCTGCTGAAGCGGCTGCCCTCGAATTTATCCACGACCGTTTCGAAATGTTTGCCGTCGGCGGCGAGCCGCGCGACGCGGCGATCGCCGTGCTGGCAAAGGGTGAGGCGACCCTCCAGATCGAGCGTCAGGCCGTTGGAGCCGCGCTCGCGGCCGTTGTACACCTCGCCCGTGAAGCCGCTCGGCTCGAGCGCCACGGTGATGCCGGCGCCGTCCTTCCAGCGGTACACGCGGTTTTCCGGCACGTCGCTGAAGAGCAGCGCGCCCTGCGCCGGATCCCACACCGGGCCCTCGGACCAGCGGAAGCCGGAGCCGAGGTTTTCCACGACGGCATCGGCGGCGACGAGCGCGTCGAACGCGGGATCGTAGCTTTCGACGGCGGCCTTGGCGTCCTTGGGGTAGGGCGCGGCGGTGGAGGTGATCGGGGCGGGGGCGGCGGAGAGCGCGAGCGCGCTACCAAGCGAAGCGAGGACAGCGAGGGTTTTCATGGGGTATGGGCGGCAGCATGCGAAGAACGCCGGCCGGCGCAAGCGGGTGCGCGGACTGACATTGGACTGGAGGCCTCGCTGTAGCCGGGGTCGCTGACCCCGGTCGCTTGTCCCTTCCACCGGGGTCAGCGACCCCGGCTACAACCGGAGGGGATCACCAATTCAGTCGTACCCCACCCACCACCAGCCGTGGCGTGCCGGTGTTGACGAGACCATCCGGCGTGCGGCCGGTTTCGATGCGCGCGTCGGTGAGGTTCTCGGCGTTCACGTAGAGCTGGAGGTTTTTCGTCACGTCATAGCTGGCGCCGAGGTCCGTGACGACGACGGCGCCGAGCACGAGCAGGTTCTCGTCATCCTCGAATTGCCGGCCGAGGTAGCGCACCCGGGCGGTAAGGTTGAGCTTCGCCACGGGCCGCCACGTGGCGCCGAGCGATCCGGACTGCTCCGGCACCTGCGCGAGGCGCTTGCCGACCAAGGCCGGGGCGACGCTCGCTTCCTGCACGGTGGCGTCGTTGAAGAGAAAATCGCCGCGCAAGGCGAGGGCCGGCGACACGATCCACTGCGCGGAGAGCTCGATGCCCTGGACGCGGGCGCGGTCGAGGTTGAGGCGCTGGCGGCCGAGCCCGCCGGCCGGGACGAAGCCGACGATGGGAAAAGTGCCGGGGCCGCGGTAGAGCGTGACGTTGCCGACGGCATCGGTGAGTTCGTTCCAGAACGCCGCGGCGCCGAGCGTCAGCGGACCGGCGGTGTGCTCGAGGCCGAGCTCGAGGCTGGTGGCATGCTCGGTGTCGAGCGCGGGATTGGCCTCGGTGATGACGTTGCCCACGCGGAACGGACGGTAGAGTTCGTTGAGCGTCGGCCGCCGGAACGAATACTGGCCCGCCGCGCGCACGCGCCAACCCGGGGAAAAAGTCCAGACCAGCCCGGCGCTCGGCGAAAATTCCGTCCCGTCGCGATCCTCGTAGTGATCATCGCGCAGGATTGCGCCGGTGACGCGGTCGGTCTCGCGGCGGTGGCCATCCTCCTCCGACCAGAAGTCGACGCGCCCGCCGAGCGTGGCGCGCAGGTCGGCGGCGGGCGCCCATTCGTGCAGGGCAAACAGTCCGCCGGCGCCCTGCGTGCCGCCGGCGACGCGGTTGCGCGTGAAATTGCCCGCGCTGTAAGTGTAGTTCTCGCGCGTCTCGCCGCGCACGAGGCGGTAGTCGAGTCCGGCGCTGGTGCGCGCGCCGTTGGCGCCCAGCCACACGCCCGTCCACGCCGCCCCGAAGGCGGTGGCCGGCACGTCGTACTGGTCGCTCGCCGGCGTCTCGGCGGTGCGCGTGGCGTTCACGGAGCTGAACGTGCTGGCGAAGGTCTGGTCCTGGCCGTATGCGACGGCGTTCCAGGAAAACCCCGCGCCCGGGGCGGCGGCCAGCGCGAGCGAGACGAAATTCTCCTCCGACGAATTCTTCTGGTACGGCGTGCCATTGCCGCGATCCTCGTCGTAGGTGCGCGCGGTCAGCGTGGCTTCCACGCCCGCGCCGAAAGTCTGCCGCCAGCGGCCGCTGAGCCAGCGGTGTTCGCTGGCGGCGGGAATGTCGATCGGTCCGCGGTCCTCGGGTGCGACGAGCGAGAAACCATCGGTGCCGAAATCGCGCGCGAGCACTTGCAGCGTGCCCGGCCCGATCGGCTGGCTCACCGCGATTTCCTCCGTGTGGGTGTCGAACTCGCCGTAGCTCGCGGCCACGCGGCCGGTGGCCGTGGCCGGGGTGTCCGTGAAGAGCTGCACGATGCCGCCGAGCGCGGCGTTGCCCCAGGCGGTGGCGCCGCCGCCGCGGACGAGCTCCGCGCCGGCGAGGGATTCGCGCGGGACCTTCGTCCAGGCGACCCAGCCGCCGAAGGGATCGTTGAGCGGCACGCCGTCGAGCAACACGAGCGAACGGCTGGCCCCGCTGGGCCCGAGGCCGCGCAGCGAGACGCCCTGCGCCGTGGGATTGGCGGTGAGGCTGTCGCTGCGGCGGAAAAGGCTGAACGCCGGCAGCGAACGCAGCGCGCCGTCGAGCGTGGTGGTGGGCGTGGTGCGCAGCGTGTCGGCCGTGACCAGGGTGGCGGCGAACGGAACCTGCTCCGGCGGCTCGGCGGTGCGCGCCGCACTGACGACGACCTTCGGCAGCTCGACGGTTTGGGCGGGGAGGGCGGCGGTGCCGAGCAGGAGCGACGACAATACGTAAGCAAGGGCCTTCCCATGGTTTGTCATCCTGAGCCGCGCGAAGGACCCAAGCGTGGGACGCAACGCACGCTTTCCCTTGGGTCCTTCGCACGGCTCAGGATGACGGTAGGGGGAAATGGGGATGCTCACGGGGACAAATTACCGCCGACTGAACCCGGACCTCACTCCGGCAAACCCGGACGCGCCCGGGCGATCGCGACCTGGGCGGGCGTCACCGGCTCGGTGACCGGCGGCGCGCCGAAGCGGCCGCGAACGTAGGTCGCGATGGCCGCGATCTCGGCATCGGTGGGCGCATCGATCGGCGGCATGTCGTTGTCGTAGGCCTTGGCGGCTTCGCCGAGAATCGCGGAGCCGCGCAGGATGAGCGACAGCAGCAGCTGTGGATCCGGATTGGAAATCCACGCGCTGCCCTTGATCGACGGTTGCAGGTACGGGACGCCGCCGCCGTTGGCTTGGTGGCAGGTCGCACAGGTTTTCTTGAAGAGGGCTTCGCCGTCGGGGGCGGCCAGGGTGGCGGCCGGCACGGGCGGGGTCGCGGGCTCGGCGGGAGCCGGGGGTTGCGGCGGGGTGGCGGCCACGGCGGCGGATGAGACGGGCTCCGCAGAGGGCCGGGCAAGCTCGGCCCCTGGGTTACGATCAGTCGCCGCTGGAACTGAAACGGTGGCAGGAGGGGCTTCCTGCCCCGACGGTTTGGGCGCAGCGGCATTCGTTGCCGGCGACGGCTCTTGTTTCGAGCACGCCGCCAGCGCGAGAATCAGGACTGCGAGGGGAACGAAGCGGCTCATCCGGAGGATTCGCCCTACCTCAATTTCCGGTGTAGATGATCCGCCAGAGGCGGCCGGTCTGGGAGTCCGAGATGTAGAGCGAGCCGTCGGGCCCGACGGCCACGCCGTTCGGGCGGTGGTCGGCGTCGCCGGTGGACTCGAGCACGGGCTTGCCGGCGAAGTTGTCGGCGAAGGTCTCGTACTTGCCGGTCGGCAGGCCCTTCTCGTCGAACGGCAGGAAGGCCACGCGGTACCCCTTCTGCGGCTTCGGCGCGCGGTTCCACGAACCGTGGAAAGCGAGGAAGGCGCCGTGCTGGTATTTCGCGGGGAATTGCGTGCCGGTGTAGAACGCGAGCTGCATCGGGGCCCAGTGCGCGGGGAACGCGATGAGCGGGTCGGGATACTTGCCGGCCTCGGCGAGCTTCTTGCCGTCGCCGCCGTACTCGGGGTTGATCTTCCGCTGGCTGGTGTTCGGGTCCCAGTAGGTGAAGGGCCAGCCGAAGTTCGCGCCCTCGGTCAGCTCGTGGAAGACCTCGGACGGATTCTCGGCGTTGTCGTCATCGGTGTAGAATTGCGGCGCGACGGTGTTGAGCTGGTCGCGGCCGTGGATGGCGATGAAGAGTTTCCCGGTGGCCGGGTTCAGCGCGATGGTTGTCGAGTGGCGGTGGCCGGTGGAGAAGTGGTCGGCGTCGGCGCGCGTCTGGTCGGGCTTGTTGGCGTCGTAGCGCCAGTAGCCGCCGTAGGTTTTTAGGAACTCCGTGGGATCCTCGCCGGTGGCGCCGAGCGCGCGGTCCTTCTTGCCGCCGTAGGCGTTGGAGGGCGAACCGGTCTCGACGTACAGTTTGCCGTCGGCGCCGAACGCGAAAACCTTGGCCGAGTGCTGGCCCTGGTTCGGCAGGTCCTTGATGATGCGCTCCGGTTTGCCGGAGGGCACGAGCTCGCCCGGGGTCAGCTTGTAGCGGAAGACCTCCTTGGTGGTGGACGCATAGAGCCAGCCTTCGTGCAGCGCGATGCCGGTGCCGCCGCCTTCGCCGAAGGATTTGATTTCGTCGGCCTTGCCGTCGCCGTCGGTGTCGCGGAACGCGACGAGTCCGTCCTTGGGCGTGTTGGCGTAGATGTCGCCGTTGGCGGCGACCACGATGTTGCGGAGCGGCTTTCCCTTCTCGGCCACCACGACGGCGTGGAAACCGGCGGGAAGGATCAGGCCGTCGTTGTTGGCGGCCGGCGTGAGGGCGCCGTGGGCGAGCGTACCCAGCACGAGCGCGGCGAATAAGGCGGGGGTCTTCTTCATGGGTGCGGCGAAGCTGGCCACTTTGCGGAGGGATGCAAGTTTCAGCCGGGGACCAGATTAGGCTCGCTTCGTCCCCCGGGTTGCGGAATGCCTGTCGGCCTATGTCCAACTGGGAATACAAGGTCATCAGCAGCGGCAAGGGCGGCTTCGCGTCGCCGGCTCTGATGGAGAAATTTCTAAACGATCTCGGGCAGGAAAACTGGGAGATCGTCAGCTTCCACCAGCCGGCCGACAACGCGCTGGCGTTCCACGGCCTCGCGCGCCGCACCACGCAGCGCGACTGGACCCTGGAGGACGCCGCCAAGGCGGCCGCCCGCGTCGAGGCCGACAAGCTGCGCGCGGAGTTCGAGGCCAAGTTCAAGGCCGGCGCCAACCCGGGCGCGGCCGCCGCCGAAGAGGAAGGCGAGACCTTCCTCGCCGACGAGAAGCGTGGCGCCGAGGGCGACCTGCGCCGCCCGCGCGACATTTCCCGCGACGACGATCCGGATGCGCCGGAGGACGAGCATACCGCCCCGCCAAAGGACGAGTGGGACAAGCTCGCCGCCGAGGACGAACTGCCGACGTTCTTCGACGCCCTGCGCCCGCACATGCGCCGCAACCAGCGCGGCCCGGGCATGAGCGTGGGTCTCGACCACCTCGCGAAGAAGTGGCACCTCGACGAGTCCGACCTCAAGGGCGCGCTCGTGGAGTGCGGCCTGTCGATTCCCGCCGACGAGAACGCCAAGCCGAGCTACGTCGAGTACGAGGGCGAGCTTTACTGGGTTAATATCAATCGCCGCGGCGAGATCTGGCTGAACCTGCGCGACAAGCCGCAGCCGGTCTTCCGCATCGTGCAGGGCAAGCGCCTCGAGGGTGCCGACGAGCCCTCCTTCGCCAAGCCTACGGAGGGCAGGCCCCCGGAATCTGAAGGGTCGCACGAGGGTGAAGCTTTTGTCCCGCGCGAGCAACGCGAGGCGCGCCCGCCGCGCGAAGAGCGCGAACCCCGGGAGCAGCGCGAGCCGCAGGCCGACCAGGCGCCGCGCGGGCCCAAGACCTTCCTCGACAAGATTCGCGGCATGATGCGCCGCAACCGGCATGGGCACGGCTATTCGGGCAGCTTCCAGTACCTGACCAAGGCGCTGAAGCTCGACGACGCCGGCCTGCTCGCGCAACTCGCGGAGAACGGCCTGAAGCTCACCGAGGATCCGGCGGGCAAGCCCGACTTCCACGAGGAGAACGAATTCCTGTACTGGCTGCAGAAGAACCAGCGCGGCGAGATCTGGATCAACTGCCGCAAGGGGCGGAAGTCGGATGACGGAGCCCAGAGGACGGACGACAGAGGACAGGGTTCCGAAGAATCCGCCGCCGTGCCATCGGCCGAACCTGCAGCCGGGGTCGCTGACTCCGGTGCGGGCTCAGCGAGCCCGGCTACAACGATCTCCCTCCCGGCCGAGAACGTTCTCAGCGCGGTGCGCCTGCTCATGCAGCCGAAGAAGCGCGGCGAGGGTGTGACGGCTTCGCTCGTCGAGCTCGCCGAGAAGCTCGAGAAGACCCCGGACACCGTCCAAGGCCTGCTCGCCAACGTCGGCCTGCAGCTCCCCGATTCGCCCAAGGGCAAGCCGACCTTCGCCGAGCACGGCGGGGAAATCTACTGGCTCAACGCCAACGCCAAGGGCCAGGTCTGGCTCAACGCGAAGGCGGCCTCCGCGACGAAGAAGGGCAAGGGCAAGAAGGCGGAAGCCAGCGACGCGGACGCGGAGGAATAATCTACTCGCCCGTTGTTCCACTCGAGCCCGCCATCCCGGCGGGCTTTTTGTTGCGCGTGTGCCGCGAACTACGCCGGCAAATCCGAAGGCTTGAACGGCGGCATCGTCGCCTGGTGAAACGGCGCGAGCGCGGCGAGCTGGTCGGCGATGAGGCGGTCGGGACGGCAGCGCGGCAGCTTGCTGGCGCTGGCGGTTTTCTTCTGCTCGGTCGCCCAGCTTTCGAACACGCCGGGCATGACGAGGCGCACGAGCGGCGGTCCGAGATGGCCGCTTTTGCGCCGGAGCGCGTAGTCGGTGCTGCGGCGCGCGAGCTCCGCGTCGAGCTCGGGCCCGAGCACGTTGGCGGTGGGCGTCTTCATCGTGTGCGTGCCGAGTTCGAGCCACCACTCGTGCACCTGCAGCACCTGGCCGGCGCCGTAGCGTTGCTCGTAGGGCGCGACATGGAAGGCGATGGGTTGCCAGCCGTTGCGGCTGCACACGGCCTGGAGGGTTTCGAGCACCTCGCGCTCCCCGAGGTGTTCGCCCGCCGCGTTGAGCTGGAGCGCGGCGCGGCCGACAAACTGGAGGCGCGGCGGCTCGGTGCTGGCGAAGCGCACGACGTCGCCGGTCGCATAACGCACGAGGCCGGCGGGCGTGGTGATGACGGGCACGTAGCTGACGCCGCTTTCCACCTGGTCGAGCGTCACGCAGGGCGAACCGGCCGGCGTGCGCGTGCCCTCGTGGTAGGCGGCCAGCGGCAAAAATTCGAAGAAGATCCCGGCATCCGCGAGCACGCGCAGCGCGCTCGGGCTGCCCTCGTCCTGCGCGGCGAAGATGCCCTCGGCGGCGGCGTACACCTCGTGGAATTTCACGGACGGCCCGAGCGTGGTGCGCAGCGCCTCGCCGAACAGGCCGAGCGGCGCCCCGGTGTGGAGGAAGCACTCGAGGTTGGGCCACACGGCCTGCAGGTGCGTCATGCGCTGCTTGCCGGAGCTCGCGGCCTCGCGCACGGCGAGCGACAGCGCGCAGGCGAGCGCGGGCGTGCCGGCGACGAGCGTGACATCGCGCCGCAGCATCGCGCGCGCGGTGGCGTCGATCTTGGCGAAGCCCTCGCGCATCGTGGCGACGGACGCCGGCGGCGAGCGCAGGTTGGCCTCGGCCCACGGCGAGGCGCTCAGCGCGAAAATGCCATCGAGGCTGGTGTGAAAGGTACCGTGGTCCTCGTGCACGGCGATGCTCGCGCCGATCTGCACGTGCCGGCCCAAGAAGACGTCGGCATGGCCCGCGCGGTGGGCGTAGAAGAACAGCGCCTCGCGCAAAGCCTGGCGAAAGTGCGCGAGCATCGCGCCCGGCACCGGCAGCAATTTCGCCGTCGCGCCGGCGGTGCCGGCGGTTTCGACGAAGAGCGGGCACTTGCCGCGCACGAGGACGTCCGCCTCGCCGCCGGCCATGCGGCGGATGAAGGGCTCGAACCACTCGTAGGTGTGCACGGGCACCTTTTCGCGGAACTGATCGTAGGTCGTGCCGGCGTCGATCCCGTGCAGGCTGCCGAACTCGGTGCCGTGGAGCGCGGCCATCCGCTCCGCAAAAACCCGGGCCTGCGCCGCCGTCCCGTGACGCGCGAGGGCTTTCTGGCGACGCGCGAAGTGCGCGACCTTGAGCCGCGCCCAGAGGCCGACCAGAAAACGTGGAGCCAGCGTCATCTTGCAGCAGCAGGTTACGGAGGGACGCAGGGTTGGCTACAGGGAACTGACCGGACGTTCCGGAAAAAACGGTAAAGCAAGGCAGAGGCGAATGGCCCTAGGAAATCGGAAAATACTCTCAGTCGTCATCCTGAGTCCTGCGAAGGATCCAAGGTATTGGCCGTGTCCAGCACGTTCATCCCGGCATCCCTCGGCAACAGGCCAGCTCACCGCACATGTCACCTATTAGGTGACATGTGCCGGGGCGCTCCTCTGGAAGATGTCATCCATTAGGTGACATTCAGATTTGCCCCCACGCAGTCCCATTGAGGGCCCGACCGGTTTGAACTTGGGTCCTTCGCAGGGCTCAGGATGACGGATGGGGAAGAGGTATAGGATTGCGCGCCGGGGCCGCCCCGGGGAAAAAGCGCGCGTGCCCACGCTGCCGCCCGTCGTCTATGAGGATGAAAGCCTGATCGCGTTCGATAAACCGAGCGGGCTGCTGATCGCGCCCGATCGCTGGGACAAGACGAAGGTGAACCTGATGGACCTCGTGCACGAGAAGATGGGCCACGGCGTGGCCAACGTGCACCGCATCGACGCCGACACCAGCGGGCTGGTCCTGTGCGCGAAGACGAAGCCCGCGCTCGATTTCCTCAGCGGCCAGTTCCAGTCCAAGACGGTGAGGAAAATCTATGAGACGATCACGGTCGGCCTGCCGCCGCAGGACGAGTTCAGCGTCGATCTCGTGCTCAAGGAGGACGACGCCAAGCCGGGGCGCATGTGTGTCGTGAAGAAGCACGGCAAGGCGAGTGTGACGGACTTCACCGTGCGCGCGCGTTTCCCGCAGCCGGCCGGGCGCCCCGCCTTTGCGCACCTCGAGTGCCGGCCGCAGACCGGGCGCACGCACCAGATCCGCGTCCACCTGTCCGCCACCGGCACGCCGATCCTGAACGACCCCTTTTATGGCAACGACACGCCGCTGCTGTTGTCCGGCCTCAAGCGCGGTTACAAGGGGCGCGACGACGAGCGGCCCCTGATCGCCCGCCTGGCGCTGCACGCCGCCGGGCTCACCATCAACCACCCGGTGACGCGGGAACCCCTGAGCATCGCCGCGCCGCTGCCCCAGGATTTCGCCGTCGCGCTCAAATATCTCGTCAAATTCGCCCGGAGATAAAAGCGTTGTCCGCCGGGACACCGCCGGCTTAACTGCCGGTCCAAATTTCGATGCCTTCGGCCCAACCCATCCCGTCCCTCAATCCCTGGTTTCCCCCGGCCCCCGCCGGCGCGCCGGTCCCGAAGCCGCTGCGCGCGATCGGCGTGGTGGGCATCGGGCGGGTCGGGACCGGCATCGCGCACTGGTGCGCGACCCGCGGGATGGGCGTGATCCTGTACGATGCGGAGGCCGGCGCGCTGACGCAGGCGGTCGGCGTGATTCGCGACCTCTTCAGCGCCGCCGAGCAGCGCGGGGAGATTTCCCACGAGGCCGCGCACAAGGCCGTCGGCGGCATCGGCATCACGACCAGCGTCGAGGACATGGAGTTTTGCGACATGATCGTGGAAACGCTGGTGGAGGATGCGGCCTCGAAGCGCTCGCGCTTCGCCGAGTTCGCGCGCCTGCTTTCGCCCGAGGCCGTGCTGGCCTCGGCCGCCTCCGGCCCGGGCCTGGAGGAACTTTTCGCGGTGACGAGCAATCCCGGCCGCGTGATCGGCCTCAGCTTCTTCCCGCCGGTGAACACCTCGCCGCAAATCCAGGTCACGATCGGCTCGCAGACGGCGCGGCTCACGGCCGAGCGCGTGCTGAATTTCGTGGCGACGCTGGGCAAGACGCCGGTCGTGCAGGGCCAGCCACGGCGCAACCCGTGAGCGCCGAGAAATGCGTTGCAGTTGCCGGCTGATTGCCGGCTAATTCCCCTCACTCCCGCTCCATGGCCAAGGTCGCCACTCTCAACCGCGAACAAAAGCGTCACCTGCTGGTGACCATGCTCGAAAGCCGCCACGGCGACCTCCGCGAGGAGAGCCTGAACCGGCAGGGCAAGGGGCATTTCCATGTCTCGGGCCGCGGCCACGAGGCGATGGCGGCCGTCGGGGCGCAGATGCGCAACGGCGACTTCCTGCTGCCCTACTACCGCGACCGCGGCCTGTGCCTGGGGCGCGGCATGACGACGCGCCACATGGCGCTCGAGTATTTCTCCAAGCGGGACTCCGCCTCGCGCGGCCGCATGATGCCGTCGCACTACTGCTCGCGCGAACTGAACATCGTGAGCGTGCCGACGCCGACCGGCGCCCAGCTCGTGCCGGCCTGCGGCATCGCCTGGGGCATCCAGCTCGACCAGAAGGACGGCGCCGTGGTCACCTGCATCGGCGACGCGGCGACGCGCCAGGGCGATTTCTACGAGGCGGTGGCCTTTGCGCAGGAAAAGAAACTGCCGCTGCTGGTGATGGTGGAGGACAATGCCTACGGTATTTCCACGCCGACGCGGCAGACCAATCCGCTGGCGCTGAAGGTCATCAATCCCGCCCAGTGGCAGGTGGTCGACGGCTCCGATCCGCTGGCCGTGCACGAGGCCGCGCGCCGCGGGCTCGAACTCATCCGCGAAGGGCAGGGGCCGGTGTTCCTCTGGGTGAAGGTGGAGCGGCTCTCCAGCCACACCAGCTCCGACGACCACACGCTTTACCGTTCGAAAGAGGACATCGCCTCGCTTGACGGGGCCGATCCCATCCGCGCGCTCAAGCAGCAGATGATCAAGGACGGCGAGCTGACGGAGAAGGATTACGCCAAGCTCGATGACGACCTGAAGGAAAAGGTCCGCAAGGACTACGCCGCCGCCGAGAAGGCCGAGAATCCCCGCCCCGACGAGCTGATGATCGAGTCGGTCAGCCCCTCGCCCGAGCTCGACACCGAACTTTTTCCCGCGGGCAAGTACCGCATGGGCGACCTCGTCAACCGCACGCTGCGCGCGGGCCTCGACGCCGATCCGGGCCGCGTGATCTTCGGCGAGGATGTCGAGGACCCGAAGGGCGGCGTGTTCCGCCTGACGCAGAAGCTCTCGACGGATTTCCCGCGGCAGGTCTTCAATTCGCCGCTGGCGGAGTCGACGATCATCGGCGTCGCGGGCGGCCTCGCGCTCTACGGCCGCCGGCCGGTCTTCGAAATCCAATTCATCGATTTCATCTACCCGGGCTTCAACCAGCTGATCTCGAACCTCGCGAACCTGCGCTGGCGCACGAACGGCGAGTGGAAGGTGCCGGCGGTGTTCTACGCGCCCTATGGCGCCTACCTGCCGGGCGGCGGCCTGTGGCACTCGCAGGCGAACGAGTCGGTCTTCGCGCATTTCCCGGGCATCAACATCGTCATCCCGTCCACGCCGGAGGACACCGCGGGGCTGCTCTGGACCGCGATGCACGCCGAGGACATCACGATGGTCCTCCTGCCCAAACACATGTTGTGGGCCGAGGTCACCGTGACGGAGCCGGTGGCCGCCATCCCGTTCGGCGTGGCGCGCCGCCTGCTCGAAGGCACCGACCTGACGCTCGTCGCCTGGGGCAACACCGTGGAGAAATCCACGGAGGCGCTGGCCCAGCTCAAGGCCGACGGCCGCGTCGAGTTGATCGACCTGCGCTCCATTGCGCCGTGGGACAAGGCCGCGATCGAGGCGTCCGTCCGCAAGACCGGCCGCATCGTCATCGTGCAGGAAGACACCGAGGCCTGCTCGGTCGGCCAGATGATCATCACCCACCTCATGAGCCAGCCCGACATCTGGGCCGCGCTGAAGGCGCCGCCGGTGCTCGTGTCGAAGGGCGCGGTGATGATCGGCTACAACCCCATCTACGAATACGCCGCGCTGCCGGATCCGGCGCGCATCCTCGAGGCACTCCGCCGCACGCTGGCCGTCGATGTGGCCCGCGGTGACACCGGCGATTTGGCGGCGCTCCCGCCGCCGGCCGCTTCCGTCCCCGCCGCCTCCGCGGTGGTCGACGACCACAGCCCGAAGAACACCGTCATCGCCGGCACGAGCGACATCGTGGTGCGCGTCCCGATCATGGGCGAGGGCCTGCGTTCGGCGCGCGTCGTCGCGCTCAACAAGAAGCCGGGCGACCCGGTGAAGCCCGACGAGGTGCTCTGCGAACTCGAGACCGACAAGGCCGTTTACCCGGTCGAGGCGTCGTTCAACGGCACGTTCAAGGCCTGGCAGATCAAGATGGATGAGACCGTGCTCATCGGCCAGGACATCGCGCTCGTCACCGGCGACGCGGCCAGCGTGGCCGCGCTCGCGACCGAGGCTCCCGCCCCGAAGAAAGCCGTCGCGTCCGCGGCTCCGTTCACCCCGGCGGTGAGCGCCAAACCGGCCGCTTCGTCCGCCAGCGTCGCCGCTTCAACTCCCCCGCTTATGCAAGGCAACGTCCGCCCGCCCGCCCTTTCCCCTGCGATCACCAAGCGGCTCGACACGGTGGTGTCCGCCAACCTCCTCATGGATTGCAAGTGGGAGCCGATCCGCATTGCGCGCGAGCAGGCCAAGGCGAAACACGGCAAGGCCGCGGCCTCGCCGTCCGCCATGATGGCCTGGTGCGTCACGCGCACGATGGAGCTCCACGCCGGTTTCCGTCGCATCGTGAACAAGGAAGGCATCATTCACGAACTCGGTGACTTCGAGCTCGGCGTCGCGGTCGCGCTCGAAGGCGACCGGCTCGGCACCGCGGCGCTGCCCGCTGCGAACAAGCTGGGCTGGGCGGACTTCGTCGTCGCCTACAACCGCGCGGTTGACGAAACTCGCGGCGGCAGCATGCGCGAGGTGCAGGCCCCGTTGAACATCAGCAGCCTCGGCGCCTTCGGCGTCGAGAACGCCACGCCCATCGTGGTGCCGCCGGCGATGAGCACGCTCTTCATTGGTGCCGCCCATGAGAAGATGATCAAGGACGGCGGGGTCGTTTATCCCATCGAGGTCGTCACACTTTCACTTACTTTTGACCATCGCGTGGTCAACGGCGCGGGCGCCGCGGCCTTCATGATGGAGCTGAAGCGCCAGTTTGAGACGTTCACCCTGCCGGGCTGAGCGAGTCCCTGTCATCGCGAGGGACGCGCCGCGTCCCGTGGCGATCCAGCTGGATCGATGGATTGCTTCGCCGCCCGCCAAGCGGGCGACTCGCAATGACAAGATGGGCAAACCCCGGTTCTGAGAGAAAACTGGACGCCGCGAGGGCGCCGCGTATGGTGATCGGGCTCCGGCTCGGCCAGTCCGGGGCAGTCATGACCGACCATCATCCCACCACCGGTTTGGACAAGGCGCCTGCCAAGGTGTTGAAGGTGCTGGTTATTGAGGACGATGTCCGCTGGCGGACCTGGGTGGAATCGAACCTGGAATCCGCGGGCCACCAGGTGCACACGGCGCCGGACGGCATCCTCGGCCTCGAGATGGCGGCGCAGGTGAAGCCCGATGTGATCCTTTGCGATATCGAGATGCCGCGCCTGAACGGCTTCGGCGTGCTCGAGGCGCTGCGCCAGCAGCCCGGCCTCAGCGACATCCCGCTGATTTTCCTGACGTCGCGCAACGCGCGCGTCGACCAGCGCAAGGGCATGGCCCTCGGCGCGGACGATTACCTGACGAAGCCTTTTTCCCGCGAGGAGCTGCTGTCCAGCATCGCGGGCGCGCTCAGCCGGCGCGAGACGCTGGCGGAGCGGTTGCGGCACTACACGGAGGAACACCGCCGCGAGCTCGCCGCGCCGTGGGCGCACGAGTTGCTCACGCCGCTCAACGGCATCCTCGGGATTGCGTCCATGCTCGAGGCCGAGCCGGCCGCCGTGTCGCCCGTCGAGTTGCGCGAGCTGGCGCGGGCGATCCACAGCAGCGCCCGCCGGCAGCAGGAGCTCGCGCGCAAGCTCGTCCACCATTTCCAGCTCGAGCAGCTGAAGGAGTTCAAGTGGAACGACCCCTCCGTGGTCGAGGCCGGCGCCGGCATCGAGGACGAGGTCATTGGCGTGGCCGAGCGGCTGGGCCGTTCCGCCGACCTGCAGGTGGATTGTGTGCGCACGGCCGTCACGATCAGCGGCGAGTGGCTGCGCGCGGCCTCGGGCGAACTCACGGAAAACGCCTGCAAGTTTTCGCCGAAGGGCTCGCCCATCACCGTGACCGCCCGCGTGGTCGACGGCTTGTACCGCCTTGAGGTCACTGATCTCGGGCGCGGCCTGACTGCGGAGGAACGCTCCGGGATCGGGGCTTTCCGCCAGTTCGACCGGGCCAAGCGCGAGCAGCAGGGGCTGGGTCTCGGCCTGGCCATCGTGCGCAACATCGCCCGCCTGCACCGCGGTTCCTTCGGCCTCGAGCCGGGACCCGGCGGCCAAGGCCTGCGCGCCATCCTCGAACTGCGGCTCGCGGAGTGAACGGTCGCCCGGCGACCGCGGCAGGCAAACA
>Ga0164241_10003188_pt1 | contig 16881 bp, 12 predicted proteins | sample OricomyardsoilBY_FD_108780 | JGI IMG/M metagenome (GOLD analysis project Ga0164241, IMG submission 108780) | Backyard soil microbial communities from Emeryville, California, USA - Original compost - Back yard soil (BY) | ecosystem: Environmental > Terrestrial > Soil > Unclassified | place: USA...
CAGGATCGATCTGCATGTAGAAGTAACCCCTGTAAACTTTAACGAGCTGGCATCCGAGCGGTTAGCCGAAAAGAGCGAGTTCATCCGCGAGCGCGTAATAAAAGCAAGAGAGATACAGCAGGAGCGCTTTGGCAACCGGCCGGATCTGCACGCCAACGCGCAGATGAGCCCCCAAATGGTGCGCGACCTGTGCAAAATTACCGAGGCCGGCCAAAATCTGTTAAAACGCGCCATGGAAAAGCTGGGTCTGAGTGCCCGGGCGTACGACCGTATATTAAAAGTTGCCCGTACTATTGCTGACCTGGCGGGTAGCGAAGAGATTAAGTTGGAGCATTTAGCAGAGGCGATACATTTTAGAAGTTTGGATAGAGAAGGCTGGGCGGGGTAAACGAGACAGAGTCTCGCAGCATAGGACACCGTAGTTGGAAACTACGGAGAGCGGGGTAAACTATAAATTATGAAAAAAATATTAATGTATAATTATTCTTTATCCGCATATTTTGCTAGAGGTCAAAAAGAACGCTTTGAAAAAGGGACTTGGTTCCTTTTTGCAAATGAGTTGTTTTTTATTCTGATTTCATTAGTAATGTTTATAGTTACAATGTTAGACTTCAAACTACCTAATATTATTTTAGTTATACTTCTTCTCGCAGTTTGGTCTTTATCATTTTATGGCATTAAGAACTGGTTAGTGAATCAAGTTCGCGTTAATAATATTGCTAAAGAATATAGTCGAAATACAGCCAATGTTTTTATTGGTTTATTAATTTTTGTAGGATCATTTTTTATGTTTTTAGTAGTGGGTACCATAACATTTGAAGGGTATTTATTAAGGAATTAATCTGCTGGCGCAAAAGTGGAAAAATGCATGGCTCACTTTAGGGCCTATTGTTCCGCCCTTGTTGGTGTTCCGCGCGTAGGCCGTTGTTGTGTCTTATGACCAACAACTTGTGCGATGGGAAAAGCGGATTTGCTGTCCATAACATCCGTTTTGTTGATGTTATCACAAACAAAGGAGAAGAAATAAAATTTAAAGCGGCAGGCCTGGCCCGCCGCTTTACCCCTAAATGGCCTAGCAAGTCTCTGTTTAACCAATACAGCGAATGATAGTATATTAACATTACGCAGGTATTTCATCGGAGGTTGCCTGCTTTAAAAATATACCATCCCATTCTGGCTCAAGTATAAGAAGTGGCCGTGTTTGGATTACCAGTTCCTTTCCGCCCCTGTTGGTGTTCGGCGCATAGGCCGTTGTTGCGTCTTATGACAAACAACTTGTGCGCCGGGAAAAAGCGGATTGCTGTCAATAGCGACCAGCGGGGAAAAATCCCCGCCGTGTGTTATTTATTTGGAACCCTTTGCATGATAGTCCTTCCAAAGCCATTCCAGTGCTTCGGGAAGCGTTTGCCGCCTGGTTTTGCCATCCACATGTTTGGCGTTGCGGGCAAAAACAAACTGGTATTTGTATTTTTTATCCGCCAGTACTTTTGCCATATTTTCATTTGCAACCACCCAGTCATGCATCTCATCCCGCATTACGTTCGGGTTATAAAGATCCTGGTCGCCCACTTCCATCCATATCCGCAATGGCTTTGCCCGGTTTTTAGCTATCAGGTTGTCATGAAACGCCCATGCACCCTGTGGCATTTGCGGGTTGTAGGGCCACTGCTGATTAACGTATGTGCCCGAATAGGTCAGCACGCGGTGATACCATTCCGGGTGATACCACGCCATTATCAGCGCACATGATCCGCCTGAACTATTGCCGGTGGTAGCGCGCCCGTCGGGATCTTTGGTTAACTTCACCTGGAATTTGCTCTCTACCATGGGAAGGATCTCTGTTTCAACAAACTCTGCATAGGTGCCGCTCATGGTATCATATTCCAGCCCGCGTTCACTGCCCTGGGCATCGCCACCGCCGTTGCCAAGTGAAATGGCTATCATGGCCGGTACTTTGCCGGCAGCGATCAGGTTGTCTAATACCGTGAAAAGCAAATTGTCGGGTCCATCGGCACCAACAATAAACGGCGCTTCGGTACCTGCTACATATTGTTGGGGCACATATACCGCTACCTGGCGGGTATACGGCTTCGGATGGCTGGTGGTAACATTTAATTTGGCAGGAATGTCCGGGTCGGGCGTACCGAATGTCCCCTGGTCGCGGGCAATGCCCGGATAGATCTTGCTATCTTTTGAATCAATTGTAAACCGGTATACGGTGCCTTGCGGCACACCGGCCTGCACTACCGTTTCGGGTGCCGGATCATGCGTAGGCCCGATAATGAAGTTTCCGTAATCGTTTGCCGACGGGACCGCCCCATCAGGCAACTCCTTTGCAGATACATATCCCGCTGTATGCGGATCGCGGATGGGGATTTGGGCAATGGCCGGGTTTATATCTAATATCATTGCAAATACTATGACAAATGCCATTGCGTAACTAATAATCTTAACCAGTTTCATTTTATGATGTGATCTTTATCTGATTAAAGTTAGTGTTTTTTTAAGAAGATACTGCTAATTATCGGGTTAGCATCTTCAGATATTGTTGGTGTTCGGCGCGTAGGCCGTTGTTGCGTCTTATGACCGACAACTTGTGCGCCGGGAAAGCGGATTTCTTGTCGATAGCATTCGTTTTGTTAATGATAACACCAACAGGGAAGAGAACCTTCATCCGGCCGATTTGGCGTTTCACTCTGAAACAAAAATCACCTCATTTTACAAACACCTGTAAAACAGAATTGTACGACAATTTTACAGCTAAATTTCCTGACGAATAAGTAGTTTCATTTTGTTTCACGTCAAAAGTTAACTAACTAAAAATCAATTACTAACAAAAAACAGCGTTTCATTCGTTTCATCTGTTTCATATATTTTTGTGAAACGCTTTAACCCGCCCAACGGTGTCCGAAAGCCATAACAAGCGTTGAAACAGGATTAGCTTACAAGTAGCTACATTGTACTCCCAATTATCCCCCCGTTTTCCTATCTTTGCACCCGAAAACAAGACACATACAATGACTGAAACAGACAAATTAATACCGGCTATAGTTGATAACGTGCGCGAAGCACAAAATGAGGCTTTTCTTTATAAAGAACTTTTTGCTGATGCCGGCGCGGCAGTAAAAAGCAACCAGTTTTTATTTTTTATAAAACCCGAGATCACCGTTAAAAACGACAATATAAAATTAGAGGAAATTTTAAAACTGGTATTTGCCAAGATCAATGAGTTTGGTTTTTCTGTGCATGATGTAAAGATACTGACAGCCAAGTATCTTGATCAGTTCAACATCATCGCGCAACATTATGGCGTTATCAACCAGATAGCATCAAACGCGGTTGCTAACATGAGCGAAGGCGCTAAGGAAAAGTTCCTGGAACTTTTCGGCAAGTCGGTAAATGACGCGCAGGTTTTAGGTGGATTGGAGTTTTTAGAGAAATATCCCGAATTTACCGCTACCTCGCTTGACTACCTATGCCAGAATTTAGGCAGCAAAAAACTGGCTGGTGGAACTTACGTTGTCGAGGTTAAGCTGGACGATGAGACCGTGTATTTGATAAATGGCTTTCATGGCCGTCAGCTAAAGCAATTTACAGATAAAGGCAAGAGCATAATTGTAATGTCTTTATCAAGCGATACCGACTGGAGCAATGCCAGGAACAACTTTATCGGCGCTACTGATCCTACCAAAGCAAATGCGGGAAGTTTAAGAAGGTCGTTTTTGGATAATAAAGAGAAATTAGGCTTGCCCGATGTATCGCAAGGCGCTAATGGGGTGCATTTATCGGCTGGTCCGGTAGAGGCCTTGGTTGAGCTGCAGCGCTACAACTCTAATTTTTCAACAGGTGAGGCAAAGGCATTTACAGATTTTAGCTTTGGCAAGCAATTAAGCGAAGCCTTTAGCGCAGATGTGGTTAAGGCCATAGTACAAAACACAAATGTTGATGTAGCCGGAAAGTCGACTTCGGTATTTGATTTGACAGAAGAGAAAAATAGCAGCGAAGCGCTGGGTATGCTGAAAGAGCTGTTTTAAAGTACGGCTTAAGCTTATATAAAAGGCAGTACACCCAATGGTGCACTGCCTTTTTGCATTTGCGCCGCATCGACAATGACAGGGTGCTTTTAACCCGACAATATTAATGTAAAAAATAAATTCTGAATACCTCATTTTTTCTATCTTTGCATCCCGACGCTGGAGTCGGGAAAATCCTGCCTCAGCGCATAGAATTAGTTCATAGTTGATGGTTAATAGCTCATAGCAGCTAATATTCATCAGCCATAGCCACAAAAAAAGACTATGCCAAAAGACAACTCCATTAAATCAATCCTCATTATCGGTTCGGGTCCTATTATTATTGGCCAGGCCTGCGAGTTTGATTACGCCGGTTCGCAAGCAGCTTTATCGCTAAAAGAAGAAGGTATTAAGGTTTCCATCATCAACAGTAACCCGGCCACTATCATGACGGATAAGGTTATTGCCGATCATGTTTACCTGTTGCCGCTTGAGCCCGCAAGCATTGAAAAAATATTGCAGGAACAACAAATTGATGCCGTGTTACCTACAATGGGCGGCCAAACCGCGCTTAACCTTTGTATTGCCTGCGCAGAGCAAGGTATTTGGGAGAAATATAATACCAAAATAGTAGGGGTTGATTTAGCCGCTATTGAAAAAACCGAAAATCGCGAAGCCTTCCGCCAGTTAATGGTGGATATTGGTGTTGGCGTAGCAACCTCAAAAATTGCCAACTCATTTTTAGAAGGTAAAGAAGCCGCGCAGGAAATTGGTTTCCCGCTGGTTATACGCCCAAGCTATACCTTAGGTGGTAAAGGCGCAGGCTTTGTTCATAAAAAAGAAGATTTTGACGCGGCACTTAGTCGTGGCCTACAGGCATCGCCAACCCACGAGGTTTTGGTTGAACAAGCTGTGTTAGGCTGGAAAGAATACGAGCTGGAGCTGTTGCGTGATAGCAATGATAACGTTATTATCATCTGTTCTATTGAGAACTTTGACCCGATGGGTATCCACACCGGCGACTCAATTACCGTGGCCCCGGCCATGACATTGAGCGATCGCTGCTACCAGGAAATGCGTAACCAGGCTATCAAAATGATGCGCGCCATAGGTAACTTTGCGGGTGGCTGTAATGTGCAGTTCTCGGTCAACCCCGCTGATGAGGCTATCATCGCTATCGAGATCAACCCGCGGGTATCGCGTTCATCAGCACTGGCATCAAAAGCAACAGGATACCCGATTGCCAAGATTGCCGCCAAGCTGGCCATAGGTTATAACCTGGACGAAATAGAAAACCAGATCACCAAAACAACTTCGGCTTATTTTGAGCCAACACTGGACTATGTGATCGTAAAAATCCCACGCTGGAACTTTGATAAGTTTAAAGGAGCCAACCGCGAGTTGGGCCTTCAAATGAAGTCAGTAGGTGAAGTAATGGGCATAGGCCGCAGCTTTATTGAGGCTTTGCAGAAAGCTTGTCAGAGTTTAGAGATCGGTCGCGCCGGTTTAGGCGCCGACGGTCGCCAAAGCCGCAATCTGGAAGAAATAATGCACAGCCTTGAGCACCCAAGCTGGGACAGGCTTTTCCATATTTATGACGCTTTAAGTTTAGGCGTGCCGATTGAATCTGTACGAAAAGCTACCAAGATAGACCGCTGGTTCCTGAACCAGATAATGGAAGTGGTACAGATGGAGAACGAACTGCGCCGTTATTCATTGAATACTATTCCTGAAGATTTCTTCTTCACACTTAAGCAAAAAGGATTTTCAGATCAGCAAATTGCTTACGTGCTGCACAACACCACCGAAGAGGATGTGTACCAGCGCCGCAAGGAACTGGGGATACGCCGCGTTTACAAAATGGTTGATACCTGTGCTGCGGAGTTCCCGGCTAAAACGCCTTACTACTACTCTACTTACGAGGGTGAGAACGAATCCATCGTATCTGATAAGAAAAAGATAATTGTATTGGGCTCTGGTCCTAACCGCATTGGTCAGGGTATAGAGTTCGATTATAGCTGCGTGCATGGTTTGTTAGCAGCAAAAGAGTCGGGTTTTGAAGCCATCATGGTTAACTGTAACCCTGAGACCGTATCAACCGACTTTAACATGGCCGATAAGCTATACTTTGAGCCGGTTTTCTGGGAGCATGTACGCGAGATAATTGAATTGGAGAAACCTTATGGCGTTATTGTTCAACTTGGTGGTCAAACCGCGCTGAAAATGGCCGAGAAAATGCATGAGCATGGCATAAAGATCATTGGTACTTCATTCAATGACATGGATATTGCCGAGGACCGTGGCCGCTTCTCTGACCTGTTAAAAGAGCTGGAAATACCTTATCCAAAATATGGCGTGGCCGAAAGCGCTGAAGAGGCAATTGAAGTTGCACACCAGGTTGGTTACCCTGTATTGGTTCGCCCGAGCTATGTATTAGGCGGACAGGGCATGAGCATTGTTATTAATGACGAGGACCTGGAAAAAGCGGTGGTGAGTTTATTAAAAAATCTTCCCGGCAACCGTGTATTGATAGATCACTTCCTTGATCGGGCATCCGAAGCCGAGTCGGACTCTATAAGTGACGGAGATGATGTACACATTATCGGCTTAATGGAGCATATTGAGCCAGCAGGTATTCACTCCGGCGACTCGTACTCTGTACTTCCGCCTTTTGATCTTTCGGAAGATGTGATCAAAAAGATGGAGGAGTACACTGTTAAAATAGCAAAAGCGCTAAACGTTTGTGGCTTGCTCAACATACAATTCGCCATAAAGAATGACAGTGTGTACGTGATCGAGGCTAACCCACGTGCATCGCGTACGGTGCCTTTCATTGCGAAAGCCTACGATGTGCCGTACATTAACATTGCCGCCAAGGTTATGTTAGGTGTAGCCAAGTTGAAGGATTTTACCATCGAGCGCAAGCTTTGGGGTTATGCTATAAAAGAACCGGTGTTCTCGTTTGATAAGTTCCCCGAAGTGGAGAAGCAATTGGGCCCCGAAATGAAGTCGACAGGCGAGGCGATACGCTTTATACCAAACCTGCAGGACCCGTATTTCAGGCATCTGTATAAAGAAAAATCAATGTACCTAAGCAAGTAATGATTGTCAGCAGGGTGTTAATATTCACTTAGTTAAATCAAACCTGCATACCATTTGTTTATTTTTGTAGAAATATTTTAAGAAGATTATGATGTACCCGGAATATTTGGTTGCCCCCATGCGGGAAGAGCTGACCAAGGTTGGTTTTGAAGAGTTAAAGGATGCTGCAGCTGTTACCACCGCCGTGGAAAGTGAAGGAACCGTGTTTGTGGTAGTTAATTCGGTTTGCGGCTGCGCCGCTGCCAATGCCCGCCCTGCTGCGCGTATAGCGTCGCAAAACGTTAAACATCCTGATAAACTGGTTACAGTTTTTGCAGGTATGGAAAAAGAGGCCGTTGATAAAGCACGCGCTTATATGCTGCCTTATCCGCCATCATCGCCTGCCATGGCTCTGTTTAAAGATGGCAAACTGGTTCATATTATTGAGCGCCACCAAATTGAGGGTCGCCCGGCGCAAATGATAGCAGACAACCTGATAAACGCATTTGAGCAATATTGCTAAGTATTAGCGTTTACCAGAAAGGAAATATTATAAAACCGGTGTGATTTTTCATTCCGGTTTTTTTATTAAAAAAGGCCACGCAGATAGTTTTGCGGCGTTTACTGTAACATTTCAACTATTTAACTGTCTTATTTATTAAAGTATTTAACAGAAAAAACGTTAATTCGCTCATTAACTGATCAATTACTACATGAAAAAAACTATTTTTTCCGGTTTATTAACCGGTGTACTTGTTGTTAGCGCCTTGTTGCAGCCAGCAGTTGCACAGCAAGCCAAGCCCGAGGAAGCCCCTTCTACCGTGTATCGCGCAACGTATCCGCGCATAAACGACCTTATCCACACCAAATTGGATGTTCGCTTTGATTATAAAAAGCGCTACATGTACGGCAAGGAATGGGTTACTTTAAAGCCGCATTTTTATCCTACCGATACGCTAAGGCTTGATGCCAAGGGAATGGATATTAAAACCCTGGCGGTTGTAAAAGACGGAAAGAACATCCCCCTAAAATATAAATACGACAGCCTTACACTGGCTATTACCTTAGATAAGGTATATCGCAACACCGAAAAATACACGATATACATCGACTACACTGCAAAGCCAGAAGAGCTTAAAGTAAAAGGTAGCGCGGCTATAAGCGATGCCAAGGGCCTGTACTTTATCAACCCCGACGGCACGGAAAAAGACAAGCCAACACAGATTTGGACACAAGGCGAAACCGAAAGCTCTTCGGCATGGTTCCCGACTATTGAAAGCGGATCACAGAAAACTACCGACGAGATCGTCATGACCGTTCCGGCTAAATATGTTACCCTCTCAAACGGTAAACTAACGGCTCAAAAAGCCAATGCTGACGGCACCCGTACCGATACCTGGAAAATGGACCTGCCGCACTCGCCTTACTTGTTTATGATGGCTGTTGGCGATTTTAAAATATACCATGATAAATGGCGCAACAAACCGGTTGATTACTACCTGGAAGCCAAATACGCGCCTTATGCGAAAGATATTTTCGGTTTAACGCCCGAGATGTTAGAGTTTTATTCAAAAACACTGGGTGTTGACTATCCGTGGAACAAATATGCGCAGATTGTTGTGCGCGATTATGTAAGTGGTGCCATGGAGAATACCACAGCCACGCTACATGGCTCATATGTTCAGGCAACAAAACGCGAGCTTATGGACACCTACTATGGCCAGGGCCCGAGCACAATAGCGCACGAGCTGTTTCACCAGTGGTTTGGCGACTATGTTACTGCCGAAAGCTGGAGCAATCTTACGGTGAATGAGTCTTTCGCCGATTTTAGCGAGACCATGTGGGCCGAGTATAAGTACGGCAAAGACGAGGGCGCTGCGCACATTTATCAGGATATGCAGAATTACTTAAGATCACCTGATGCTAAAACAAAAAACCTGGTTCGTTTTAATTATGACGACAAGGAAGATGTTTTTGACGTAGTGACCTACCAAAAAGGCGGTCGTATTTTGTATATGCTACGCAATTATCTGGGTAACGATGCATTTTATAAGGGCCTTAACATTTACCTGAAAACCAATGCCTTTAAGGCAGGCGAAGCTCACCAGTTAAGATTAGCACTTGAGGAAGCAAGCGGCTTGGATCTGAACTGGTTCTTTAACCAATGGTATTACAATGCCGGTCATCCGGAATTGAGCATCAGCTATAAATGGGATGATGCCAAAAAAACGCAGACGGTTTATCTGGCGCAAACCCAGCCGGGCAATGCCTTTATTTTACCAATGGCTATTGATATTTACGCCGGTGGTAAAGCAACGCGCCACAAAGTATGGATGCGGAGTAAAACGGATACGCTAACATTCGCATCGGCAACTAAGCCAGATCTGGTTAATGTTGATGGAGATAAAGTTTTACTAACGGTGAAGAAAGATGCTAAAACATTGAATGAATTTGCGTTCCAGTATGCTAACGCGCCATTGTTTCTTGATCGCCTGGAAGCTATACAGGCTGCCGTGCCCGCACAAGGCGATAAAGTAGCACAAGGCATACTAATTGCCGCGCTAAAAGACAAATATTATAATTTGCGCAGCGCAGCCATTACGGCGTTAAATATGACAAATGATGATGTGCGTAATGCAGCCCAGCCAATATTAGCCAACCTTGCTCAGACAGATCCTAATACGTTAGTTCGCGCTGCTGCGATTAGTGTATTGGGTAAGCTTAAAGCGTCTGGCATGATGAACATATTTAAAGATGCTTTAAAAAGCGAATCGTATGCTGTTCAGGGCGCAGCCTTAAATGCAATAACGCTGTTAGATGCCCCTCAAGGCTTCCAGCTGGCTAAAGGCTTTGAAAAGGATAATAAAGGAGCCCTTACAACGGCCGTTTTGAGTGTTTACGCCGCCAATGGCAGCGATGCGGAGTGGCCTTTTGTTTACGATCAGTACAAAGAGGTGGGTGCGCAAACCAAATACAACCTGGCGCGTGCATTGGCCACTATGGCAGGTAAGGTAAACAACCCGGTTTACGCTCAGCAAGCCATCAGCGAGCTTAAAGCCTTTGGCTTAAAATATAAATCGCATGGTATAGCACCAAATATTCTGACGGTGTTAGAGGGCTTAAAAGCCGCCCGTGCACAAAAGAATGATGCAGCATCAGTTGCTGCAGCCGATGAGGCAATTAAAGCCATTAATGCGGCTTAAATTAAAAACGAAAATTACGTAAAAAAGGGGTTGTTTGCATTATGCAGACAACCCCTTTTTTATTTGAAACGTGAAGAAAGTCCTGGTAATTTTACGTGAAAATTAACCGATAGAGGAGAACTTCTTACTATTCCGACATGGGGCCTGAAAAATATTTCCGCCTTAAGCACCGCGCTGTCTTGTCATTAACATCGTTAAAGTAATCAGTCATCCATGAATCGTCTTCAATCAGGTATTGCGGTTTCCATTCTTGTATACCCGTAATCCCCTGTTTTTTTACCGCCCTTGCTACAGATTCCCGGAAACTGTAATGTGCAAATAACCGCTGATACTCGCCAAAGTAAATGTCTGCTATGCGTTTATCCCCTTTAATAACAAGCATATTTTCGTCGTTTGTGTCGGTACTTGCTTTGCTAAAGTTCGCACTGCCTCCTACCACAATAGGTTCCTCGCCAAGTGGGTCAATCAGCATATATTTTGTGTGTATCCAGTATACATGCAAGCGCGGAATAATTCGATCCATTTCTGCAAGCCAGCGGTCAAATGAGTTTGTTTTGATCCGGTTACCGATCGCAACGAGCACATTCGGGAGGTTGCGCAGGGTCTGTATATCTTGTTCGTCCTTCTTTTTAGATTTAGGGCTGGAAAAAGCCTTTTCCATTAGGGCCATTTTTAATACCGTACTGTTCGAATTATAAACAGATTTGAAATTTTTATGCATCCCGAAAGCAAATGTCATAAACAAAGCATCGCCGGCCTCTGTGGCAAGTTTAGAATACCAGTTTAAAGCATCAAGCTTTGTACCGCGGGGGCTGAAAATTGCGGTTGTTCCCTGCGGTAGCTGCTCTGGTACGGGCGAAGCATCCATGTTTGCCGTACGGTACGCGTTATCAATTTCAGGATCGCCTTTCAGGCGTGTCCAGTAGGCCATATAGGCATCGGCCACTGTTTCATCCTCGACAATATGAACAAGGTTAGAATGACCGAAAATTCCATTTTCAGTTAGATTTGTAGAACCTGTCTGAACCGCTACATTTCGCCCGCCCTGGGTGAGTATGATAAATTTATTATGCATTAATTTGGCATTGGCCCTGCCCACACAAATGTCGGCTATATCTGCTTTTGCAACCGCAGCACGGTTGGCTGTCCACGGGCCCTTAGCATCGCCGTTAGATTCGTATTGGGCCACATCGTCATACAAAATATTTACACTTGCTCCACGTGCTTTTGCCTCTTTTAATGCAAGCAGAATGTCGTTATACTGGAATTCGTTCGTTACTCCGTATTGAAACTCATATATAGCCCCGTGAAGGGCATCTCCAGCACCTGCGCGCTCAATAAATTTAACTATAGCTTCAAGCAAGCCCCGAGACAACCATTTATAAGCGCCGGTACCCGCCTTGTTAGGCCTGACATTTTGAAATCTACGCGCATACTCTTGCGTAGCGGCAGAGCCCCTATTGAAGAACACGGAATGCACCCCGCCTATTTCTTTTTCGGTATGAACGCGAACCTGCGCGCTCGCCCGTTGCTCAAGGTCAAACGGATCACCATACATGGCGACAATAGTATAGGTGTATTCATAATCGGGTTTTGCCGAATAGTCAGACCACTGAAACCCCTGGAACGGATGGCGAAGCGATGAGAACGTTTCGCCCATTGCGGGGTGAGGCTCTACATCTTTAAAAGTTTTTAGACCTTTTAACCAAATTTCCTCTTCCTCTTTGTAGTCTTTCCGTTTGATGGCAAACCCCCGAAATCGGGCACGCATTTCAGGTAGAATGTCCAGACCCAGAAATACGACGTAAGTGCCGGCAATAGCATTGATAGTGATACCGCTTTGTTGAATTCTTTTTCTCATGACTGTAATTGTGATGGTTAGATGAACACAATATAATCATTAAGTATATATTTTCCGTTAACCGGGATAGGGTCAGGTAATTAAAAAAAGGCCTTTTAGCAGCAGAAAATAGCCTGTAGGAGCGGGACATAATCCGCCTGCGGGGGGGGGGCTACCTGATGACAACTATCACTTTAACGAATGTTTTCAATCATTTTCTATCCTATTCATAAACAGTTGATTTGTATCAACTCTTATTCAGAGAGTTTGAACATTTTAAATAATTAATAATATGAAGAAGTACTTTTTAACATTCGGGTTACTGGGAATTGCAACAATTAGTTGTTTTGCCCAAACAACATCCACCGCCGACAGGCAAAGCAAATTCAGTATTGGTGTCGACGTTGGTCGCCCCATGGGAAGTGCAAGCGATGTTTATAATTTTGGTATCGGCGGCTCACTTAAATACGATGCACTGCTATCCAACGACTTATTCGCCACGCTTTCGGCGGGCTACGAGTCGCTCTTGGTAAAAAACTCATTACAGACGTCGGTTGGCAAAGTAAATTCGGGTTTTATTCCACTGAAGGCAGGCCTTAAATATTACTTTTCCGAAGGGTTTTTTGGTGAGGGGCAGTTAGGCGCTGCGCTACCGACATCAAGCGGAGGAAGCGCTTCGTTTTTGTATTCGCCGGGAGTTGGCTACACATTTGATGGTGGTTTAGAAACAGGGCTGCGTTACGAAGCATGGTCAAAAAACGGCACTATAGGGCAGATTGCGTTACGGGAAGCCTATGGTTTTTAATTACTATTAATAATAAAACGGCCCAGGTATTTTGCCTGGGCCGTTTTATGTTTTAGCAGGTTAACAATATCATAAAAAAGGCAAAAAACCGGCTGCCGGAATTCATTAAACTGCAAACACAGTTACTAAATATTAAACTTTTAAAAATATGTTGTGGATGTATTTATTGGTTTTTCTCGGGGCATTTTTGTTTGATGTTGTCCCTTTTCCATTTCCGCCCGCTTTCATCATTATGGTTTTTCTTCAGGTAATGTTCGATCTTGACATCTGGCTGGTGATCGTTATTGGCGTAGCCGGATCAATCTTTGGCCGGTATGTCTTAACATTATATATCCCACTGCTGGCCGGGCGGATCTTTAAGAAATCAAAGAACGATGATGTTCAGTTCCTGGGCGAAAAAATGAAAGACCGAGGTTGGAAAGGACAGGCGGCAATAATTGCCTATTCTTTACTGCCTTTGCCAACAACACCGCTATTTTTGGCTAGTGGTATGGCGCGAATCAGGGCGCCGTACATAATCCCGGCATTTTTTGTTGGGAAATTTACAAGCGATGCGATTACAGTGCACATGGGCAAATATGTTTCAGACAATACTGAAGCTATGATCCAGGCGGGATTGTCCTGGAAATCCATAGTAAGTACGGGAATGGGAATTTTTATGCTTTGCGCCATTCTCTTTATTGACTGGCGCACATTAATACAGCATAAAAAATTTCTCTTGAAGTTTAATATATGGAAAGACAGGAAAGTAGGAGATCGTCAGGATATTGCCGACCTTCCGTAGCGCCTCTGTATCGGTCTGTAAGTAGTTAGCCGGTTTTTGAGCAAAAAAAACGCTTAAACCATTTTGATTTAAGCGTTTAAAAGAGCGTTGAGGCTCTTTAGCGGAATGGACGGGACTCGAACCATTCTTTTATATATTTATATATCAATTATTTATGACTGCAAAAATCAGGAAGCCATCTTAGAGGTCACCGTAATGATTGAGTAAATTTGAGTTGTTTTAAGAACTTTAATGTAAAGATATAGCTTGAATTGCAAAACTGCAAGTTTGTATATTCGTAAAATTATATTCGAATTACATATTTAATTAAAAATGGGATTGAATAATTCTAGAAAGTAAGGGTTCTTATTAACCGCGTAGATTTTAACAAAATATTGAATTAACATGATCGTGGTTTGTCTCTCATCTTTCCCAATGTTTTGACTTATACGATTTACTAAATAATCGAACCTTCTTTTTGCTAATTTTCGGGGGTTGTTAGGCTGTGCAAGATTCCTATTTATTTCATCCTCGATGTATTGTGATATGTCAAAAGCAGATTGAAAGTATGCTTGCATATCATTTACATACAGAAACGGTTGTTGATAAAGTAAATCGGTAATTCCTAGTTCTGGGGTGATATCAAAAAATCGTATAGTGTTTCGATGGTTGTTAAATAAATTAAATTTTTCTTGATCAGCTACTGATCTCTGAGGGTTTTGTTGAATTGCGTTTAGGTCCGTTTCCGCATCTTGATCTAAAAAACAATATGAACTAGTATGCCTTGGAATTAAGTAGTTTGCAGAAGCTATTTGAAACTTCATAGTTTCCACCCATCCTCCAACTGGCAATGTTTTTATAATCGGACGTCGATTGTTGGAAAGCGTTTTAAAAAAATGATCAATATAGGACTCTAACAAGTACTTTCCCATTAAGTCTTCAGTAAAAAAAACCAAATCAGGTTGAACCTCTTCTTCAACAGCAACGTTCTGCAATGCTAACGCAGGGTAACAATTATAAACTACATCTATATCACCCGTAACCGGATTTTTTTGCAAGTGAATTAAGTTCGGTGCTGCTTTGATGAGACTAGTGGAATGCGTTGAAACTAACACACTTAAATTTTTGGCAGTTGCTATTGACTCAAGAAAATTTAAAAAACGCACCTGTATTTTTGGGTGTAAAGCCAACTCCATTTCATCGATTAAAACTAAAGATCTATCAGGAACATGATGTAATTCATATAATGCATTCAAAATCAAAATTTCACCTAAACTGAAATTTTTTTCAGAATAATAAGTCAAAAGATTCCCTTCTCTGCCTGCAGGTAGCACAAATGCTTGATTACGCCTATTATCGCCTAGGCCTCTTCCAGATAACTTTATCCGTCTTAACTCACTGAACTTTGTCGTTTGAAATATTTGATTCATAGTTTGCCTAAAATAGTTGTCGGCAGCTAGAATGTTTCGAGTGTTAAGCTCCTGTTCTTGAATATAAAATCGCTCTCCGGTAGATGGCAGGAATAATACTTTTGTAAATCCAAATCCTTGCAATACGTTGCTATTACGACGTGGAATTGGTACCCAACGAGTATTGCGATATCGATAACTTACAGAGTGCCCATTATTAGTATAGATTATCTCCCCTTTTTTAAATACATCGAATTGATCATGCGAAGAAGTGCGGAAGTGCCTCAAAAAAGCATAAGAATTTTGCAGTCGTTCGATACAGGTTAACAATGTTGTCTTTCCACAGCCGTTAGATCCACTTAATATACTTACCCCACTTCGAGGTATATCAAATAATAATGATTGAATGTTTTTAAGATTTTTTATTGCAATATCGGGCATTGTGATAATAATGGATTAGTGCCCTAATGTACAAAATGATTTTTTCAATATCTCCTTACAGACGTAATAGTGCAGCGTTAATGTTTCCAAATAAGGTTACCAATAACATGCGATTCTAACGACAAAGTTTGCCAAGACTAAAAACCGAGTAGGCATCGATATTTCATAAACTCTCTATTCTTTGCCAAATAGGTCGAGAATTAGAAGGGGCAGTCTTTTTAGACTTTCTCTCCATGACAAACGACTTCTGCTTTTAATTGTAGATATAAGTTTTAAGCCGCGCTTGACTTACTCGCCCCTTGAAGCCTACCATGGATAGCATTCTTTTTTATTTTAAGGTGACTTTATACATCTTTTCGCTAGCTTAATTTTATGTAAAGAAAAATTTGCACAATGACCTCAAGCGTTCAAACTTGGACTTTTTCTTTTTTTTCTTTGATGCAGCAGGTTTATCATCTTTCGAAAAATCTTCTCCATAGTACTCATCCTTACGCACACGCTCTGCTAGTCTACCACGAGCAATCTTCTCTTCGCTCCAGCATCCTGAATACCTTATCTCGTTTTTTACTATCCAATAATGAGACCGGCAATCAAAGTTCCAGTTTCCTATGGATGGGCTTAAGGAAATTGACTTACCATCAAATTTCAGTTGCCAATCAGTAGGTGAAATAGGAGTGACCACCTCATTACCACAGCCACACACACAAAAGTGCATGGCTGTGCAATAAGTAAAAGAAACGTATAAAACACCTTGTTCCATGATATCAGGAACATTGTCAACAAACCTATGCTGTAGTTTCATCATTTATAATTTTTGAGGTTGTAATTACGTAAGACGAATGGTGTTCACGAGTTATGTCAGCATAGAAACCGAGCAACTTTTTCCATTTAATGACCGCCAGAATGGCGTTCATGGCATTTAATTCTGCTATTTGGATATTGGTCGCGTACTCATTGTCAATATCATCTGTGCCCGGTAACCTGTCTGCCAGATGATCATATTTTTCAGGAACACCAGAGGTTACCCTTAATGTACCGATAAGGTGTTCATCAATGATGTTAACACCAAGTCCGACATCGATAAAACTCAGTTTTAAGCCTATCAGGTGATCCGATATTAACTTGCGTGGCGCACTTTTATCGACAGCAATAAACACATGGGTCATTTGATCCAATTCATGGATATTGCTTGCCTCAACATAATATGGATGAGCAATAACATGCTTATGCATTCGCGAATAAATTCCCGCATAATAATCTGCCTTTTTTAATTGTTCATTCAGCTGATCTATCGAAGCAGCGCCAGGGGATCTGAACGCATTATGC
>Ga0164241_10003189_pt1 | contig 16878 bp, 7 predicted proteins | sample OricomyardsoilBY_FD_108780 | JGI IMG/M metagenome (GOLD analysis project Ga0164241, IMG submission 108780) | Backyard soil microbial communities from Emeryville, California, USA - Original compost - Back yard soil (BY) | ecosystem: Environmental > Terrestrial > Soil > Unclassified | place: USA...
ACGTACGAGCTCGACGACGAGGAGCCCGGCGCGACTGGCTGACGCGGGTTACTCGTCGAGGCCGCCCGCGACCAGAGATCCGCAGCGGCCTGCTGGTGTCGACGCTCCCCGAGCACCTCGGCGCCGGCGGGCCGCTGCTCGGCTTCAGCGTACCCGCGTCGTCCTGACTCGACGGCCGGCGATCTGATGGTAGTGCGCAGACATCGCGATACCGAGGAATCCGCGGCTGCCGCAGCGCCGGCCGTCCGGCCTGCGCTCGGGCTGACGCTGCCTAGACGTCCGTGCCTTTGCAGTTAGGAGCAGATTCCAAGGCGTGTAGTTAGCGAGAAACTCGGTCCTCGGACACCGATTCGTAGGAAATCTCCTCATAGCAACCGGTTTATGTCGCATCACGCTGCGTACACGTGGGCGTGCGTTGCGGCATGCGCCCGGTTCGCCCTCCCCCGTGGCTCTTTCGGCTCTTGTCGGTCTCGGTCGGGCGGCGGTGGTCGCCGTGGCTGAGCACAGGATCGTCCCGCTGGTCCCGCCCCGTCTGGTGCGTGGCGCGGGTCGTCACGCGCTCGCGTCCCGCGCCGCGCGTATCGATGTCGCTGAGCTGCTCGCCCGGCCGCGCGCCGGTTCGCTCGTGTACGGCATGGGCCGGGTCGACGAGCGGGGCGCGGTGTCCAACCGCGCCACCGTGGACGCGCTGGGCTGGACGGCCGGCGATCACCTGCACATCGCGGTGGTCGGCGGCTCGGTCAGCTGCTCGGTTGTCGCGTATCGCGACGAGGGCGGCGCGTTCGCGGTGGGATCCAAGCCTTACCTGGTGATCCCGGCCGCGGTGCGGCGGCGCAGCGGCCTGCGCGCTCGTGACCTCGTCCTCGTCGCGGCGGACCCGCACCACGGCATGCTGGTCGTGCACCCGCTGGCCGCGGTCGACGCGATGATCACCGCCTACCACGCCACCCTGACCACGGTCGGCGGGCCGGTCGCCGGCACCGCTGTGGGCGCTGGCGAGCGCGGCAGCGAGGGTAACGGGGCGGGTGGTGCGCGATGACCACCCACCTCAACCCTCGTGCCGAGGTAGTTGCCGCAGACTCCGGTGCGGCGGAGTGCGAGCTGGTCGCGGCCGCGCGGATGATGCTGCAGCGCATGGGAGTCGCCCCGGCCGACCTGATGAGCGACCCCGTCGAGCGGCCGCGGGTGCCGACCTTCGCCGAGTACATCCCGCTGGTCGAGGAGGCGGTCTCGACCGGCACCGCGAGGACCTACGGGTCCTACTGGAACCGGATCCGCGCGAAGTGGGGCTCCCGCAACCTCCTCGAGCCGACATCGACCGAGATCAAGCAGTTCGCCGAGGAGATCAAGGCGGGCGCGGTGCAGCGCCCAGTGCCGACGCGACCACAACGCGGCGGACGCCACCACCGCCACGAGATCGGACAACTGCAGCGGCAGCGAATGGTCGACGCCGAACCGCCCCTGCGTGCTGGAGTAGACCACCACGCCCACCTGCACGACGAGCATCGCCACCGCCACGACCCGCTCGACGTGGCGTGCTCCCGCGGTGTGGCCGAACCGGTGGCCCGCGATCACCAGCGCCGCCGCACCCGCCACGAACACGAGCAGAACCACGAGATGAGACGGGCCGTAGGCGGAGAACTGCCGCGCTGCCGCGAACTCCACAACCTCCGAGGCTAGTACGAGGCCGGGCTACCCAGCGATTCCAGCATGGCGCGCAGTTCGGCGTCCCAGGCGGCGACCGTCTCCTGGGTGAACAGGTCGGTGGAGTACTCCCAGAAGATCCGCACGCCGTCCGGCTCCTCGGCGATGCGCACATACAGCTCGGTGCGCGCGAGCCCGGGCACGACGATTCCCCGCACTCGCGACTCCACCCCGTCGATGTCGAGCCGCGGCGGCGACGTGGTGACCACCGTGAACACCACCGTGGGGAACGGCCCGTCCGCGATCTCGGCCAGCCGGTCGGGTGCCACCGTGGCGACGACCTCGTCGAGCGGCAGGTCCTGGTGATCCAGCGCGGCGAACAGTGCGGCGGAGAAGGCCCGCACTCGTTCCGCCTGGCCACCCTCGCTCGTCCGGACCGGCACCAGCACCCAGTCACCGACCAAGCCGACCACGCCCTCGTGCTCGGGCCTGGAGCGGTTCGCGCTGGACGTGGCCAGCACGACCTCCGGCCGGCCGCACGCCACCGCCAGCCAGCTCGCGAAAGCCGTCGCCAGCACGGCGTACGGTGTCGCCCCCAGTTCGGCGGCGATCGTGTCGAGTCCGTCGGCAAGATCGGCCGGCAGCACCGACTCGTGCAGCGCGCCACGTCCGGACAGCACCGCGGGTCTCGGCCGATCGGTCGGCAACCGGGGTGCTACATCCACTTCGGACAGTTCGGCACGCCAGAACCGTTCGAGCTCGGCCCGGCGCTGCGGGCTCGGTGTCCACCGGGCGACGTCGGTGTGCGGCACCGCGGTCGCCAGGCCGGGTTCCCGGTTGTTCCGAGCAGCCCCGTACAAAGCTGCCAGCTCGTGCCACACGATGTCCATCGAGACCCCATCGCAGACCAGGTGGTGCAGCACGACGACCAGCACCCATCGGCGCGGCGCCAGCCGTCCCAGCCGGATCCGGTGCAGCGGTGCGGTTTTCAGGTCGAACGCGGCCCCCGCGAGGTCCGCGCACCATGCGTCGGCATCGGCCACGTCGTGGACTTCGAGCGGGACGGCGGCCGGCGCCAGGACTTCCTGCACGAGCTCGCCGTCATGCTCGCCCACCCGCGTCCGAAGCGCGGCATGCCGGTGCACGAGCGCCTCGACCGCCTGCCGCAGGGCGTCGGTGTCGAGCTTCCCGGTGAGGTCGACCCGGTGTGCCACGTTGTAGACCGCCGGTTCGGTCCGCGCATGGTGGCGGCGCCACAACCGCCGCTGCGTCCCGGTGAGCGGTCCACTGTCGACAACGGTGTCGACAGGTGCGTCGTCGAGGTGGGCCGCCAGCGCGCGGATGGTCGGGTTGCGGAAGAACTCGGTCATCGTCGTGCCCACATCGAGCCGCTCGCTGACCCGGTTGAGCAGACGCACTGTCGACAGTGAATGCCCGCCCAGTGCGAAGAACGACCTGTCCACCGGAACCGACTGGCGGCCGAGCTCGGCGCACCACAGCTCATGTAGTGCCCGCTCGGTCGGCGTCGCCGGCTCCGTTCCCACGGTGGCGACGGTCGTGGGGTCGGGCAGCCGGGTGCGGTCAAGCTTGCCGCTCGGGTTGACCGGCAGCCGGTCCATCGCGACCCAGTGGTGCGGCACGAGGTAGTGCGGGAGCTCGTCGCGCAGCCGCGGTGCCAGCGTGTCGAGGTCGGCGTCCGGCTCGAGTACCACGTAGGCGACCAGTTCGGGCTCGCCGGATCTGCCGGGTCTGGCAACGACAGCCGCGTCGCGCACTCCCGGTAGTTCGCCGAGTGCCCGCGTGGTCTCCCCCGGCTCGACCCGGTAGCCGCGGATCTTGACCTGGTCGTCGCGCCTGCCGAGGAACTCGATCGTCCCATTCCCGCGCCATCTCCCGAGATCGCCGGTGCGGTAGCGGCGGGCGCCGGGGCGGCGCGGGTCCGCGACGAAGACCGCCGCGGTCTCGGCGGCACGGTCGAGATAGCCATTGGTGACGGCGAGGCCGCCGATGTGGATCTCGCCGGTGGCGCCGACCGGTACCGGTTCGCCGTGCTGGTCGAGTACGTCGACGGCGACGCCGGAGATCGGCGCACCGATGGCCGGGGTGTCCTCGCTCGACGGGTCGATGCGCTGGGACGTCACGATGATCGAGCCCTCGGTGGGGCCGTACTGGTTGTACAACTGGCAGTCCGGGTGCTCGGCGAAGAAGGCACGGACGGCCGACGTGAGCACCATCGACTCGCCCGCGGAGACGACCGTCCGCAGGTTCGGCAGGCTTGGCCGCGCCTCCAGCAGGTACTTCAGCGGCGTGTACGGCATGAACAGCCGCTGCACCCGGTGCCTGCGGGCGAGAGCGGCGACGGCTGCCGGGTCGTGGCGTGCCTCGTCGTCGATGAGCACGAGGCAGGCTCCGGCGGCGAGCGTCCCGAAGATCTCCTGCACGCTTACGTCGAACGTGGGCGACGTCCACTGAAGTGTCCGAAGTGGAGTGTTCTGGTCGACCTGCCAGCGGACCACGTTCGCGGGTCCGCGGTGCGGAACGAGAACACCCTTGGGCCGGCCCGACGAGCCGGAAGTGTAGATGCAGTAGGCGAGGTCGGTCGGTTCGACCTCGACCGGCGGGCGGTCCGCGGGCCCGCCGTCACCGGCCGCCGGCAGCGTGTCGTCGGTGAGCAGTAGCGACGCGGAGCTGTCGGCGAGCACGAGGTCGACCCGGGCCTGCGGCAGTGCGGGGTCGAGCGGCAGGTACGCGGCCCCGGCCTTGAGCACGGCCAGCAGCGTGACGATCAGCTCCGGGCCGCGGTGCAGCCGCACTGCGACCAGGTCACCGCGGCCGATCCCGCGCGCGAGCAGCCAGTGGGCCAGGCAGTTCGCTCGCTCGTCCAGCTCGCGGTAGGTCAGCTCGGCGTCCGCCGCGATCACCGCCACGGCATCGGGCGTCCGATCGACCTGGCTCTCGACAAGTCGATGTAGGCACGACGGCTCGGGCAGCGCCCTACCCTGCCAGCGTGCGAGGTCCGCCCGTTCGGCCTCGGTGGCGGCCGTCAGCCGGGACAGCGGGGCTGCCGGGTCGGCGACCGCACGCCGCAGCGTCACCTCGAGGTGGTCGAGCAGCCGCCGCACGGTGGCAGCGGTGAACAGTTCCGTGTCGTACTCGACGGAGATCCGCAGCCCGCCGGGATGCCGGGTGAGATAGAGGGACAGGTCAAAGGGTGCCCGGTCGGTCGGCACGTCGAGGATCGTCACGGAGAGGTCCGGCGGCGCGAACTCCACGCCGGCCTCGGTCTCGAACTCCACGAGCACGTCGAAGAGCGGGTTGCGGGCGGGATCGCGCTCGGGGTTCAGGATCCCGACCAGCTCGTCGAACGGGACGCCGCGGTGCTCGTAGGCATCGGTGGTGGTGTCCCGGACGCGGTGGGCGAGGTCGGTGAAGCCGGGATCGCCAGACAGGTCGACGCGCAGCGGGACCGTGTCGAGGAACAAGCCGACCAGGTCCGCGGCCTCGCGGGGCCGGTTGCTGACCGCCGTACCGAGCACCAGGTCGTCCTGTCCGCCGAACCGTCCGAGCACGGCGGCGATCGCGCCCAGCATCGCCATGAACAGGGTGACCCCGTTCTGCTGCGTGAACGCCGACAGCTGCTCGACGAGCTCGCCGTCGAGCTCGTGGCTGAGGCCGGCACCGTCGCCCGAGCGGTTCGCCGGACGTGGGTGGTCGGTCGGCAGGGACAGGCCGGGAGCACCGGCGAGGTACGTGCGCCAGAACTCGACGTCCTCGTCCCTCCCAGGAGGGTCCTCGATGTCCGATGTGGACAGCGTGGGCAGCCCGTCAGGATCGGCGGGCCAGGACCGGTAGTACGCGGCGACGTCGCGGACGAGCACGGCCGTCGACGAGGAGTCGAACACGATGTGGTGCGCGGACAGGAAGAGCAGGTGGTGCTCGTCCGATAGTCGGATGAGCCGGCCGGCGACCAGCGGGCCCCGATCGAGGTCGAAGGTCTCGCGCCCGGTCGTGCGTAACGCCTCGCGGAGCGCGTCCTCCTCAGTACAGCCGGTGGCGTCGACGAATGGGCACTCCAGCGTGTTCCGCGGCAGAACGGTGCGGTACGGCGCACCGCCGTCGTCGCGGAAGACACTGCGCAGTGCCGGCTGCCGGTCGACGACGCGCTGCAGCGCCCACTGGAGCGCGTCGGGGTTCAGCGGTCCGGTCAGCCGGATCCCCTTTGGCTCGTGGTAGATCGTCTGGTTCGGGTAGAGCCGGTCGAGGAACCAGATTCGCCGCTCGGCCGCGGTGAGCCTCCGTCGTCCGGTGAACCGGGCACGCAGTCCGTCCAATGTGGGCAGGGCGTCCAGCACACGGTCGACCGGGACGCCGAAGTCGACGAAGCAGGCGATCTCGTCCGCGCCGGCGGCACCCAGCTCCGTCACGACGTCCGCGCAGCTGTCCATGGTGCCGATGAGCGCCCGCGACTCGCAGTACCGCCCGTAGGCCTGACCCAGCAGGAACTCGACGTCCTCCGCCGGCGTGGACGCGAGGTCGATCTCCACGCCGAGGCTCGTGGTGATCTGGTCGAAGAGCGAGAGCGACGACCGCAGGTAGGCGCAGAACGGTGCGAACGCCTCCTCGCGCACGTGGTCGAGATCGTCGCCGAGATAGGTGTGCACGAGCACGACCACGCGGCCGGCGTCCGGGTCGAGCCCGTGTTCGGCGCGAGTTCGGCGGAACAGCTCGATGTTGGCGGCGAGCTGCTCGACGCTCTGCGCCATCAGGTTGGTGACCACGCCGAGGTCCTGCGCGGCGGCCCGCCGGTAGCTGTCGGGGTTCCCCACCACAGCGACGTACATCGGCGGCATGTCCTGCAACGGCCTCGGTTGCGCCCGGACCTCGACCTCGTCGCCGGACCCGGAGGTGGCCGGCACGGCCTCGCCGGCCCATAGTCGCCGAACGGTGTCCAGGTGCGCGTACATCAGCTCGCGGTGACCGCCGAAGTTGTCCGGTGCGAGCACGAAGTCGGTGGCGTGCCACCCACTCGCGACGCACAACCCGACCCGGCCGCCGGACAGGTTGTCCACGACAGACCACTCCTCGGCGACCCGGATCGGGTTGTGCAGCGGCAGCACGACCGAGCCGGCGTGCAGCCGGATCCGTTCGGTCTGCGCGGCGAGCGCGGCGGCGAGCACCGACGGGTTGGGGAACAACGCGCCGAAGGAGTTGAAGTGGCGCTCGGGTAACCACACCGCGTGGAACCCGTGCCGGTCGGCGAACCGGGTGGCGGTGGTGATGAGGCCGTACTTGTCGGACTCGTGCTCGTCGGGATAGTCCCCGAAGAAGTAGAGGCTGAAGTCCACCGCGCCGGACCGGGCCTTGGGCTGGGTGGGCGTGGCGACGGCCGGGACCGGTGGGGCGCTCGGGGCCGGCACCGGCACGGGCGGCGCGGTGTTGGCCGGCTCGGGAGCGGGCGCCGGCGGCGGGTTCCCGGTCGCCCCGAGCGCGGCCAGCTGCTCGGACATCAACGTCGTGACGCGGTCGACCATCTGCTCGGCCACAGCGAGCTGGCGCTCGACGATCGCCCGCAGCTCCCCGTCGGCGGGAGTCGCCGGCGTCGTTGCCGGTGTCGGCGCGACCTCCGGAGCCGGGTCGGCAACCGGGTCGGTCGAGGTCGGCGGAGCGGCCGGCGGAGTGGTCGGTGCACGCTGGGCGAGCAACGCCGCCAGCTTGCGTGGGGTGTCCGCGTCGCCGAAGAGGTCTCGGATCGGGACGCGCACACCGAAGGCCTCGTCCAGGTCCCGCGTCATGTTCATCAGGGACAGCGAGTCACCGCCCAGGTTCACGAACGTGCGGTCCGGGTCCACCGCGTCCACGTCGGTACCGAGCAGGCGAGCGGTGCGGCGGCGCACGTTCTCCAGCCGATCCGGCTCGTGATCCGGCCCGCGATCGGCGGCCGCCGGGAAGGTCTGCTTGCGGAACGGGTAGACAGGCAACGGAATTCTCCGGCCGTCCATCGTCAGGGTCTCCCAGTCGATCGTCGCGCCGCGGCGGAACAAGGTGCCCACCGCATCGAGGAACCCGCGCGCCGCGTCGGCAGGCCGCGGCATGGTGGCCAGCCAACGCGCGCCGGTACGCCTGGCGAGCCTGGACAGTGCCACCGTGGGGCCGACCTCGACGACGTCCTGTCCGTGCACAGTGGACATCACGAGGTCGAACCGGACCGGCTGCCGCGCGTGGCGGCACAGGTAGTCGCCGTCGAGCACCTGCCCGGCGGGCAGCAGCCGGCCGTCGAGCCCGCTGACCATCGGCACCCGCAGCGGACTCCACTCGACCGCCGCGGCCTGCCTGGCCAGCTCCGCCAGTGCCGGCTCGATCAGCGCGGTGTGGAATGCGCGGTCCGCGTCGAGCCGCACGCAGCCGATTCGCTCCGCACCGGCCAGCTCTATCGCTCGCGACACCGCCCCCGCGGACCCGCTCAACGCGTGCACGTCCGGTGCGTTGACCGCGGCGATCTCCGTGCCGCTGGCCACAGCGAGGTGCTCCGCGACGTCCGCGTCCGCATTGACGACCACGACGCCGCCCGGCGGGGTCGTGCGCATCGCCGCGCCGCGCGCCGCCGTGAGACGCACTCCGTCCACAAGAGACAGCGCGCCGGCCGTGTACATCGCCGCGTACTCCCCCAGGCTGTGCCCCGCGACGACGTCCGGCTCGATGCCCGCCGAGCGCCACAGCTCCACCAGCGCGGCCTGGAACGCGAACAGCACCGGCTGCGCGTCGCGTACTTCGTCGCCGGTCAGCTGCGCCAGCAGACCCGGGTGCACCCGCTCGCACTCGTCGAGCACGTCGCGAACCGCCGGGAACGCCGGGTACAGCTCCGCGGCCAGCCCGGCCCGAACGCCGTCCTGGCCGGAGAACGCGAACACCAGCGGCCCCAGCGGTGACACCTGATCCGGGGTCCCGTCCAGACGGTCGGCCAACTCGGCGACCGACCGGCCGACGACGGCGAGCCGGCTCGCCAGGTGCCGGCGACCGCCACCCAACGTCGCCGCGACGTCGGCGGGACGCACGTCCGGGTTGGCCCGCAGGTGATCCCGCAACCGGCCGGCGAGCGTGCGCAGCGACTCGTCGTCGGCCGCCGAGACCGGGACGAGCACCGTACGCTCGGACGACTCGGGACGCCGGGCGGACTCGGGCGGCTCTTCGAGTATCACGTGGGCGTTGGTGCCGCCGACGCCGAGCGCGCTGACCCCGGCCCGGCGCGGGTGGCTGGTGACCGTCCACTGTCGACGCGAGGTGGCGAGCGTGAACGCGCTCCCGTCCAGGTGCAGCGCCGGGTTCGGCGTACTGAGGTCGACGGTCGGCACGAGCTCGCGATGTCCGAGCATGAGCACGGTCTTGATCAGTCCCGCCATGCCGGCGCAGCTGTCCAGGTGCCCGACGTTCGGCTTGACCGAGCCGAGCGCACAGAACCCGGTCCGGTCCGTCTCCGCCGCGAAGGCCTCTCGCAGCGCGTCGAACTCCACCGGATCGCCGAGCTCGGTACCGGTGCCGTGCGCCTCGACGTAGGTGATCGTCGCCGCCGGCACCGCGGCCCGGCGCAACGCCTGGCGAATCACCCCGACCTGGCCGGGCACGCTGGGCGCGGTGAACCCGACCTTGGCGGTCCCGTCGTTGTTCACCGCGGAACCGAGGATCACCGCGTGCACGGTGTCGCCGTCCGCGAGCGCCGCGTGCAGCGGCTTGAGCACTACCGCGGCCACGCCGTTGCCGCCCACGGTGCCGTCGGCGGCCGCGTCGAAGGCCCGGCACCGGCCCGTCGGCGAGAGGATCGAACCCGGATGGTGGTGGTAGCCGGCCTCCTGCGGGAGGCGGACCGCGGCGGCCCCGGCCAACGCCAGGTCTGCATCGCCGGTGAGCAGAGCCTGCGCCGCCAGATGCACCGCGACCAGCGACGTCGAGCACGCCGTCTGCACACCGATGGCCGGGCCGGTGAGCCCGAGCCGGTAGGCGACCCGGGAGGCGAGGAAGTCGGGCTGGGCGCCGATGGTCGCCTGCAGCGCCACCGACCCGTCGCCGCCGGGACGCGGCCGGCCAGCGTCCTGGTAACCGTAGAGGTTCATGCCGGAGCCCGCGAACACGCCGACTCGCCGGCCAGGCCCGGCGTAGCCCGCGTGCTCCAGTGCGTGGTGGCAGCACTCCAGGAACAGCCGGTGCGCGGGATCGGTCAGCTCGGCCTCGCGCGGGCTCACCCCGAAGAAGCCCGCGTCGAACGCGTCGGCGTCGTCGAGCACGCCCCCGACGGGCTGAAAGGTCGAACCGGCCGCGATCTCCGTCGGGGCGTCGGCCGCCGCGATCTCGTCGTCGGTGAAGCGCCGCACGCTCTGCACGCCGTCGCGAAGGTTGGCCCAGTACTCCTCCAGCGTGCGCGCACCGGGAAAGCGCAGCGCCATCCCGATGATCGCGACGTGGCCGCCGGTGGCGGGCGAGTCGTGAGCCGCGGCCGGCGGGGAGGTCGGGCCGGCGAGATGACCAGCGAGCGCGGTAACTGTCGGGTGCCGGAACATCGCCGTCGGCGCGATCTCCCGGTCCAGCTCACGGGCCAGCAGGCCGCGCACCCGTTGCAGCCCAACCGAGTTCAGGCCCAGCTCGTAGAACGGCGTGTCGGCGTCGACCTCCCGGCCGAGCACCGTGCCGACGATCCCCCGAACCCGTTCGACCAGCCCTCGCTCCCGCACGGCCACGGCCGGCCTGGCCTCGCCGCGTCCGGCATGCTCCCGGAGGGCGGCCCGCTGCACCTTTCCGCTCGGCGTTCGCGGGAACTCCCGCTCCGGCACGGCGATCACCCGGCAGCCGGACAGCCGCAACCGGTCGAACAGCGCCGCGCGAACCTCGCCGAGCAGCCCGGCCGGGTCGGCCAGATCGGTGGCGACGAAGACGTGCAGTCGCTCGCTGCCGGTGCGCTCGTCCGGCACCCCGCAGGCTGCGACCCGCCCGACCGCGAGCCCCGGCACGGCGGCCACGACGTCCTCGATCTCGTGGCAGAAGTAGTTGTGCCCGTTGAGGATGATCATGTCCTTGGCGCGCCCGGTGATCACCACCTCGCCGTCGGCCAGGAACGCGAGGTCGCCGGAGTCGAGCCAGGTTCGCCCGGTCCGGTCGTGGTCGGGGAACAGGGCGCGGGTGCCGGTCTCGTCGCCGAGATAGCCCGGCGTGACGCGGCAGGACCGAACCTGCAGCCGGCCGATCCGTCCCTCCGGCACCACGTCGCCGTGCTCGTCGACCACGCGCACGGCGGCGCCGGGCGCGGGTCGTCCCACCGACACCAGGGTCGTGTCCGAGCCGGGCAGCCGGTGCAGGGCATCAGGGCCGTACGTGCCGAGGGTGAGCGCGGTGGTGGTCTCGGCCATCCCCCACGCCGGCCGCACACAGTCTTGACGGATCCCGAAGGGTCGCGTGGCGTCGAGGAAGCGGGCGACGACCGGCACCGTCACCTGCTCGCCGCCGTTGAGCAATGTGGACACTCCGGAGAGGTCCCAGGTGCGGTCGGTTCCGTCGAGCACGTCGGCCACGAGCTGGTAGGCGAAGTTGGGCGCCCAGCTGTGCTGCGCGCGGTACTCGTCGAGCAAGTCCAGCCACCGCAACGGATCGCCGAGGACCAGGTCCGTCGGAGCGTGCACGTTCGTGGCACCGACGAACACCTCGAGCACGTGATAGATGAGCAGCGCACCGCTGTGGTCGAGCGGCATCCAGTTGACGCTGGTGTGCTCCGGCCGGACATCGAAAACTCGGCGGGTGGCGGCGGCGAACTCAGCAAGACCGCGGTGGGTGAGCTGGATGGCCTTGGGCAGCCCGGTGCTGCCGGAGGAGAGCATGAGGAGCGCGACATCGTCGGGTTCGGGTCGGTGCACGTCTTCGGCCGGCTCGGCCGCCGCGCACTCGTCGACACCTGTCACCCCGACCGGCCGCTCGCTGTCGAACCCGTCGGTGAGGTGACGCAGGCGCGTCACGGCGTCCGGGCCGCTGAGCACGAGCGGCCGGGCGAGTAATCGGCAGACGTGTGCGAAGCGCTCGACCGCGGCCGCGGGCAACTCGGCCGGCATGGGCTCGGCGATCGCGACCGGTCGCAGCCCGCCGAGCAGGCATGCCCAGAACGCCGGGAAGAAGTCCGGCATCGGCAACCCGTGAAGGACGACCGCATCACCGGTGCGGCAGCCACGGGCGCGCAGCCCGGCGAGCAGTCGCCGTGCGCGCAGCAGGAGATCCGGATAGCCGAGCCGGACGGGCTCCCCCGGCGAGGTCACCGTCACCACCGCGTTGCCCGGATATTGCCCGGCGGCGCGCAGCAGTGCCGAACACGCGTCCGGCGGGTCGCTCTCCTCGCGGTCGAGCGGGACTCCGACGGACAACGCGTTCGGTCTGTCCGGCATCTGCTCTCCTAGGTGGTGGGTTCGGTGGTGCGCTCACGGTCGGGGCGGCAAACTCGCTTGGCGGTCAGCAACCCCACGGCGCCGAGCAGTGCGATCGCGTGGAACGACGCTACGACGACGAGGATCGGCAGCAGCTCGAGCAGGGCGGAACTGGTGACCATGCCGGCGGCGAAGCCGGCGGTCTCGGCGGTCGCGGAGATGCCGAACAGGCGGCCGCGCTGCTCATCGGGCAGCGCCTGCAGCCGGGTGGTGTAGACGATCTCCGTGCAGCCGTCGGCCAGCCCGGCCACCAACGCCACCGCGATCAGCGCCGGCCCGGCGGGCACGGCGAACGCCAGCACGAAGCTCATCGACATGAGGCAGGTGCCGAGCGCGAACGCGGACTCGCCGACCGCTCTCCCCCGGGACCAGCGCTGGACGACCTGGTGCGCGAGCAACATGCCGACCGCCCACGACGCCCAGAACTGGCTCATCACGGCCGCCGGGTTGGCGTGGTCGAGCTCGTTGGCCAAGAGCGGGATGGCCATGTTGTGCGACGAGGACCCGAACGCGTCGCCGCCGCGCACCACCACCATGGCGACGATGACCGGCCCCACGAGCGCCAGCAGCGAGCCACTCGATCGGCGGCGTGGCGTCTCGTCGTCCGGCGTGTCCCGGCGTGCCCGGGTGGGCAGGCGCAGCAGCGCGAGTGAGGCGGCGGAGACCAGGAACGAGGCGGCGTTCACCACGAAGGCGGCCCCGAACCCGCCGACCGCGACGATGATGCCGGCGGACGCGAAGCCGAGCACCGTGCCGAGCGAGCGGCCGGTGACGAGCAGCCCGTTGGCGCGCACCCGGTGGTCCTGCCCGACCATCTCCGGCACGCTGCTGCGAAGCGCGACGGTGAACAGCGTGTTCCCGGCGCCCAGTACGAGCGCCACTCCGACGAGCAGGACGTTGTTCCGCGGGCCCATCGCGAGTGCCACCATGGCCAGCGCCTGCGCCACGTCCGTCGTGATCATCAGCAGCCGCCGGTCGAACCGGTTCACCAGTCTGCCCGCCACGAGTCCGGTCCCGAACCCGGCGCCGAGCCGCAGCGCCATCACCACGCCGACTCCCAGTGGCCCACCGGTCACGGCGAGTGTGTAGAGGCTCAGGGCGACCAGGTTGAGATAGTTCCCGAAGGCCGAGCACGAATAGCCGAACACCAGCAACAGGAAGCTTCGCGGAGCCCCAGACACGACCAACCGGCTCTTCTCAACGTCGACGGACAGCCTTCACATGATGGGTCATGACCGCGTGAAATGGTGCCGTTCGCGACAAATCGGGCCACCTTCCGCACAGTGATCACGAACGACGCTCTGGAACGTGCCACTCCTCCGAGTCGTCGCCGGACTTGAAATGATGTGTCATCTGGGTGGACTGCCCAACGCTGACCAGCTGTCTGATCCTGCTCAGTCGGCGGCGTGGCGAAGCCGGTCCAGCGCCTGCGGCGCGCCGTTGCGCACGGAGATGTGGCCCTCCTCTGGGGCGATCCGCAGCTGCGTGGTCGGGCAGTGCGTGACTAGCCAGTCCAGCCCGACGGCTTCGAACGGCGCGATACCTGCGGCACTGACCACGGCGACGACCCGATCCGGGGAGCAGCGCCCCGCACGCGAGCGCGTGCGAGCCAACACCACCGCCATGATCACGACCCGCGCCATCGACATCGCCCACCACCCCACTCCTCAGGGTGTGAACGATGTCGCGAGACATCTGCGAACTATGTCGTGAACTCAGAGACCTAGGGACATCTTCTGGGACAGCATGAGGCGGTGCGCACGTGCCGCCATCATGCCTCACCCTTCCCTACGCCTACCGGCACACCTACGCCCACCGTCACGCCGACGCCGGAGTCGACGTGACGGTGTTGAAAGAGTTAGTGAGCCGACGGCTGTTGTCCACGACGCAGATCTACTACCGCCTCGGGAACAACGTCGCCGGGAGGTGGTCGAGCGGGTCACCAGGATGCAGTTCGATCGACACGGCGGCCGGGTTGGGCGGCAGGCCAAGACGTTACTGGACTCCGAGCACGCGCCGCGCGGTCGGCGCGGTCGCCGTGCCCTACCCGGTTCGCCGCCTTCGGTTTCCCTCTGCGTCGGTTACGGCTGAGTCGCCGCTGATCTGGCCTGCGACCGGTGGCTAGTGCTGTGTCCAGTTAGGTTGGCCGGGTGGTCAGGCTGCTTGGGTGAGGGGTTGGCCGCCCCAGCGGATGCCTTTCTCGCTGCGGATGCGGGCGCGTTCTCGGCGTTGGGCGGCCAGTAGATCGGGGTGGCGGGCGTTGGCGTTGCGCCAGCGGAGGTGGGCGTGGAGCTGGCGGGCGAGCACGGTGTGATTGGGGTGGTCGGAGCCGGCGACCACGAATGTGCGCAGCGGCCCGAAGTGCGCCTCGATGGGGTTGGCCCAGGACGAATAGGTCGGGGTGAAACACAGCTCGACCTTGTGCGTGGCGGCCCAGGCGCGGATTTTGCCTCCGCGGTGGGCGGAGAGGTTGTCCAGGATGATGTAGACCGGTGCCCCGTCCGGACGCGCAGCACGAATCGACTTGAGCGCGGTCAGAGTGTTGGCGGCGGATTTGTTCCTGCGCACGACGCCCCAGAGGGTGTCGTCGCCGACGGAGTAGCAGCCGTGGAACTGCCGGACCCCGTGCAGCTTGTGGTAGTTCGCCGGGAGCCGGTCCGGATGTCCCTTGTGGGCCCAGCCGGCTCCGAGGTGCGGCCGGATCGTGAGTGGTCCGAACTCGTCGAAGGCGAACACCCGGTCGGTGAACCTGCTGGTGACGTGCTCGATACGGGCCAGCTTCGCATCCCGGTCCGGATCGTTGGATTCCTTCCAGGTCTTGGTGCGCTGGAACGTGATCTCGTGTTTGTGCAGGAACTGCCGCAACCGTTCCCGCCCGACACAAACGACCTGTTGCGGGTTCTTGGCGAGATACGCGGCGAGTTTGCGCAGGCTCCAGCGAGTGAACGGCTGATCAAGTGCTTCCGGTCGCGTGGTGGCCGTCGCGACGATGAAGGCTTCGTCCTCAGGGCTGATCAGGCGGGGACGGCCACCCGCCCACCGAGGGTGCAGACTGGCCAGCCCCAACTCGTTGAACCGGTGGATCACACCCCGGACCGCGTCCTCGTCACCCTGCACCAGCCGGGCGATCGCCGACACGGTGTTCCCGCCAGCCGAGGCCAGCACCACCATCGCCCGGCGCAACCGCACCGCCGAACCGGTCCCTCTTCGCACGATCTGCTGCAACCGCCGACCCTCATGATCGGTCAGCCTGCGCACCCGGACTTGATCTGCCATCCACCCAGCCTGACGCCATCACAGCCACCCACCACGAACCCTGACCGGCGTGTCCCAAACCCGGCCCGGACTGCGCGAAAACGAACTCGTCGTCGCGCACCACGGCGCCCTGGATGTTCGTCGGAGTCTGGTGCACCTCCGGGCTCTCCGTGTCGATCGACCCGTCGTCGGCGACGTCGTAGCCGTACAGCTTGGGCTCGTCGTCCGGATCCGTTCGGTACTGGCCCACCCACAGCTTGCCGTCGGCGTAGGTGACGTAGCTGCTCGCGTCCGTGTCGACAATCTCTTTGGGACGGACGGTCTCGCCGGGGCGGGCGTCGTCGATGTCCTGCTGGGAGTACCGGTAGATCTGCGAGGTCTGGTCCGGCGGCTCACCGACGGTCGAGGTTACCCAGACATCGTCGCCGTGCGCCTCGACACCGCCGACGTGGTTCGGTGCGTCGCCGACGCCCACCTGACCGACCGGCCCCTCGAACAGCTGGCCACCGAGGTCGACGTGCTTCAGCTCGTCTCCCGTCTGGTTGTCCACCACGGTGAGCCGGCTGCGCGGCTCGGCGGACTCCGGGTCGTAGGAGGTGACCAGCAGTTCGTCCCGGCGCTCCAGGTAGGCCAGCCCTTGCGGTACCCACGGTTGGCCGCGACCGACGTGGTCGAGGTCGATGGTCTCGTCGAAGGTGGCCGCAGCGGAGGTGAGCGCGCTCTCATAGGTGTCCTGGGCGTCCAGGAGCATGCCGATCACCAAGAACGCGAGCCCCCACTGATCGGTCGCCGCCGCCCGCCACGGCCGAATCGCCGCGTCGGCGGCTTCGTGCAGGTCCGCGTACGCGCGAGCGGCGCGCCGGATGGCGACGACCGCGGTGCGCAGCCGGCGGTCCGCGGCCATGGCCGTCGTCGCGGTGTCCCGCGCAGCCGAAGCAAACTCCGCCGCGGCGGAGCCGCGCCAGTCCGACACCGCGGCCGCCGCGCCGCCGGAGATCCCGCGCACGGCGTCCCGCACCCCCGGCCGCACGTCCGCGAGCGAGGCACCGACCGCCGCGATACCGCCCGCGTCGCCGGACGTGAGCCGGCCATGGAGCACCTCGGGATCCAGGAACGTCATCGGCCTCTCCTCCGCGGTCCGGTGAACGATCGTAGGCATGGAGTCTGCCGATTCACGGCGTGGGTTCCGTACCGGGGTCTACCGAAAGATCCGCGCAAGTCCCCGATAGCGAGTCACAGCTGCTGGCCATAGTCACGACGCACCGGCTCGGCCTGAGCTTGACCCCGTCGGCCGGACACGTTGGACCGGCTCTCGTTTTCTCGGCACGCGCAGGGCCGCCCGCGCGATCCTGCTGGTACTGCGTTCCGTCCCACCGACGGTCTGGACCGTGCTCGCCCTACTCGCACCGTTCCCTGGCGTGCTGCCCGGCGCCCTGGCATTGGGCGTCTACACCGGCGGCATCCTCGGACGCCTGGTCGCCGAGGCGTGGGAGAGCATCGACACCCGCCCGCGCGACGCCCTCCGCAC
>Ga0164241_10003190_pt1 | contig 16877 bp, 11 predicted proteins | sample OricomyardsoilBY_FD_108780 | JGI IMG/M metagenome (GOLD analysis project Ga0164241, IMG submission 108780) | Backyard soil microbial communities from Emeryville, California, USA - Original compost - Back yard soil (BY) | ecosystem: Environmental > Terrestrial > Soil > Unclassified | place: USA...
CACTTCTATGCCATGGCCATCGAGGCTGCGTCGCGCGTCGACAAGGGCGAGCCCCACATGGGCATCCTGCTCGCGACCACCGCGATGGGCGCCATCGAAACGCTGCAGGGCTCCGAATATGGCCTCGAGACGCGGCTGCTCTGCGTCCACGCGCTCAGCGCGGCAGCCTCGCCTCAGGCCGCCGAGTTTATCCGCCGCACCAGCAAATACGCCCAGACGCTGCACGGCCTGATCCGCACCGCTGATCTGCGCCGCAGCTTCGGCGATCGCCCGCTGCTCGCTCCCTTCCTGAACGAGCCAGCCTGGGTCGAAGAGGGCTGAGCCCCCCCTCCCCGCGCCTTCACTCCTTGGGGGGCGCGAGCTTCTTGCGTAGCTTGGCCAAGCGCAAGGCCACGGCGACCTGTTCCACGAGTGATTCGTCATCACCCTTGTTGAGCAAGGTGCCATCAAAGCCAAGCTCGCGGTAGCCCCGGGACAGCACCTTGTCCGACGTGTACAGGAAATAGAGCGGGGCCGCCCCCGAGCTGGCACCCAGCATCTTCAGGGAGCGCAGTACCTCCTGGCCGTTCATACCAGGCATGTGAAAGTCCAGAATGACGAGGTCACAGAGCAGCAGATGACGCGCCGCACCCACGGGTTGCGACGTGGTTGCGACCTCGTAGGACTCGCGCTGCAGCCGAGATTTGACCCGTTCTAGCACCATTTCACTGTCGTCGATGACGAGTACTTTTCCAGCGACGCTCATGCCTTCCTCGCAGCCAGTCCGGCGCTCACCAGCGCCGTATTCGTGCCAGACATTGGAGTGAGCAGAAGCTCAGTGCCCTGGTCAGAGGTCGAGGTTATCCGGATACAGTAGCCTGCCGAGGTGAGCTCCGCACGCGCCGCGGCCAGTCCCACACCGGCCCCTGCCAGCTCACCCCGGGTCACAATCGTGGAGACGCCGGATTCAAACGCGGCGCTCAACGCCAGGTGGGCCCCCGGACTCACGCCATGAGCGCGTGCCTGGATCGCCTCGACATTGAAGCCGCGACCATCGTCCGCAACCCTGATGGACACTCCGTCCTCCGATTCGACGCCTGATATCGTCACTATGCCCTGTCCGGGCTTGCCCGCGGCCTGTCGCTCCGTCTCACTCTCGATGCCATGTGCGATGGCGTTTCGGAGCAAGTGGCTGAAGACGCCGCCCAAAACGCCGGCGAGCGCGTGTGGAACCTCAATCCCGTTGGGCTCCACCTCGAGCCGCACATTTTTGCCGGCGCGCTGTGCCCAGCGGGCAACGGCCTCGGGCAGGAGCGCCGTGCTTTCGACCAGCGGGCGCTTGGCCAGCTCCTGGATTTGAGCGCGCAGCGCCGCGTCGCTGTGCCTGGTCGCATCCAGCAGGGACAGTAAGCGCGAACGACGCACCGTGAGCTGGTCCAGAGCTGCGGCGCCGAGGGGATGCTGCGCCACGAAGGTCTGCTCGGCTTCGGCGAGGAGCTCGGCCAGCTCATCCACACCCAGGCGCACATCATGGTTGCCGTTCGGATCCAGCTCGCCACGCAACTCCTGGAGCACGCTTTCGAGCTGTGTCACGCGAGCCTCGATGCGCGCCAGATCGAAGCAACGCGCCTCTGCCCGCAGCGTATGGAACTGTTGAAACAGGGCTTCCACGGTGGGGCGATCGAGCGTCGGGTGCGCGTTGAGCAGCTCTCGGCACACGCCCAGGCGGCGCTGGGAATGCTCGACGAAGCCGGCGAACTGCTGTCCACCACCGGACACCAGGCGGCGCACGGCGGAGAGTTGCTGCTCGTGCTCCCGATCCTTCTGCGCCACCGAGCGTTCGAGGCGCCGCTTCTCGGTCACGTCGGTCGCGAGCAACATGATCTGCTGGGAGTGTTCGCCCCCGTCGATCAGGCGATACTCGAGATCGAGCTCCAACTCCTGATCCGCGCGCCGAAATGTGACCGCACGAGGGGCCAGATCGACGATCTCCTTGAACTGCGCCGCGTCTCCGGCAAACGCCGCCTCGACCCAAGCCTGGAACGCCTCGCGCTCCATCTCTGCACCATCAGAGGCCGGATACAGCTGCTCGACCACCAGGGCTCCGGCGCCAGCGCCAAAAATGCGCGCGGCCAGACGCGAGTGTTCCTCCGTGAGCCGCCCCTGCGCGTCAAACACCACGATGGCCTGGCCCATGTGGTCCAGTAGGTTCTGAAGTCGGCGGTTGGAGGCCGCGATGCGCCGCTCGCGTTCGTCGATGATCTGCGCCATCGAGTTGAAGGTGCGACTCAAGCGCCCGATTTCGTCGTCGCGCTGCACTGGCACCGCGACAGGCTCACCGCTCGCCAGGCCCAGGGCGGCGCGTTCCAGCCGCGCCAGCGGGCTCACCAGCAAGCGCCGAGCGATCAAGACCAGCGCCGATGCGAGACCGAGCGAAAAGATCGCACCCAGCGCGATCATATTGCGGCGCGTCTGACCGAACGCTTCACGCTCTCGATTGAGCGACACGCGAAGCTGTATCGATCCGAGCCGATCTCCTGTCGGGTTGACGATCGGGTGCAACACCTCGATGCAATCGTCCGCGGCGCAATCCGCCCCGCTCGGCTTGCGATATTGTGCCGTGGGTTCCGGCTTGCCGTTGCCCAGCACCGTCGCCTGCAAGATCTCGGGGTTGGCGTTCAGCCCGTCGACCCGCTCCTGAACGGCGTCGTCGTCCTTGAAGTCGAGCGCCGGCGCCAGCGACCCCGCCATCACGAGGGCCACCATTTGCGCCGCGCTGCGCTTCGACTCCACGAGACGATCCCACTCGAGCCGATTCAGCTCCAGCACCACTACACTGGTCACCAGTGCCACCAGGACGACTGTCCCTAGTGCGAGTCGCGTGGCAATCGAACCGCCGTAGCTCGTGATGGGCCTGGGGCGCGCCGATGCCGGGGGCAGACTCGGAGGCGAGGGGGTCACGCTATGCAGCAGGAACGGTGCACTCTGGTCCGACTGGAGCCCTCCGGCGCGCTCAGTTATCAAACGTTTCGGCAATCTCCGAAAGGCGTTCCAGAGATACACAAGCGATCCGCTCTTACGGGTGGAGAGTTGGCGTGGGGCTTCTCGGGTGTCGTAGCCCCTACTCATGCGCCGTGCTCCGAGTCCGCCGGGGACTGGAAACCCATGATGCACTACATTGCGGCTGGCGCGCAGGGCTTGGCAGAGGCGGAGCCCGTGGCTCACACCTTCTCGGTAGTCGCGTTCGTGGAGAACTTCGCGATCAAGGAACTCGCTTCGGTATATCCGGAGTCGAAGCGAACCTCGCACCGACTGCGCTCGGTACGACCGTTTGGCGGTCAGATTTTCGCGTACCGCTTCGGCACTGTCGTGTTTCACAACGTGCCGCTCGAAGGGCGCGACGCGGAGCTCGAGCGGCTGCGCAAGGCGCAACCCAACCTCGCCACGAGCAAGGTCTTCAGCCTCGAGTTTGAGGTGCGAGAACACCCGAGCAACGTGCTCGGGATGGCGGACGGCGTGCTCACGGTGGACCGCATGGATGCCGGGCGCACGCGCCTGATCGCGGTCACGCTCGCCCAGACGACGGCCATGGAATACTACGAGAGCATCGTGGACGAGCTGTTCGCCAAGACGCACGTCCTGGCCGGCAACATGGAACAGAGCGGTACGGTCGGCTTCCGCCTGCGACCCTTGCATCGCTTTATCGGTCGTGCCATCGGCACCCGCAACGAGGTGCTATCGGTCCTGCATCTGCTCGATCGCCCGGACGAGATCGCGGGCGACCCGGGCCTGGCGCTCATTTACAACCAGCTGCAGGAAGAGTTCGAACTCAGGAACCGCCTTCAGTCGGTGCAACAGAAGCTGGGGAGCGTGCAGAACGCCCTGGAGCTGATCGTCGAGGTGGGTCGCGATCGCCGGCTGGTGATCCTGGAGTTGACCATCGCCTCGCTGATCTTGTTCGAAATCGGGCTCGCGATGTTCCGCTAGCGTCTCGCTTCCGGTTCAGCGGGCGCGGCGCGAGGCTTCGACATCCCGGCTCCCCGCTCACTCGCCGAACTGGTATTGCAATCCCACGAAGAGCTGCATGCGGCGCACGGGCGCGAGTTCGTACGGGGTCGTTGCGTCGGTCGCGTATTGATTGGGACCGATCACGTACGGAGTCACCTTGGCGAACGCGTAGTCCCCGATCAGGCGGTAGCTCAGGCCGTCCAGCGGCGTCTCGCCACTGGCGGTCAGGCGCAATTGTACATGCGGCCCCGCAGATGGTGTCGTGGCAAAGCCGCCGTCAAACGCTCGATCCGCGGGCCGCCGCCCCAGGTACTGCGCCGCAAGACCCAACGTGGGCAGCGCGTCGCCCAAATCGTAGGCGACCCGCGCGTTGCCGAACAGTGTGGGCCCCACGGTGAGATCGTGACCGTCGCTACCGTCCCCCTCATCCACTTCACTCACCGCATCCGTCAGATTGAGGCCGTAACGCAGGCGCCCGCCGAGCAGTGTCCCCTCGTAGGCCGCATTGATTCCGTAGTTCTGAATCGTGGCGACGTTGCGGTATTGGTAGCCCTCGGTCGCCCCCGCATCGAGCTCCCCGCTCGCGCGGGCGGCCGCCAGGGCCTCGGGATCGAGCGTGGTCAGCGAGACCATTTCGCGCCACCAGGAGAGAAAGGCACCGATCAGGATGCGCTGAGAGCCGAAGCGCTGCTCCAATGACCCCTCCACCGAACGCACCGTCTCTGCGGACAGAGCATCGGGTTTGATCTGGTACACGGGGTTGGCGTATTCGATCTCGTAGGCCGACGGCGCTCGGAAAGCCTCCGAGTAGATCAGCTTGATGCGCCCCTGCTCCCAGGGTGTAATGCCCACCGCGGATCGCGGCGACAGAGCGCTGCCGTTGGCGCGCTGGTCGTAGTCCCAACGCAGCCCGACATTCACGTCCAGCCAGCGCAGCGGACTGATGTGTTGCTCGGCGTAAACGGACGCGGCAAAGTCGGTACGTGAGTAGTCGTTGGCGGCGGGCGCAAGCTCGCCGGTAGCGCGATCGCGCACGTCCAGGTCGGAGTCTATCGAGCGCCCCTTGACGCCCGCGCCGACCAGGGTGGACAAGCGCAGCGGCGGAAACCAAGAGAATTCGAGCTCGGACTCGCCCCCGAGCTTGGTGCCGCCCACGCTGAGCTCTGAAGTACAGCCCTCCAGGCCACCATTGAAGCAATCCTCGGCGGCGGACGTGCGATTGAGCCAGTGGTAGCGGTACAGATCCGTGTAGCCGCGCACGGTAAAGTCGAGCAGCTGGGAAATCGTCGTCGCGTACTCGAGCACGAAGTTGGCGAAGCGATCGGACTCGTTGCTCTCCGGATCGTCGAAGTCCCCCACCACGTTCACGCGAGAGTCGATGTACGGGGTGGCCCGCGTGTAGATGCTGCCGTGCGCACTGAGCGTGAGCTCACCCCAGACCAGGCGGCCATAGGCTTCGGGAACCTCTACGTAGTAGGAGTCGTGGGTCACACCGCCCCAGACGCCTGGAGTCCCGCGCGGCCCAAAATCCTTGGGCATCATGGTCACGGCATCGTTGCCGTAGTCTTGCGGACCAAACTCGAAGCTGGGACCCGCTTGCCGGAAGTATTCCAGGTGAAGCGTGAGCTCCGCAGGCTTGCCGAGCAGCTGGAACTCATGGCCGAGCCCGGCGCCGATCCGATACGAGGTTCCGAGACGATCGCCGTAACCCGACGCCGAGGGCCCGAGCAATGCCCCGCTGCGATCGGTAGGCAGGCCCAGCCCGCCCTCCAGGATCAGGCGAACGCCGGCCGAATCGCGAGCGCGTTTGGTCACCACCTGGATCACGCCCAGCATGGCTTGAGAGCCGTAGATCACCGAGCCCGGCCCCAGCACGACCTCGATGTGGTCGATCATCTCGAGCGGAATGCCGAGACCCCGATCGAAGTAAGCGGTCCCGTTCCAGGGCTCGTTGATGGGGTGGCCGTCGACCAAGACCAATACGTGCGCGCCGAAGTCGGAGGTGAGCAATACGCCGCGCGCACCGATTTCCACGGCCTGCAGCGGATGGGTCGTCACCATGCCCAGCGCCAGATAGTTGATCGCCTCATCCAAGGAATGGATACCCCAGCGCTGCAGATCGCTGGCAGTGACGACGCTGGAGGTGGCGGGGGCAGTGGTCGTGGTTTCGCTGCTCTTGGAAGGTGTGGAGACGATGGACTCGGCCAGGAGCGCGTTCAGATCGGAGGAATCGTCGCCCCAGGCGACGTTGGCGTAGCTGGCCGCGAGCAACGGCAGCAGGAGCGCTGTGCTCCAAGCACGGCATCGAACCGGAGTGAGGACGCGACGGCTTGCGCAACCGGCTGCGCTGCCCGCTGGCAGCGATATCCGCGGGGGGCTTTGTGTAGGCGGCAACGGACCGGTTCCCCTCATTGGATCACCCTCACGAGGCGCAGCAAGTCTGGATTGAATGCGACGTTCTGGCGGCGGGCCTGGGCCAGGTTCACCAGCAACCGAGGCCGGCCTGACTCACGCGCAAAGCCAAGCACCAGGCGTTGCTCGACGTCCCCTGCCACGGCGCCGACGCTGAGCACGTCTACGCCGGTAAGCGCGGTGGCGATCTGAGGCACCTCCGCGGATAGCGCGGGCGCTATGTACACCATTGCCGCGCGCTTCTCGCGGCAGGTCTTTGCCAGCTCGGCCGCCGTGGAAAAACGCACGAGCTCCTCGCGATGGTTCAGTCCCCCGATCTTCGGCTGCAGCGCGAGTTCCGCGCGAATTTCCTCGCCGAAACGCACCGACTCGGCTTTGCCCGCAGCCACTACGATGAGCACGAGTGCGTCACCGTTGGCCCGCGCCGCAAAGTGCGTGTCATAGGCGGCCACCTTCGCTACCAGCGCGGCCTGCAAGCGGGCTGGGATCTGCACCTGCTCGGCCAGCACAGGCACCGCGAACGAGAGTGCCACTGCCACCAGGCACACGGCCCAGCGCCTCAGGCCCTGGAGCGGCCTCCGTCGCGGAGCAGGGCAGCTGGATGTGGTCGAGTAGCGCAAGCGTGCAGACGCGGGGGGATAGCCCTGTGCCATTGCCGAATACGGCGTGACGGTCCGGAACGCTTAGCAGTGCCCGGACGGCCTCTATCGCCGCGCCTCGCGCTGCCTACGTTCGCGCTCGAGCTCGCCCTCCCTCTGCGGGCCTCGCCGCGGCTCCCACAGGGTCGCGCCCAGGGAACGGTACGCACAGGTAGGTGCGCGCGCAGCATCCGCTTACCTTCGTGAAGCACCACTCCGTTAGAGCGCATGGGGCTGTCACGCCGGAACGCACGGCAGCGGCCAGATGAGGCTCGAGGAGAAAACGTGAGAGGGTCGATGCGAAGGCGGACGTCGGATGGCGCGACACTTTTAGCCCTGGCCGCTCTAGCTGCGGGCTGCGGCGATGGCGGCACGACCGAGCCGCCGCTCAGCGGAGCGCTGGTCTCGGCACGCATCGAGGGCCGAGTGGGCTACCTCTTGGACGAGCTGCCTTCGGACCTGCGCGAGCGCGTCGCGGAGCAACTCATCGCTCAGCCCGAAGCGGCGTGGCAAGACCGCGCGCGCGCGCAGGTGGCGCTGACCGGCTATCGTCTGGCATTTCGCGACGCCTTCTACGAGGAGGAAGAAGCCAAGGGGCAGTTGCCGCTCCCCCCCGCCGAGAAGTGGCAGGTGTCGCTGTTGGGCAATCCCGCACGGGTGCAGGTGCTCGACCATGACCTGGTGCTGGTGGACTACGCGCTCGACAGCACCTTGCTCACCGACGCGGAGTCCCCCGAAGCGTCCGACCCGGCGCTGGCCAAGGTGGGCGGCAGCTGGGACGAACCCTTCGTGTTGCCGCTCGACCCGGAGCTGCTGCTGCAGCGCACGGGGTACGCCTGCATGGACGAGGACCAATTCCCACCGAACAGCGTCGATGGGGAGAACGTCGCCACATTCTACGACCAGGACTGCGAGGGTGGAGAAGACAGCGGCTGCCATATCACGGAGACCCCGGACGAGAGTTGCGTCGAGGCGCTGGATCGAACCATCGGTTCATTGAGCGCCGACCTGCATTTCGAGCGCATCGCCTGGGACCCAGGGCTGGCCGAGCAGGCCCGGGTCGGCGACGCTGGGCGTGCCGGAGCGGATCTCGAGGTGATCGGCGAGGGCCTCGACAACCGCCGCATCATCTATCGCTACATCGGTGCCGACTCGTGCGCGATGGCCGAAAACTGCGTGAGCGGCCTCGGCTGGCGGCGCTTGCTCCAGTTCGATGCCAGCATCAAGAACGTAGGCAAGGACGCCCTGCACATCGGGGACGTGAATTACTTCCTGGATGCCCCCGATACGCTGCTCGCCAGCCACAACATCTTCGTCTACAGCGCCTGTCACGAGCACTATCACTTCGCCCACTACGGCGCGTTCGAGCTGGACGCGGGCGGGGCCACGCTGGGCAACAAGCAAGCCTTCTGCGTGCAAAGCACCGCCCGCTACGCCAACAACGAGACCTCACCGTTGACGCATCCCTATGGCTCCTGCGACTACCAGGGCATCCAGGCTGGCTGGGGCGACGACTATGGCGCCGGCATCGAATGCCAGTGGGTCGATGTCAGCGACGTCGCCCCGAGCACTCCCGTGAGCGCGCAGCTCGACTTCAAGCTCAATCCGGATCAGTTCCTGTGCGAAGGCTCCCCCGTGCTCGACGCCGACGGCGAGCCGGTCTTCGAGGACTCGGGTTTCCGCACCGGCACCGGGCTGAGCGTAGACCGCCCCGAATGCAAGTTCCGAGCAAACTGGGACGCCAACAATGAAGACTCCCGTTCGCTCACGATCTATCCGACGGGCAGCTTCGTGACGGACCCCTGCACACGCGGCCAAATTGGCCCGGTGCGGGATTGTGGCTTCGAGACGGGTGCGGGCGGCCCGCCGCGGCTGGATTGCACGCCAGGTTCCACGCTCAATCTACGCTGCTCGATCCTGAGCGGCACGGCTCCCGCCATCGTGCGCGTCTGTGAATACAGCGAGAAGTGGCAGACGGGCGTGGCCTGCGTGTATCGCGATGCGCTCGCCAATGGCTTGATCGACGGCGATGCCGTCGACCTGGAGGTGACCTGCCCCGAAGCCCGCGACGCGATCGAGGTGGGCGGGCACGTGGCGCTGTATAGCGCACCGGCGCTGCCCGGGGACGAAGTCGAGGTCAGCTGCGCGGTGCAATGAGCGGAACGGCAATGAGCGGCTAGCGCCCTGGCCCCCGGCTGCTCGGACCAGCGCATTTGCTGGGCGCGGACAGCCGTGCCGCCAGGCGGCTTGGTGGCCTCGCTGCGCCGTAGTAAGCCGGCGAGATGACCAGTTCCCCGCTCGAGCGTACCGGCTCCACCAAGGGTGCGCTCTCCTTCTGGACCGACCTGCCCTTGTACTTGCGCATCGTGATCGGGCTCGTGCTCGGTCTGATCGTGGGCGTCGTGGTCGGACCGAGCGCCAAGGTGCTCGAGTGGCCGGCGCGGCTGATCCTGCGGGTGCTGGGGGCGATTGCTCCGGCGCTGATCCTGGTGGCGGTGGTGCGCGCGCTGATCACCGCCGAGGTGCATGGCCGGCTGGCGCTACGCATGGCGGGGCTGCTCGTGCTCAATACGCTGACCGCCATCTTGGTGGGCCTGGGTGTCGCCAATCTGTTGCAACCGGGCGCTACCGAAAAGCCCCTCGAGCACGGCGCCGCCCCCCAGATCCACACCGACATCGTCACGCAGATCATGGACAACGTGCCGGATAGCTTGATGCGTCCGTTCGTGGAAAATCGCGTGATCGCGGTGGTGCTGATCGCCGTGGCCTTCGGGCTCGCCGCGCGCAGCTTGGGCAGTGCGGAGCGACAACTCGCCGAACGACTCGCCTCGCTCGGCTTCTCCTGCACCCTGGTGATCTTGGGCTGGGTATTGGCGCTCGTGCCCCTCGCCGTTTTTGGCAAGGTGGCCAGCATCGTCGGAACCAGTGGCTTTGACCCGTTCCTGAAGCTCGGTTGGTTCGTGATCGCGGTCTTGGTCGCGCTCGCCGTGCAGTCCACCTACTACCTGTTACGCATCCGCTTCGGGTCCTGGGTGCGCCCGCGCGTGCTGCTGCGCCACATGCGCGATGCCTTGGTGATGGCCTTCTCGACGGCCAGCTCCACCGCCACGATGCCGGTCACGTACGAACGGTTGCGCTACCACGTGGGGCTCCGCGAACGCTCGGCGAGCCTTGGCGCGCTCGTGGGCTCCAACTTCAACAACGACGGCACCGCGCTCTACGAGGCCATGGCCGCGTTGTTCGTGGCTCAGATGCTGCACGTACCGTTGACGCTGACGCAACAAGTGCTGGTGGTGCTGACCAGTGTGGTCGCGTCGGTCGGTGCCGCTGGCATTCCCGAGGCGGGGTTGGTCACGATGACGCTGGTGTTCTCGGCGGTGCACCTGCCGCTGGACTTCATCGCGCTCTTGCTCACGGTGGATTGGTTTCTGGACCGCTGTCGCACCGTCATCAACGTGCTCGGCGACGTGAACGTGGCCTGTCTGCTCGACGGGCACGAACGTGAAAGCCCCGCGCCAGCCGAGCCAGAACAGGTCGTCGCCCCTGTCCCGGTGAGCAGTTAGAGCGAGCCGCGCAGCCGGGGGGCTCCCACCCATCCTTTTTTGGGAACCCGAGGCGGAGCGTCCCAGGATAGGACAACCCGGTCCGCCCGGCATGCCCTCTCCGTGTCCTGCCGACCGCCGGTTCGGGCGACGACGGGGAGCCGACAGGTTTCCGGAAGCGATTTCCCGCTGGGGTTTTCTCTCCTGCGACGTTACGGCGACATTTCTCGTTTCCGGGGCGCCATCCACACGGAGAGGCGGCACTTGTGACGCGTCGGATCCGGTGCAATACAGGGCATTGCTGACGTAAATTCAGGAGATTGGCAAATGACTCGCATCGCGATTAACGGTTTCGGCAGGATCGGACGGCTCGTTTTCAGGGCCTTGCACAACCAAGGTCTGTTCGGGAAGGGCGTCGAAGTCGTCGCCGTGGGCGATATCGTCCCCGCGGACAACCTCGCCTACCTGCTCAAGTACGACTCCATCCAGGGTAAGTTCGGAGGCTCGGTCAGCTCCGCCAAGTCGTCCGCCGACAAGGCAGACGCGGACGTGCTGATCGTCGACGGCAAAGAGATCAAGGTCGTGAGCGCCAAGACGCCGGCAGAGCTGCCGTGGAAGGCGCTCGGCATCGACTACGTGATCGAGTCGACCGGGCTGTTCAACGACGCCGAGAAGGCCAAGGGCCACCTCGCCGCCGGCGCCAAGAAGGTCATCCTCTCGGCACCCGGCAAGGGTGAAGACATCACCGTGGTCGTGGGCGTGAACCACGAGAACTACGACCCGGGCAAGCACTTCATCGTCTCCAACGCGAGCTGCACCACGAACTGCCTCGCGCCGGTCGTGCACACGGTGATCAAGGAAGGATTCGGCTTGGCCGAAGGCCTGATGACGACCGTGCACGCCTACACCGCCACGCAGAAGACGGTGGACGGTCCCTCCAAGAAGGATTGGAAGGGCGGTCGTAGCGCTGCCATCAACATCATCCCGTCCAGCACGGGTGCGGCCAAGGCCGTGGGCCTGGTGCTGCCGTCGGTCAAGGGCAAGCTCAGTGGCATGTCCTTCCGCGTGCCAGTGCCGACCGTTTCTGTGGTCGATCTGACCTTCAAGACGGAGAAGCCGACGAGCATCAAGGAGATCAACGCCGCCATGAAGCGCGCGAGCGAGACCTACTTGAAGGGCATCCTCGGCTACACCGAGGACGAGGTCGTCTCCAGCGACTTCGTGCACGACGAGCGCTCCAGCATCTATGACGCGGGCGCCTCGGTCGAGCTGAACCCGAGCTTCTTCAAGCTCGTCAGCTGGTACGACAACGAGTGGGGCTATTCGAACCGCTGCGTCGACCTCCTGCAGTACATGACCAAGAAGGACCGCAGCTGATCCAAGCCACGAGCCGCGGGGTTCTGCACCGGCAGGCCCCGCGCGCCCGTGACCCTGCTTCGAGGAGCAAACCGTGAGACTTAGCCCGCTCGCCGGAAAACCCGCTCCCGCCAGCCTGCTGGTGGATATTCCTCGGCTGATCACGGCCTACTACGCGGCGCAGCCGGACCCGAGGGAGGTCTCACAGCGAGTGAGCTTCGGCACATCGGGCCACCGCGGCTCTGCGTTGGACGCCGCGTTCAACGAGCAGCACATCCTGGCCATCACGCAGGCGATCTGCCTGTACCGCCAAGAGCAGAAGATCGACGGGCCTCTGTTCCTCGCGATCGATACACACGCGCTCTCCGTGCCAGCGCAGGCGACCGCGCTCGAGGTGTTGGCCGCCAACGGCATCGAGGTCATGCTGGCCGCCGGGGATGAGTACACCCCGACGCCGGTGCTCTCGCATGCGATCTTGACGTACAACAAGGGCCGAACACACGGGCTCGCGGACGGCATCGTGATCACGCCGTCGCACAACCCGCCGCGCGACGGTGGCTTCAAGTACAACCCGCCCAACGGCGGCCCCGCCGACACGGCGGTGACCGGCTGGATCGAAGCCAAGGCCAACGCCCTGCTCGAGGCCAAGCTCGCTGGGGTCAAGCGCATCCCGCACTCACAGGCGCTGCGCGCACCCTCCACACACCAGCACGATTTTCTCAACCACTACATCGACGATCTGCCGAACGTCATCGATCTGGACGCGGTGCGCGGCTCGAGTTTGAGCATCGGGGTGGATCCGCTGGGCGGCGCCGGCGTGCATTTCTGGCCCAAGATCGCCGAACGACACCGCCTGAACCTGAACATCGTAAACGACACGGTGGATCCCACGTTCCGTTTCATGAGCGTTGATTGGGACGGAAAGATCCGCATGGATCCGTCGTCCCCGTACGCCATGGGCGGGCTGATTGCGATGAAGGAGGGCTTCGATCTGGCCTGTGCCTGCGATACCGATCACGATCGGCATGGCATCGTCACCAAGAGCGCAGGCCTGCTACCGCCGAACCACTACCTGTCCGCGTCGGTGCACTACCTATTCCAGCATCGGCCGCGCTGGCGCAGCAACGCAGCCGTCGGCAAGACCCTCGTCAGCAGCGCGATGCTGGACCGCGTGGCGGCCAAGCTCGGCCGCAATTTGTATGAGGTGCCTGTCGGCTTCAAGTGGTTCGTCGACGGCCTCTTGGATGGCTCGCTCGGTTTTGGAGGAGAAGAAAGCGCCGGCGCCTCCTTCCTGCGCAGCGACGGCGGCGTGTGGTCGACCGATAAAGACGGCATCATCCCCTGCTTGCTGGCCGCCGAGATGACCGCGAAGCTCGGCAAGGATCCGGGGGAGATCTACCGCGATCTCACTCATGACTTCGGGGACCGGTTCTACGATCGGGTGGACGCACCGGCGACGCGCGACGAAAAGGCCATTCTCTCCAAACTCTCTGCGTCGCAAGTGACGGCGAAAGAGCTGGCCGGCTCCAAGATCGAGGCCGTGCTCTCACGAGCACCGGGCAACGACAAGCCCATCGGCGGGCTGAAGGTGGTCACCGCCAACGGCTGGTTTGCCGCGCGTCCCTCGGGCACCGAGGAGATCTACAAAATCTACGCGGAAAGCTTTCGTGGCAAAGACCACCTGGCGCAGCTCATCGAGGAGGCCCAAGCCCTGGTCTCGGCAGCGCTCGCCACGGCCAAGGGCTGAAGCCACCGTCAAAGGTTGAAGGTCTAGCTGCAGAAGGCGAGCAGTGCCGTCTCGAGCACTGCCTTCTGCGGCAGCCTGGAGCCTCCTTTGAGATCCAGATCGACCTGAGCCAGTGCCTCGAGCCAGCGCTCGGCGCGCTCCAGCGGCAAATGCCGGAGCTGTTCGCTGATCTCCCGCAGCTTGAAGGGAGGCACTCCCGCTTTCCTGGCCGCGTCCTCCGCAGACAGGCCAGCGCGCCGCGCCGACGCGAAGCGGATCAGCTGTCGCGTCGACCAGCAGAGCAGCCCCACCAGCCGCGGGCCGGCTCCGGGCTCGAACACGCGCTCCAGGGCGGCCAACGCCGCCCCTGCATCACGCCGTCCCACCGCACCGACCAGGTCCCAGACCGTGGCGGGCTGCAGGTCGGCAACGCACGACACGATCGCCTCCTCTGTGATCTCGGCGCCTTTGCCGACGAACAGCTCCACGCGCTCGAGCGCGTCGAGCAAGGACGACAGATCGGTGCCCGCGAGCTCGCTCAGGAGGTCAGCGGCCCGCGGCGAGATCGCATGCCCGTGCGCACGGGCGCGCTCGCGTACCCAACCGGGCAACACGCCTCGCGGCGGGCTGGCGCAGACCACGAGAAAGCCCTCCTTCTTGGCCACGTTCACCAGCCGGCGCCGGTTGTCGAGCTTGTCGACCACGAGCAGCAGCGTGGTCGTGTCCGAGGGGGACGCGGCGTACTCCGCGAGCAGATCGAGAGGCCTCGAGCTCACCCCCTTGGCCTCGCTCGCCCCCTCTTCCTCGCTCTTGCTCTCCCAGCGATCCAGATCGCGCACCAACACCAGGCGCCGGGGCCCGAACATGGGCAACGTGCGCGCTGCGGACAGCACCACGCGTACGTCCACCTCTCCCGCGACGAACTGATCCTCGTTCAGACTCGCGCCGCCCGGACCGACCACCGCCTGGCGCATCGCCTGGACAACTTGTCCGCGATAATAGCGCTCCTCGCCGGCGATCAGGTACACGGGCCGCAAACGGCCTGCCGTGGCCTCTTCGATCGCTGCTTCGGGCGTCAACTGGGGCATGCCTGCCCGCATAAGCAACGGGCGGGAGCAGATCAAGCGCGTTTCCGGGAGCATTCTCCGATCGCACCCCGGTGGGCCTAGAGCCGGGAATTTCAGCCAGAAATGTCGGGGGGGGAGTCGCCAGTCGGTCAGCCTTGTAGTAAGAGCGCAGCCAGACGCCGAAGGCACGTCAGGTGAACGGACAAAGCTGGTTTGGTCGCGAAGGGTTCCCTCCAGGGCTAGGTGCCAGCGGCAGCCTGGTGATGGTGGGAAACTTCGATGGCGTCCATCGTGGTCATCGTTTCGTGCTGGAGCGCGGGCTCGAGCTCGCCCGGGAGCGCGCTCTGGTGCCGCTCGTGCTCACCTTCGACCCCCACCCCTCCGTCGTGCTCGGCCGAGGGTTGCGGCCCGTGCTGACGCCGCTCGAGCGCAAGATCGATCTCTTGACGCGCCTCTCCCCAGCACTGGGCGTCGTGGTGGAGCCGTTCACGCGCGAGCTCGCGGCTGCGACCCCGCTCGAGTTTGCGCGCGATCTCTTGCTCGGCAAGCTCGGTGCGCGCCTGGTCACCGTCGGGCAGAACTTTCGCTTCGGGCGCGGCCGCGCCGGGGATGCGGCGACGCTGGCCGCGCTGGGCAGCGAGCTCGGTTTCGAAGCCCGGGCCGAGGCATTGCACGCCGACCAGGTCGATGTGATCTCGAGCACGCGCATCCGTGATCTGATCACTGCGGGGGAAGTGCGCGAGGCCGAGCGCTTGCTGGGGCGGCCCCATGCCTTGAGCGGGGTGGTGGAACACGGCGAGAAACGCGCGCGGCAACTCGGCGTGGCGTCCGCCAACATCGCAGCGATCCCTGAGCTTTTGCCTGCCCGCGGGATCTACTCGGTGCTGGTCGATCTGCTGGAGGGCTCGGCCTATCAGACCCTCGGGCGCGGCGTGGCCAACATCGGCGTCCGTCCCACACTCGGCGAGGGAGAGCTGAAGGTGGAGGTGCACGTGCTGGACTACTCGGGTGACCTGTACGGGCGTTCGCTGCGCGTCCACTTCGTGGAACGCTTGCGGGACGAGCTGCGCTTCGATGGTCTACCGAAGCTGCAGGCTCAGCTCGATCGAGACAAACTCGACGCCGCGCGCAGCCTCCGTGAGCGCCGTCCGGATCCCGAGGCGCAGGGGGCTTGGCACTAAGCGCGGCACTCGTCCGACTCGGTAGCCGGGCATCCGGACCACGCCCGGGCGCGCGGGCCGCGCAGGCGCACAGAAAAAAACCCCGCGAGCTCGAGGGCCTGACATAGGTTACTCTGGCGAGGCCGCTGATGCTGAACGACGAGGTCAATCCGAAGGGGCTCTCCCGCCTCGAATTGCTGAAGCTGGCCCAGGCGTTGCGCGTCTCGGACGCGGACGTGATGACGCGCGCCGAACTGCAGGCGGCCATCGAGCGGGCGAAACAGCCCGAGCCGCGGCCGCAGCCGCAGTCGGTGACCTGGCTGGGGGTGGCACGCCGCCTCCTGGCGAGCATCGTGGAACAGGGCCTGCACCTGCCGGACGCCGCAGCGCTGATCCGGGGCGACGGCTCGTTGCGCCCGACGCCGAGTGGGCCGCCGCCCGTGGCCACGGTCACGCTGGCACGCATCTACGCGGCGCAAGGCCATTTGGAGCGAGCCATTGGCACGCTCGATGAAGTGCTGGCGAGCGATCCCGACCACGATCTGGCGCGCGATCTGCGAAACCAGCTCGCAGTGCGCCTCGAGGAACGCCGCCGCCAAGAGGCCTTGCAGGCCCAGGCGACGACCAGCAGCCCAAAGCCGGCAGCGGCCAAGCCCAGCAATGGCAGCACCGCCAAGCCCGGCAACGGCAGCATGCCCAGGGCGGGCGCGGCCAAGCCGGCAAACGGTGCCACCAAGGCCAGCGCCAAGGCGACCGCAGTCCAAGCGCCCGTCACCACGGCGGCCACTGCCGAGGAGACCACCGAGGTCGGCTTGAAGACGGAGCCGTCGATCGACGTCTCACCAGCGCCGACGGCCGCGCAAACCGCCGCTCGGCTCGACACATCCGTCGACACGGCCGCCCCCAGCACCGAGCCGGTGGAGCTGGCTGACTCGGTCGGCATCTCCGCGCTTGGCCCCCTCTCCGATTCCACCGATTCCAACGAGCGC
>Ga0164241_10003191_pt1 | contig 16872 bp, 16 predicted proteins | sample OricomyardsoilBY_FD_108780 | JGI IMG/M metagenome (GOLD analysis project Ga0164241, IMG submission 108780) | Backyard soil microbial communities from Emeryville, California, USA - Original compost - Back yard soil (BY) | ecosystem: Environmental > Terrestrial > Soil > Unclassified | place: USA...
GGGTCGGGTAGTTCTCGGCGACCGCCTTCACGTCGGCCAGCGCTCGGGTCAGCTGTTGCTCGGCCTTGGCGGTTTCCTCGACGCCCTGGGCGGCCATCGCCGCGGCGCGTGCCTGGGTCGTCTTCTCGAAGGTCTGGCTCTCGTGCTCGGCGTAGCCCTTGACCGTCTCGACCAGGTTGGGGACGAGGTCGTGGCGTCGCTTCAGCTGCACGTCGATCCCGCTCCACGACTCGTCGACCCGGTTGCGCGAAGCGATGATCGAGTTGCGCTTGGCGATGAAGTAGAGGACGGCGATGACGATGATCGCGACCACTGCGATGAGAACCCAAGTCATTGCCGGCATCCTACCCCCAACCAGCGGCGAACTGCATCAACTTCTCCTCCTGCCGGGAGGAGAAGTTGATGCAGTTCGCAGGGATGCGGTGTTGCCGGGCGTAGGATCAGCGGCTCATGGGGGCCAAGCAGGAAGCGCAGGAGTGGGCCGAGACCGTTCGCAAGTTCGGCGAGCGGCACGATCTGAAATACGAGCCGGTCGGAGGGATCAATCCCAAAGACGGCCCGGTCGCGCTCTGCGTCGGCGGCACCAATCGGCTCACCGGACAGCTCGCCGAGGGCTTCTGGGGCTCATCATGCGACGCCGACGAAAAGGAGGTCGGCGGCCTCTTTGGCAAGGCGGTGCTGCCCACCGCGCTGCTCCTCAAGGCTCATATGCCGGACCTGGCCCAGGTCGTGCCCGCCTTCAACGTCGAGTCGATCGAGGGCCACGAGGTGGTCACCCAGCGCTTTGCCCGCAAGGTCCAGTTCGAGTCGATCGACTTCAACAAGCGCTTTCTCGCCACCGTGCCGAGCGAGTACGACCCGGTCGCCCTGCGCGAGCTCTTCAGCCCCGGCTTCCTCGAGTGGACGACGACGATGACCGGCGAGATCGACTTCGGCATCAACGACCGCCAGCTCTGGTTCCTCTGGCGCCTGCGCGAGCGCAGCGAGGAGGAACTGAAAGCCGTGCTCAAAAACGGCGGACAGCTCTTCAAGCGCCTGCAGGGCGAGATGGACGAGAGCGGCATCCACACCTACCCGCCCGGTCCCTGGCACGCGGGTCTCGAGCCCTTTCCGGCAGGCTGACCCCGGTCAGTCCTAGGGGTCGAACAAACGTCCATTGGACATGGTCTAGCCGGGATATCGAGTTCCGTTGCCCGTCGATAGGTGGGACCGAAAACGCTTTCTCGGCGTCAAGCGTGACGGCCAGCAGCTCTCTCGGTCCTGAGTCTCAGGCCGGGTAGTCGGGGTCGCCGGGGAGCACTACCCGGTGATCCTCGCGACTGCCGATCACCTTGGGCAGGATCGGCTCGACAGCGCGGTCGCGGTGGGCGGCAAGCGCCTCGTCGGAGGTCTTGAACGGCAGCAGCGATTCGAGCTGCTTCACGGTCGGGAAGGCGATTGCCAGCTCTCCTGCGGCTTGAGCCTCCAGCGCGAGTGCGGGCTCGAACCACTGCGCCTCGGTGGTCTCGACTCCGTCGGGTTTCGGCGGCGTGTGTGCCGGCGCCAGGGCGAGGAAGAACCAGGCGTCGAAGCGGCGCGAGATCACCTCCGGGGTGATCCAGCGCGAGAACAGCACCAACTCCTCCTCGGCGGCCAGGGCGATCCCGGCCTCCTCCTCGAGCTCCCTGACCGCGCAGGCGCGGAAGCCGGCCTCCGCCTCGCCGTCATCTGGGTCGACCGAGCCGCCGGGGAAGACCCACACGCCAGGCATGAATTTCGCTTCCTCGGTCCGCTTCAGCAGCAGCACCTCGAGGGCGCGATCGGCGTGCTTACCGCCGCGCCGCAGCAGCACCACGGAGGCGGCAGGCCGCGGCTCGGAAGGCTCACCGAGATTCGGTGCCTCCGCTGGTCCACGATGCCTCACGTCCACCGATCCACCCTAGAGGGCGTTTCCGACATTGACCACACTGGGCTGTGGTCAATGTCGGAAGCGCGGCGGTCAGGCGAGGGCGCGGCCGCGCGCGCGGCGTAGCCAGAAGCGGTGGGCGAGCCAGGCAAGTAGGCCGATCAGGGCGAGCGGGCCGACGATCGCCAGGCCGACGATGGTGACGCCGGCGGCGATGGCGAGGATCTGGCCGGCGTCGTTCACGGCATCGTCGATTCCCCAGCCGCCACCCGATGACGTTGCCGAGTCGCTGGTCTCGATGCGCAGCGAGACGCGTGAGTAGTCGGCGCGACGCTGCAGCTGCTCCAGCTGTGCTTGCAGTGCCGCTGCCTGGCGACGCTCGCGGCGCAGCTCTACTTCGACCGCTTCCATCTCGGATTCGGTTTCCGCGGCGGCAAGCTGCGCAAGGAGTCCGTCGATCGTCGCCCGCGAGTCCCGCAGCTGCTCCTCCACGGAAACCGTCGGGGTGGTGATGTCGGTGGTCGCCTCGTGCCTCGAGCCGACCTCGTCGATCGCCGAGAAGGCGGCCATGGCATCGCCGAGGTTGCGGCTGGGGATCAGCAGCTCGAAGCGGGCACCGGCGTTTTGGCCCGAGGCTGTCGTCGAGCGCAGGACGATGCCCCGAACGTCGTGGACGGCGCGAAAGACCTCAGCGGAGTCGTCGGCCACGTCGGCCGGCTCGGCGAGCAGGGCGATCTCGGCCGAGCGCTCGATGTCACGGTGGCGAACGTCGCGGCTGAACGGGGGGAGGCTGTCGCTCGATTGAACTTCGCCGGAGGACTGGGTTCCCGACGCGCTCGAGGCGCTCAGTTCCTGGTCCGCGCTGGGCTTGGCTGCTTGGTTGCTTGGCGCAGACAGGCCTTTGAGGCGTGGGGGTTCAGTGGATTGCTCTTCGCCGTCAAAAGACTGCAACCCTGAGAGCAGCGAGCCGCCGCCGCTGTCTGTTTCCTGCGCGGGCCCTGAGTCGATGCTGGCGACGATCATGGTCGCGACCACGACCGCGGCCAGCGCGGTTCCACCTGTGGCGAAGAGGAGGCGCTGGGGTGAGAGGGCGCGCAGGCGGTCGCTGATGGCGACTAGAGGTCCCCGGCCGGCCTGCGAGTCCCGCTGGAACCCGTTTGCCACCAGCTCGTCGAGCTCGGCAGCGAAATCGGGCCGCGGCGTCGGGCGCGCTTCCGCCAGGGCCACGGCGATGTCGTCGTAATCCCTAGAGCGCTCCATCGCATGCCTCCCTCAGTTTGGTGACGGCTCGGTGCAGCTTGGTGCCGGCGTTGGACTCGCTCGTGCCGAGCAGGCTGGCGATCTCACCGTTGCCGAGGCCGGCGAAGAACTTGAGCGCGATCAGCTCGCGCTCGCCTGCCTCGAGGCGCCCGAGCGCCTCGCCGAGGAGCAGGCGCAGCTCGCTTCGCTCGCCCTCTTCGAAGCCCGCGAGGCTCTCCGCGTCGATCGGCTCGCTGGCGAGCTCGACCTGCCGCCCCCGTCGCCTCAGCTCGTCGAGGGCGGCGTTGCGGGCGATGCCGAAGATCCAGGCGCGCGGGCTGCCCTTGCGGGGGTTGAAGCGAGCGCGCTTGCGGTAGGCGCGCTCGAAGGCTGTTGCGGTGACGTCCTCCGCGGCGGCACGATCTCTCAGCAGGCCCGCCGCGTAGGCGTAGACGTCATCGCGGCTGGAGCGATAGAGCTGGTCGAAGGCGATGTCCACGTCGCGGGGAGCCTCGGCGGCCGGTGCGGCAAGAGCTTGATTCACGCCCTTACTACGAGCGAACTTTGCATCCATCACAGCGCGAACGCTATGTGGCGGGGGCGATCAGGCGGCCTGGGCCAACCGAACCGGTGAGGCATCGGCCGCTGCGCAGGCGGCCGCGATCGACTCGGCGGTGATCTCGACCAGCTTGAGCAGCTCTGCCTCGGAGATCGAGAGCGGCGGCATCAGCACGACGACATCGCTGAGCGGGCGGATGATCGCGCCGCGCTTGCGGGCCTCGAGCGTCACCCGATGCCCGAGCCGCAGGGCCGGGTCGTGCTCGCCCAGGTCGATGCCGACCATGACGCCGCGGCCTCGTACTTCTCTTACCTCGGGCATCGCCTCGACCTCTGCCAGCAGCTCCCACAGGAGCTCGATCTTCGGCTGCAGGGCCGCCAGGGTCTGCTCGTCTTCGAAGACGTCGAGGTTGGCGAGGGCGGCGGCGCAGGCGAGAGGGTTGCCGGTGTAGGTGTGGCCGTGGAAGAAGGTCCGGTACTCCTCGGGGGCGCCGAGGAAGCCCTCGTAGATCCGCTCGCTGGCCAGCGTCGCCGCCAGCGGTAGGTAGCCGCCGGTCAGGCCCTTGGCGAGGCAGAGCAGGTCGGGCGCGACGTCCTCCTGCTCGCAGGCGAACATCGTGCCGGTGCGGCCGAAGCCGGTCGCCACCTCGTCGCAGATCAGCAGCACGCCAAAGCGGTCGCAGAGCTCGCGCACCTGGCGCAGGTAGCCGGAGGGGTGGGTGAGCATGCCGGCGGCGCCCTGGACGAGCGGCTCGACGATCACCGCGGCGATCTCCTCTTCGTGGCAGGCGAGCACCCGCTCCAGATCGGCGGTGTCGCCCGGCTCCGCGGCGTGGGTCTGGAAGAGCAGCGGCCGGTAGGTGGAGTGGAAGAGGTCGATGCCGCCGACGGCGACCGAGCCGATCGTGTCGCCGTGGTAGGAGTCGCGCAGGTGGATGAAGGAGGTTCGCCGTCTGTGCTGGCCACCGCGCTGCTGTTGGAACTGGAAAGCCATCTTCAGCGCGATCTCGACCGCGGTCGAGCCCGACTCCGAGTAGAAGACCCGCGAGAGACGGGTCGGAGCGAGGTCGATCAGGCGGGCGGCCAGCGCGGCGCCGGCGGGGTGGGAGAGGCCGAGCATGGTCGTGTGGGCGATCTTGCCGAGCTGCTCGCTCACCGCAGCGTCGATCCCCGCATGCCGGTGGCCGTGAACGTTGCACCAGAGCGAGGAGACGCCGTCGATGTAGCGATTTCCCTCGCTGTCGATCAGGTAGCAGCCCTCGCCCCGTTCGATCGTCAGTGGTTCTTCTTCTGACCAGCCCTGCTGCTGCGTAAACGGGTGCCAGAGGTGATCGTGATCGAGCTGGGTGGGATCAGCCGACATCGGGTAGCACCGACCTTATTCAGGGGCGCGGCGGCAACGGCAGAAGCGTGCGGCTTCACACAGACCTCTACATCGATTGCTGTAACCATTGATCGATGGCTGAGCGTGGAGCACCCCCGCAGGTCCCGGCGCTGCGCCGCAAGGCGCTCCACGCCGTCCGCTCGCTATTCAGCCCGCTGCTCCCAGACGATTACCTGGAATTGATCAACCCACTTTGGTCGACGCGCGAGCTGCGCGGGCGGATCGAGCGGATCGATCAGGAGACGCCAGAGGCCGTCACGGTGATGATCCGCCCCGGATTCGAGTGGATGGGGCATCGGCCAGGGCAATACCTGAGAATCGGCGTCGTCGTCGACGGGATTCATCACTGGCGTGCCTACTCCCTCACCTCTGAGCCTGAGCGGCCAGATGGCTGCATCAGCATCACGCCGAAGCTGGTCGATGCGGGCAAGGTCTCGCCTTACTTCGTCCGCCAAGCCAGGCCGGGGGACATCGTCCGCCTCGGGGGAGTTGAAGGCACCTTCGTGCTTCCTGATCCGGCGCCGCAGAAGCTGCTCTTCGTCAGCGCCGGCAGTGGGATCACGCCGATCATGAGCATGGTCCGCAGCCTGCATCGCAGCGACGCGCTTGTCGACGTCGTCCACATCCACTCGTCCCGTAATCCAGAGGGAGTGATCTTCGCCGATCTTCTCGACGAGATCGACAGCTCTCACGACGGCTACGACCTGCATCTGCGAATCACCGGTGAGCAGGGAAGGATCGCGGCCGGCGACCTCGACCGGCTTTGTCCGGACTGGCGCGATCGCCACGCCTTCCTCTCGGGCCCGGCGGCGATGCTCGACACGATGAGCGAGCGTTGGGAGCGCGATGGCAACCGCGAGCTGCTCCACATGGAGCGCTTCCAGCCGCTGATCGGCCGCGAGCCTGGCGAGGGCGAGGGAGGCTACGTCCGCTTCGTCAAAAGCGGGGTCGAGGCCAGCTGTGAAAGCGGCACGCCGATCCTCGTCGGCGGCGAGGAGGCGGGTGCGACTCTCCCCTTCGGGTGCCGGATGGGTATTTGCCACACCTGTGTCGGCAAGCTCTGCAAGGGGGAGGTGCGCGATCTGCGCACCGGAAAGGTCCACGGCAGCGAGGGCGAGATGATCCGTACCTGCGTCAACGCCCCCGAGGGACCGATCGAGATTGCGCTTTGAAACTGACGAAAGGGAGACGATGAACGCAACGACTACTGAGCTCGAGAGCCCGCTCGCGCACCTTTCGGAGCAGCAGCTCGAAGAGCTGGCAGGCGAGCTCGACGAGATCCGCGACCGGACTTTCACTGACCTGGGCGAACGCGATCGGCGCTATATCGAGAGCATGATCGCGATGCAGCGCCGCCTGGCCGTGCTCGGCCGGGTGCTGCTGCTCGGCGCCCGCTACCGCCCGGCCAAGCTCGCCGGCACCGCCGCTCTTTCGATGGCGAAGATCCTCGAGAACATGGAGATCGGGCACAACGTCCTGCACGGGCAGTGGGACTGGATGAACGACCCGCAGATCAACTCCTCGACCTGGGACTGGGATACGGCCTCGACCGCTGAGGCATGGAAGCACTCGCACAACTACGTCCACCACACCTTCACCAACATCCTCGGCAAGGACAAGGACCTGGGCTACGAGATCATGCGCATCGACCCGCAGCAGAAGTGGCACCCGGTCTATCTCGCCCAGCCCGTCTACAACCTCTTGCTGATGGCCTTCTTCGAGTGGGGCGTGGCCCTTCACGACCTCGACTTCGAGGCGATCCGCAAGGGTAAGAAGTCCAAGGCCCAGGTCAAGCGTGAGCTGGCGGGAATCCGCGATAAGGCAAAGAGCCAAATCGTCAAGGACTACGTCGCCTGGCCCCTGCTGAGCGGCCTGGCGATGGCGGCGCTCGACGCCGGCCTCGAGGCTCGCAGCGAAAAGCGGCGCCGCGGCGGTTTGGCTGAGGTCGTGAGGCGGGCGCTGGACGGCGGCGGGCGCTCCTATCGCGCGGCCGCGTCGGCGAACGCGACGGCCAACATCGTCCGCAACGTCTGGTCCTACGCGATCATCTTCTGTGGCCACTTCCCGGACCAGACCCACACCTTCAAGCCCGATGAAGTTGAGGACGAGAGCCGCGGCGGCTGGTACGTCCGCCAGCTGACCGGGGCGGCAAATATCGAGGGAAGCCCGTTGTTCCACGTCGCCAGCGGCAACCTCGGCTACCAGGTCGAGCACCACCTCTTCCCCGACCTGCCGAGCACGCGTTACGCCGAGATCGCTCCGCAGGTCAAGCAAGTCTGCGAGCGCTATGGCCTGCCCTACAACAGCGGCCCCTTCGCCCAGCAGCTCGGCATGGTCCAGCGGACGATCCTGCGGCTCGCCCTGCCCGGCGGCACCGCGCGTCCCAAGCCGGGGCCATATCGAGGCGAGGATCATCCCGCTCTGTGATATCGGTCACAAGAGCAACTATTTCTCTGAAGAAATAGTTGTCGATATGCAACTATTGTTCGTATGCAAGCGAGTGACATCGCAGCGATCGCCGGGCAGGTAGGGACTCCGCAGGTCAGCGAGGCCGAGCAGGAGACCGCGGCCCGGCTGACCGCGCTGATCCGGCACCTCTTCCTCTACGACCGCGGCAACATGCTGCGGGTCATCGAGGAGAGCGGCCTCTCGATGACCCAGTCCAAGGCCCTGCTGGAGCTGGGCGGGCTGGGCGAGGCGACCGAGGCGCGCCAGATCGGCGACCTGGCCGAGGCGCTTGGCGTCTCGGTTCCGTCGATGAGCCGGGCCGTCGACGGCCTGGTCAAGAAGCGTCTCGCCACCAGGGTCGAGGACCCGGACGACCGGCGGGTGCGACGTATAGCGATCGCCCCCAAGGGCAAGCAACTGGTCGACACGCTGGTCGTCGTGCGCCAGGCCGGGATGGAGACCTTCGCCGCCAGCCTCACGGCTGCTCAGCGACGCAAGCTCGACGCCGCGGTCGACTCGCTGATGGATAGGGCGGACATCGCCGAGGCCTTCCAGCACCTCAAGGAGGTGGGACCAGCTTGACCCGTTACCGGCACCTGATCACCGAGGACAACCGCAAGTGGTGGACGCTCGGCGCGATGTGCTTCGCGCTGTTCATGATCATGCTCGACAACACGGTCGTGAACGTCGCCATTCCGTCGATTCAGCGCGATCTGCACGCTTCGATCTCCGGCCTGGAGTGGACGATCAACGGCTACACGCTCTCCTTCGCGGTGCTGCTGGCCACCGGCGGGCGGCTCGGCGACATCTTCGGGCGCCGCCGCATGTTCCTCTTCGGAGTCGTCATCTTCGCCCTCTCCTCGGCGACGGCCGGCTTTGCCGTCAACTCGACCGATCTCGTCGTCAGCCGGGTCGTGCAGGGCGTCGGCGCGGCGCTGATGATGCCGGCGACGCTCTCGATCATCACCGACGCCTTCCCCGCCTCGGAGCGCGGCAAGGCGATGGGAATGTGGGCGGGAGTCTCCGCTCTGGCCCTCGCTGTCGGCCCGGTTGTCGGCGGCTTCCTCACCGAGCACGTCAGCTGGCGGGCGATCTTCTACCTCAACATCCCGGTCGCGATCGGGGCGGTAACCGCCGCGCTGTTCGCGGTGCGCGAGTCGCGCGACAACTCGGTCGGCCGCGAGGTCGACTATGCCGGGGTGGTCGTGCTGACCGGCGCGCTGACGGCGCTGATCCTCGCTTTGGTCGAGGGCAACGAATGGGGTTGGGGGTCGCCCGAGATCGTCGGCCTGCTGATCGGCGCCGTGGTCGGTCTGGCCGCCTTCGTCGCGGTCGAGCTGCGCGTCAAGGTGCCGATGGTCGAGTTCCACTTCTTCTCCGACCGAAACTTCCTCGGCGCCGTCGTGGTCGCCTCGATCGTCTCCTTCTCGATGCTCGGCGTCTTCTTCTTCCTCGCCCTCTACATGCAGAACATCCTTCAGTACTCACCGCTCGAGGCCGGCGTCCGTTTCCTGCCCTCGACGCTGATGATCGTCGGCGTGGCACCGCTGGCCGGTCGCTTGGCGGATCGTTTCGGCCCGCGCTGGCTGATCGCCACCGGTCTGGCGGTGGTCGCCGCCTCGCTCTACAGCTTCAGCGGCATCGCGGTCGACTCCGGCTACCTCGACCTGCTGCCCGGCTTCATGCTGCTCGGCATCGGCATCGCCCTGACGATGTCGCCGATGACCAGCGCCGCGATGAACGCCGTGCCGGTCGAGAAGGCGGGCATCGCCTCAGGGGTGCTCTCGATGTTCCGCATGGTCGGCGGCAGCCTCGGCGTCGCGGTCACCGGGGCGATCTTCCAGGGCTCGGTCGGGGCGAGCTTCTCCGATGCCAGCCCGCAGCAGTTCGTCGACGCGCTTGGCTATGCGATGAGCGTCTGCGCGGTCGTCGCGGCGATCGGCGCCGTGATCGGCGCGGTGGCGATCCGCGCCAAGCGCGACACGCTCAGCGTCGAGGCGGTCGAGGCCGCGGTGAACCCGGGCGGCTCGCAGGTCGCGGCGCGCGAGGCGATTGCCGGCGAGCCTGCCCGCTGAGGCCTGCCGATGCTGATCCTGCTGCCGCCGTCGGAAGGCAAGGCTGCGCCTGAGCGAGGTGAACCGGTCGACCTGAGCGCTCTTGCCTTTGCAGCTGAGCTCGGCGAGCGGCGGGTGAAGCTGCTGGACGCGTTGGAGCGCCTGGGCGGCAGATCGGTGGGGACGGCGACGAAAGCGCTCGGCATCTCCGCCGCCCAGGCCGGCGAGGTGGCGATCGACGCCGCATTGCGCGACGCGCCGGCCGCGGCCGCGGCGGAGGTCTACAGCGGCGTGCTCTACGAACGCCTCGACCTGGCGGGACTGCCGGCTGCGGCTCGTCGGCGTGCTGGCGAGCGGGTCCTGATCGCCAGTGCCCTCTGGGGATTCGTGCGGCTCGAGGACCGAATTCCTTACTACCGCTTCTCCGCCAAGGCCAGGCTGCCGAGGATCGGCCCGCCCTCCGCCTGGTGGCGGCAGGCTCTCGTCGCGACGATGCCCGACGAGTCGGACGAGCTCATCGTCGACATGCGTTCGGCCGCATATGCGGCAGCCTGGAAGCCGAAACAGGCGACGCTTCTCTCGGTGCGCGCCTTCACTGAGCAAAGCGGCAAGCGCAAGACGGTCTCGCACATGGCCAAGGCGGTGCGAGGCGAAGTGGCGCGGGCGCTGCTGCTGGAGAAGAAATTGCCGGACAGCCCCGAGGCTGCCGCCGCAACCGCAAGCGCTGCGGGTTTCGAGGTCGAGCTCAACGGCTCGAATCTCGATGTGATCGTCAGCGCTTGACCTGAAGCTCGGGCCAGGTGTCGGGCTCGGCGAGGTCGAGCAGCGACAGAACCTCGACGGGGACTCCGCTCAGCGCCTCGATCGTCTCGCGGTTGGACTGCTCGACCCGACTCGGCTGGTTCGGCCAGGGAGTGAGGACGACAGCCGCGACCTCGAGCGCCGCGGCGCGCGCTGCCTCGATCGTCAAGAGCGTGTGGTTGATCGTGCCCAGTCCCGGCGATGCAGCGATGACCAGGGGCAGCGCAAGGTCGACGGCGAGGTCGCGGACCAGGTAGGGCTGGGCGCGTTGGTCGCCTATAGAGCGACTAACGCGCCCAGCCAGCGGGACGAGCAGGCCGCCGACGCCCTCGCAGACCACCGTGTCGGCGCCGGCTGCGGCGACAAAGGCGGTGGCGATGAGGCGATCGCGTTCGATCTCCTCGCCGGCCAGCTCCGCGGCGAGGTGGGGGGAAGCGGCTGGTTTGTAGCGGAAGGGAGCGATCTCCTCGTCGCTCTGAGTGGATCCGGAGGCGCGGCGAAGCAGGGCATGGTCCGGCTCGCCGGCTTCGTCGAGCCCGGTCACCGCGGGCTTGAAGACGGCGACCGTCTGTCCTTCCGCCGCGAGGGTCCGGGCGATCACGGCGGCCACCACGGTCTTGCCGACCTCGGTGCCGGTGCCGGTGACGAAGACTCCGTTCAAAGGCTCAGGCGGCGACGGCGATCGGTGTCGCCGGTGCTGGCCTCGCAGCGATCCCCAGCTCCCGGGCAGCGGTGCCGACCACCTGTGCCGCCTGCTCGAGCTCCTCGGCGCGGTGCGTGGACATCACCGTGAAGCGCAGGCGCGAGGTGCCCTCGGGCACCGTCGGTGGGCGGATTCCCTGGGCGAATATGCCGCGTTCCAGCACCAGCTCGCTCAGCTCCATCGTTCGTGTCGCGTCGCCGACGTGGACCGGGACGATCTGGCTCTTTGAGTCGCCGACGGCGAGCCCCTGAGCGGCGAGTGCCGAGCGCAGGGTCGTAGCGTTGGCGTGCAGCCGCTCGATGCGCTGCGGGTGCGTCTCGAGCAGCTCCAGCGCCGCCAGGCTCGCCGCGGCAACCGGGGGCGGTGGCGCAGTCGAGAAGATGAAGGAGCGGGCGGTGTTGACGAGGTAGTCGGTCAGCTCGCGCTTCGCGCAGACATAGGCACCGTAGGAGCCAAGCGCCTTGCCGAGCGTCCCCATCACCAGGTCGACCTCGCCGCTGAGGCCGGCGGCCGCAACCGAGCCGCGACCGCCGGGGCCAAGCGCGCCGGTGGCGTGGGCCTCGTCGACCATCAGCCGGCAATCGTGGCGCCGGGCAAGCCCGGCCAGCTGCTCGAGCGGGGCGACGTCGCCGTCCATCGAGAAGACGCCGTCGGTGACGATCAGCGCTGCCCGCCCGCCCGCCTCGCGCAGGCCCCAGGCGAGGTGCTCGACGTCGCCGTGGCGGTAGACGAAGGTCTCGGCTCGTGAGAGACGGCAGCCGTCGATGATGCTGGCGTGGTTGAGCTGGTCGGAGAAGACGACCTCGCCAGGCCCGGCCAGTGCCGCGATGGCGCCAGTGTTGGCCAGGTAGCCGGAGCCGAAGAGCAGCGCCGACTCGTAGCCCTTGAACCTGGCCAGGCGCTCCTCGAGGCGGCAGTGCGGTTGCATGCTGCCTGAGATCAGTCGCGACGCGCCCGCGCCCGCGCCCCAGCGCATCGCCGCGTCGGCAGCGGCGCTACGCACCTTTGGATGATTGGCGAGGCCCAGGTAGTCGTTCGAGCAGAGCAGCAGCACGGGCTGTCCGTCGAGCGTCACGCGCGGGCCCTGCGGGCCTTCGATCAGGCGCAATCGCCGGTGGAGCCCCCGCTCGCGGAGCTCCTCCAGCCGGTCTGCGATCTCGGTCATACCGCTTGGGGATACGGCGGCGGCTTCTTCGCCTTCTTGATCACCCGCAGCTGGGTCGAGGGATCCCAGAAGTTGGCCTCGTCCTGGCGGTCGATCAGCTCGTCGATCGGTGTCGCCGGCGTCTCGCCGTCGAGCCAGCCGTCACGGTTGTCGGGACGGGGGTTGGCGCCATTGTCGGCCTGGCGGGCGACGTTCAGGCCCAGCTCCTCGAACATCGCCCGGTCGTCCTCGGGCTCGGCGCCGAGCGTGGTCAGGAAGTTGCCCATCATCACGCCGTTCAGCCCGGCCTTGACCGCCAGCGGCTGCAGGTCGCCGAGATTCTCGACCCGACCGCCGCAGAGACGGAAGAGGGCGCCGGGGATGATCAGGCGGAAGATCGCCACCCACTGAACGACCTCCATCGCGTCCATCAGCGGCCGGTCGCCGAACTTGGTGCCGTCGCGGGGGTTGAGCAGGTTGATCGGCACCGAGGTGGGGTTGATCTCCGACAGCTCGAAGGCCATCTCGACGCGCTGTTCCGGCGACTCGCCGAGGTTGAGGATGCCGCCGACACAGGTCTCCAGACCCGCCTCCTTGACCGCCTGGATCGTCCGCAGCCGGCCCTCGTAGCGGACCGTGCTCGAGACTTCCGGGTAGTAGGAGCGTGAGGACTCGACGTTGTGGTGGACGCGCTGGATCCCCGCTTCGCGCAGTTTCGTCGCCCGGTCTCCCGACATGTGGCCGATCGAGGCGCAGCGCTTTAGGTTGGTCTGCTCGGCGACCAGCTTCGCGCCCTCGAGGATTTTCTCGAAGTCGCGCTTGGAGAGACCCTGGCCCTGGGTGACCATGCAGAAGCGATGCGCGCCCGCCGCCTCGGCCGCCTTGGCGTGCTCGAGGATCTGCTCGGGCTCCATCATCGCGTGCATCGGCGTGTCGGCCTCGGCGTAGCGCGACTGGGCGCAGAAGCCGCAGTCCTCGGCGCAGCCGCCGGACTTGGCGTTGACCAGCGAGCACATGTCGGTCGAGTCGCCGAAGTTCTCTCGCCGCACCGCCCAGGCACGCTCGACCAGCTCTTCGATCTGCTCGTGATCGCTCAGCTCGCCCAGGGCCAGCGCTTCCTCGAAAGAGATCAAAGGGGGCATCTCGGCGCAAGGCTAGGAGTCGGCCCGGACGCCTGGGCGTGTCTGGGCTTGGGGTTCCATATGGGCCATAAGCTCAGACGTATGAGGGCGGTGACGATCAGGCGCAGGCGCAGGCGGATCGCGGTCGGGGCCATATGCGGCATGGCGATCGGGGCCTTCGCCTTCGGTGCGGCGCTGGGCGACGGCCCCAGCTCGAGCCCGCGGCCGACCGTCGCCTCCCAACTGCCGCTCTCGAGGCTCGCCGGCCAGCGCCTCGTCGTCGGCTTCGCAGGCGCCGAAGCTCCCCGCGCGGTGAAGCGGATGATCCGCGAGGGCGAGGTTGCCGGGGTGATCCTCTTCGCCGAGAACTTCCCCAGCCGCGCTGCCGGTCGCCGCCTCGTACGCCGTCTGCAGGCGATCGCCCGTCCGGCGGGGCTTCGCGACCCGCTGCTGGTCATGGTCGACCAGGAGGGCGGGCTGGTCAAGAGGATCGACGGGGCCCCGACGGCCTCGGCCGCCCAGATGGGCGCCGGTGGCGCCGGGCTCAGTCGCGGTCAGGGCCGTGCCACGGCCGCCAACCTGCGCGACGTCGGTGTCAACGTCGACCTTGCGCCGGTGCTCGACATCGCCCGTCCTGGCGGCACGATCGCCGCGACGGAACGCGGTTTCGGCTCGACCGCCGCGCGGGTCTCGGCCACCGCCGTCTCCTTCGCCGAGGGCCTGCAGAGCGGCGGCGTCGCAGCGACGGCCAAGCACTTTCCCGGCCTCGGCGCCGCGCGCGAAAACACCGACTTCGCCGTGCAGCGGATCGACCTCTCGAAGCGAGAGCTGCGCACGGTCGACGAGGCGCCCTACCGTCGCTTCGTCGCGCTCGGTGGGGATCTGGTCATGCTGAGCACGGCTATTTACCCCGCCTTCTCACCCCGGCCCGCCGCCTTTGCCCGTCCGATCGCCACCGGCGAGCTGCGCTCACGCCTCGGCTTCACGGGGGTCTCGATCACCGACGCGCTGGAGACGGTTGCGGTGGAGGACTTCGGCGGTCCGGCCAAGGCCGGCCTGGCCGGCGCTCGTGCCGGTACCGACCTGCTCCTCTTCACCGACTTCCGGGCCGGCGAGAGCGCCCGTCGCGCACTGCTGAGCGGCCTCCGCGCGGGCACGCTGGACCGCGTCGCGTTCGAGGAGTCGGTCGGCCGCGTCCTGCGGCTGCGACACGGCTTCGCCAGTCGCTAGCTCGGCTCCGACGCGCCGGAGCCCACCTCGGCCGCGTCGCCGTCCTTGTCGAGGTCGGACGTCCGCACCGAGTCGCGCCCGGAGCCCTTGGCTTCGTACATCGCCGCGTCGGCCTTCGCCAGCACCGATTCGTAGCTCATCAGCCGACCCGGTCCGAAGGGAGCGACGCCGATGCTGGCGGTGATCGGCGGAACGCCCTCCTCGGCGGCCACGTGCTTGCGGATTGCCGTGGCGATCTCGCCGGCGACGGCCTGCGCCTCGTCGAGATCGCAGCGTGGCAGGACGACCGCGAACTCGTCGCCGCCGAGCCGCGCGAGTACGTCGGTCTCACGGGTGCGGCCGTGCAGCACCTCGGCGATCTCAGCGAGCACCCGGTCCCCCGCCGGGTGGCCGAGTGTGTCGTTGACCTGCTTGAAGTGGTCGAGGTCGAGCATCAGCAGCGCGCCGTCGACTCCGTAGCGATGGCTTCGCGCCAGCTCGGCCCGCAGGTCTTCCTCGAAGCGGCGCCGGTTCTTCAGGCCCGTCAGCGAGTCCTGGCTGGCCTGCCGGGACAGCTCCTGCATGCGTTCGTTGCGACTCCAGATCAGCACCAGCGCGGCCAGCAGCGCCGCCATCGAGAGACCGACCACGGCGATCATCACCGCCAGCCCAACTCCCGGCCGGCTCGGGTCGCGCACGACCAGGAGCCAGGTGCGGTCGGCGACGCGGATCGGCGCGGTCGCCGCTTCATCCTGCGATAGGTCGGGACCGACCACGGACTTGCCGCCCTCGACGAAGGCCACGTTCGTCTCGTCGGGGAGCGCGTCGGTCGCCGCTTGGGCGAGGTCCGGGACGTGGAAGGCGCCGGCGGCAAAGCCGGTCAGGGCAGCGCGGCGCTGGGCCACGGTCCGGGTGGGCGCGCCGTCGCGGTAGACCGGCCGGAAGACGTTGATCCCGGTGCCGCCGACGGGGAGTCGCATCGCCGCTGTCGCGGCCGGCTTGCCCGAATCGCGGGCCTTGGACAGGTAGGAGCCGCGCAGGCTGTCGGATCCGATGTCGTAGCCGACCGGCACCTGGACGGACAGGCCCTCGGCGGCGGCGAAGGTCAACGGGAAGTAGTGAGGGCGATCGCCGGCCCTGTGAAAGTCGCCCAGGGCACCGCGCTCCGTGATCGGGAAGCCGTGGCTGCTCTCGTAGCGCGCCCGTTCGGCCCGTGGCACCGAGTCCACGAAAGCGGTCGCTCGCAGCACGCCGGCATCGAGCAGCGAGTCGGCGACGACGTCGAACTCGTGCCGGCTGAACCGGCCCTCCGCCTGGTAGAAGGCCGCGGCGCTGGCCAGCTGGCCGACCGAGAGGGCAGCCAGCGCTTCGGCTTGGTGCGCGGCGCGCGTTGCCTCGGCTCGCTGGGTCTCCTCGAAGTTGTCGCGTTCACGCTCGTGGACGACCAGGGCCAGCGCGATCGAGCCGACCGCGATCGCGGCGACGAGTCCGAAGCCAAGCCAGAAGCGGCGGCGCATGGTCCTATTGTCGGCCGGCGGCCGGCCGCGGTTAATCGACGGGCGCGTTTGCAAGCGACTCCCATAGGTACAGCGAGGCAAGGCTGCGGTGCGGGCGCCAGGGCTCGCCGATCTCCAGCACCCGGGTGGGCGTCGGCATCTCCTCCACCCCGTACTCGATCTGAATCGCCTTGCGAATGCCGAGGTCGCCGCCGGAGAGCACGTCGGGGCGCTCGAGATGGAAGAGCAGGAACATCTCGGCCGTCCAGACGCCGAGCCCACGCACGGCGACGATCTCCTCGATCGCCTCCTCGTCGGAGAGCTCGCCGAGGCGGTCGAGCTCCAACTCACCCTCGATCACGTGCGAGGCGAGGTCACGGACGTACTCGACCTTGCGGCCGGAGAGGCCGGCGGCGCGCAGGGCGGTTTCGTCGGCTTCGAGCAGCTGCTCGGGCGTCGGTGTGCTGCCCTCGAAGATCTCGAGGATGCGGCCGTAGATCGTCCGCGCCGCCTTGGTCGAGAGCTGCTGGCCGACGATCGCTCGCAGCAGCGCTCCGTACGCATCAGCAGGTTTCTCCTCGCTGCGCTGTTTCAGGCGAGTCTCGCGGTCGATCTCGCCGACCCGCTCGATCAGCGCCGCCATCGTCGGGTCAGAGGCGGCGAGCTGCTTGCGGGCCGAGCTCAACGTCCCCGCCACTCGGGCTTGCGCTTCTCGGCGAAGGCGCGGATGCCCTCGCGGAAGTCCTCCGATGCAAAGCAGGACTCACGCAGCGCGACCAGTCCGGCCTCCTGCTGCTCGCTGAGCACCGGAGAAGCGGTGAGCAGGTCGA
>Ga0164241_10003192_pt1 | contig 16861 bp, 18 predicted proteins | sample OricomyardsoilBY_FD_108780 | JGI IMG/M metagenome (GOLD analysis project Ga0164241, IMG submission 108780) | Backyard soil microbial communities from Emeryville, California, USA - Original compost - Back yard soil (BY) | ecosystem: Environmental > Terrestrial > Soil > Unclassified | place: USA...
GAACGCAAGACGCCCAAGCCGTTCGTCGCGGCGTGCGACAAGTTCATCTACGTCGAGAACCTCTCCTACGCCGAGGACTCCGCCGCGCCGGATGCGAAACCGGTGTCGAAGAAGGCCGTGCCCGCCACACAGCTCAAGCGCGACTCCACGCTGCTGAACCTCCTGCGCAACGCTGTCGAGGCCGCCTCCGACGACGACGGCTGGGCCGCGCTGGCGTCCGTCGGCCACATCATCACCAACCAGCAGCCCGACTTCGACTCCCGCACGTACGGGTACGCCAAGCTCAGCGACCTGGTGACGGCCACGACGGTGTTCGAACTGGACCGCCGCCGATCGGCCGACAGCAAGCCGGGCATTCTCTTCGTCCGCGACAAACGCCGCCGCCCCGGCAAGTAAGCCGCCGGCTGACGTTCGGCGTGCCGGTGAGGTGCGCCTGGTCGTTCCCTCCCCGACGGCTCGTCGAGCGATCGAACTGACGACGCTGGACCATGATTCTTCCCGGCGGTAGCGGTGCGTTTGACCACCCGGGGCAGGGGTATGTCGCTGCTCGGTGAACCAGGTGGTGTTGGCTCGGAGACTGATGTGCCCATGACGTTTCGACGACCATCGTGATGGTGATCCAGGTAGTGGACGGCACTCGTTGCCTTCCAGCATGGTGGCGGCACCCAGCAGGTCCGCCTCACGCGCAAACGCCGGCCGTGCTGGGTGCAGATCGAGGCCGACGACGTTGCGACCGCAGCACCCGCCCGCGCGGGTCGGCTCGAGCCCCCGCCGGGGTCTGGTCTGGTCATTGTGGACGATTTCGCCTCGGACTGGGGCGTGAGTGCCTGGGATGACGGTAAGACGGTGTGGGCGCGGATAGATTGCGAGGACCATCCGCGGGTGCCGCCTTGTCTGGACCGTGCGGGTTGACGTGTCACGTCACCGGCGATCCGCTCGATCCGCTTCTACGGAGGGAGCGTGGATGGCGAGGACGGCTGCGTCGTCGTCCAGGCCGTCGCCAAGGTCGTCGAGCAGGCGGCGAATGGCCTCGACAGTCGCGGTCGCGGTCGCGGGGGTGAGCGTGCGGGTGAGGTCGAGGAGAGCTTGTTCGCCATAGCGGTTGTCGTTGGTGGTGCGGGCTTCGGTGATGCCGTCGGTGTAGAGCAGCAGGGTGTCGCCGGGTACGAGTTCGACGGTGGTGGTCTCGATGGTGGCATGGGGTAGCGCGCCGATGAGCTGGCCGCCTGGGGTTGGCAGGTAGCGTGCGGTGCCGTCGGCGCGTGTCAGCAACGCTGGTGGGTGTCCGCCGCTGGCAAGCGTAAGACGGAAACCCTCGTGATTGTCGCCGGTGAGCAGCCCGAAGATGACCGTGCAGAAGATGGGGGCCCAACCGTGCTGCTCATTGAGGAGCGCGGTGTTGAGCTGTTCCAGGACGGCCGCCGGTTCGGTGGCGTGGACCGCCGCGGCTCGCATGGTGTACCGCGCCAGGGACGTGACAGCGGCTGCGGAGGCCCCTTTGCCGCACACATCGCCCAGGAAGACGCCCCACGTACCCTCGGCGAGAGGGAACAGGTCGTAGAAGTCGCCGCCGACCTCGTCGAGGGATGCGATGTGGTAGTGCGCGGCGATCTGCAGGCCAGGCACGTCGGGCAGGGCCGGCGGCAGGAGTGTCGTCTGCAGGGTGGCGTTGATGCGGCGGAGGCGTTCGCGTTCTTGTTCGGCCTCGTGGCTGGCGCGCAGCAGTTCGGTTTCGTAGGCGCGGCGTTCGCGGGCGTCGAAGATGGTGGTGCGGACGAGGAGGGGATGTCCGTCGAGGCCTGTTTTCACCTTCGAGGTCACCAGGACGGGCAGCCGGTCGCCGTCGACGGTGCGCAGCTCCAGGGCGATGCCGTTGATCTCGCCCTGCATGCGCAGCAGCGGGGCGAAGTGGGTTTCGTGGTAGATCCGGCCGCCGACGGTCAGCAACTCCGAAAAGTGCAGGCGTCCCACCAGGTCGCTGCGTTCGTACCCGAGCCAGTCCAACAACGTGGCGTTGATCTTGACGATCTGGCCGTCGGGCAGGGTGGACAGATAGCCGCAGGGTGCGTTCTCGTAGAGGTCCTCCGCGCTGTCTTCCAGCAGCGCCGAGAAAGCCTGCTGTTCGTCGAGCTGTTCCACCTCGTCGCGGCCGCCGCAGGTGGCGTTCATGCCGACACCTGCCGGGCGAACTCGGCGATCGCGGCCGTGGTCGCCTCGGGTGCGCTGAGCTGTGGACAGTGGCCGGTGGCATCGAGCGTGACCAACGTGCTGCCGGGCATCTGTGCGTGCATGAAATCGCCGACCTCCGGCGGCGCGATCGCGTCGCGGGCGCACTGGGCGATCAGCGTGGGAACGTCCACTTTGGAGAGGTCGGCGCGGTTGTCGGACAGGAACGTCACGCGGGCGAACGCCCGGGCAATGGCCGGCTCGGTTCGGCAGAAGCTGTTGGTCAGCTCTTCAGCCAGTTCCGGCCGCTCCGGGTTGCCCATGATGACCGGCGCCATCGCGCCCGACCAGCCGAGGTAGTTCGCGTCCAACGACTCGAGCAGCTCGTCGATGTCCGCCGCGCTGAACCCGCCCCGATAGCCGGCAGCCGGGTCGTCGATAAATGACGGTGAGGGAGCCAGTAACACCAATCCGGAGAACAGGTCGGGTTCTCGCGCAGCGGCCAGCACCCCCATCATCGCGCTCACGGAGTGCCCCACGAAGATGACCTGCCCGAGGTTCAGCGCGTGGCAGATCTGCAGGACGTCCTCGGCATACCCGTTCATGTCGGCGTAACGCTGTGCATCCCACGCGGACAGGTCCGACTGCCCGGCGCCCACATGATCGAACAGCACGACGGCGAAGTCGGGCGCCAGCATCGGCACCACCAGCCGCCACAGGTTCTGGTCGCAGCCGAACCCGTGCGCCAGCATCACCGCCGGCCCGCCGGTCGTACCGGTCACTTTCACATGGTTCCTGCCAAGAACGTCCACACCACACACTCCCACGACAACACTGGAGCTATCTGGCCGACGCCCCTCGCGTAGCTGCTGAACCACACCGGCTACCCATCTCGCGGACGGTCAAACAAGGCGAGACACATCTGTCGCGACTCTGTGACCTGGCTGAACTTGCAGGCCGGCGGCATTCACGTCGAGTCGGGTGGAGTCGGTAAGGGCGTCGTTCTGCACGTGAGCGGCGACTTGGACCTGCTCACCACGCCGACGCTCACGGACGCGTTGGACGAGGCGCTCGGCAGGTCGCGTCTGTATTGGTGATCGACTTGTCCGAAAAGACGAGCACTACCTACATCTCTCTTGGCGTCGCCCTTGCCTCTCTCCGATCGGTGGTTGTTCACAAATCTGGAGCTAGGCGCGCTGGCGTGCTGTGGCATCTGGCCAGGCATAGGCTTGCCGTGACAAGGAAATTGTTCCAGTGAAGGGCTCCCTGGCAAGCTCCTACCGGTACGTGTTGCGGCACCTGCACGAGGTCGGCGCACCGTTGCGTCGAACGCCGGCCGACGCAGGAGCCGGAAACCCGTGTGAGAGCGGGCGTTGATCGCTCGATGCGACGGAGGGAAAGAGTCTGGTCACCCGGATGGTCGCAGTGCCTGAGGTCATGACAGCCGTCGACCCCATCGTCGCGGTCGTCCGACGCGTTCTCGGTTGAAGGGGTGCAGACGCCGCCCGGTCAACCGCCCGGCTGCCGCGTGCTGCGCGGCCTCTCGCGGTTCGTGGGCCTGGTGGCGCCATGTCTTCTCAGCGCAACCCACCGGGCTGCCGCGCCGTCCGGGTGGCGGTGTCGGGAACAAATACTGGTGGGCGTCCGTTATATGGAAAGTCGTTAGTTTGTGTGTTCGTGTTGGCCACGCTCGCGGAGAACTTTTCGGGCGTGGTTCCACATTCGAGGTGAGCTGGGATCCGGTGCCGAGTCGGCTGGCGTCGACGAGGTCGACGCCCATACCCAGCCCCTTGAAGGAGTAAGCACATTGGCACACGGAACCGTGAACTGGTTCGACCCGCTGACAGGCTTGGGGTCCATCTCCCGCGCAGGTTTCGTCACACGTGACGCGGGTGGCGCCGACGTTGCCGTACGCGCGCGTGTCCTGGATCCCACCCACGTGTTCGACGAGGGCGACGTGGTGATCTTCACTCTCGAGAATGACCATGACGGCCTGCGTGCCACGGATGTTCGTTCCGCGTGACACGACGTTTGAGCTGCCCGTCTTCGTCAACCCGTAAGAAGCTGCCCAAGTCCCCGGTGGCGATCGAATACTTGGTTACCGGGAGGTAGCGACTCATGACCACCACCACTCTCACCAGGTCCGCCGTGGACAGACACGACGGGCCGGAACCGATGCTGGCCGGCGAGAAGACCCGCGGGCACCTCATGCTGGTGAAGCTGTTCGCGATCGTGCCGCTGCTGGCTCTGGTCGCGGCCGTGCCGTTCGCCTGGGGCTGGGGCCTGGGCTGGGTCGATGTCGGGCTCGCGTTGTTCTTCTACACCTTCACCTGCCTGGGTGTGACAGTCGGGTTCCACCGGTACTTCACACACGGTGCGTTCCGCGCCAAGCGGGGCCTGAGGGTGGCGCTCGCCGCGGTGGGCAGCATGGCCATGCAGGGCCCGGTCGTCGGATGGGTGGCCGACCACCGCCGCCACCACGCCTACGCCGACCGGGAGGGCGACCCGCACTCACCGTGGCGGTTCGGGACCTCGCCGGCCGCGCTGGCCAAGGGATTCTGGCACGCGCACATGGGCTGGATGTTCGAACGGGAGCGGACCAACGCCAACCGCTTCGCACCGGATCTGCTCGCCGACCGCGACATCCAGCGCGTCGACAGGCTCTTTCCGGCGCTGACGGTGCTCACCCTGCTTGCGCCCGCCGTGCTCGGCGGGCTGATCACGATGTCCTGGTGGGGTGCGGTCACCGCGTTCTTCTGGGCCAGTCTCGTGCGCGTCGCCCTGCTGCACCATGTCACCTGGTCGGTCAACTCCATCTGCCACATGATCGGTGACCGCCCGTTCGAGGCACGGGACAAGTCGGCGAACTTCTGGCCGCTGGCCATCGCGTCCATGGGCGAGTCCTGGCACAACTCTCACCACGCCGACCCGACCTGCGCCCGTCACGGCGTGCGCCGCGGCCAGCTCGACATTTCCGCCCGGTTGATCTGGGTCTTCGAAAAGCTGGGCTGGGTGTCCAAGGTCCGCTGGCCCAAACCGGAACGACTCACGGCCAAACTAAAAGCGTCCGCAACCGGCCGGGTCTGACCCATCCGCCTTCGCTTCCAGCTGGAGGGCACCGTCGGTCATTATCCGATTTGGTACCACGTCATATGAACGGTCGTGCCGTTGGGCCCGCGTACCCAGATGACCCGTTGGCACAGGGCGTGAATCATCGGCAGGCCATGGCACGGACTGTGTACGTGCGGTCCTGGCGGGCGCCAACGGCCGTGATCGGTGACGGTCACCGATAGGACATTGCCGTGTATTTCGGCGCGCAGTTCGAGTGGCCCGACGGTGTTGTCCGGGTACGCGTGCCGCACCGTGTTCGCCATGGCCTCATAGGCGCTGAGAACGATATCTTGGGCGATGTCCGGGAGAACACCGGCGTCGTGGACCCAGCTGACCAGATTGTGTCGTAGCAGCGTCGCGGCGACGGGGGACGCTTGGTCGCGTAAGTACAACCTGTTCGCGGACCCGTTGTGCCTCATCGGCACGGTGCTTCCCACCCTCCGCGAAACTGTGTACCGGCGGCGCCGACGTTGTGTGCGACGATGCATCGCAGGTGAACCGGCGCGGTGAGCGCCGCAAATCACCCGTGGGTCCAGGGGAACCGCCCAGCTCCGCTGACGCAATCCGGACGGCTTTCGGAGCGCTTTGTTCACGCGCACATGTCCCCTACCCGCATACCACGCCGCCAAACGCGACACGGCCGAGTCGCTGATCAACGGCTCGACGATGGGATCTACGGCGCGGCGAAGCGGAGTAGAACTTTCGCGCGGCGAGATTGATACGATCACGCGCTCAGCGGAGTCGCCAACCACGCACTGGACCGTCGAAGTGTATGCCCGCTTGCTGCGCCACAGTTCCAGAACGCTCCTTGGGGCTGTGTGGCGTCCGCGCGGGGTGCCCGAGGTGCCGGACTCGAAAAAGATCCTCGAACTCCTGAAGTCACGCGGCGACCACCAACAGGCGGACCAGGCTAACGGTGAGCTTCCCGACCAGGTCCGGCTCACTCGAGTGTCCAGATCGGACTAGTCGTGGAAGTTGGAGGAATGCTTGCGCTGGTTGAACGTTCCTCGCGCGGCCAGAGCGAGGCACAGCAACGCCAGGCCCGCGACGAGCAGTAGCGCGTTGTTGTGTTCGAGCGTGGTGACGGCCAGCACGATGGGGATCGCGGCAGTGGGCCACGGCCAGGTCGCGCGCCAGGAGTGCCGGCTGCCACCGAGGATGAGCGTGGACCCAGCCAGGTACAGGGCAAGACCGGCAGTGAGGGTCCAGCCGCCGGGGGAGGGGAGTGCTGCCGCGGGGTGTAGGACGAGGTCTTCGATGCCGACTCCGGTCATGACGATGCCCAGCGCGAGCGGCAGGTGGCCGTAGACGAACAGGTCGTGTCGTTCGTCGGCAGCCGCTCCGTCCTTGTCCCCCGCCTGGGCTTTGTCGTCGAGCCGTTGCAGGGCGGCGGCACTGCTGGCGGCCGTGATGTCGAAGTAGTTCCACCACAGTGCGGCGGCGATGACGAACCCGGCGACGCCGACGGCGACCGAGGTGCCTGCCCATGAGGCGTCGTGCACGCCGGTGGCCGCGCCTCCCACGGCCTCGCCGAGGACCAGGATGACCAAGAGCCCGAACCGCTCCGGGAGATGTTCCATGTGCAGTGGAAGATCATTGTCGCGCCAGGTGGCGACGATGGGGCCGGCGGCGTCGCAGATGACCGCCACAGCCCACAACCAGTACCGGGTAGCGCCGTCGAACGCCAGAGACACCGTCCACAGCACTGAGCTCGCCGCGATGCTGGCGAGGTAGACGGCGATGGTGGGCCTGGCATCAGGGATATGCCGCCATGCCCGAGCGTGGAGCAACAGCAAGATCACCCGGCCGGCCAGGAAGCTCACCGCGAACGGTGTGGAGAACGACGAGGTCGCGGCCGAAGCGGCCGCGGCACACCCGGCGATGGACAGGGTCGCAGCCAGTTTGGCGGTCCGGAACACGACGTCGTCGGTGTCGAATCGGTTGGCGTAGAGGGTGTACCCGACCCAGGACGTCCAGATGGCGACGAACATAGCCGTGAACGTGCCGAGCCCGGACCAGGTCAGGTTCTTGAGGAAGGTGGCGGCGAGCTCGTACACGACCAGGACGTAGGCGAGGTCGAAGAACAGTTCGAGTCTGCTGGCCGACGCTTCCCACCCGGTACGCAGGGCGGGCGGGCGGACCAACGGCTCGCGTTCACCGTCCGATCCCACGGAGCTCCTCCCGTCGCGATTGTGTCGGCAGTTCATGGATAGACCGGTCCCTACCCACTTTCGCGTGTATCTGGTGGCCAGACGTGGTACGCCCACCGCAGAGGCGCGAGACACGAGTGTTCCCTCGTCGTTCAGTAGCGTACGGCGACATCGTGTCAAGCACGTTGTTGCTGAAGGAGTGATCGGGGTGGGAAGCCAGGAGCCGGCGCTGGACGTGGGCGGGCAGCTGGTGAAGGCGCTGTCGGACGCGGCTGACGAGTTGAGGTCTCCGTCGTCGTCCCCGGAACAGATCCTGCGGTTAATCGTGGCCAGTGCTGTGCAGACGGTGCCGGGCGCCGAGCACGCTGGGGTGTCGCTGCTGCACGCGGACGGGTCGATCACCTCACATGCCCCCAGCAGTGACCTGGTACGCCGGGTCGACCAGTTGCAGGCCTCCCTACGGGAGGGGCCGTGTGTGACCGTGCTGTGGGAGCAGCACACGGTGTTGGTGGACGACCTGTCGGCCGAGGTCACGCAATGGCCGTCGTTCGCGCCGGCGGCCGCCGCGTGCGGGGTCGTCAGCATGCTGGGCTTCCAGCTGTTCGTCAGCGGTGACTCGCGTGGTGCGCTCAACCTCTTTTCGAGCAGGCGTGGCGGTTTCGACATCGAGTCACAGACGTTGGGCGGGTTGTTCGCCTCGCATGCCGCGGCCGCGTTGGGGCGGGCTCGGCAGAACGAACAACTCCACCAGGCACTGGCCACCCGCGATGTGATCGGCCAGGCGAAAGGCATCCTCATGGAGCGGTTCGGCATCAACTCCACCGCAGCGTTCGCGATGCTCGTGAAGGCCTCTCAGGACACCAACATCAAGGTCGCCGATGTCGCCCGAGTGCTGGTCAACGAACCACCGCCCCGAGATGACCAGCCGACGTGCCGGCCATTCCACTTTGGCGTCTCGCGGCCCATGAGCAGCGGCTAGGCTGACGAGATTGCTCGACAACCTCGGCGAAGGGGCTCCTGGTGAATCGGCAGCAGCGGTTACGGGAGCTGCTCGCGGCCGATCAGCGGCAGGCCCCGAAACGGACGCGGATCCAACTGATCTGTGACCGGTGTGTGTCGGAGCTGGCGGTCACCGGTGCCGGTGCCACGGTCCTCAGCAAGAATACGGACAATGGGAGCATCGGGCACCGTCGTGGCTTGGTGCACGCGAGCAGCCCGACCAGCGCGAGGTTGGAAGACCTGCAGCTCACCGTCGGTGAGGGGCCGTGCGTGGACGCGTTCGCGTCGGGTGGTCCGATCCTGGTGTCGGAGCTCGTCGCTGACATCGCCCGGTGGCCGGCGTTCGGTTCTGTCGCGGTCGAGTTGGGCGCGGCGGCGGTGTTCTCCTTCCCGCTGCAGGTCGGTGTGGTTCGGTTCGGCTCGCTCGACCTGTACCGCGACACACCTGGCGAGCTGTCCGATTCGGTGCTGACGGATGCGCTGATTCTCGCTGACCTGGCCACTCTCACCGTGCTCGAGCAGCTCGACGGCCACACGATCGAGGACGTGACCTGGCTCGCCGACTCGCACATGGAGATCCACCAAGCGGTGGGCATGGTGCGAATCCAGCTCGGTGTCTCCTCCGACGTGGCGTTGTTGCGGTTGCGCGGGTACGCATTCACACGCGGGCTGGCACTGGCCGAGATCGCCCGTCGGGTCGTGGCGCGCACGCTGCAGTTCGACACCGAGGACATAGACGGGGAACCTGCATGATGGTGGTGCCGAGGAAAGGTGTGTCCCATGAGTAGTGCCCCGGACCGGCGGCTGGCCCGCACTCTGGTCACGCTCGCCGACACCCTCGTAGCAGATTTCGACGTGGTCGACTTCCTCGCGTTGCTGACCGAGCGAACCGTCGAGCTGCTCGACGTCGACGCCGCCGGAGTCATCCTGTCCGACCAGCGCGGTGGCTGGCGGCCGGCGGCCGGCTCGTCCGAACGTGCCGAACTGGTTGAGCTCTTTGCCGCGCAGACCCGGGAAGGACCGTGCCTGGACTGCATGACCGCGGCCGCACCGGTGGCCGTGTCGGACCTGGCGGACGAGACCGCGCGGTGGCCGCAGTTCGCGCCCTCCGCGGTAGGCGCGGGTTTCCGCGCGGTGTGTGCGGTGCCGATGAGGTTGCGCGAGCAGTCGATCGGCGCGCTGACGCTGCTCAATCACTCCCCGGTCGATATCGCGCCGGAGAGCGTCGAGATCGGCCAGGCGCTGGCCGACGTGGCGACCATCGGCATCCTGCACCACCGAGCCGCGTCCCGTCGGGAGCTGCTCGCCGAACAGCTCGCGGCCACCCTGCACCATCGGACCGTCATCGAGCAGGCGAAAGGCGTCCTCGCCCAGTACGGCAACCTCGACATGCACCAGGCGTTCACCGAACTGCGCGCACACGCCCACACCCAGCGTCGCCGGCTGTCCGACGTCGCTCGCGATCTCGCCGACGGCACCATCGAACCCGCAGACGTGCTCGCTCAGACCCACCGCGACCTCTCAGGCACCGAACCTCAGCGCCACGCCTGATCAAGGCAGGCTTCCGCTAGTCAGATGCGGCGCCGATAGACGCCGGGCAGCAACCGAAGTGCGCCGATGCCACGCTGCTGGACACCCACGAGGCTGCCACTTCGGTCACCTTGCGATCGCCAGGCCGCGTCACAGCCCTGGAGCCCGCGGCGACCGCCGTCTGGTCCGCGCGAATACCGCGTGTGGCCCCGCGCTACCCACGTGGTGGCGATACAAACCTCGTCATGTTCACCCTCGGCGTCCGGTGTCGTTCCCGACCAGCGTCGGTCGGGCTCTGCATGAGTTCTTGTTCGATGTCGGTTTGCGAGACTGGCTTGTCGGTGACGGTTGGACGGGGCTTGAGTTTGCGGTCGAGGCGTTCGGGTTTGGGCCAGCGGACCTGGGAGACCCAGCCGAGCTTTTCGAAGATCCAGATCAGCCGGGCGGAGACGTCGATCTGTCCGCGGCGGACGCCGTGACGGGCGCAGGTGGGGTCCGCGTGGTGGGAGTTGTGCCAGGACTCGCCCATCGAGGCGATGGCCAGTGGCCAGAAGTTCGCCGACTTGTCCCGCGCTTCGAACGGCCGATCGCCGATCAGGTGACAGATCGAGTTGACCGACCAGGTCACGTGATGCAGGAGGGCGACCCGGATCAGGCCGGCCCAGAAGAACGCGGTCACCGCGCCCCACCACGACATGGTGATCAAACCACCCAGCGCGGCCGGCGCCACCAACGTGACCACGGTCAGCAGCGGGAACAACCGGTTGACGCGCAGGATGTCGCGGTCGGCGAGCAGGTCGGGGGCGAACCGTCTGGCGTTGGTCCGCTCGCGGTTGAACATCCAGCCCATGTGAGCGTGCCAGAATCCTTTGACCAGGGCCGCTGGTGTGGTGCCGAATCGCCAGGGGGAATGCGGGTCGCCTTCTTTGTCGGCGTAGGCGTGATGGCGGCGGTGGTCGGCGACCCAGTTGACGACCGGTCCCTGCATCGCCGTGCTACCCACGACCGCGAGCGCGATCCGCAGGCCGCGTCGGGCCTTGAACGCGCCGTGGGTGAAGTAGCGGTGGAAGCCGACGGTGACACCCAGGCAGGTCGTGGTGTAGAAGAACGCGGCCAGGCCGATGTCGAGCCAGCTCAGTCCCCAGCCCCACGCGAACGGCACAGCAACTGCCAGGGCGAGCAGCGGCACGACCGCGAATACCTTCACCAGCCATGCCTGTGTCGCCGTCTTCTCGCCCGCCAGCATCGGTTCGGGGCCGCTGGCGGGATTTCTTCGGGGGTGGGTCCGCTCTTCTCGGATTGTGGTCATGGCGCTACCTCCGGCAGCTCGTCGGAAAGCTGTACCGGGGGTCCCGGGTAACGGCTTTGGAACCGAGTTGACTGGTCCCGCACGGCTAAACGTGCGCTGATCGTCAGCGGCGGGGCAACACGTGCGCTTCGTTCCGGACGTTGAGGTGACCACTTGGGACAGACGCCATGTGATCGAACGTCCGCATGCGGCGGCTACCCAGCAGGCAGGGGTGGAACCGTCACGTCAACGACGCACCGGCGCGGTCGCGTTGCGCGACATCGGGTCGCCGGCGCAGGTGACGGCGTCAGCGAGGCCGGTTGCGTTCAAGAGCCGCGTGACAACGTGGTCTGCGATGACTTCGAAGCGCTGCCCCGTCGCCGCTGCGCGGTCGGCCGCACGCTCGAGTGCGTGCGCGCCCGCGACGCCGCAGAACACGACTTCGGTCATGTCGCAGACGAGCCACGGCGCGGTCGCGTGATCGGCGAGCTCGGCGACGACCGAAGCGACGTTCGACAGGTCGATCTCTCACGCAGGTTGATCACGACGCGATCGTGCAGTGGGCGCACGACCATATACAGCTGAGTATTGGTTGTCGCTTCGATGGGAGTCTTGTCGGCCATGCCATCTCCTCGGCCGAGCAACAGCGGTATCGCATGGCCGCTCCTGCTGCGAATGTTGGGAACGGCACTGGCTTGACCGCGTACGTTCGACGGTACGCCTTCACGCGCTGTTCTGCGCGGCGTCGCAGGGTCAGGTGTCCGCAGCCGGCAGGTAGGCCGAACGGGTGAATGAGCGAGCGCGTCGCGCTGTGTTCAGGTAGAACCGTTACTGAGCGTCAAATAGTCGGCGCGTCGCCTTGATCCATCGGAGCGATTCAGGATCGGCGCCGTCGACGACCTGTCGGACGGCTGGCTGCGCCTGGCCCGGGTGTGCTCCCGACCCTGAGGTCGTCATTACATGCTGAATATCGCGATGGTCGCTGAGCACGCTCAACTGCAGGAACGTGACGCGGTGCTGCGAACTCCCCACCTGATGGCGTTGGCCCAGGCACTGGTCGCCCTCGGCCACGAGGTCACCGTGTACGCCCGGCCCGTGGACAGCGCGGCACCGCAGGTTGAGGTCAGTCCACGCGGGTTCCGCGTGGTTTGGCTGACGGGCCGCTTCCAGCCGGCACTCGCCAGCGCACTACGCGCGAACCCGCCGGATGTCGTGCACTGCCATTGCGGTGTCGTCTGGCAGGCAGCCGCCACGGTGAGCCGTGAACTGGGCGTGCCGTTCGTCCATAGCCTGCACGCTCCCGCGGACGTTGCGCCTGCGCGCCGAGACCACGAGTCCACGGCGGACCTGGCAGCCGCGTTTGCGGCGGACGGTGTTATCGCCAGCTTTTCGGCCCAGGTCCGCAGGCTGGTTCGCGCCGGCGTGCCACGGCAGAAAATCATTCTGGTTCCCTACGGTGTGGACGTCGACCACTTCACGCCCGACGGCGTGTCCGCACAGCGGCGTCGGGCACACCGGATCGTCGCCATGGGTGATCTCGTTCCGAGCGCCGGCGTCGGCAGCCCGGTCGCCGCTCTGAGTGCGTTGCCGGACACCGAACTGGTGATCGTGGGCGGGCCTCAGCGTGGCGTGCATGCGCGGGAGATACGTGACTACGCCCGGACCCTGGGCGTCGCGGACCGGGTGCGGCTGGCCGGAACGGTGCCCCGCGCGGACCTGCCCGAGTTACTGCGATCGGCCGACGTGCTGGTGTGTAGCCCGTGGGAATCCACGTTCGGTGTGGCAGCGCTGGAAGCGATGGCCTGTGGTGTCACGGTCGTCGGCAACCGGATCGGCGGACTGGTCGATACCGTCGTTGATCAGGTCACCGGCATCCACGTCACGCCGCGCAAGCCAAGGGAGCTGGCCGCCACTCTGCTGAGACTGTTGCAGCACAAGGCTTTATGCGAACAGCAGGGCGCTGCCGGGCGCGATCGCGCATGGTCGAGGTACTCGTGGGCGCGTATCGCGACCGACACCGTGCACGCCTACGACCGTGCCGGCGCCACCGATCCAGCTGTCATCGCGCTGCGGGAAGCTGAAGCGGAAAGGCGCATCGCGCGCCGCGCCAGCGCCGCCCCTTGAGCGGGCGGCCGGTGAATGGCCGACCGCCCGCGTGGTGTTCGGTCGTTTGTCAGGCAACCGGACGTATTGCCTGTAGTCGTGTCCGGCCTTGAGTGCCGTGGTACTGCACAGAAACGTTCCGGGCAGCGGCCCGGCAATGCGGCTGAACCCCGACTACGGCGAGGACTCGTACCGCGGCACGGAACGATACCGGCGTCGTTGCAGAAGCCGGTTCAATTGGCGTGGTGGAAGGGAAACTCAGGGCACCCGCGTCCGCCACCCGAACGTCGGCCGGCGCCGACGCCGTCCGGTTCTGGAACGAAGTCACCATGACGACCCTGGCCGGCGAGGCGGTCCCCGTCCCCGAACAGCCCGTCTACCTGACCTATGTGCACCGTCCCGTGTACGAGGGCGTGCTTCGCGCCACCGGCCGGCACGCCTCCACCCCGGCCGCTGCGGCGGCTGGCCGCTCACACCGTCCTGGCTAGGCGAAATGCGGCCGTTCGTGCTGCGCTCGCCGTCACAGTTCCGTCCCGCCGCCCCGCCGAAGCTGACGAGCAAGCGTTGGGTCGCCGACTACAACGAGGTTCACCTGCTCGGCAACCCTGCCACGCCGGGCGATCCCAGCTGGCAGCCACTGCTCGTCACGCCGAACCATCCCGAGTACCCGAGCGCGCACGGCTGCGCGACCACCGCGCTGTTCACCGTCGTCGCCAGGCTGGTCGGAACGCACCGGATCGACGTGGACATGGACAGCGTGCTGCCGGGGACCACGCACCACTTCGCCACGCTCGAGCAGCTCGTGCGAGAGGTCGGCAACGCGCGAGTCTGGGCAGGACTGCACTGGCGCTTCTCAACCGAAGCCGGAGGACGGCTCGGCGGCCTTGTCGCACTGGAGGTGCTGTCCACCCGATAGCACTCGCGTCATGCGTGACCGCGTCGTGAATGTCTTGCCGCGCCGGCGGCCATGAGGGTTGCACCGAGGTCGAAGACACCGAGGTAAGAGCCGAACGGTCGTTCGGAGGCCAGCCGGCAGGACAGCTCGAACGCGGATACGGAGTGGAGGTTCTCGCCCAAAGTCAGCAACAACACCGCCAGCAGCGCCGCGGGGAGTTGGACCGCGGCGCTGCCGGCGTTCTCCGCGAGGATGGACGACGCCACCGCGAGCAGCAGCCCGATGCCAACACAGTCCCGTCCCTATCGAGTCCACCGCCGCGCTGCCGCGAGGATGACGCTCTTCCGGCTGAGCCGGGCCAATCCGAACGGCCGACTCACCTCCGCGGACGCACCCACCGACCGGCGGGTCGTCGATCGGTTCCGGTGGGATGACTTGCTGTAGCGATAGCGTGGCGGTGGGTCGGCTTCGAGGGATGAGGTGCGAGTGGCGACGATTGTCCAGTTTGCGGGCGTGCGTCGGGTCGAGGTGATACATGTCGAGGACGAGCCGCTGCCACCGGCGTCGGTGCGGGTGCGGACGCTCTACTCGGGAATCTCGGCGGGGACGGAGCTGACCGCCTATCGCGGCACGAACCCGTATCTCACCAGGATCTGGGACGAACGGCAGCGCCTGTTCGTGGCCGGAGACGGTGCGCCCGCCTACCCGCTCAGCGGCTGGGGGTACTCCGAGGTCGGCACGGTGACCGAGGTTGCGGCCGACGTCACCGGGCAGCCCGGGGCACCGGAGGTGGGCGACGTCGTCTGGGGGATCTGGGGCCATCGCAGTGAGGTAGTGCTGCCGGCTTCGGCGGTGGACGGCCACTTGGTGCCGCGGGGGCTGGACCCGCTGTCGGCGACGTTCGCCAGGGTCGGCGCGGTCGCCTTCAACGCCGTGCTGGCCGCGGAGGTGAACCTGGGCGAGACCGTCGCCGTCTTCGGCCAGGGGGTGATCGGGCTGCTCGCCACGCGGCTGGCCACGCTCAGCGGCGCGCGGGTCATCGCCTGTGACGCCATCCCCGCCCGGTTGCGGTGCGCCGCCGACTTCGGCGCGGTGGCCACTGTGGACGTCACCACCACCAGCGCGGCCGAGACGGCACGCTCGATCACCGCCGGGCGCGGCGCGGACGTGGCGATCGATCTGAGCGGCAACCACCACGCGCTGCACGAGGCGACCCGGGCGGTCGGGGTCGGCGGACGCGTGGTGGCCGCGGGCTTCTACCAGGGCGCCGCCGCGGGCCTGCGGCTCGGCGAGGAGTTCCACCACAACCGGGTCGAGCTGGTGTGCTCGCAGATCGGCGGGCCGCCCGCACGGCTTGCCGGGCGGTGGGACCAGGCCCGGATGAACCACACGTTCCTGCAGCTGGCCGCGGCGGGCGACGTCGACCCCACCCGCCTGGTGACCCACCGCGTGCGCGTCCCCGACGGTGTCGCGGAGGCCTACGAGATGCTCGATGACCGACCTGCGCAGGCCCTGCAGGTGGTCCTGGACTACTCGGACGACACCGAGCACGCGGAGGCCTGATGTTCACGTTGGCCTGCCAGGAACAGCTGCTGCCCGGCGACAGTCTCGAGGACAGATGGGAGTTCGCCACCGGGGCTGGTTTCGATGCGATCGAGCTGCGCGGCAAAAGCGATCTCGCACTGGAGCGGCGGCTCCCCGAACTCCGCCGGGCACGGGCCCACGGGGTCGTGATGCGCACCGTGTGCGTGGACATGCTGCATTTCTTCGGCGCCTTCGACGCCGGCCTGCGGGCCGACGCGATCCGGCAGATGCGCTCGCAGCTGTCGGTGATCGCCGAGCTGGGCGGTGTCGGTGCGATGACACCGGCCTCCTACGGGATGTTCTCGCGCCGGCTGCCGCCCTTCGAGCCGCCGCGGGACGAGGCCGCGGACCGGGAGGTGCTGCTGGCCGGCCTGACCGAGCTGGGGGAGCACGCCGCGGCGGAAGGCGTGGTGCTGTTCCTCGAGCCGCTCAACCGCTACGAGGACCACATGGTCAACCGGCTCGAGCAGGCCGCGAGCCTCATCGACGAGGTCGGCCTCGGTTCGGTGCGCATCGGCGCGGACACCTACCACATGAACATCGAGGAGGACGATCCCGCCGCCGCGCTCCTGTCGTTCGCCCGCTATGTGGGGCACGTTCAGGTCAGCGACTCCAACCGCCTGCAGCCCGGGGCCGGTCATCTCGACTGGTCCGCCGTCCTCGCCGCGCTGACCGCCGTCGGCTACGACGGCGACCTCGCCCTGGAGTCACGCCTGCGCGGCCCGGCCGTGGAAGCCGTCGCATCGGTACCCGGCTTCCTGCGGGCCAAGTCCTGATCGCTCACCCCTTGTCGGCGCCGCTGGTGAGGCCTTCGGAGAGAAGCCGTTCGGTGACGAAGAACAGGGCGACGACGGGCAGAGTGATGATCACCGAACCGGCTATCAGGACCGTGGTGGGAATCTCGACGCTGCCGGAGAGCTGGGCCAGGCCGAGCGAGACCGTCCAGCGATCGCGTCGCTCGACCAGGAACAGCAGCGCGAACAGGAACTCGTTCCAGGCGATCATGAACACGAAGATCCCGGTCGCCACCACGGA
>Ga0164241_10003193_pt1 | contig 16858 bp, 16 predicted proteins | sample OricomyardsoilBY_FD_108780 | JGI IMG/M metagenome (GOLD analysis project Ga0164241, IMG submission 108780) | Backyard soil microbial communities from Emeryville, California, USA - Original compost - Back yard soil (BY) | ecosystem: Environmental > Terrestrial > Soil > Unclassified | place: USA...
CGGTCGCCCTCTACGTCGAGGGCCTGCGCGAAGACGGCGAACCGCTCGACAGCGGCGTGATCCGCCGCTCGATTCCCCTGCCGGCGTGAGCCCGCGCCAGCCGGTCGTCTCCGGCGAGCGCCTAATCAAAGCGCTGCGCAAGGAGGGTTGGGAGTCGTCCGTCAACGAGGCAGCCACGTCCGCTTGAAGAAGTCGGGGCGCAGACACGCGCTCGTCGTCCCGCTGCACAGGGAACTCCGTCGCGGCACCCTCGCCGGCATCCTCCGCGATGCCGATCTCAGCGGGGATGATCTACGTCGACTTCTGGAATGAACTCGTGATCGCCGGCCAGGGGTAATTGCCTTCCCCCAACCCTTGAGCTCCTCTACCGCGTCATTCCGACACGGGTTGGAGCAGGTAGCCGTCGATCGAGTGAAGATGGTGGTCGACGCCCTTCAACATCTGGCTCAGCGGGTCCAGCTCTTCGGAGGTGGCGAAAAGAATCTGTCCGGCGTTCGCATCCGATCCGGCTCGTCGCAAGAGGGCGGCAAACGACACCGTTTCCGTGCTCTGCTGCCGTGGCTCGTCGAAGACGAGGAGACCGGGATGATTGGTCTCGAAGAGCCTGGAAACCTCGAGGAGGCCGAGCAGGTAGGCCCAGACGACGCGGATCGAGTCCGAAGCCGAGATGTCTGCCTGAAGGTCCCAGTCCTCCCGTCTGGGCCTGTAGTCCTCCCGCGAGATCTTCAGCGCCTCGTCGAAGAAGGAACCGAACTCGTACTCGTGTAGCTGCTCGATGAACGTGGTCTCGAGCGCGGAAATCTTCTCGCCGTCGTCTGCTGAAAGCTGATCCTTCGGCAGACGGGCAAGAGCGGCGCGGACGTCCTTGCCCTCGGTGGCCAGCTTGTCGAGCTCGGCAAGGAGCTCCAAGAACCGCTCATCGACACCGGCGAATTGATCGATCCGATCCTGGACCCGGAGCCTCCTCGCGAGCTCCCCGGTGGAGGGGACGTTCTCGCTCGAGACGAGGTCGGTTCGGATGGCCCTGATCTGTGAACGAAGGTCGGCGGAGCGTTGACGGAGTGCACCCAGCCGCTCGCGCTTTGCCTCAAGTGCACGGGAGCTGTCGTCGCGCATGGTCTCGAAGAGGTCGATCTGATTTCGAATGTAGGCGACGGTGTCCTCGGGCGAGAGCGTCCTCACCTGCAGGCTTCCTCCGAGGAGAGAGGTCGGGAGCGACTGGTGGCAGACCGGGCAGTCCTCATGGATTGCCTCCAACTGGTTAGATCCGAGCGTCTCCAGGGTGACGAGATCCTGGTGTTGACGGAGGTCCTCGCGAAGTGCAACGAGGCGCTCTTCGACTGCACGCAGCTCTTCGCGCTCCCGGATCAGCTGGTCGCGGAGAAGTGCCTCAGAGCGGCGGAGCGAATCGGCCTCCTCACTCAATGCCGAGAGCTCCTTCTCGGAATCTTGCGCTTCCGGCCTGCCCGACTCCGCCGAGTCGAAATCCGCCGCCTCCGCCCGGAGGTCGGCGAGGTACTGATCGATAGGGAGCCAGCGGTCGGCCACCGACTGAAGGACCTGCGGCGGGTCGGGAGGTGGCCAGGTCGTCGTCAACGATTCCGGCAGCCCCGCCGTCATCAGACCGCGGTCGCCTAGGGCGTCGCGGAAAGCGCGAACCTCGGTCGACCATCGTTCGTCCAGGGCGGACTCACGACCTCTAAGTTGCTGCCGTTGAGCTTCGAGGCCGCCGACGTCGAGATCGAGAAGGAACTCCAGTGCCTTCCTGCGCACGTCGGTGACCCCCGAGAAAGCGGGCATCTGCGCCTGAATCCCTCCCCATCCTCGCCGCTGCTCGACGAAGAGGAGCGGGAAGACCTGCTCCATATACAGAGGCATTAGCTGGCCGTCTCTGGAGGGAAGGTCAGGCATGGTCCAGCCGATGAACTCCGCCAGCCAACGGTGGAACCCCCGGGGGTTTGCGACCGAGCCTTTGCGTCCCACGAAGTAGTCGGTCGACGGAGCGGAGGACCCAGCCGAAAGCCCGCCTCCCTCCTGGACGCGGATCAGGCCCGGCTCCTTCTCGGTGTCCTTGACCCAGCGAGTGAGGGTCGCCTTCTGGCCCGCTTGACCCTCGATCTCGATGCTCACCCAGGACCCGAGGACCGGGGTCTCAGCCTTTGACTCAACGTCGTAGATCAGGCTCTCGCGCATCGCCGAGGTGAGGACATCCGTCGATCTGGCGGTTACCATCCTCTCCAGCCCGAGTCCGAAGAGGATGCTCTTCACCGCGGTCGACTTGCCTAGGGAGTTGTCGGCTCGGAGCACCACCAATCCATCCGGGAACTTGAGATCTGCACCGAAGCGGCCTCGCTCGGTCTCGGCTCGAAGTCGGAGATGTCTGATCCGGAGGCTCACCGCCTACGCCACTCCAGCAGCCGATCGGCTTCCGCCGTGGTCATCTTGCCGCTGTAGCGATCGAGGATCTCCCGCTCGCGCTCGAACGTGCCGGCGCCTTCGATCTCGCCGACGAGAGCCTTTCCGTCAGGCGTCAGGCGGAAGGCGCGGGAAGTCTTCTGTTCCAGGAGTCCCAGGCCGACGGCAAGGTCGAGTGCGCGATCGAGAGCTGGCTCGAAACGGACGACCGGGCGATCGGGGATGTCTGAGTGCTCCTGTAGAGAGAGGAGCAGTTCCATGTTGCGGGGGTCCCGGGTCGTCCAGTTGAGGAGTTGCAGCACCTTCCAACTCGCTCCAGAGCCGTGGCACTTTGCCACGAGAAGCAGGAGGAGCGGCACCCGTCGCTCCGGCCGAAGCGCCGCCGGCACCGGGTCGGGCTGCTCCTCGAAGCGAAACGGGACGTCTAGCTGGTCGTGCACGGTTCCGCGCGTCATTTGTCCTCCGCCCTGAACGAGAGCGGGCAACGCATCAGCCAGTCCCCGACCTGGCCAGAGGCGATCCGCTGCGCGTCGGGGTCCGGCAGACCGGCGACGTTTCCCTTCAGGTCGGCCTGGTAAGAGTCAATCAGGGCGGTGATCCGCTCGTTGGGCGCCGCATGGTCCAGCTGGTTTTGGATCTTCAGCGCTTCCTGTCGGAGCTGGCGACGACGTTCCACCGCCTCCCAGGTTTCCGGCCAGTCCTGAAGGCCGCCCATCAGCTCCTCCTTGACCAGAAAGCGCCGCACCAGCTCGTCACGCAGCACCCGTCTGGCCGGGCTTTCTTCTTCAAGGCTCTCGAGCTTGCCATCCAGCACCGAGATCAGATCTGGTTTGCGATCGCCGAAGAGCTCGACGTCGGTCTCCTCCACCGCCGGGTCGGGGAGAAGTGGACTGGCCGCACCGTCAATTTCCGCGGCCTTCAGCTCGGCCGGGTAGTCCTGTGGGACCTTGATGCTGATCGCGAAGTTGGCGCCGATGAAGCCGAGACCGAAGCCGCGGACTGCCTCCGCCCGACGTACGGCGTGCGCTACGAGCTCGGCGGCGTGGAACTCGGGGACCATCAGGACGTAGTTGTCGATCAGCAGGCCGTCCAAGAGCGCCTCGAGCTCCGTCGCGTTCTTCTTCAGCTTCGACGTGTCCCGGGTCAGCTTCTGCTTCTGCTTGTCGGTGCGGTGGCGAAGGGTCAATGAGTCGCGGTCCGCGTAGCACTGGTAGGCGATTCCGTCTTTCGAGAACCCCTCGATGCCGTGATCGCCACCGAGCGTCGCCGGCAGGCGCACGAGGTCCGGGATCGGATAGCGGCGGCGGAGAAGCCCCCAGCACATCTCCTCGAAGTCTTCGCCGGGATCGGTCGCCGCGAGGTTCTCGAGTGGGTCGCCGCTCATCGACCGCAGAACCGTATAGGGCCTTCAATTGGTATGCCAGAAGTGCGGGCCAGCCAGCATCCCGGGGCACGCGGGGCCCCTGGCTGAGCGGGCTCAGAGAATCAGCTAGCAGGCCGGGGGGCCCACGGGTATCAAGCGGGTACCAATTTGAGCGAAAGTGGGGTCAACTCGGATCAACTCGGACCGCTTGACAAGCCAAAAACCAGCCTGGCCCACCCCCCGAGAACCTCATAACCCGAAGGTCGCGGGTTCCCTTCGTTCGGAGACAGGCCAACCGTGGGGCGTTGGTCGACTCCGGTGACTTGGCACGCCCCTGTCAGATGCAATTAGGGCCAAACTCGGTCCACCGTTCGGTCACTGAGAGCCAGGCGTTGAGGCGATGCCTTTGAGAATTTGGCTCTGCGACCGGGAATCCCAGCCCGTTGAGGAAGATTAGGACCCGCGACCTGCGGATTTTCCGTATTAACCTGCGGACTAGGCGGGTTCCGCGAAAAATTGGCTCTACAAGGGGGAATCCGGATGCCGGAGGAGGGACTCGAACCCCCGACACGCGGATTATGATTCGCGCGAGGTGAGCAGCGATCAGGTTTCTCCGCTCCCGCCTGTTCTCCCAGATGCTTTCCGTTCTACCGGAACTCCCTCGTTCGGTCCACCGTCTGGTCCACCGCCGTCGCGTCGTCGCAAGCGGAAGAAGCGCCGTGGACGATCGTAATCCTCGAGCGACGGGGGCGGCGGCGTACTCCGCGAGCCCGTCGCCGAAAAGCTGGCGAGGCCGTTACAGGTCCGAATCCTGTCTGCCCGGTGCTCACCCCGCATACCCCCGCACGTTGTCGGCCGCGATTCGGACCGACATCGAGGTGAGCGGTCGGTAGCTGGTGGGCGAACATCCAAGCGCCCCCGTAGTTGCCGACCTTCAGCGCCCGGCGGAAGTGGGAGTAGTCGCTGCCAGCGTTGCCCATGCGAACAGATGTTCGCATTTGTCTCGCCGAGACGCTACCGTTCTCGCGTGGGACCCTTCGAAGCCGCAGTGGCTTTCGCTCGTGAGGCGCGAGAACGCCGGGATCGTGCCCGAATGCGGTCGGACGAGCGGGTGCGGCGGCGAAACGAGTCGAAGGCGAAGCTCGCCGTCGCCCTCGCGCCGATGTACCGAGGAGAAGTAGACGCGGAGGTGATCATCCGGGACGCCGACCGGGATGACGGCTACCCGCAGGCCGACGCCAAGTTCAGGGCCTTACGAATCTCGCCGTGGTTCAAGGCCGAGCTTTTAAAGCCTTGGGGCGACGGGATCAGCGTGTGGCTCGGCATGGAGTGGGTGGTCGTCGCGGACGGGAAGGCGCGGGTTGTCGCCCGAGAGGAGCCGGGCGAGTGGATCAGGGTCGTCGGCCGCATCCCCTACGAGGTCGTCTCGGACGTGGACCCGGACGGCGACGTGGACTACCCGATGCCGCAAATCTTCTGCCACTTCGACTTCAGTCGCGCCAGGGAGCCGTATAGCGAAATCGTCGCCTTCCGTGACCACGGCGATGATCACTGGTTCGCGATGGAGGGCGTCCGCATCGAGGGCCGCAGCCGATCTTCACTGTGGAGGAGGTGGCGGCTGCACCGCCAGATGGAGAAGTACCAGCGGGAGGTCGAAAGGGAGCACCCGCAGATTCCGCCGACGCTTCCGCCGAGCAGCACTGACTGACCCGCTCACGGGTTCCGTCGGGATTTGCGCGGCGTCCGATAGTCGCCCTCGATGGTCGCCGTCGGGCGCCTTATGATTTCGGGCACGGAGCGAGCACGGCTCCCAGAAGACGTAACCACCCGATCGAAAGCGAGACAGAAATGGCCTTTCGCATCACCCATGACAAGTGGTTACGACCTGCACAAATATCGGAGTCGTTCTCGGAGTCCTAGGTCTCCTAATCGGCGTAGCCCGCGGGCTACTCGGTCTGGAGAAGGAGTACGAAGAACGCAGGGATCGGCGGCGTAAGCGTGCCTATTTGCGGAGGCGCGGCGAGGAACTGAGGGCGATTGAGCGCTCCACCCCGACCACGGGCCGAACGAGGGCATCCGCCTCGCCGGTCACCATCAGAGGTTCACCTAAGAAATTGACCTCGGCGTGGGAGCGCCAAGGAAGGACCGACATGAATAAATCAGATGCCCAGGATGCCTCGAAGATCCTGGCCGGTGCGATCGCCGTGAAGATCGAAGACCCCGACCGCAGTCGCGAGGTCGAACACGGAGTCCATCGAGCCGTCCACGATCAGCTGCGTGAGATGGTTCCCGACTCGGCGATCTTCGCCGTCCTTGAGGACGACGAGCCCAAGGTCGTCGCCCTCAGCGGCACGCGGCTATACGTCGTCACCGTCGATGAGCTTCCCGCAGCGAGAGGTCCGGTGCCGACCGTCCTGCGAATGCGGAACATCGACCCGCTCACCGCCGTGGTGGACTGTGAGACGAAGTACAGCGGTCACCGCGACCCCGACATTGACCTTCAGGTGACCCGTGAAACGGTCTGGCGATTCCGGGTCGGCGACATTGATCTGAAGATTGAGACCAACATCAGTCGTGACAGTAGCTGGGTGGAGAAGGGCGAGAGGTTTGCCGTCGCCCTCGCCAAGGTGATCGGCATGGACGTCTCCGCTGTCGATGCCCAGCCTCTCGTAGCGGTCCGCTAGTGACCGGTCCCCGCGGGCCGACCACTCGGTCCGCTCATCGTCCCCCTGCATAGGGGGACGAGTGGACCGGCTATGACGCGGGCGCAGCGGCTTCGGACGCCTCGCGCCGCCAGCGCTTGACCGTCGAGACGCTGCACTCCAGCCGATCGGCGTCGGCGTGGTTGTTAAGGCCAGGCTCCTCGGATTGAGCCTCGACAGCTGTTCGATGCCCGACAGTTTCTCGGCGACTCGCGGTGCCCCACAGCCGCCCGCGTCCTCGGCGTCCTCAGCGACGAGCGAGAAATGCCAATCGCCGACGATCGAGCCTCGTCAGCGGCGGCCGATAGCCTCGGACCGTGGAGATCCGTACGCGAGTGCTTCAGCATCTGGGGACCCCACATGCGGACTCGCGGTTCTCTGAGGCCTATCTAATACGCAATATCACCGAGGCGGCCAACTGCCGTCCGCATGAGGTTTGGGAAGCTCTTTGGGGCCTTGTCGGCGACGGCCTCATCTACCTGGACCCGGCCGGACAGGGATCCGGAACTGACAACTGGCAGTGGAGATTGAGCGCAACCGGCATCCAGGCGATCAGTGGCGGCACTTGGGAGCCTCGCGATCCAGAGGGTTACCTGAAGCGCCTCCGCCGCCATTCCCCCAAGATCGATTCAGTCGCAATTCGCTACCTCAGCGAGGCGTTGAGCGCCTTCAACGCCCGCTGCTATTTGGCGACCTCGGTGATGCTCGGAGTCGCCTCCGAGCGCGTGGTCGAAGGCCTCGCCCGAGCGGTGTTGGATAGAAGAGGCGATGCCGCGAAACGCCTACGGCAAGCTCTAGAGAATCCGCGCGCATCGCAGCTCGCTCGCTTTACGGAGATGCGGAAGCAGCTTGAGCCGATCCGCTCCGAACTTCCCGAGGGCCTCGCCGACATCGTTACCTTGGACGCCGTCGCTGATCTTCTTCGGGTTACCCGCAATGAGGCCGGTCACCCCTCGGACGCCGATATCGACGAGGACACCGCATACACCCATCTCCAAATGGCGGCGCGATACATCCAGAAGATGACTGACCTCCAAGATCATCTCCGGAGCTCCGCAGGCACTTGAACCTCACTCTCGGTCGTCGTCGAGCTAGGGTCTGCGCCGGTGAAGCGTTTCCTGGTGGTCCCGGTCTTGGCGCTCGGCCTGCTCGCAGGTTGCGGGTCGACTGGCGACTCTTCGGACCCGACTGCGGCCAGTGCCCCTCAGCCTGCACTAAAGCCGAAGCCCGAGAAGGTGAAGCTCTCGGCCGCGCAGATGCACAAGACCGAGCATGGCATCGAAGAAGCCTTCCGCAGCGAAGCCGCGGCGTTCGGCGAAAACTCCGACTACCGTGTCGACTGCAATCAGATCGGCGAAACCGACACTGCGAAGTGCCACGTCACGCCCTTCGTCGAAGGCACCCTGCTTGGCGGCTATATACGCACGGTCACCTTCGACCCGGCACACCCAGAGCGGTGCCGTGGCGAAGGGAGCATCGTTTGCGCCGAAGGCGCCCCGTCGCCGTGACCGACGACCCCCCGTCGCATCTAAGCAACGCCCAGGCAAACCTCGACGCCGAGGTTCCAGTCCTCGATGCGCTCGGGAAGACCCTCGGCCTCGTCCTCGAACAGAAAGCGACGATCGTCCTCGGAGGCGAGAAGGTGAAGCCCGACGGCGTCGACGCCGATCGCACCGTCTTCGTCGAGGTCTTCACCCGCCTGGGGAAGATGAAACCGGGCCAGCGACACAAGGTGTCGACGGATGCCCTGAAGCTGTTCGCCATCCGCGAGGTCCACCCAGGCGCTCGCCTGATCCTGGCCTTCGTCGACGACGAGGCCGCCGCATCGGTGTCGGGGTGGAGAGCCGCGACGCTGGCCGCGAACGGGATTGAGATTCACACCGTCCAACTGGACCCAGCCGAGCGCGCCAAGATCGAAGCTGCAAAGGCCGGTCAGAAGAAAGGCATGGCGGGCTAAGCCGTTCCGTCCCGACCCGGTGAGAGGGTCCCGGTCGTGGACCCAGAGACGACATGGACAGTGATCACCTCCGTAGCGAGCGTTGCCGCCGCATTCGGAGGGGTAGGCGCGGTTATCTACACCGAGCCCGAGGGCTCGCCCTCCGCGATCCTCGTAGTGACCGAGGATTGGCCGGGGTCTGAGATGCCGTTCGAGTTGCACTCGGCTCCGCGATCTGAGCGAGGCGACCTTTAAATTGCCCATGCTCGAGACGCACGACTTCAAGGGCTACTGGTGGCTACCGGGTAAAGAGGAGGAAAAGCTCTCGGGCGACCTGCGGATCGAGCGCGGTCGCGCCCAGTTGGACGTGCTGGGGAGCTTTGGTCACACCGTGCTCTCGGAAACCGCTAGGGAGAGGACCTACTCGCTGGACCCCGCCGATCAGGACCGCATTCTCGGGATCAGCTCAAGCGGCAAGAGAGTCACCCTGGAGCGTGTTGCCGCAGGCAACAATGCGATCAACATCCCTGGGCTCCAAACCGCGACCTACAGCGCCGGAGTCGCCATCGTCGGTGCGGAGTTCCCCAAGGGCAGACGAGTCGCGTTTGACGAGATCGCTATCGAGCTGACGGACCTGAACACTTGGACCGGGGTGTCGGGCTTTGATCTCAGCGCTGGATTGGAACAACTCGATCCGGGCGGGGCGCTCGGATTCGCGAGCCTCGACGCTCGCTATGAGGCGCCGGCGCCAATCGAAATCCCGGTCTTTGGCGGTGAGGAGATGTCGATTCGCTTTACCGCGGCTACCAAGGGTTTGCGGGGCGGGACCGATCACCTCGACGTCAGGCAGAAGGCAGCCCTTCATATCCGCTTCAAGCGCAAGGCGGGACTTGAGAAGATCTTCCAACGGGTAAGCGAGATCCGAAACTTCCTCAGCCTCCTGGTTGGGCGCCCGGTCTCGGTGACTTCGGTCGCCGGCTTCCTCGAGCCCCACACGTCGGGGAAGTCGACTCCGTCCCGCCCGATCCAGCTCTACTGGCAGATTCCCCACAATCCCGAGCGACCCGCCGCCGGTCGCCGGCGCGACGAGATGCTGGTCCCCCTCCCCGAGGCGCACCCCGACATCACCACCGTGATGAGGAGGTGGCTACGCAGGCAGGGGCGGATGGAACCGGTTTTCAATCTCTTCTTCGGGACGATCTATCACCCGAGCCTCTATCTCGAAGTCGAATTCCTTGCTTTCGCCCAGGCGATCGAGACCTACGAGAGCCGAAGGCGTCGAGCCAAGACGAAACGTGCTCTGCGAGAGAAGATGCGCACGGTGCTGGACGAGAGCAAGACGGTAACCAAGCAGATCGTCGGAACAGACGCCGAGGACCTCGATGACTTTCTCGACCTCTTCATTGACACCCGCAACTACTACACCCACTACAACCCCAAGAAGCAGAAAAAGGCGGCGAGTGGCACCGCCCTCTTATTGCTCACCCTTCAGCTGCGGGCGATTATCGAGGCGGCGATGCTCCGTGAGCTCGGCTTTCCAGCGCGGGGGATCAACGAGATTCTTGAACGCACCAGTCGCTATGACCAAATCGGCCATTTCCGTGCAATGCTCGAAGAAGATAATTAAGTGACCTAATTGGATGAAAGGCACGCTGCTGTCAGATCAAACTCGGGCCGAACTCGGTCCACCGTTCGGTCCACGGAAAATCAGGCGCTCAAGCGATTCTTCAAAAGATTTGGCTCTGCGAAGGGAAATCTCAGTCCTCAAGGAGAGGATTAAGAATCGCGACCTGCGGATTTTCCGTATAAACCCGCGGAAAAGGTGGATGGCCGCGAAAATTGGCTCTACAAAGGGAAATCCGGATGCCGGAGGAGGGACTCGAACCCCCGACACGCGGATTATGATTCCGCTGCTCTAACCAGCTGAGCTACTCCGGCGGGGTGTGGGATCGTAGCGATGGTGGGGCTGGGCTCGTCGGCGGCGCGGGGGCTTTAGCCTTGATGCCTTGACGCAGGAACTCGACAGGGCGGTGCGGACGGTCTTGAGGGATTGCCTGCGGGTAGAACCTGGCGAAGAGGTGCTGGTGATCTGCAACCCGGTCACCGAGGAGCTCGGGGCGCTGATGCGAATCGAGGCCGAGGGGGATGGGGCGTACGCGACCCTGGCGATGATCTCCGAGCTCGATTCGAACGGGGCGGAGCCGCCGACGCCTGTGGCCGCGGCGATGATCGCCTCCAACGTCGTGCTCGCGCCGACGATCCAGTCGCTCTCGCACACCTACGCGCGCCGCGCCGCCAACCAGGCCGGTGTGCGCGTGGCGACGCTGCCGGGCGTCACCGAGGACATGCTGGCGCGGCTGATGAACGCCGACATGGGTGTGCTGAGGCGGCGCGGCGCGGCACTGGCGGCGGCCCTGCACAGTGGCGAGGAGGCGCGGATCACCTGCCGGCACGGCAGCGACTTGCGGCTCGGCCTCAAGGACCGCATCCCGATCGCGGACGCCGGTGTGCTCAACGCTCCCGGCGCCTTCGGCAACCTGCCCTGCGGCGAGGCCTTCGTCTCGCCTGCCGAGGGTACGGCCGAGGGGACGCTGGTCGTCGACGGTTCGATCGCCGGTGTCGGCAAGGTTGAGACCCCAGTCGAGCTGACCGTTCGCGCCGGCCATCTCACCGACGCGACCGGGCCGGAGGGAGCGACGCTGTTGGAACTGCTCACCCAGCACGGTCCGGACGGCACCAACGTCGCCGAGCTGGGGATCGGCACCAACGAAGAGGCGACGCTGACCGGCAACATCCTTGAGGACGAGAAGATTCTCGGCACCGCGCACGTCGCCTTTGGCGCTTCCGCGGCGATCGGCGGTGGCGTCCAGGTTCCCGTCCACCTCGACTGCGTGATCGTCGAGCCGACCGTGGAAGTCGACGGCAAAGAGATCGTCCGCGGCGGCGAGCTGCTCGTCTGAGCGGTGGCAAGCCAGCTCCTCGCCGTCCCGAACGTCTCCGAGGGGCGTAACGCCGCTCGCATCGCTGCCCTGCAGGGCGCGTTCGCCCGTGAGGCGACCTTGCTCGACCGCCACTCCGACGCCGACCACGAGCGCACCGTCTTCACACTGGCCGCCGCTGGGGGGCCGCTGCGCGAGGCGCTGCTCGCCGGCGCTGAGCAGGCGATCGAGACCGTCGACATGTCCGCCTACGCGGGGCTTCACCCGGCGGTCGGCGCGCTCGACGTCTGCCCGCTGGTCTGGCTCGACCCCAGCAACCGGGAAGCGGCTCGCGTAGAGGCGATCGAGGTCGCCGAGCAGATCGGTGGCCTCGGCGTTCCCGTCTTCCTTTATGGCGCTCTGGCGAGCCGTCCCGAGCATGCCGAGCGTGCCTACTTCCGCAACGGTGGGCTGGCCGAGCTATGGCTGCGGATGGAGGGGGGAGAGCTGCGCCAGGATTATGGTCCCGGCCTGCCGCATCGCACCGCTGGGGCGACCCTGGTGACGGCGCGTCCGCCCCTTGCCGCTTTCAACGTCGAGCTCGACAGCGCCGACATCGAGCTGGCCCGCGCGGTCGCCGCCGGGCTGCGCGAGTCCGGAGGCGGATTGCCGGGCGTGCGCGCAATCGGCCTTGCCCTCGGCAGCGGTCGCACCCAGGTCTCGACCAACATCCACAACCCCTTCGCCGTGCCGTTGGGGGAGGTGGTGGAGCGGGTGCGGGAGCTTGCGGCGCCGCTCGGCGCCCGCCCGCTCGAGGCCGAGATCGTCGGCCTCGTTCCCGCCGCATCGCTCAGCGGCTACCCGAAAGACGTGCCGATCCGCGACCTCGATTTCGCCAGTCAAACGATCGAGGGCCGCCTCTCCGCCGATTCCTAGGCGTGCCCGCCGTCTGGGGCTGCCGGAGCCGAGGCCATTCATCTAAATTCACGCCATGGCCCAGACCAAGAAGAAGCGCCGCCGTAAACACCGTGGCACCCAGGGTGGCCGCGTCGACCCCAATCGTCGCGCCGCGCGCCCCCGCAGTCGCGCCGAGGCCAAAGCCCGCGCCCGCTCCGGCACCAAACGCGCCCCCCGCGGCGATCACCCGCCGACCTGGCGCAGCTCGATCGTTCGCGGCCTCGTCGCGGCGGTTATCTTCACCGTGCTGCTGCTGCTGATCTTCCAGCGCCCGCTCGGCGCCGCGCTCGGCCTCGGCGCCTTCATGTTGGTCTTCTACATCCCGGCCGGCTACTACATCGACATGATGATGTGGCGGCGCCGCGAGCGGGCGCGGATCCGCGCCAACGAAGGTTCGTGAGCCTCGAGGTTCGCCAGCTCACGGTCGGCGCGATCGGCGAGAACTGCTTCATCGTTCGCCGCGAGGGCTCCGATAAGGCGCTGATCGTCGATCCCGGTGAGGAGGCGGAGCGGATCCTCGCCGAGGTCGAGGAGACCGGCGCCGAGGTCGAGGCGATCCTGGTCACCCACACCCACTTCGATCACATCGGCGCCGTGGCACCGGTGGCGAAGGCGACCGGGGCGCCGGTCTACTGCCCTGAGATCGAGGTGCCGGTCCTCGCCGACATCATGGCCTTCGTGCCCTATTCCGGCTTCGGCCCGTACGAGAGCTATGAAGCCGACGAGACCGTCAAAGGTGGCGAGACACTGGATCTGGCAGGCCTCAGCATCGACGTGATCTTCACCCCGGGGCACAGTCCAGGCCACGTCACCTACTCGGTACAGGGCGAGGAGGCGATCTTCTCCGGCGACGTCCTCTTCCAGGGCTCGGTGGGCCGCGTCGACCTGCCCGGCGGCGACGGTCCGACGCTGATCCAGTCGATCGCCACTCTGATCGAGTCGCACTCGCCCGAGACCAAGGTCTACCCGGGCCACATGGGCGTGACCACGCTGGGCGCCGAGCGGGAGAGCAATCCCTTCCTCGCGCAGCTGCCCTAAGCAGCCGGTCGATCGTCGGCGCCGGTAAGGTCGCCCACCGTGGCAGCGCCCAAGTACCAAGCACCGCGCGGGACCTTCGACGTCCTGCCCGAGTCCGCCCGCGTGCGCGGGCGGATCGAGCGCACCGCGGCGGAGATCTTCTCCCGCGCCGGCTACGAGCCGATCGCGACGCCGAACTTCGAGGACACGGCGCTGTTCGAACGCGGCGTTGGCCACTCCACCGACATCGTCCGCAAGGAGATGTTCACCTTTGAGGACAAGGGTGGCCGCAGCCTCACCCTGCGCCCCGAGGGCACGGCGCCGATCTGCCGCGCTTACGTCGAGCACGGCATGCAGCAGCTGGCCCAACCGGTGAAGCTCTCCTACCACGGCCCGTTCTTCCGTCACGAGCGCCCTCAGGCGGGTCGCTACCGGCAGTTCCACCAGCTGGGCATCGAGGCGATCGGCACCGAGTCGCCACTCGCCGACGCCGAGGTGATCGAGCTCCTCGCCGAGCTCCTGGCCGAGCTGGGCGTGCCCGGGGTCGAGTTGCGCCTCGGCAGTCTCGGCTCGCTGGAGACGCGCCAGGCCTATCTCGAGGAGCTGAAGGCGCACCTGCGTGCCCACGAGGACGAGCTGGCCAAGGAGGTCCGTGAGCGGATCGAGATCAACCCGCTGCGCGCCTTCGACTCCGATGACGCGGGCACGCAGGCGGTGATGGCGACGGCGCCGAAGCTGGTCGAGCGGCTCGAGGGCGACGACGCCGAGCACTTCGCCGAGGTGCGCGCACTGCTCGACGCCGCCGGTGTCGAGTACACGATCGACCCGACCCTGGTCCGCGGCCTCGACTACTACACGCGGACGATCTTCTCCTTCGTCTGCGACCGGCTCGGCGCCCAGTCGGAGATCGGCGGCGGCGGTCGCTACGACGGCCTGGTCGAGCAGCTCGGCGGCCGGCCGACCCCGGCGGTGGGCTGGGCGGCCGGGATCGAGCGGATCATGCTGGCGCTCGACGAGGAGGTCGCTGCGGACGGTCGCGACGTATTCATCGCGGTCGCCGAGGACGATCAGGCCAAGCGGCGGCTGGCGATGGTGCTGGTGGGGGAACTGCGCAAGGCGGGTCTCTCCGCCGAGCTCGACCTCGCCGGGCGCGCCCTCAAGGGCCAGCTCAAGCAGGCCGACCGGATCGGCGCCCGACGCGTGCTCATCCTCGACGATGAGGGTGCCCAATTGCGCGACATGGCCAGCGGCGAGCAGCGCCAGGTGGATACCGGCAAGTTGGTCGACGAGATCACAGGGGGTGAAGCATGAGCGACTTTCCGGCTCTGCAGGCCAACGGCTACCGCGACACCTGGTGTGGCCAAGTACTCGACGAGCGCGTCGACTCCGAGGCTCGGGTGGCCGGCTGGGTGCACCGCCGCCGCGACCACGGCGGCCTGATCTTCATCGACCTGCGCGACCGCACCGGCATCGTCCAGCTCGTCTTCCACCCCGACGATGCCGGCAGCTCCTTCGAGCTCGCCCACAAGCTGCGTGCCGAGGACGTGCTGAGCGCCTCCGGCAGCGTTGTGCGGCGTTCGCCGGAGACCGTCAACGCCGACCTGCCAACCGGCGAGGTGGAGCTGAAGGTGAGCGCCGCTGAGCTGCTGGCCGACGCCGAGACGCCGCCCTTCCAGATCGAGGGCTTCGCCGGCGAGGTTGGCGAGGACGCCCGCCTGCGCCACCGCTACCTCGATCTGCGCCGCGAGCAGATGCGCGACGCGCTCGTCCTCCGCCATCGCGTCACCGCGGCGATGCGCGAGTTCCTCGATGGCGAGGGCTTCCTCGACATCGAGACCCCGGTGCTGACCCGCTCGACCCCCGAGGGCGCCCGCGACTTCCTCGTCCCCAGCCGCATGCAGCAGGGCTCCTTCTACGCCCTGCCGCAGTCGCCACAGCTCTTCAAGCAGCTCCTCATGGTCGCCGGCTTCGAGCGCTATTACCAAATCGCCCGCTGCTTCCGGGACGAGGACCTGCGCGCCGACCGGCAGCCCGACTTCACCCAGCTCGACATCGAGATGTCCTTCGTAGACGTTGACGACGTGATCGCCGCCAACGAGCGGCTGCTGACCCACGTCTTCGAGCGGGTGGGCGGCCCGGTACTGGACCTGCCCCTGCAACGGCTCCCCTACGACGAAGCGATCGCGCGCTTCGGTACCGACCGGCCGGACACGCGCTTCGGCCTCGAGCTGACCGACCTCAGCGACCTGCTGGCCGGGACCGAGTTCAAGGTCTTCGCCTCGGTGATCGCCTCGGGCGGCACGGTGCGCGGCCTCAACGCCGGCAAGCGCGAGATGCCGCGCTCCGCTCTCGACGGTCTCATCTCCCGTGCACAGGAGCTTGGCGCGAAGGGTCTGGTTTGGGCCTTCCGCGAGGGCGACGGTTGGCGCTCGCCGACCGCCAAGTTCCTCAGCGCCGCGGAGCTGAGCGCGCTCAACGAGCGGCTCGGCGCCGAGGAGGGCGATCTTCTCCTGGTCGTTGCCGACAAGCCCAGGGTGGCCAACGCGGTGCTCGCCCAGCTGCGCCTCGACCTCGCCGCCGAGTTCGACCTCGTCCCAGAGGGCTCCGATGCCCTGCTCTGGATTGTCGACTGGCCCTTGATGGAGGCCGCCGACGAGGGCGGCTGGGACCCGCTGCACCATCCCTTCACCTCGCCGGCCGCCGATTTTGATCCGGCCGATCCGGGTGGCGCCCGCGCGCTCGCCTATGACCTGGTCTGGAACGGCCAGGAGATGGGCGGCGGTTCGATTCGTATATCTGACGCCGCCCTGCAGGGCAAGGTCTTCGCGGCGCTGGGCATCGACGCCGCCGAAGCGGAGGCGCGATTCGGCTTCCTGCTTGAGGCGCTCCGTTTCGGAGCACCACCACATGGCGGCATCGCCTACGGGCTCGATCGCCTCGTGCAGCGGCTTGCCGGCGCCGATTCGATCCGCGACGTCATCGCCTTCCCCAAGACCGCCTCTGGTGCCGATGCACTGACCGGCGCCCCGGCACCTATCGATGAGCCGCAGCTGCGCGAGGTCGGCCTGCAACTCCGCACCAAGCCGCCTGCGGGGGGATGAGCTTCTTCGGCCGGATCCGGGCGGTTTTCGGGGGACGGCCGCCGGGTCCCGGGGCAACTCCCATCCACGTCGACGACCCCAGATACGACAGCTGGGAGGTGGTGCGCGATTTCACCGACGTGAAGACGGCCCGCGCCTGGCACCAGGCACTGGAAGAGGCCAGGATCGAGGCCGTGCTCACGGTCGACTGGCCGCTCGACCGCTTCGGCCGCGGCGACATCGCCCTGCGTGTCCAGTCGGGGGACTGGAGCGAGGCTGAGATGTTGCTTTCCAACCTGGACGACTAGCCCCTAGTCCCGGCCCTTGCGCGGTGGTACGGTTGGCCCGAGGCTCGAGCCCGTACGAGAGCCGTCTCACCGTTTGACCCAACACAAACGGCGCGGGAGCTGATCTCTCTCGGTCCTGTGGGACTGCGAGGAGGCGCCCACCCTTTACTTCAAGGGATCAAA
>Ga0164241_10003194_pt1 | contig 16852 bp, 10 predicted proteins | sample OricomyardsoilBY_FD_108780 | JGI IMG/M metagenome (GOLD analysis project Ga0164241, IMG submission 108780) | Backyard soil microbial communities from Emeryville, California, USA - Original compost - Back yard soil (BY) | ecosystem: Environmental > Terrestrial > Soil > Unclassified | place: USA...
CACGAGCCCCTCGTCGGCGAGGTAGTCCATCGCGTACCAGTCGCTCCACGCCTCCCCCATCGCGCCGGACTGCGGGCTGTCGAGCGCCGCCGAGCCGTCGGGGTTGGTCACGAGCCGCGAGCTCAGGCCGTGGGTGTACTCGTGGTAGACGATCGCCGCCGAGTCGCCGCCGTTGATGTCGCGGAACAGGCCGGCCGGGGCGTCGGAGCTCGAGAACAGGTACATCTGCATCAACGGCCGCGAGCCGGCCGGCGGCGTCGCCATGTTGGCGTTGTCGAGGTGGTCGGCGTCCGGACCGGTCGCGGCGCCGTCGTCGGTGTTGACGACCACGTGGTCGGCGGAGCCCTCGAAGTTGTGGTCGGCCGTGCTGAAGCCGATCGGCGCCGCCTCGAGGTGGTCGTGGAAGTTGTTGACGTACCAGAAGGCCTGGATCGCGTTCTGGTTGCGGTTGGCCTGCCAGCTCAGCGCCACCGTGCTGTCCCACGAGCACTTCGGCGTGCTCGCGACGCCGCTGCAGCCGCCGCCGGCGCCGAAGACGTCCAGGAACGGCGCGGCCACGTTCGGGTTGACGTCCTCGCCGACGTCGAGCGTGTTGTCGTCGTCGACGTCCGCGTACGCGTAGGCGTTGGGGCCGTCGAGGCGCGCCGCGGCCGGGGTCGTGAGGTAGGTGTCGAGCGTCTTCGGCGTCGCCGTGCCGCCCGCCGGCGCCCCGGGGTAGTTCAGGAAGACGTCGGCGCTGACGGCCTTGACGAGGTTCGCGCGGTAGAGCAGCCGGCCGCTCGCCGCGTCGAGGATCGCGTGGTAGTAGGCGAGGCCGCTGACCTGGTGGTAGAGGCTCCAGGCGAGCCGCACGGTGCCGTTGTCGTCGAACGCGACGAGGCTCGCGGTCGAGCCGTCGTCGAACGTGGTGTCGCGCGTGGCGCCGCCCGCGCCGCCGCTGACGGCGACCGTGCGCGTGTCGCCCACGCCGCGCATGAACGCCCGCAGCGCGTCGAGCGCGCTCAGCGCCGGGTCGGTGCTCGCGAGCGAGGGCGCGTGCAGCGGCGAGCCGCCGACGGAGATCACGCGGCCGCCGCGATCGAGCGCGACGCGCAGGCCGTTGCCGAACGCCGGGATGCCGTCGACGACCTGGCGCCAGGTGGCGATCGTGGTCCCGCTCGGCGTGAGGTTCGTCTCGAGGTCCCGGAGGCTCGCGAAGTCGCCGTCGGCGAGGCCCAGCGCCGCGGCGTTGCGCTTGGCGAAGCGCAGGCCGACGTCGGCGCGGTCGCCCTCGGCCACGGCGCTCAGCGCGCCGTCGAGGCGCACGAGCTGGCGCACGGTGCCGGTCGCGGAGTCGACGTCGAGGACGGCCTGGCGCCCGAGGTCGTCCGGAAGGTCGCGCCGTGCCCCGGCGGTCGCGCTCGGGGCGCGCGCGGCGCTGCGGCGCTCGGCGGCCGCCGCGGCGCCCGGCGACGCGGTCCGCGCGTCGAAGAACGGCAGCGCCGCCGCGTCGCGCAGGTTCTGCCCCTCCGGGGCCGGCTGGGGCGCGGTGACCGCGAGCGCGCCGGCCGGCACGGCGAGGGTCACGACGGCGAGCACCACGAGCAGACGCTTCATCGCGGGGCGACGGTACCGGGACTTCGTAAGAAAGAGGTGGTGTTCGCGCGCCATCTCCCTGCTAACGGACGGTGAACGCGAGCGTCAGGGCCTTCGAGACGTTGCCCGCCGCGTCGGTCGCCCGCACCGTGAGCCGGTAGCGCCCGCGGGCCAGCTTCTTGCCGACCGCGACCTTGCCGGCCCCGGCCTTGGCCTTCTTCGCCGTGGTGCCCTTCGCGACGCGCTTGTGACCCTTGCGCGGGACGGTCGCGATCGCGACCCGCACCGTCGCGGCCTCGGAGAGCTTCCACGAGACGGTCGTGCCCTTGCCGCGCTTCGCGCTCTTGTGGGCCAGCTTCAGCGCCGTGAGCACCGGGGCCTTCGTGTCCTTGGCCGCCTTGACCGTGGGCTTGACCGCCGGCGGGACGGCCGTGGGACTCGCCGGATCTCCGGTGCTCGGCGGATCGCTCACCAGGACCGTCGCCGACGAGGTCGTGACGTTGCCGACGCCGTCGGTGACCGTGACGGTCACGGTCCGCGTCCCGGCGCTCGCGAACGCGTGCGTGACGCTCGCGCCGCCGGCGGAGCCCGAGCCGTCGCCGAAGTCCCAGGTCGCCGACGCGCCCGAGAGCGCGTCCCAGGGCGTCACCGAGAACGTCGCGGCCTGCCCGGTGGTCGCCGTCGGCGGGATCGCGAGCGCGCGAGCCTCCGGAGCGGTCACGTCGTAGGCGGTCCAGCGCAGCCGGTAGGTGGTGCCGTCGGACGACGACCACAGCACCGCCGCGTCGCCCGCCGGATCGCCGACCGCGCCCATCCCGGCGATCGTCAGCTTCGGCGCGAACGGCGCCTGGTCGAACGGCCCGAAGGTGCCGTCCGCGGCGGACAGCGTCCCCGCCTGGGAGCGCTGGTCGAGCAGCAGCGCGCGGGCGCCGACCGGGGTGAGCGACAGCGTGGAGAGGCTGGAGGTCAACGCGGTGAGCGCCACCGGGGCGCCGAACCCGCCGGCCGTGTGGCGCGTGGCGGTGTAGACCGTGCTCGTCAGGTTCAGCGACTCGAAGGCGACGGTCGTCCGGCCGCCGGCGTCGCCGGCGATCGCGGTCGCGGAGATGGCCAGCGGGTTGGTGCCGGAGTACGTCGCGCTCTCGAGGGACTGCGGGACCACGCCGTACCACGCGCCGCCGGCGCCGGCCGATCGCGAACGGGCCAGCCAGCCCAGGAAGGTCTGGTCGCTGGTGAAGTTCTGCAGGCTCGAGAGGAACGCCACCGTCGGCTCGCCGGCGCTGTCGAACGCCAGCGACACGTCGCCGTAGTAGAGGCTCTGGTTCGCCCCCGCGGTGCCCGAGATCACGGCGACCGGCGTGGCGAACGAGAACGCGGCGGCGGCGCGGTAGGCGGTCATCACCCGCGACGACGCGCCGCTGCTGTCGCCCCAGGCGAGCATCAGGTCGCCCTGCGGCCCGGCCGCGATCGACAGCGTGTGCGGGGTCGCGCCGGACGTGACGGTCGCCGCCGCGCCGAAGCCGCCGCCGGCCGGCCGCACCGCGACCCGGATCTGATCGGCCTCCAGCCACGCGACCCCGGTCGTCCCGCTGGGCGTCGTCGCGGCGGAGAGCGAGCCGACGCCCGAGCCCGACAGCACCGTGGGCAGGACCTGCCACGCGCCGCCGGGCGCGAGCGTGGCGGCGCGCACGAACCCTCCTTCCAGCCAGGTCGCCACCGCGCCGCCGCTCGCGTCGGCGGTCAGCGTCGAGGCGTTGACCGCGCCACCGCCCGACAGCTTCACCGGCGCCGACCACGCGCCGTTCGCCGGCCGCGCGATCGCGAACAGCTCGAGGCCCGCCTGCGGGCCCGCCAGGTACGTGGCGACGAGCGAGCCGTCGGGCCCGTCGACGACCTGCGGCCGGGTGACCGGCGTCGGCCCGGACGCGATGTCGGCGGCGGGCGCCCAGCCGGCGGCCGACGCGGTCGCGGTGGGCAGCACGAACGCGGCGACGGCCACGGCGAGCAGCATGAGACGGTGACGGTGCGGAGCCTTCATAGTCAGGATCCTGACGGTTTTGGACCGCGGCGTCAGTATCGGATCGGTCTCACCCTCGGGTCGGGTGGAGTTCGCCGGCGGCGGGTTGACGGGCCGATCCGTGCCTCGCTGGGATGGCGCATGGCCGTCGACCTGCAGGCCCACCACGAGATCCGGCAGCTCGCGCTGCGCTACTGCCACGCCTGGCTGATGCGCGACGACGCGATGATGGCGGCGCTGTGGGACCGCGCGGACGCGCCGGCCCCGAAGCCCGACCTCGACGCGTACTGGGTCGACGCGCTGCTCCCGCGGTGGGGCGCGCTCGGCACGACCGTGCTGCACGTCACGAACCACCTGATCGAGCTCGACGGCGACACCGCGGAGGGCCGCGTGTACTGCCTCGCGCAGCTCGATCGCGGCGCCGAGCTCGTCGAGCAGTCGATCGTCTACGAGGACCGCTACGTGCGGCGCGACGGGCGCTGGCTGTTCGCGGTGCGGCGGCACCTGCTGTGGTTCGGCGAGGGGCGCGCGAACCCGCTCGACCAGCCCGACGCGGACTGGCCGCGCTCGCAGGTGGGACGCGGGACGGTGCCCGCCGAGCTCACGCCGTTCCGGCCGCGCCCCGGCGCATAGCGTCGAGGTCCGGCGTGAGGCCGGTCCAGATCGCGTAGCTGATCGCGCCCTGGCGGACGAGGACCTCGAGGCCGTCGACGGTCCGTGCTCCGCGCTCCTTGGCCGCCTTCAGGAAGGCCGTGCCGCCGGCGCGGTAGACCATGTCGACGACGGTCGGGTAGTCGCCGAGGTCGCGTGCGTCGAGCGGGAGCTCCGCGAACGTGGTGGCGGGATCCTCGAGGCCGGCGGCGGTGCAGTTGACGAGGACGTCGGCCGGTGACGCGGTGCGGGTGACGGTCACGTCGAGGTCGCGGGCGATCTGCTCCGCGCGCTCCGGCGTGCGGTTCCAGATCCGGACCTCGCGAGCGCCCGCGTCCTGCAGCGCCCAGACGATCGCGCGGGCGCTGCCGCCGGCGCCGAGGACGAGCGCCGTCTTGCCGGCGACGTCCTGCTCCAGCGCCGCGAGGACCCCGGGCGCGTCGGTGTTCTCGGCGGAGATCGTGCCGTCCTGCGCGTAGGTGAGCGTGTTCGCGGCGCCGATCGCACGCGCCCGGGCGCTGGCGGAGTCGGCCAGCGCGAGCGCGGCCTCCTTGTGCGGCATCGTCACGTTCGCGCCGCCGAAGCCCGAGGCGCCGAGCGCGCGGGCGGTCTCGAGGAACAGCTCGGGCGGGCACGGCAGCAGCTGGTAGTCGACGCCCAGCGCGCGGAACATCGCGGGCGAGCGGCTGTGGGCGACGGGCCACCCGAAGACGCCGAAGCGCATCGCCGGCCTCAGCAGTCGACCGGGCTCTTGCCGCCGGCCTTCGCGCGCGCCCGGTCGTAGGCGGCGACGTCCTTCTGGAACTGGGCGTCGGTCGAGCTGAAGTTGTGCGCGCCCTTGCCGCACGGCTTGACGACGTAGAAGAGATACGAGACGTTCGCCGGGTTGGCGGCGGCCTGCAGCGACGCGAGGCCGGGGCTGCCGATCGGCGTCGGGGGCAGGCCGAGGCGCTTGCGCGTGTTGTACGGCGTGTCCTTGTTGAGCTCCGACACGCGCAGCGGCCGCGTCCAGTTGTGCAGCTCGTAGCGCAGCGTCGCGTCGATGCCGAGCGGCATGCCGGCCTTGAGGCGGTTGTAGATGACCGCCGAGATCAGGCGGCGGTCCTTCGCGATGCCCGCCTCGCGCTCGACCATCGAGGCGATGATGAGGACGTCGTAGCGCGTGAGGTTCTTCTTCTTCGCGCGCTTGAGATCGACCTGGGCGAGGTTGTCCTTGAACGCGTTGAGCTGCATCGAGACCAGCGTCGACGCCTTCTGGGTCGGCTTCAGCTCGTAGGTCGCCGGGAACAGGAAGCCCTCGAGCGTGTGGATCGACTTCGGCGCGCCGTAGGTGCGCGGGTTCAGCGTCGGCGAGGTCGCGCTGACGCCGTTGTAGTCGCCGGCGATGCCCGCCTTCTTGACGAGCGGAGCCACCTCCCCGCGCGAGCGGCCCTCGGGGATCGTGATCTTCACCGTCTTCGGCGCGATCGGGTTCTGGGCGAGGACGTCGAGCGCCGCCATGTACGACATCCCGCGCTTGAGCGTGTGCGGCCCCGCCTTGATGTCGTCGCGCTTCCCGGCGATCTTGGCGCGCAGCTCGAAGAAGAAGCTCGACGAGATCACGCCCCTGCTCTCGAGCAGGTCGCCGACGTCGCCGGCGGTCGCGCCGCTCGGGATCCGGACCGTCACCTCGCCCTGGCCGTCGCCCTTGAACGGCTGGAACAGCGAGATCACGAACCACGCGCCGACGACCACGACCGCCAGCGCGACGATCGCCGCGACCATCCGCCCGATCCGCGGCCGCCGCGCGCCCGGCCGGAGGTTCCCGCGGCGCGACGGGGGCGCGGAGCTGCCGCTGCCGCCGCCGCGCGAGAAGCGGCCGCCGCCGGAGCCCGAGCCGTCGAGCGGCGCGTCGTCGACCGGCCCGCCGTCGCCATGCGCGGCGTTGTCGGCCGCCGCGCGGGCGGCCGCCGCGGAGAGCGCCTCGTCGCGGCGGCTGCGGGCCGGCGGGGTCGCGGCGGCGGAAGCGCCCTTGGCGCGCCGGCCGAGGAGTCCGCGCTTCTCCTCCTGCGCGTCAGCGCCGGCCTTGCGGCCGAGGTGCGGCGCGTGGAGGCGGTTCGCGCGGCGCGTCCCGATCGGCTTCTCGCCCTTCGAGAAGGGCGCGGGCGGCGGCGGGATCCGCGGCGCCGGGGCCTGCGGTGTCGTCGCGCCGGTGAAGGGGTCGTCGAGCGGCGGGTCGGGCGTCGGCTCGGAGCCGCGCGGCACGCGGCGCACCAGCGGCGGATCCGCGTCCGGCTCCCCGGCCGCCGCGCGCCAGTCGCGCTGCGTCGCGGGCGGATCGCTGCGCCCCCGGGGCTCCTCCCACTCGTCGTCGAACCCGGGATCCCCGGGCTGCAGCCCCGCGACCTCGAAGTTCGACGTCTCCGGCGTGGCATCGGCATCGAAGAACGGAGCGTGCGAGCCGGTCTCCCCCGGTTCCCCACCGGGCTCCCGCGGCCGCGGCGCGAGCTCGTCCTCGTGCGACGTTTCACCCTCGGCCGGAGGCGAGGCGAGATCCGTGCCCGGCGGGACGAGATCCGCGGGCGGGACCTCCATCGGTGCCGGAACCGCGGCGTCCGGCGCACGACCCTCGCGCGCCGCCCGCTTCGCCTCGCGCTCGAGCCGTGCGCGCTCGCGATCCTCGGCGCTCCGCCGTGCCCGCTCCTCGTCGTTGCCGCCGCGGCCGAACGGGCTCACGCGCGCACCTTCGCAACGTCGCTCGCCCGGTTCGCGGCGATCCGAGCGCGACTCACGCGCCGGCCTCGCGGGCGTGGACGAAGAGCCAGTCCTCGAGGAGGACGGCTGCCGCGCGGGAGTCCTCGGAGGTGCTCGCGCCGCCGCTGCGGGCGGCGATCGCGGTCGTGAAGCGCTCGTCGTAGAGCTCGACCGGGACCGCGATCCGTGACCGAAGCGCGTCGGCGAACGCGCGGCACTCGCGCGTCTGGTCGCTGTCGCCGCCCCCGAGCGAGACCGGCAGCCCGACGACAACGCGCTCGGCCTCGCGCTCGCGCACGACCTCGACGACGCGCGCCATGCCCTTGCGCGTCCCGGGCCGCTCCACGGGGTCGATCGGGGTGGCGAGCGTCCCCGTCGGGTCGCTCACCGCGCAGCCACAGCGCGCCGACCCGTAGTCCAGTGCGAGCACGCGCATGACCCTAGGCGAAAACCGCTCCGGCGGGGAAATCCGCGACCAAGCCGCAACCACCTCGGGGGGCGACGCGCTCGCCGCGCGGAAAAACGCGCGCGGGGGCCGCGGAAGCACGCCGGACAGCGACGCGCTCGCCGCGCGCGAAAACGCCCGCGGGGGCCGTGGAAGCACGCCGGACAGCGACACGATCGCGGCACGCGAAAACGCGCGCAGGGGTCGCGGAAACACGCCCGATGGCCACGACTTCGCGGGGCGGAGGAGCCGGCGCGGCGGCGCGGATCGCCATCCCTAGGAGAGCGCGGCTTCGATCGCGGCGCGGCCCGCGGCGATCGCCTCGTCGAGCTTCGCGGGGTCCTTGCCGCCGGCCTGCGCCATCGTGTCGCGGCCGCCGCCACCGCCGCCGGCGACCTGCGCCGCGGCCTTGACGACGTCGCCCGCCTTGACGCCGCGCGCAACGAGCGCCGGCGCGACGCTGGCGACGAAGAGCACGCGGCCGTCGGCGACGGCGCCGAGCAGGATCGCGCCCTCGCCGAGCTTGCCCTTCGCGCGGTCGGCGATGTCCAGCAGGACCTTCGCGTCGCCGGCCTCGACGACCTCGGCGAGCACCTTCGCGCCGCTCACCTCGGCGGCCTTGGCGACCAGCGGCTCGACGTCGACGGCACCCCCGGCGCTCGCTCCCGCGACGCCGCCGCCGGCCTTCGCCGCGGCGCGCGCCTTGTCGCGCAGGTCCACGACGGCCTCGGCGACCTCGTCCGGACGCCGCTTCAGGGCGCTCGCGGCGTCGCGCAGGATCGCGTCGTGACGGCGCAGCAGCGCCACGCCCTCCGGCCCGGTGACCGCCTCGATCCGCCGCACGTTGGACGCGCTCGACGTCTCGGTGACGATCTTGAAGACGCCGATCTCCGCGGTCGAGCGCACGTGCGTCCCGCCGCACAGCTCGCGCGAGTAGTCGCCGTCGCCGATCTCGACCATCCGCACGACGTCGCCGTACTTCTCGCCGAACAGCGCCATCGCGCCCTTCGCGCGCGCCTCGTCGAGCGTGGTCGACCGCCACGCCACGGGGTCGTTGCGCAGCACCCACTCGTTGACCCGGTCCTCGACGGCGTCGACGTCCTCGGGCGACAGCGGCGCGCCGTGGGTGAAGTCGAAGCGCAGCTTGTCGGGCCCGACGTAGGAGCCCGCCTGGCGCACGTGCGGCCCGAGCCGCTCGCGCAGGGCGGCGTGCAGCAGGTGCGTCGCGGTGTGGTTGGCCTGGGTGGCGCCGCGGGCCGCGCGGTCGACGCGGGCGCGCACGGCGTCGCCGGGCTTCGGCGGCGTGCCCCCGGCGATCAGCACCTGGTCGTCGCCGATCCGCTTCACATCCTCGACCTCGAGCGCGCAGTCGCCCGACGGGCAGGTGACGAGGCCGCGGTCGGCGACCTGGCCGCCGCCCGTCGCGTAGAACGGCGACTCGGCGAGCTTGACGGCGAAGTGACCCTCGGCGAGCGCGTCGACGGCGACGACCGTCGTCTCCTGGTCGAGCGTCTCGTAGCCGGTGAACACGGACGGCGGCCCCTCCAGCGCCTCGAGCGCACCACCGCCGGCGATCTCGCGCGTCTGCGCCCGCCCGCGCGCCCGCTGCGCGTCCATCCGGACCTCGAAGTCGTCGCGGTCGACGCCCAGGTCGTGCTCGGCCGCGAGCTCGACGGTCAGGTCGATCGGGAACCCGAACGTGTCGTGCAGCCGGAACGCGTCCTCGCCCGAGACGCCCTCGTCGCCGCGCTCCCGCGCGCGCTCGATGACGTCCTCGAGGATCTTCAGCCCTTGCTCCAGCGTGCGTCCGAAGCCGGTCTCCTCGGCCTCGGCCCAGCGCGAGATCGCGGCGCGCTCGCGGTGCAGCTCCGGGTAGCCGGCGCCCATGATCTCGATCACGCGGTCGGTGAACTTCGGCAGGAAGCCGGGCTCCATCCCGATCGAGCGTCCCTGCTGGATCGCGCGGCGCATGACCCGGCGCAGCGCGTAGCCGCGGTCCTCGTTGGAGGGCACGACGCCGTCGGCGATCAGGAACGTCATCGCCCGCGAGTGGTCGGCGAGGATCCGCAGCGCGCGGTCGTTCGGCTCGCTCCCCGCCAGCTCCCGCGCCAGCTCGATGAGCGGCACGAACTGGTCGGTCTCGAAGACGGTCTCGACGTCCTGCTTGATGATCGCCATCCGGTTGAGCCCGAGCCCGGTGTCGATGTTCTGGTTGGGCAGCGGCGTCAGGGTCCCCACGGGATCCTGGTTGAACTGCATGAAGACCAGGTTCCAGTACTCCAGGAAGCGCTCGTTCTCGCCGCCGGGAAGATCATCCTCCTTGCCCCACGCCAGCCCGCGGTCGTAGTACAGCTCGCTGCACGGCCCGCACGGCCCGGTCGGCCCCGCCTGCCAGAAGTTCTCCGAGCGCGGGCACATGACGATCCGCTCGCGCGGGACGCCGACGGCCAGCCACGCCTCGATCGCCTCCTCGTCCGGCCCGAGCCCGAGCGCCTCGTCGCCCTCGAAGACGGTGATCCAGATCCGCTCCGGGTCGAGCTCGAAGCCCTCCAGCGACAGCTCCCACGCCTGCTCGACCGCGCCCTGCTTGAAGTAGTCGCCGAACGAGAAGTTCCCGAGCATCTCGAAGAACGTGAGGTGCCGGGTGGTCATCCCGACCTCCTCGATGTCCGGCGTCCGGAACACCTTCTGGCACGACGTCAGGCGGTGGTGCGGCGGCGGCTCGAGCCCCAGGAAGTAGGGCTTCAGCGGCTGCATCCCGGCGATGATGAACAGCGTCGACGGATCGAACGCGGTCGGCACGAGCGGCGCCGACGGCGTCACCCTGTGGTCGCGCGCGGCGAAGTAGTCCAGGTACCGGCTGCGGATCTCGTCGGAGGTCATCTCAGGCGATTGTCGCAACTCCGACGACGACGTCGCCGGAAAGCAGGACCGCCGCCTGGCCCGGCGCGGCGGCGCTGAACGGCTCGTCCAGGCTCAGCGACTCGCCGTCGAGCGTGCAGGGAACCGCCCGCGAGCGGTAGCGCAGGCGCACCGCGTCGACCGCGGCGGCGTCGCCGTGGAGCGTGATCTGGCGCAGCGCGACCGTCGCCGTGTCGAGCGCCGCCCGCGGTCCGACCGTGACCGTGTTGGCGTCCGCGTCGGTGGCCAGGACGTAGAGCGGCTCGTCGCTGCCCCCCATGCCGATGCCGCGGCGCTGGCCGACGGTGAAGTGGTGGTGGCCGCGGTGGCGCGCGACGCGCCTGCCGGAGCGGTCGACATGTCGCCGGGGCGGTCGCGCAGCGCGCCGTGGCGGGCGAGGAACGCGGCGCGGCCGGTGCCGGCGAGGAAGCACAGGTCCTGCGAGTCGGGCTTGCGCGCGACCGGGAGCCCGGCCTCCTCGGCGATCTCGCGCACCTGCGGCTTCGTCAGCTCGCCGAGCGGGAAGCGCATCCGCGCGATCGAGGCCGGCGCGAGCGCCGCGAGCATGTAGCTCTGGTCCTTCGCGGCGTCGACCGCGGCGCGCAGCAGGCCGTCGGGCGTGATCCGCGCGTAGTGGCCGGTCGCCAGCCGCGCGGCGCCGAGGCGATCGGCGAGGTCGAGCATCGCGTCGAGCCGCACGTGGCCGTTGCAGCGCACGCACGGGTTCGGCGTCAGCCCTGCGGCGTGCTCGGCCAGCCACGGCTCGACGACCCCCGCGCGGAACTCCTCGCGCAGGTCGAGCGTCAGGTGCGGCATCCCGAGCCGGTGCGCGAGCGCGCGCGCGACCCGCACCGCGCTGGCGCTGCAGCACGAGGCCTCGGCGTCGTTCTCCGGGTCGCGCCACAGCTCGAGCGTGACGGCGCAGACCTCGGCGCCCGACTCGCGGGCGCAGAGCAGCGCGGCGACCGCGCTGTCGACCCCGCCGCTCATGGCGACGAGCGTGCGCCCGGGGCGGGCGGCAACCTCCGCGTCCCACCGCGCGGCCTCGCCCAGCGCGCGGTGCAGCGCGTCGCTCGCGAGGTCGGCGGCGTGGTGCTTGCCCGCGCTCAGCCCGCCGAGCTCGGCCGCGACCTCCGCGGAGCCGATCCGGGCGCAGTCCAGCAGCCGCTCGCCGCGCACGAGCGTGACGACCGCGCTGGCCGCCGCGATCATCGAGCCACAGCCCGACGCCTCGAAGCCGGCGTCGACGACGCGCTCGCCCTCGACCCGCACCGAGATCCGCACGAGATCGCCGCACGGCGCCCCGCCGGCGGCACCCGAGCGCGAGCCGGCGGGCTCGTGCCCGCGGCCCTCGGGATGGAGCAGATGCTCCGCGAAGCGCTCGTCGGCCACGACGGCCAGTCTAGGTCAGCTCAGAACGCTGGAAGCCATGTAAGCGAACGAACATGGCAAGCTCCGTGCGGACTCGATGCGCTCCGTCACCTCCCGTGCCCGCATACTGCTGATCGTCGCGTCCCTCCTCACCGGAGGAGCGGTGCTGGCCACATCGCTGTTCCAGCGCCACGGCGCCGACGTCGCCCGCAACCGCCAGGTCGACGCGCAGCTGCTGCTGACTTCGATGCTCGACGAGGAGACCGGCGTCCGCGGCTTCCTGCTCACCGGCCAGGAGGAGTTCCTCGAGCCGTACCTCATGGGCCGCCAGAGCTACGCCGCCGCCCAGCGCCGGGCGCTGCGCGCCGCCGGCTCCCGCGGCTCCGCCCACGACGCGATCGTCGCCGCCGACCGCCGTGCCCAGATCTGGGAGACCGCCGCCGCGCGAGCGATCGAGGCGCGTCGCCGCACCGGCCGGTCGACGACCACGCCGGAGGCGCTCAAGCGCAAGGAGGCGATGGACGCCTTCCGCACCGCCAACCGCGTGGTCCAGGACCGGATCGAGGACGCCCGCGACCACGACTCGCGGACCGCCTCGTTCTTCTCGGTCGGCGGCAGCCTCCTCGTCGCGCTGATCGTCGCCTTGTTCGGCGAGTTCCTGCTCATCCGCCGCGGCCGCCGCGAGCGCGGCTACCGCCTCACGCAGGCCGAGTTCGCCGAGACCATGCAGGTCGTGCAGAGCGAGAAGGAGGCCCACGGGCTCCTCAAGCGCCACCTCGAGCGCACGGTCCCCACCTCGGTCGTGACCGTCCTCAACCGCAACAACAGCGCCGACCGGCTCGAGCCCACGACGCGCATCGAGGACCCCGTGCTCGCCGAGCGCCTCGAGGGAGCCGAGCCGCGCACGTGCCTGGCGATCCGCCTCAGCCGCACCCACGAGCGCGAGGGCGGCACGCAGCCGCTGCTCGACTGCGAGATCTGCGGCGCGACCGCCACCTCGGTCCGCTGCAACCCGCTGCTCGTCGGCAGCGAGGTGATCGGCTCGGTCCTGGTCACGCACGTCGACCCGCTCGGCGAGGAGCAACAGGCGCGGCTCTCCGACTCGATCTCCACCGCCGCCCCGGTCCTCGCGAACATGCGCAACCTCGCGATCGCCGAGACGCGCGCCGCGACCGACGCGCTCACCGGCCTGCCGAACCGGCGCGCGGTCGAGGACGCGCTCAAGCGAATGGTCGCGCAGGCCTCGCGCACGGTCCAGCCGCTCGGCGCGCTGATGCTCGACCTCGACCGCTTCAAGCAGCTCAACGACCTCCACGGCCACGAGCGCGGCGACGAGGCGCTCGCGGCGGTCGGCGCGCTGCTCGCCGACTGCATCCGCACCAGCGACTTCGCGGGCCGGATGGGCGGCGAGGAGTTCATCGTGCTCGCGCCCAACACCGACATCAACGGAGCCCAGGTCCTCGCCGAGAACCTCCGCGCCGGGATCGCCCGCCTGCAGCTCCCGGGGATCGAGCAGCTCACCGCAAGCCTCGGCGTCGCCGCCTACCCCGAGTCCGCGATCGACGGCGCCTCCCTCATGCGGATGGCCGACCGCGCGCTCTACGCGGCCAAGGAGCGCGGCCGCAACCGCGTCGAGGTCGCGGCCCGGATGCGGCCCGACGGCGACGCCGTCGACGCGAGCGGCAACGGCGCGCCGGCCGATCCCTCCCCCGCCGACGAGCCCGTCGGCTAGCGGCGGACGAGGATCGTGAACGGGCCGAAGCGGGCGTCGACCCGGTAGGCCCGCGCGACGTAGTCGTCGAGGAGCGTCACGCCGGTGGACACGCCCGCACGGTTGGGCTCGGGCGCGGCCGTGACCGGCGACGTGTCGCGGACGAGCGCGGGCGCCCGGGTCCGCTCGAGCGCGGCGACGATCTCGCGCTGGACCTTCGCCGTCGTGACGACGCCGGGCGCGGCGATGTCGTAGCGCGACGCGTTCTCGCGATCGGCGAGGACGTAGAGGAGCGGGTAGCCGGCGGTGACCAGGTCGGCGCGCCGCGGCAGCACGTACGTCGGCGCGCCTTCAGGTACCCGCGCGCGCAGCGCCGAGACCGCACGTTCGAGATCGGCGCGGCCCGCGGGCGGCACGCGCACGCCGTCGGCGACCCCGAGGCGCAGCGGCGCGTAGTCGGTCCGCAGGTCGAGCCAGCGCCGGTCGGCGCCCTCGACGAGCGCGTAGGCGAGCGCGGCGGCGGCGAGCAGCGTGGCACCGCCGGCCGCGAGCGGGAGCCGCGCGCGGCGGAGCGGCGACGCCGGAGCGAGGGCCTCCCCACCCGGCGTCGCCGCCCGAGCGGCGCGACGGTCCCCGAGCACCCACGCGCCGAGGACCGCCAGCAGCACGGTCAGCGGCGCCGTGTGGAAGATGTCGGTGCGTGCGAGCAGGTAGTGGAACATCCCCAGCGCGAAGACCGCGACCGCGACCCGTGGCCACTGCGTCCGGTCGAAGCGCAGCCCGAGCGCGAGCAGGCACGCGACGAGCCCGATCACGAGCGCCAGCGGCAGGTAGTACGCGAGCAGGTTCTCCGCCGAGTCCGACAGGAAGCCGCCGAGCGAGCCGGTGTTCAGCGGCCCGTCGTAGTGCAGCGGGAACGGCAGCGACTGGTAGTCGCCGAAGTCGACGACCGGGTACCTGACCAGCAGGTCGAGCGAGCGCGAGACGCCGGCGACGAGCAGCACCGGCAGGTAGAGCACGAGCGCTACGACGACGCCGGCGCCCGCGAAGCGCCGCGCCAGCCGCAGCGCCTCGGCCCGCGGGTGGGTGAGAACCGATACGGCGTAGGCGATCAGGATCCCGAGCGCGAGGTAGCCGGCGAACTCGATCCGCCAGAACGCCGCGACCCCCACGAGCGCCCCCGCCCACGCCGGCCGCTTCTCGAAGACGAGCAGCGCGCCCAGCGCCAGCGCGAGCGTCACCGGGAACGGGTGCGGCCCGGTCGGGTACGCCATCGCCAGCGCCGAGACGAGCCACACGCCGAGCGCGACCGGAGGGCTCGCCCCGCCGCGCCGCGCGAGCCGCCAGGCGAGCAGCGCGACCGTCGCGTCGAGCAGCACGCGCACGATCCGCCACGTCAGCAGCGACGGCCCGAACAAGGCCCACAGCCCACCGAGCAGGTACGACTGCCCCGGCGGGTAGAACCACCAGAAGTCGCGGTACGGCACCTCCCCGTGGGCGATCCGCGCCGCCGCCTGCAGCATCAGCCCCTCGTCGTTGGGCTGGATCCCGTTGAGGATCGTGACCCCCGAGATCGCCAGCCCGCCCGCGAACAGCGCGAGCGGAAGCGCGAACGGCCGCGCCCAGACGCTGCGCAGCCGCACGCTCACCGCTTCAGCACGTAGACGGTCGCGCAGCCGAAGCGCTCGGTCGTCTCGAGCAGCGGCCCGAGCAGCGGCCCGACGTCGCGCAGCCCCGCCCGGCAGTCGGTGAAGACGAACCTCGCGCCCGACCTACGGGTCAGCGCCTGGACGTCGGCGGCGCTCATGTCGCCCTCGAACATCCGCCGCGTCTCCTCGACGCGGTCGCCCCAGTCCGGCGTCCACGACAGCGCCCCGACGTAGACCTCGCGCCCCGTCTTGTATGGGATCATGTGGCCGTCGTAGGTGGTCGCGAGCACGCCGCCCGGCCGCGGGTCGTCCTCCAGCGCGGTCAGCGCCTTCTGCTCGTCCGGGAAGATGAAATACGGGTCGCCGGCGACGTGGACGCTGTTGCGCGCGACGTCGAGCTTGTGCGCGATCCCCGGCAGCGTCATCAGCGCCAGCGCGCCCAGCGCCAGCGCGCGGTACGGGCGCCCCTGCGGCCAGACGCTGACGACGCCCTGGACCGCGAGGATCGCCAGCGGGATCTGGATCCCCTGGAACGCGTGGTACGGGAACGTGCCGACGTTGGCGAGGTAGACGACCAGCGCCGCGAACGGCCAGACCCGGATCGCCGTCGCCTGCCAGTCGCGTGCCGGCAGCCGGTAGGCGAGCGCGGCCGGGACGGCCAGCGGCGCGAGCGCGAGCACGATCGCCCACCACGGCCAGTGCCACGTCTCCTGGGAGCCCGCGGCGTTGGACTTCCCGGCGAGCTCCCACGCGGCGTCGTACTTCGAGATCAGGAAGTAGTAGATCGCCGGGATCGCGACGCCGACCGGGACGGCAACGGCGCCGAACTGCGGGCGCCGGCCGGTCCGCCGCCAGCGGATCGCCTCGACCACGACGACGATCAGCGCGAGCGTCCCGCCCTGCCACGGCTGCAGCCACGCGACGAGCAGCGCGAGCCCGCCGGCGAGCCAGATCCGGCGCCGCTCCGCGGCCAGCAGCACGAACGGCATCAGGAAGACCGCGATGCCGGTCATCAGGTAGCCCCAGAGGTACTGCCCGGACCACATCTCGCCGGTGATGAAGTCGAACGTGTACTGGCGCGGCTTGCCGCCCCAGCCGCTCCAGGCGACGAACGCGGCGACCGGCATCGCCGCGAACAACGACAGGATCAGCGCCGCGTGGCGCTGCCCGCCGGCGGGCAGGAAGCGGCGCGCGTACGCGAGCGCGCCGGCGAACATCACGCCGACCGCGACCGGCTTCCACAGCAGGTACGAGAGCGGCACGGAGATCCCGAGGCCGCGGTGCAGCAGCCCGGAGATCAGGAAGCCCGGATGCAGGAACACGCGGTTGTCGGGCCGCATGTCGTACTCGTTGCCGACGAGGATGTGGTCGCCGGCCTGGCGGATCCACGTGAAGTACTGCAGCTGGTCGGAGGCGAGCAGGCCGTCGGCGCCGGTGATCTCGCGGCCCTTGGTCAACAGCGCGGCGATCACGACCATCGACAGCGCGCCCAGCGCGCCGAGCAGCCACCACTCGGTGCGGTCCAGCCCGGCCCACGTGATCCAGCGGCGGACGCGGGTCATCGCATGGTCACCACGCGCCGGAGGCGGCGGGCGACCTGGCCGGCGACGGCGCGCGGACCCTTCTCGGCAAGCGTCTCGGGGATCAGGCGACGGTACTGCGCGAGCGTGGCGCGCCGGATCACCTTGTGCTGGACGGTGCGCCGCGGCTGGGCAGCGGCGTTCGCGCACCAGGCGACGAGCGGCGCGGTCGTCTCCTCCCAGCGCAGCGACGGCGAGTGCGCGGCGATCCGGGCGCGC
>Ga0164241_10003195_pt1 | contig 16849 bp, 12 predicted proteins | sample OricomyardsoilBY_FD_108780 | JGI IMG/M metagenome (GOLD analysis project Ga0164241, IMG submission 108780) | Backyard soil microbial communities from Emeryville, California, USA - Original compost - Back yard soil (BY) | ecosystem: Environmental > Terrestrial > Soil > Unclassified | place: USA...
ACAAAAATTGTGGCCACAAAAGAGCACAAAGATCACAAAAACTCCATTTCTATCACGTTCTCTGTGTTCTCTCGCGGCTATGGGTTTAATTAAAATGCTCTAGCCTGCCAACAACTGATACCAACGGCAACACCATCTCGTGGACAAACGCAGTTCAAACCACCACCGTTGTGCTCGCGACGAATATAGTAACCGGATCTATCACCAATATTTTTTACGTCACCAACACCACGCCGTCCCAACTGAATTTTACCAAAAGCGGCTATTATACTGTCAACGACGCGACAACGCCGATTGAGGTTTATCCGGGCGTCAGCGTCACCTTGCGTGTCGAATCCTTTAACTTCAATCCTTCAACACTGACCATAGATGGCGGAACGGCCAATTCGGGAAATGTCGTCATGTATATTGAAGGTGGAAGCATAACCTTGGGCGGCAATTCAGCCGGAGGCGCCTCCGGCAACCGCCCGGAAAACCTGTATATTTACGGGCTGCCAGCCGTCACCAGCATCACCTTGAGCGGTAATTCTTCATTCGTCGGTGCAATCTATGCGCCGGAAGCCGCTCTTAACTTGAACGGCGGCGGCGGCGCCAACAATCTTATGGGTGCGGCCGTCGTCAAATCGGTGACTTTGAACGGGCATTACGACTTTCATTACGACACCTATTTGGGCCAAAATCAAAATGGCACTTTCGTTGTCAAATCTTGGCAGGAGCTTTAGCAAACAGACGCAAAAATGCCGGGGCCGCGCAGCGGCGCTTTTGCCGCAAAGAGTGGAGCATGGCTGGGAACAGGCTTGTCCCATAAAAACTTGTTTCATCCTTCGTTTTCGCAGAACTCGCGAAACAATGGTTCCGGCGGGCTGGTGAAATGCCAGTCACGTTCGCGCCAGTGAAATTTCAAACTCCCGGCGTGCAGCGCGTGATTGGGTAGTATCAGCCGCGCGCGTTGTTCCTCGGTCAGCCGCTGCTCGACCAGGGCGAGATACAAATCGGGATCGCCGCCATAAATTTTGTCGCCCACAATCGGATGCCCAAGATGCGCGAGATGAATGCGTATCTGATGTTTGCGCCCGGTGCGGGGAGCGGCCCGCAGCCGGGTGAAGTCCCGGCGATTACGGACAAATCTTTTTTCAACCCAAAATTCCGTCTGCGCCGGTGCGCCGTCCGCGCGGACGCAATCTTTGACGGCGACCACGCTGTTTTCATCCTTGCCCAGCGGCGCGTCAATCATCCCCTGCTCCGCCGCGACGTGCCCGTGAACGATGGCGAGATATTCCTTTTGCACCGACCGGCTTTCCCAAATTTTTCCCAGTTCGCGCGCCGTCTCATAATTTTTGGCGATCACCACGAGGCCGGAAGTTTCGCGGTCAAGCCGGTTCACGAGGCGCGGTTCAAATTCGGCCTTCAGGTAAATCCGCGCGCGGCTGATGAGGCTGGAGTATTCATCGCCCTTCGTCGGATGACAGACGAGGCCGGCCGGTTTGTGGACGACCAGCAAATCATTGTCCTCGTGGATGACTGGAAACAACGGCGTCATTTTGAAGGAAAAATTATGAAGGAAGAATTATGAATGAAGAATGAAGAAACATTTTTGCGGACGTGCGGGGAAACCCTTCATTTTTCATTCATAATTTTTCCTTTCCATCAGACTCCGCCAAAGCGCCGGTGCCGCCGGGCATATTCTTCCAGCGCGGCGTAAAATTGCGGCTTCTTGAAATCCGGCCAGAACGTCGGCGTGACGACCAGTTCGGAATAGGAAATCTGCCACAGGAGAAAATTGCTCACGCGCATCTCGCCGCTGGTGCGGATGAGCAAATCCGGGTCGGGTATGTTGCGCGTCCACAAATGATCGGAGAGGACTTTCTCCGTGATGTCGGCGGGATCAAGCTTGCCGGACTTCGCCTTCTGCGCGATGTGACGGACGGCTTCGACAATTTCAATCCGGCTGCCATAACTCAACGCCATGATAAGCGTCAAACCGTTGTTCTTGGAAAGTGTCGCGATGGATTTTTGCAAATGCTCCTGCACATTGTCCGGCAGGCGATGAATCTGGCCGATGACTTCGAGCCGCACATTATTTTTGTTCAGGTCTTTCGTCTCAGTCTTGAGATAATGGACGAGATATTTCATCAGCGCGTCCACTTCGTCTTTCGGACGGTTCCAATTCTCGGCGGAAAATGCGTAGAGCGTGAGATACTTGATGCCGAGTTCGCCCGCCGTGCGGATGATTTCGCGCGCTGAATCCGCGCCGCGCCGGTGGCCCTCGACACGCGGCAGATGGCGCGATTTCGCCCAGCGCCCGTTGCCGTCCATGATGACGGCAACATGACGCGGCAGGTTCGCGGCGGCTTCGGAACTTAAATGTGGAAGGACGGAACTCATTTAATCAGCGCTTTCAGCCGCTTGGCGCAATGCGAGAAAGGCTTCTTTCAAAGCCTGGCTCACCGCGCTGTCAGCTTCGTGGAGAACTAAAATTTGGTATTGGTCGAGAAAATCTTTGCGCAGACGGTGAAATAAATGCAGGCAATGACGCAAGAATCCGATGCAATCAAGAATCGCGATTTCGACACCGCCTGTTTCATCGTATTTAGAGCGGCTATATTCACGAACGTCGTCGGTTACTGTTTCGGTCGAAATGAAAATATAGTTTTGAACGTGCTTCCCCTGTGCGGCAATTTTTTGAAGAGCGCGATCAATGTCGCTGCGTTGCACCGCTTTATTCTTCATTTCATAGCTTGTCACAATTTTATCATCGCCAAGCACAGTAATTTGAACGTCACCGACCGCACCGGTTTGCTCGTCGGCAGCATTGTGGGCAGTGAGATTAAGCACACGCTCACCAAGCCGCGTTTTCGCCGCTTCGTAAGCGGCGGCAACAATCAAAACCAGCAGCCGACTCGAACCTTTGCAGTGAAGGTGCTGCTCAATCAAATTCACCGTGTCCTCGGATGAAAGAGGCAATCCACCCGCCACACGACCAACCCCGGAAAGCAAAGTTTTCAGACGAACCTTTCGGGCATCACGTTCTAACAACAAAAGTCGAATGGATTCATCCAAGACATCTTGTGCCGCTGCTCGTCCGGAATAAACGTCGTTCAAAAGCTCCAAAGCATTGTGATACATCACCGCTGGCCGTCCGACCAAAACAATCTTCGTCGTGAGCGTTTGATCCATGTTTCGCAGTGTCGGCGTGAGAAAAGCGGTTGTCGAATTGCAAGGCAGATTGTGCCTGGTGATAAAGTCGCCAATAAATTGCTCGTCATAACTGCGGCCAGAGAAACAACCCGTGCCTCCAATTTTAGTGTAAGGCTTGCGCGGGTCAACTTCCGGACGATGTGTTTTTGCCAACATGCAAGCCATGATCAGCCGCACGCCCGCGCGATTGCTTGGACAGTTGACAACTGAAACGACACGCGCGGAAATTTCCTCGTTGCGAATGAAGGAATGGCCCAGATTATTATGGGCACGCTCCAAAGAAGCTTCAAGTAGTGGCAAACAATTCTGCATGAGATTTGCCGTTGCGGTTGATTTTGCGCGGGTCGTAGTTTGTCCACAGCACTTCCACCCGCTGATCCTTCGTCGAATGAGTTGTCCGGGCGATCGAAACGGTTTTGCGCCATTTCGAGGTTGGATACAGTTTTTCCAGCAATGGCGCTTGGTAGTTCGACAACGCCACCAGGCCTTGCACCGAGTTCAAAACTTCTGCCAAGGCCCGATGTTGCCCATCGGTCATTTCAAATTCGTAAGCCTTTGAGTCACCGCGCGTCGAGTGAACATAAGGTGGATCACAGTAAAAAAGCGTGGCGGGTGAATCGTAGAGTCGGATTACGTCCGCGGCCGGCCGGTTTTCGATTTGCACGCGAAGCAAGCGCTCGGCCACCGCCGGCAGATCTTCTACTGCGCCAAGCCAGCGGCTGATGACACCGCTCATCCCCGCGCGACTGGTGTTTTTACAGTTTGCCCAGCGGCCGATTGTTGCTGTTTGTGCCAGCCCCGTTCGAACCTGACGGGCGCGAACGTAAAAACGACGGGCACGTTCCAACAACGCCAAATCAGGACTGACTTCGCAGGCAATGGCAAACTCTTCCCTTGAAAACGGTGTCAATCCAATCGCTTCAATCAGACTCTTTTTTTCTTCGCGAAGCACGCGGAAAAAATTCACCACCTCCCCGTCAAGGTCATTAAAGGTTTCTACCGGCGAAGGCCCGCGATTCAACAAAACTGCGCCAGAACCGGCGAAGGGCTCGCAATAATGGTGGCAATCAGGAAGCAAAGGCAGCAGCCAGTCAAGGTGTGAAAATTTGCCGCCATACCAGCCAAATGGAATGAGTTTCTTTTTTTCGGTGAGACGATTGACAGGTGGCGGAACAGTCCGTCGCGTTCCATTTCCATTGACGTAATAAGGCGCGGAATCTTCACGAAGCGCCACCGCTTCAACCTTTTGCAAGCGACGGCTTGCTGGCTTACGAAGCGGCTCTTGCACCTTCTCGCTGGAATCCGTCCGATATTTCGCCATAACTGAATTTTGCCGCCGGCCTGAAAAAATTCGAGGTAAATCTTCACGAATAAACTCGAATCCAGCGGCGCATGTTCCGCCTTAAACAAAAATCGTCTGCTCTCTTCCCGGCCCGACGGAAGCGATGAACAGCTTTGCGTTGCTCAATTCCGAGATGGCCTTGAGATACGCGCGGGCCTTCGCCGGCAGTTGCTTGAACGTCTTGCACTTTTCCGTCGGCGCGCGCCAGCCCTCAAACTCGACGTAAATCGGCGAGCACTCGGCCAGCACCTGCGCATCGTTCGGCATATAATCGTATTGCTTTTTGCCGTGGCGATAGGCGACGCAGACCTTGATGTTTTCCACGGTATCCAAACCGTCGAGATTCGTGATGGCGAGGTCGTCAATGCCGTTGACCATCGTCGCGTGGCGCGTGGCGACGGAATCAAACCAGCCACAACGGCGGGCGCGGCCGGTCGTCGCGCCAAATTCGCGGCCCATGCCATGCAGCAAATCGGAGATTTCCGCGTTCTCCGTCGGCAACGGCCCTTCGCCGACGCGCGTGGTGTAAGCTTTCATCACGCCGACGACGCGATCCATGCGATGCGGCGGCACGCCGGAACCGGTGCAGGCGCCGCCCGACGTGGTGTTCGATGACGTGACGAACGGATACGTGCCGTGGTCAATGTCGAGAAAAGTCCCCTGCGCGCCTTCAAACAAAATGTCCGCGCCATGACGGATCTGCTCGTGCAACAGCACAACGGTGTTTTGCACGAACGGTTTCAAATATTTTCCAGCCGCGTCGTAATCCGCAAAAACTTTTTTGAACGACAACGGTTTTGCGCCGAGCGATTTCAGCACGGCGTTGTTTTCCTTGATGCGTGCTTCAAGCTTCGTCTTGAGCTTGGCGGAATCAATCAAATCATTCACGCGCAGGCCGACGCGCGCCGCCTTGTCGCCGTAGGCCGGGCCGATGCCGCGCTTGGTCGTGCCGATTTTATTTTTGCCCTTGAGCGTTTCGCGCGTGCCGTCCAGCTCGCGGTGATACGGGAAAACGACGTGTGCCGTTTCGCTCAATACAAAATTTCTGGGCGTGACCTTGACGCCTTTTTTCCGCAAATCCTCCATCTCGCTGACGAGGCCGATGGGATCAAGCACCACACCGTTGCCGATGACGCACAATTTATTCTTCCGCAAGATGCCGGAAGGAATCAGGTGCAGCACGGTTTTGCGGCCATTGACGATGACCGTGTGCCCGGCGTTGTTGCCGCCCGCGTAGCGGACGACGACGTCCGCCTCCTCGGTGAGCACGTCAATGATTTTGCCTTTGCCTTCATCGCCCCACTGGGCGCCGACAAGAATTGTGTTTGCCATAGATTATTTCTGCAAGCCGCGCCGGGTGACTTCAATAAAAATCCCCGGATGTGAATCCGGGGCAAAGCGGCGGGTCTTTGCCGGTAGAAATTAGGAAAGCGCGGTGGCGATGTCAATTCGCCAAGTTGCTCAACAGTGATTGAATTTGAAATGCGCGGATAATTTCGCACTCCAAATTCGGGCCTCACTCCCGCGCGAGCTTTTCTGGATTTTCACCCTTCGCAATCGGGCGCAGGCGAAATTCGTAGTGATAGCCTTTGCACGGAACGAGGTATTCCTTGTGCGGCCACGCGCCCCAACTGTTGTCGCCGCCGACGCCTTGTTGCACCAGATCAAGGTTCAACACCGTGTAATCGCGATGCGGCAGTTGAAACGGATGCTTGCCGGCGTTCAGATCTTCCGTGCCATAATGCAGCGCGTTCGCGCTCAACAACGGCTGGCCGATGGCGAGCAGGCCCGCGCCCTTTTCATTCGTGAGCGCAATCCAGCGGGTGTCCGCCTTGTTGCCGGTCTCGCCCGGCTCGACATAGCCGGCATAAAACTGTTCATCCACCGTGCCGCTGTAAATGCCGACGCGGGCGTCCTTGCGGTCGGAATAAGTTTCCTGCGCGCCGGGGCCAAGCCACGTCACGCGTTCAAAACCGGCGGGCAATGTCATCTGCATTCCGAACCGGGGCATCACCGGCAGGTTCACCTGGGCAATAGCCGACGGCTGATAATCCGCCGCCACCATGACCTCGCCGTTGCCGTAAATTTTATAGACGGTCGTCCAAACGGCCTGGCCGGCATTCGGCAAAAACCAGTCCACCTTGGTTTCGATATGGTCGGATGTTTGCACGGTGGTGAAGGCGCGCGGCGACATACCAGCGTCGGCATGACGCCAAACGCCCTGCGATTTTTCCGCGTTCCGGCCGCGATCATTGTCGGTCAACGCGCGCCAGAACGACGGCTTGAGCGGCGTGCGGATCAATTCCATCCCATGAGAATTCCATGAGGTCAGGCCGTTCGTCCGGTCAATGCTCATGGTGAAATCCTGGCCCGTGATGCGGACGACATTGGAGTCGCCTTTCCAAGCCAACGCCGGAAAATTTTTCGCGGCGAGCGCCGGGGCGGGAGCGGAGTCTGGCAACTTAAATTGATCCCACGCAATTTCGTGGCCGGACTTGAGCAACGGCGTCGAGTGCTTCAGTTCAAAGCTCAATTCCACAAAATATTCCACGCCGGGCTGAGGGGTGAACGCCTTGATGGGCAGCGTGACTTCCGTCGTCGCGCGCGGCGGCAGCGAGGGCAATTTGATTTTGCCGGACTGCATTGCCTTGCCGTCGCCTGTGAGTCTCCAACGCGCGGTGGCGACATCCTTCAGATCCACGAAATCAAACCAGTTCTTGATCTGGATTTTGCGTTTCAACAGGTCAACGGCGGTGCAATGCACGTTTTGATAAATGTGCGCAACCTGGAGCAAACCGGGATGCGGTTCGCGGTCGGGTGTGACGAGGCCGTTGCAGCAAAAGTTGTCGTCGCTCGGCACATCGGTCGGCCCAAAATCACCGCCGTAGGCAAAGAAAGTTTTGTCGCCCGGCTGCACTTTGGTGAAATGTGCCAGCGGCAATTCACCCTGTTTCTGGCGCAATCCTTGATCCACCCAGTCCCAGATGAAACCGCCTTGCAGGTGCGGCTTGGTATAAATCTGCGACCAATACGACCACATGTCGCCGCTGCTGTTGCCCATCGCGTGCGAATATTCACACATGATAAACGGACGCGTCTGGTCGTTTTCGGCATATTTCGCGAGCGTGTTCGGGCTGGGATACATCGGGCAGATGATGTCGGTGTGCGGATCGCTTCCGGCACGCTCGTAATGCACCGGGCGGCTCGAATCGCGCTGATGTATCCAGTCGGCCGTGGCCTCAAAGTTCGGGCCGAAGCCAGCCTCGTTGCCGAGCGACCAGATGATGACGGACGGATGATTCTTGTCGCGCTCGACCATGCGCACGGTGCGGTTCATGTGCGCGGCGGCGAAGGCGGGATTTTTCGCCAGCGTCTCCGGACCGTAACCCATGCCGTGGCTTTCAATGTTCGCCTCGTCAATCAGATAGATTCCGTATTTGTCGCACAGGTCATACCACGCCGGCTGGTTCGGATAATGGGAGCAGCGCACGGCATTGAGGTTGTGCGCCTTCATCACTTGAATGTCCTTGAGCATGACCTCCGCCGTGATGGCCTGGCCCCGGTCGGGATCAAACTCGTGCCGGTCCGTTCCCTTGATGAGAATGCGCTGGCCGTTCACGAGCAGGTCGCCGTATTTAATTTCCACCTGGCGAAAGCCGACGTTGACGGGAATGACCTCCAGCACCCGGCCCTTTTCATTTTTGAGCGTGAGCAGCAGCTTGTAAAGATTCGGCGTTTCAGCGTTCCACTTGAGCGGGCTGGAAATTTCCGTCGTGATATTTGCGGAAGATTCCTTGCCCGGCGTCGTGGCCAGTTGAATCGCGGGCCGGACGACCGTTTTTCCCGATGGACTTAACAGCCGGCCTTCGATGTGCGCCACGGCGGAATTCGTGCCGGTGTTTTGCACTTTGACGGTGAGCGACAACGTAGCGTTGCGATACTGGCCGTCAAACGCCGTCTTCACTTCGTAATCGCGGATATTGACATCCGGCGGCGACCACAAATAAACATCGCGAAAAATTCCGCTCAGGCGCCACATGTCCTGGTCTTCCAGATACGAGCCGTCGCACCAGCGGAAATTTTCCACGGCGACCAGGTTTTTGCCCGGCTTCAAAAATTTCGTCAGATCAAATTCCACCGGCGTGCGCGCGTCCTTGCCCATGCCGACCTTCTGGCCGTTGACCCAGAGATAAAAAAAGGAATTCACGCCGTCGAAGGTGATGAGCACGCGGCGGCCGTTCCAATCCTTCGGCAGATCAAATTCACGGCGGTAGGAATTGACGGTGTTGTTCGGGTCATCCGGCGGGACGATGCCCGGCGTCGGTTTGACGCCATGCCACGTCCACGGATAGCGGATGTTCACGTAGATCGGAATGCCGTGGCCTTCCATCTCGACGTTGGCCGGCACGGGGATGGTTCCCCATTTGGAATCGTCAAAGTTCGGCAGCCAGAAATCCGGCACGCGCGCAAGCTGGTTTGAGGAATAATGATATTTCCACTCGCCGTTCAGCGAGCGGTAGAACGGCGATTTCACGCGCTCGGCATTGTCCACCACGCCAATCTTGCGCGCGATCCGGGCGCTGGGACAGATCACCATCGTCGCGTGCGGCAATTCGTTGTTGATGCCGGTGAGCTGCGGATTTTCCCAGTCGCGCGGCGAAGATTCGCCGGCGGAACCTGTTTTCGCCGTCAGGACAATGGCGCAAACGATGCTTGTGAAACACATATTGGCTTTGCTCATGCCGTTGGTATCACAAAAACCGGCGCGCGTTGCAATGACTCTTTTGGGTAAGCACCATGATTTCATCGTCGTCAAAAACACTCGCCGGGTGAATTTTCCCTTTCGATTTCCGCCGTCGCCGACTAGCCTGCCGTCATGCGCGCAGCCTCCTTGAATTTTCTCCGAACTCTTGTCAACACGCCCAGCCCCGTCGGCCACGAAACGCGCGGCCAGCGCGTCTGGCTCGATTATGCCGGCCAGTTCGCCGACGAAACTTTTTCCGACGCCTATGGTAATTGCGTCGCCGTGCTGAATAAAGGCGGCGGGCCGCGCATCATGCTCGCCGCGCACGCCGACGAAATCGCGATGGCCGTGAACTATATTGACGACAATGGCTTCATCTACGTCCGGCGCATGGGCGGCATTGACGCCGCCATCACCAAAGCGCAGCGCGTCGTCATTCACACGCGCAACGGCGCGGTCAAAGGCGTCGTCGGCAATGTCGCGCCCCATCTCACCAAAGTGGACGGCGATCCGAAGCCGCCAAAAATCCACGACCTCTTCATAGACATCGGCGTCAGCAGCCGCAAGGAAGCGGAAAAATTTATCCGCGTCGGCGACCCGATCACGTTGACGGATGAATTTGATATTTTGCGCGGCGATCTTGTGGTGGCGCGGGCATTTGACAACCGTGTTGGCACGTTCGCCGTGGCGGAAGCATTGCGGCTGTTGAAAGAATCTAAAGTAAAATTAAACACGGAAATTTGCGCCGTCTCGAACGTGCAGGAAGAAGTCGGTTTGCTCGGCGCGCGGCAAATCGCGTATTCGCTCAAGCCGGACATCGCGCTGGTCGTGGACGTGACCCACGCCACGGATTATCCGACCGTCAGCAAGGCGCAGCACGGTGACATAAAAATCGGCGGCGGTCCGGCCATCACCCACGGCGGTTGCAATCACCCCGAAGTCGTGAAGCGGCTGGAAGAAATCGCCGCGAAGAAAAAAATTCCGTTGCAACACGAGGCCATGTCCGCCAGCAGCGGCACGGACACGGACGTGATGTTTTGGACGCGCGGCGGCATCGCCAGCGCGCTTATCAGCCTGCCGAACCGCTACATGCACTCGCCCGTCGAAGTCGTGAGCCTGAAAGATTTGGAAATGATTCCCGAACTGATGGCCGCCTTTGTGCAATCCGTGAAAAAAGACGAGGAATTCAAGGTGAAAATTTAACCCGGCCGGCCGGGCTGCGGCTCATCACATGAATTTTGACCTTGCCAAACTGCAGCGCACACCCCGCGATCTGGCGCGCTGGCAAAAATCGCGCGAGCAACTGCTGGGCGGCCGGGCGGGCGCGGCGCTGGCCAACTATCGTGACCTGACGAAGCGCTATCCGACGGTGGCGGAACTATGGTTTGAATTGGGCAACGCGGCTGCGGGCGAACTGGATTTTGCGCTGGCCAATCAGGCGTATCGCCGGGTGCGTGAACTCGTGCCGGGCAACGCGGCCATGATGAGCATGGTCGGCTTGCAATATCAGGGCCTTCGGCAGCTTGATGACGCGCGGAACTGCTACGAGCAGGCGGCGGCCGCCGACCCGGATTCGGTGGATGCCCGCATCAGCCTGGCAGTCTGGTTCGAGAAAGAACGGCGGCTGGACGAGGCGTGGGAATGTGTCGAGGTCTGTCTGGCCAAACATCCGCGCGATGATCAGGCGAGATATTTTCGCGCGTTGTTGCTGCACCGCAAAAAAAAGGACGGCGAGGCGGAAACGGCTTTGCGTGATTTGATCAAGGACGGGCCGCAATATCCTTATGTGAAATACGCCGCACCGCATCTGCTCGGCGTGGTGCTGGACCAGCTTGGCCATTACGCCGAAGCCATGCGCTGGCTGGTTGCGGCCAAGGCGCAGGTGCGAACGATCACCGACACGGCGTTGCTGGAAAAAAGTTATGACGAAGGCGACCGGCGGCGGCGTGAACTGCTCGCGGGTTTGACGCCGGAAATGATCCGGCGCTGGCGACAGGAACCGCCCGCGTCCCAGGAGCGTTGCCAGATTGCCTTTCTCGGCGGCCACCCGCGCAGCGGCACGACGCTGCTGGAACAGATTCTTGATTCGAATCCCGACGTGCTGGCATTCGACGAGCCGGCGGCCTTTCAACAGGAAGTGGAAAAACGGATTCAATTCAAGCCGACGCCGAAAGCCGCCGAACAGCTTGACCTGCTCGCGGCGGCCCGCCGAAAGGACATGCGTCAGCGCTATGTGAAAAGTCTTTTGCGGGAGGTGCCCGGTTCGCCGGCGCAGCGCGTGCTGGTGGACAAAAATCCGTCGCCCACGATGTCGCTCAACATCTGGCTGCGGGTGTTCCCGGAATTGAAAGTCATCATCGCCCTGCGCGATCCGCGCGACGTGATCATCAGTTGTTTTTTTCTGAACATCACGTTGAACGCGACGAATGTGAACTTCCTTTCCATCGAGCGCACCGCCAAACATTACGCGGACTTGATGGATGTCTGGCTGCGGCTGCGCGAACTGGGCGGCTTTGACTGGATGGAATCGCGCTACGAAGACGTGGTGGAAAATCTGGCGGTTGAAGGACGAAAGGTGACGGAATTTCTCGGCCTGACCTGGCATGAAAAGCAGGCGCGCTCCCATGAGACCGCCCGGCGAAAAGTGCTTTACGCGCCAACTTACCACGACGTCACGCAGCCGGTCTATAAACGCGCGGTCGGCCGCTGGGAGCGTTATGCGGAAGCCATCGCGCCGGTGCAGGCCAAGCTCGCCCCGTATTGCCGCGCCTTCGGGTATCCGGCCTGAAAGATTCGGCCGCTTCGATTCATTCCATTTTCAGGCGTTTTTTCCGCCCGGCCTGAATGCTCCCCCAAATGTGGTATGGCGGGAAAAACTTCAGTTGTTACAGTCATTTGGTTCCCTCGAAGCCATGAATATTTCCGCCATGTCAAAACCCTTCAGTTCACCGGCTGGCAGAACCAGCAGGATGAAGTTTTTTTAACCGGCGAAAATTCCAGCAACCCAAAAATATGAAACGATCCCTGTTTGTCCCCTCAATGAAACAAACCCTGCTCGCGGTTCCGGCGGCGGCCCTGATGCTGGGCGCGGCCCAGGCGGGCACCACCGTCGGACTGAATTTCCAGTCCTGGTATTATGATTCCGGCACGAATCCACAAACCGTGGGTTTCGGACAGGGCTATCAAACCACCGGTTTTCCCGTCACCGCCCCGGCGTTTGGCGTGGCGGCGGCAAACTGGGTCAACACCGATCCGCAGAACTGTTCCGCGCCTTTGTCCACCAGCGTCACCATCGGGTCGGTCACCGCAAATTTGAACGCTGTGAACCCTTGGTCCGGCGACATTGGCAACCTGGTGGATCCGGACAATGAATGGGATCCGGCGGGACCGACCATGCCTTCGCGGTCGTCGGTATTGCCGGGCAACGATGAGGTGACGTGGGGTTATGAAGATAACACCGGCTGGACAAACAGCCTGTCGGGGTTGAACACGGATTTTCCAAACGGCTATATCATCGAACTGGTGGGCGCCGTTAAATGCACGACTGATTCACGGGTGGTCATCACCGATGGCATCACGACCACCACCAACGCTTTCGACACGATTTATACGGCCGGAAATGTCAACTTCCCGGGGCCGGTCGGTTTGCTGGCCTTTGCCGGAACGAGCGATTCCATTACCTTTGGCGCGGCCAGCCGAAACATCAATTCCGCCCAAAGCTGCGGCTTGGCAGGTTTCATCATCACGGACCAGCCGGTGGTGACCAAGGATCCGGCCAGCACCAGCGTCAATCAGGGCGATACCCTGGTGTTGTCTGCCAATTCCATCGGCCTGACCAACGGCCTGCATTACCAATGGCAGCACGCTGGCACCAACATTCTGGGAGCGAACGACGCCACCTACATAAAAGCCGGCATCACGGCTGATGATGCGGGTGACTATGACCTCATCGTCACCAATCTTTACGGGGCGGCCACCAGCGGCATGGCTTCGGTGGATGTAATCGCCGTGCCTGCCATCACCCAGGATCTAACCGGAGTCGCCGCCACGATTTATTCCGGCGCCAATTTTTCAGGCTGGAGCATTGTGGCCGCCGGCGGCTTGCCGTTGCAATACAACTGGCTCAAGAACGGCACCACGCCGGCGGGCGGGGACAGCCCGACTTTGACGCTGACCAATGTCTCCGCCGCCGATAGTGGAGATTACGCCGTCACCGTTGTGAACAGTTACGGTTCGGCGCAGAGCGCGACCAATCACCTGACCGTCCTGTCTTCCCCCAACCTTTACACCACGGATGTCGTCCAAGATTCGCCCAGCGCCTTCTGGCCGTTGAACGAATCTTCGGGAACCAACGCCAACGACTATTCCGGCAACGGCAACACGGGCAACAACAACGGCGGCATCACGCTGGGCGTGGACGGCCCGCGTCCGCCCGCTTACCAAGGCTTCGACGCCGCCAATATCGCGTATCAATTCGACGGCGGCAGCGCCTACATTGACTGCGGCACCGCGCCGTCGCTGGCCGGCACCACGGACTTTACGCTCGAAGCCTGGATCAACACCACGGCCACCGCCAACGGGATGATTATTCAACAGCGTTCCGCCACCGGTTTTAATGGGGAATACCAGTTTCAACTCACCGCCGGCGGCAATCTCAATTTCACGATCTATGGCGGCGGCGCCCAGCAGTATAACTTCACCACGACCCGGACGGTGAATGACGGGCAATGGCATTATGTCGCCGCCGTGCGCAGCGGGGCAAACGGCTACATTTACATTGACGGCACGCTGGCCGCCAGCGCCAGCGGCACGCCGGCCCCGTTGGACGCGACCATTGCAACCTATATTGGAAGCGATCAGCGCGATGCGGTGTCCTATTTCAACGGCGCGCTTTCCGACGTGGCCATTTATGACGCCGCGTTGTCGGCGCACAGCATTACCTTGCACGCCTACAATGGGCTGAAGGGAAATGCGCCCTTCGCCATCAGCATCGTTCCCGGCGGCTACGTTGCGGACACCAAGCCGGCGGGCAGCCCGCATTACGGCCTGAACCATAATGCCGCTTGGACGAATTCCATCACCGACTTTAATTTCCCGGCGGTGACCCGGGACGGCGTGGCGGTGTTTTCAGGCAACAGCCAGCTCGCCATTCCTGCCGATACGGACTTTGATTCAGCGAACGGCACCATTGTTTTCTGGCTCCAGGCGAATGCGCCGATTCCGGGGCCGGGCAACGAAGGCGCCATGTTGTTTGACCGCCGCACCACCAATGGCGTCATCATTGCGCTGTATGATGACGGAGCCATTCACTGGCAAGGTCAGAACGGCAGCCAGAACGCTTTCGCGGGCGGCTACGTGCCTGACAATAACTGGCATTTGATTGCCGTGACTTACGGCCAGTCCGTCAATGACACGCTTGCCATCTATGTTGACGGACAACTGGCCGGCTCCACCATCGTGACCAACGGCTGGTCGTGGCCGACCGGGCAGGAAATCGAAATCGGCCGGTCACATGACAGTTATTGGAAAGCTCTCAACGGCCAGATGGATGATTTCCGCATCTACAACCGCGTGTTGACTGACACGGAAATCGGCCAGATTTACACCAGCGACGCGCTGGTGGACACGGCGGCGCTGGTGGTTCGCTATAACTTTGACACCGCCGGGGCCGGCCAAAGCCTGAGCTGGCCGGCCGGCGTGCTGGAAAGTTCGTCCGCGCTGGGGTCCGCCGCTTTGTGGACGACGATTTCCAATGCCATACCGCCATATCCGTTCATGCCGCCGGCACCGGCCGCGCCGACCGGCCCGGCGCTGTTTTATCGGGCAGGATTCTAGTTGAAATGCCTTAGGAGAAACTCAAACATGAAGACCATCCCTTCGCAAACTGACATTTCTAAAATCAATGTCCTTAGAAAAGCTTTTACCTTGATTGAACTGCTGGTGGTGATCGCCATCATCGCCATTCTGGCGGCCATGCTCCTGCCGGCCCTGGCTTCCGCGAAAGAAAAGGCCCAGCGCACGCAATGCGTCAACAATGTCCGGCAGCTTGGCCTCGCCATACAGATGTATGCGGGAGACAATAAGGATCACTTCCCTTATCCCAACTGGAATCCGCCTAAAGGTCAGGGCTGGCTTTACGACGGAAGCATTGATAATAAAGCTCCAGACTTGTTTTCAGCACCTTACAACCGCAATCCCATCAAAGCCTACGAGGGCGGCCTCCCCGGCAACAATGGCGGGCTGCTCTGGCCATATATCAAAGCTATGGGCATCTATCGCTGCCCATTGGATGTCACCAATACGGCCGCTTTCAAGGCGCGAATTAACAAGCTGTCAACCTATGTGATGAGCGGCGCCGTCTGCGGTTTTGATTCTTCCAAACTTTTCTCCTACAAGCTGACTGATTTTCGGCAGGACGCTTATATCATGTGGGAGCCGGATGAATACGGTCCTCCTCCTAATTATTATTCAGCTTACAATGATGCCTCCAGTTTTCCGAACCCTGCCACTGACGCGGCTTTGGGGCATCGCCACGGAAAAAACGGCGGCATCGTGCTCGGAGTATCCGGCAATGTTCTGTTTGTCAAATACGATCAATGGAAAGCGCTTGCTGTGGATAATATGAATAAGAACAGCGTCTGGTGCAATCCCGGCAGCGCAAACGGACATTGATCCGCAGTTTGCCGGAAATCAAAAAGCCACGGAAAAACTTTCCGTGGCTTGAGGGACAAAAACAGTTTATTCCGCCTTCGGCTTCTTTTCAGCCTTGGGCTTCCGTTCCACCTTCGGCTTGGATTCGTCGGTGATCACCTGTTGAACATGACGACCGCGCTTCTCGGTGCGGGGCTTCTGTTCAACGGGAGCTTCGACCGGCGCGGCGATGGGCGTGGTGCTTTCGACGCGCACTTTCAGGGTGCCCTTCACTTCGGCGTGCAGGTTCAATTCCGCCTCATATTCGCCCAGCGCGCGGATGGCGCTTTCGAGATGGATTTTTTTCTTGTCGAGCGAAATGTCGAACTGATGCTTCAATTCGTCGGCAATCGTGCCGTTGGTGACGGAGCCGAACAGCTTGCCGTCCTCGCCGGTCTTGACCTTGATGACGCAGATCAGCTTGGACAATGCCTTGGCCACTTCGGTCATGTGGTTGAACTCATGCGCCTCGCGTTCGGCGCGTTTCTGCTTGAGCGATTCCAGATGGCGCTTGTTCGCCTGCGACACGGGAATGGCGAGGCGCTGCGGGAAAAGATAGTTGCGCGCGTAACCAGCGGCCACTTTGACCTGGTCGGATTCACCGCCGAGACCGACGATGCTGTGGGTGAGGATAACTTCAGTTTTTGCCATACAAAAAATATTATTTACAGGTTGAAAAATCAGAACGGAACGTCGTCGCTTTCCGGCGGGCCGTCGCCTTCGACGGGTTCGCTGGCCGGCGCAGCGGGAGCCGGACGGGCGGCGCGGGGCGCGGACGATGCGCCGCCTTCACCAGCACCGGGGGCGCTGCCGAGAAATTGAACGGTTTCCGCGACGACGCCAAGCTTGCTCTTTTTCTGGCCGGTCTGCTTGTC
>Ga0164241_10003196_pt1 | contig 16844 bp, 13 predicted proteins | sample OricomyardsoilBY_FD_108780 | JGI IMG/M metagenome (GOLD analysis project Ga0164241, IMG submission 108780) | Backyard soil microbial communities from Emeryville, California, USA - Original compost - Back yard soil (BY) | ecosystem: Environmental > Terrestrial > Soil > Unclassified | place: USA...
AGCTTCTCATTGACTACAATACCAGTTACAATTTGCTTTTGATTCTTCAGCATTAACCGACTTTTCCTTTCATTTAAAGTAAATCCATTTTGTGAAAGTAGCTTCTTTATTAGAGTAGTTAGTTCTTTGTCATTAAAACTGCCAGAAAAAGTTATATCGTCAGAGTATCTAGTGTATCTTATCTTATTGTCAATGCAGTATTTCTCAACTGAATCATCAAATTTTTCCATTAGTAAATTTGATAAATAAGGACTTGTAGGCGCACCTTGTGGCAGGACGCCATTATTTGTACATAATTTACTAAGTAAGTTTGCCACCTTAGAAGTATAGCCTAATGAAAGAAAAAAAAACTCTATCCTATCGCGCTTAAAAGAGGAGAAAAAATTCTCAATATCAAGGGAAAGGACCTTCTCTTGACTTTTATGGTATTTAACGTTTTGTAGAATATTTACACGGGGTATGTATGCCTTAGCGAATCTACTTACGGGTAGTTTATATAGTATATTGTGTAAAATCCAAGTTTGAATTTCCTTCAAGCTTGGCAACGGTTCTTCAATAAGTCTTTTTTGGCCGTTAAATTTTTTCACATAAAATTCTCTGTAAAAAAAAGGAGTATACTCCACCGCCCTGGCTATGTATGTTGGCTTATATCCTACCAATCCACCCAAATGTGTTATATTATAAATTATAGGTAAGTTCTGATTTAATAAAGGAGTAGCATATTTGAGGCATTTAACAACACTATCTTCAGAATATCCTGCATTCTCTGCCTGCTTCCTAAATAAAGTTTCATATGTTTTCGGGTGCATAGTTAATCATTAATGGGGTTAAGGACGAAACCTTAACCCCAATTCGAAAGAGGGTTATAAGAAACCCGAATGCTGAGCTTTTCGCGAATGCTGAGGGTTTCTTATAACCCTCAAGCTTGAAAAAGAGTTCTCAATCAGGAAGACGACTCGCCTACCAGGCATCAGCCGAAGGCTAATACAAGAATCTACATTATCTTTAATCTAAATCTAGCTCATCTTTTCTTGGAACAAATATAGCATTTATATCAATTTGTTCAATCCTGCTTTTATCTTCAGGTTTAATCCAATTGCTTTTATTGATTCGATTTAACTCCTTCAATCTTTCTTTCCCTTTCGGTGTTATTTGTATAGAATTGTTTTTTTTGATAATTAAATTTTCTTTTCCCGCCCAAGCTATTAATTCAGCAATTTTGATGTGTTCAAGCCCAGCATTAACAAGCCGTAATATATTACCTCTATTTTTTACTAATTGAAGCAATATTTGTAGATAACGTTCATTCATATAGTACTATTATATCTTGGAAATGGACCTCGAAATTTTTTCTTATTGTTTTTATATGTATTCCAGAAAATCGGAAATGTATTATCAGGGGTTCTCGTCATAGTAATTAAGGCTTCTGATCCGTCGTATCCAAATTGAAACCCTTTTTCAGGAATCATTTTTTCGATTGATTGCATTGTCTCTACATTTTTTTCAAGCTCAGGGGAAGAATAATAATCGGATATGCCCTTTTCTCGAATTATTTTAATGTAATAGGGAATTTTGAACTCCGTTAAAAACTTAATTGCATCGGATTGTGCGGCAATGGAAATAACATTTACAATATTACGATGTATAGATCTATTAGAAAAAACTACTTCTAGCGCAGCCTTTATTGTTTCACCAGACCCCAAAAAGTCGTCAACAAGAAAAATTAAATCACCTTCGTTAACTTTAAAGTTTTCATCCTTTAGTTCACTTAACTTAAGTACTATGTCGAATTTTATTTTTGAAAATTTGCGCCTATTTAAAGAAGCAAATCCTTTCATTAGGTATAAAATACTATGTGCGCTCTTTACATCATCATCATGTTCTGGACGTACGGTGGGTACGAAAAAAATCGTTTTACAGTCTTTAAGTTTGTCCTCTTCTACTAATTCCAAAGATTCAAAAATAAGACGCTCATAATCACTGCTAGGTATCCACAAATATCTTTCAGTCAAGTCTAAAATTAATTCTCTTTGTTTAGGATTTAGGTTGTTTAACAACGTACAAAAGCCAGCGAAAACTTCGTGGTTATTAATGTTTTGATGCCACCTTTTTTCATTAAAAATTTTGTATAGCCTACCGTAAACATCTATATTAAAATTTTCATCAGACATATTATGCTGTATTGCTACTTTAGGCGATTTTATGTTTGCTAATGTAAAGAAATATTGGTATTAGTATAATCTAATTTGATAACTCTCGCTGTTCCGAGTGTTCCGCAGGACAACTCGGAACTTATAATATTGGGGAGTTTGTAACCCCCTAATCATCCGCGCGCATCTACATCAAAAAACATTTTTGTATTCCTCTTGTATTTACTTAGTGTTCTTAGTGCCTTAGTGGTTAATATTTTTGTATTCGTCACTTCCGAACATTAGTAAAATAAATTTGCTTTCCCGTATACGCACGTTGTATCTTAGCATGTTTTCGCAACACACCGTTCTTTATTTTATAATTTGTATTACTCGTATATTTTCTCTGTATTACCCTCCGCGCGGTAAAACGTATTTAGTGCTGTTATAGCTATCAACGGCCCCAAATACCAAACGCACCCAAACAGATAACAAAACGGACAAAAAGGGAGTATAAACACCACTTTAAGGGTACAAAATAGCTTCACTTTACATATCATTTACGTTACGCAAGCTTTGCTAATCAAGCACTTGCTTTTCAGCATCCCAAAAATGCTATGGTAAAAGGTACATGCTACATATATGCATCTTTGTAAGCGGACATTCTACACGGCAAAAGGAACATTTTACACCCCCAAAGCGGACATTTCGGAGCATGAAAAGGAACATTTTATCACCCAAAAGGAACATGAAAAACAGCTTATTTTAAAACAAGCCTTAACCCTTTTAATTGATTATAAACATGTTATAACCTAATGTGGCAACCCCAATGGAGTAAAAATAAAAAACGAAAAAAGGGTACCCCCGGTATCTATGCCATAAAGCTATGGCTGCCTATAATGGTAGCGCTTATTTTTTAGCAGTTAATAATTCGTTGTATTCGGTTGGGTTGTTAATCAACTCAATGGCCTTGCTTACCTCGGGGTCGTTTTGGTATTTCTTTTTCACCTTGCCGTAAGCGTAGTAGTAGCGGCCCACAATTTCGTTTTCAAGTATGGTTCTTATCTCGTCTTTGTGGTTAATTAAATCTTGTTCTTTGTCTTTATCCAACTTAGCGCGTATAAGGTTGTATTCGGCTTGCAGTGCATCGAAATATTTTTCGTCGGTAGCGGTTTCTTTCAGCGCATCTAACTTTAATTCGGTGTCGGTTTTGTAGCTGTAGTCTTTAGTTTTTACATAGGCCACAAAGTCGTTATAGTCGGCATCGGTTAGTTTAAATTGTGCAGCATCAACTATAGTTGGGTGCAGCAAAGCATACTGTGTAGCGTAGTCGAAAAAGTAGTGCTTAGTGTAAATGGTTTCGGCCACTTTGCTGTGTTCTTCTTTCGGCATTTGCACATCGGGGTCAATACCGCCGCCGTCCCAAACCTGGCGGCCCGCTTTGGTTTTAAAAGCCACCTTCAGCGAATCGGGTATGCGTTTAACGCTGCCGTCCTCGTTACGCTCGGCATAGTTAATAGCCTGTATGCAACGCCCCGAAGGTATGTAGTATTTGGCAGTTGTAACTTTAAGCATAGTGTTGTAGCTAAGCATTTTGGTAACCTGAACTAAGCCTTTGCCATAAGTTTTTTGGCCCAGTATAACGCCGCGGTCGTAGTCCTGCATGGTACCCGATACAATTTCGGATGCCGATGCCGACATAGAGTTGGTAATAATAACCACAGGTATTTTAGTATCGCTGGGGTCGCTCATGGTAGTAAATGAATTGTTCCATTCATCAACTTTACCTTTAGTGGTTACTACTAAGTTATTCTTGTCTACAAAAATATTTACAATGTTAACCGCTTCGTTAAGTAAGCCGCCGGGGTTATCGCGCAGGTCTAATATTATACCCTTCATGTTAGGGTTGGCACGCTTTAGGCTATCGAAAGCATCTTTTACATCCCTGCCGGCGTTATCGTTAAATATTTTTAGTTTAATACAGCCAACTTGCGGGTTAAGCATACCGTAAAAAGGTACACTTGTTTCCTGTATTTCTTCGCGGGTAATGCTTAGGGTAAGTTGCTTAGTTTCGGCAAGTGCGCTTCGGCGCTCAATTTGCAGGCTAACGGTGCTTTTAGGTTGGCCAATTAAAAATTTGTCCACCTCTTCCTGTGTGCGGTTTTGGGTAGTGGCGCCATCAATAGCTTTTATAATATCCCCGGTTTTAATGCCTGCTTTATCGGCTGGTTGCCCCTGCCATACCGATGTTATTACAGGGTAGCTGTTTATTATTTCGGTTTCGATACCCAGGCCGCCAAATTTGCCACCTTGGTGTATGCGGGCATTTTCAATTTGCGATTCGGAAAAATAGTTGGTGTAGGGGTCCAGCGTTTTAAGCATACCATCAATGCAATTGCGCATCAGCTTGCTGGGTTCTACATCATCTACATAATAAGTATTTACATCTTTATACAGCGCCGAAAACACATCCATGTTTTTCGAAAGCTCGAAGTAATTATCGGCGGCAAAGGCAAAGCAGCCTGTAACCATTATAAAAAGTACTGATATTTTTATGAACCTGTTTTTCATTTTTCCTCGTTATTTCTGTTCACTATTGTTTGGCCAAAATGGTGTTTACGCGCTTAGTATCTTTAAGTACCTCTATAGCTTTTGCTACTTCAGTGTCGTTTTTCAACGATGCCTCGCTGCGGCCTGTGTTTAAATAATAGCGCGACGCAATTTCTTCTTCTAACAAGCTTTTAATTTGAGCTTTCTCTTTTATCAAATCATTCTGCTTATCGTGCATCATGGTTTTTTTCAAGCTGTCTAAATCGTTTTTAATACCTTCGTAGTAATGTTCTTTTTCAGCGCTTTTGGTTAGGTCTTCCAGTACTTTTTCGCTGCGGGTAGTGTAGTCGTAATCTTTTTTGCTAAGCCATGTTATAAACTCATTGTACTCGGCATCGGTTAGTACAAAATCTTTTGCCGCGGCAATTTTAGGGTGCTTGGCGTGGTACTCGGTAGCGTAATCGAAAATGTGATTTTTGGTAAGCAGACTAATGGTAATGTTAGTCAGCCTTTCGGGCTCAATAGTAATATCGGGATCAATACCTCCACCATCATAAACGGTGCGGCCATTACGGGTTTTAAAGGCCACTTTTAATGAATCGGGAATGCGTTTAACGCTGCCATCCTCATTGCGCTCGGCATAGTTAATAGCCTGTATGCAACGCCCCGAAGGTATGTAGTATTTGGCAGTTGTAACTTTAAGCTTAGCGCCAAACGGTAAGGAGCGAGTACTTTGCACTAAACCTTTACCAAAAGTTTTTTGGCCCAGAATTACGGCACGGTCTAAATCCTGCAATGAACCTGATACAATTTCGGCTGCTGAAGCTGAGCCTCCATCGGCTAGCACTACCATAGGTACTTTTAAATCCACAGGTTCGTTTTCGGAAAAGAAAGCTTTGTTCCAGTCGTCAATTTTACCTTTGGTAGATACTACTTCAATGTTCTTATCAATAAACACATTGGCTACGTTAATGGCTTCGTTCAACAAACCACCCGGGTTGCCGCGTAAGTCGAATATTACACCTTTCAGGTTGCCCCCGGCTTCAAGCTGTTGCAAGGCTATACGCACCTCGGCACCTGCACGTTCGGTAAAACCACCTAAGCGTATGTAGCCTATGTTTTTATCTAACATACCGAAGTAAGGCACGTTTTTAATTTTAATTTCTTCGCGCACCATTTTAACGGTCATCTCATTTTCATTGCCATCTTTATCGGGGCGCATAACTTTTACCACAACCTCGGTGCCCGGCTTGCCTTTAAGCATGGCGCTAACTTGGTCGGTTTTATAGTTTTTTGCCGATTTGCCATCTACATCAATAATTTTATCGCCGGCTTGTAAGCCCGATTTGGCAGCAGGAAAACCCTCGTAAGGCTCAGTTACTATTACCCATTCGTTACGGGTGCCTATTACCGCGCCAATGCCCCCGTAGCGGCCTGTAGTTTGCAGGCGGTAATAGACCATGTTTTCTACGGGTATGTAATCGGTATATGGGTCAAGGTTGCCTAGCATTTCATCAATACCCGCATGCATCAGCTTTTCAGGGTTCAGGGTGTCCACATAGTAAGTGTTCAGCTCCTTGTATAGCGTTGTAAATATGTCCAGGTTCTTGGTTACCTCAAAATAGCTGCTGGTGGTAAAGGCAAAAGTACTTACAAGCATTACGCCTGCTACACCGCCTATTATCCATTTTTTATATCGATTCATTCCACAAAATTAGTTCTGCAAAAATTCAATTGGTATTGCATAGCCTAAAATATGGCTATGCTACTATGTAAACATAATTGTAAACGGCAACACGGCGAAATTGTTATGCTGCCCCTTAATACACCTTAACAAACCCGCTGTGTAGTATTAAGGGCAGAAAACCAATTAATTGGCTATTGTAAGTAGATTTAAAAGAATAGAAAGGCGACTTGGTTTTTTGTAACATTTTAACCCAACATTAACGGCTGTTAAGGTACTGGGTCGTAACCATGCCCGCCCCAAGGGTGGCAGCGGCTAATGCGCTTTATGGTTAGCCAGCCGCCTTTAAACGGGCCATATTTGGTAATGGCTTGTATGCCGTACTCGCTGCAAGTAGGTGTATAACGGCAGCTTGGCGGTAGTATAGGCGAAATTAAGTTTCGGTACAGTTTTATAAGTAGTATAAAAAAGCCCCCAATTATTTTTTTGAATATCACAAGCCAAAGTTAGTATTAATACTGTACAACAATGTGATGTAAGTTACAGCTGTTAAATTTAATTTTCAATAAATTTTGAAAGTTCAGAAATTGGTGTTTACCTTTGTGCTATGAAATTAGACGAAGCCAAACAGCAATTTGTTGAAGCATGGGGTATACTTGGCACCAATTGGGGCATAAACCGCACTATGGCACAAATACACGCTTTACTGTTGGTAAGTGAGGAACCATTAAGTACCGATCAAATAATGGAGCAGTTGGATATAAGCCGCGGTAACGCTAATATGAACCTTCGTGCATTAATTGATTGGGGCTTGGCCGAACGCAAATTAAAATTGGGTGAGAGGATGGAGTTTTTTGCAGGAGAAAAGGATATATGGAAAGTGGCAGTTAAAATAATACGCGAACGCCGCAAACGCGAAATTGAACCCCTGCGCAACACCCTGCGCGATTTACGGATGATTGATGATAAAGACCAACGGAAAGAGGAATCGAAAGCATTTATACAGCTGGTTGATGATATTGACAGTTATGCCGAGTCGATGGATAAAATAGCCGATAAACTTACGGTAACTGACAGAGGCTGGTTTTTTAATATACTAATGAAATTAGTTGGCAAATAACCAACTATAAAACTATCCCCCGTTAGCAGCGGGGGATTAAAAAGCATACAAATTTTCAATATTTTCTGAAACTATAAAAATTAGAAGATGAAACCGCTTACACTTAGTAAGGTTGACCTGTACTTTCAATACTTACTCGCTACTATTAATTTTTGTTTAGGAATTGTATCAATTGCCGATAAAGGAATGGTGTTGTTGATGCTTACTTTTCAAATGTTCATTAATCTGTATCACTTCTTCACCAATTCAGCCCACCTATATGCACAGCATCGCAGCATAGTATCTACCAAACTGCGCGATTTTTATTCTACTCTATCTTTAATCTATGTGCCAAGCGCCATTTTTATATCTGTAACCCTTGCAAAAATATTTTCAAAAACGAACCACATGGGTATTCTATTCCTTATTATATGGCTGTTTATACCCCAAATAGTAATGCATGCTTACATATACATGTGTAAACGTGAAATGGATTATTTATCTAAACGCGAATCCTTCACTTTTAAATAATTAGTATGGAAACCCTAACTGATAAAATCTTGTTGTACGATGGCAACTGTGCCTTGTGCACTAACTACACCTTGGCTTTTGTAAATAACGGTATGCTTAAACCGGGTGCGCGCGTTAACCTGTGCGCTGCCGATATTGAACTGCTGGCTAAAATTGATAACGCACGTGCGCGCCATGAAATTCCATTACTGGACACCGCTACCGGCGAAGTGCTTTATGGTGTAGATGCCATAGCATTTATTGTAGCCACTAACTATAAATGGCTGCACCCCTTAGCAAATAACCAATGGATTAAAACTACTGCGCGGCCTTTGTATAATTTTATATCGTACAACAGGCGCATAATTTCAGGTACTAAGATTGAAGAAACACTATTGAACTTTGCCCCACGCTTTAATTTATTTTGGCGCATGTTGCTAATAGTTATTGGTATGGGTTACACGGCGCTTTGTATTTTGCTGTTTGGTATATGGGCGGGCGTGCCCTACATACCCGCCTTGTATGCTTGTGTAACTTTATATTTTGCGGCGCTAATGGCTACTAATGTAGTATGCAATAAAACCACCGAAGATAAAATTGACTACTTAGGGCATTTGGCCGTATTAGGTGTAATTGAAGGCACAACATTTATTACCACGGCCATAGTAGCGCGTACTACAGGTATGGTGGGCTTGTTATTTGCGGGGCAGGGTGCAGGCAGGTTACTTGCTTTATACCTTCACACGCAAAGGGTTAAAAACAACAACTATAGCCCCGCACTTAACGGGGTGTTTGCAGCAGGCGCTATATTGCTGATTACTTACCTGGCTTACATAATAAAATAACGATGATGACAACGAAAATTGTATTAGCTGCAGGTACCGGTTTTTTGGGCAAATGTTTAATGCGTAATTACACAAATAAGGATGTTGAATTTGTAATACTTACACGCAATCCGCAGGTTGATAAAGCTAATGTACGGTATGTAAAATGGGATGGTAGAACTGTTGGCAATTGGCAGCATGAATTAGAGGGTGCCGAAGCCATTATAAACTTGGCAGGCCGCACTGTTAATTGCCGATATACCGACGAAAATAGAAAGCAAATTATAGATTCGAGGGTTGACTCGACCAATGCAGTGGGTATAGCTATAAACCGATGTAACGTACCACCAAAAGTATGGATTAATGCAGGTTCGGCAGCCATATTTGGCAATTCGGGTAGCGGTGTAATGGTGGAAGATTCGCCGCAGGGCAATAACTTTTCCGCACAGGTTTGTAAGCAATGGGAAGAAATCTTTAATGACATAATTACGCCGCTTACCCGCAAGGTTTTTTTGCGTATTGGCATGGTGTTGGGCAAAGGTGGAGGTGTGCTTGAACCCTTTATCAATTTAGCCCTTTTGGGTTTATGCGGCAAGCAAGGCAGTGGGCAACAATACATAAGCTGGATGCACGAAAAAGATTTTACCCGGTGTATTGAATTTGCCATTAGTAAAAATATACAGGGCACCTATAATTGTACGGCGCCTAACCCTGTTACCAATGCCGTATTTACCACAACAGTAAGGCGGACTATAGGTGTGCCCTTTGGTATACCTGCACCTGCATTATTTATAAAAATTGGTGGCGCAATAATAGGCACCGAAGCCGAGCTTTTACTAACCGGCAGGCGCGTAATACCACAAGCATTAACACAGCAAGGGTTTACATTTACATACCCTGAAATAGATGCAGCTTTAAAACAGGTAGTTGAATAATATTTGGTGCTGAGAAACATAATGAAAGGCTAAACGAACCAACCAACGCAAATTATGTTATATTTAGTATATGAATGCTTACCTGCTTGCAGCAGCCACTATTTTTACGTTTATGACGGTGCTGTTTTTTGTAGCCCTGTTTTTGAAAAATAACAGTATTGCCGATATAGGCTGGGGTGTAGGTTTTATTGTAGTTACGGCAGTTACTTTAGGGCTTAACCACCCCGTACTACCTAAACAAAGACTGGTTATGTTTTTAATAGCCCTGTGGGGCTGCCGCTTAGCCAGTTATATAGCTATACGCAATTGGGGCAAACCCGAAGATTTCAGATATGCCAATTGGCGGAAGGAGTGGGGTAAAAATGTGGTGTGGCGTTCGTTTTTACAAGTATTTATGTTGCAGGGCCTAATCATGTTTATCATCAGCCTGCCCATACTGGTCATTAACAGTACACCCCCTACCGATTTTTCGGAATGGTTATATCCATTTGGTGCAGGTGTGTGGGTAATTGGCTTTTTCTTCGAAACCGTTGCCGACCATCAAATGTTCTTTTTTAAGGAAGATGCTAAAAACAAAGGTAAGGTAATGAATAAGGGCCTTTGGCGTTACAGTCGCCACCCCAATTATTTTGGCGAAGCGCTGCAATGGTGGGGTATTTTTACCATTGCTATACCTTCGGGCATGTGGTATGTATCGCTTATTTCGCCGATGGTAATTACCTTTTTATTGCTTCGCGTATCGGGAGTAACATTGCTCGAAAAAAAGTACGAGGGCAACGATGCTTACAGTGCCTATAAAAGAAATACCAGCCCTTTTATACCTTGGCGCCCTAAATCATAACAATAAGGTATTAATTTAGTGTATGAAAAATTTGATTGCAGTTTTAATAATACTGGCATGCTTAACCGCCGGTGCACAAAATTTTGAAGGTTACCAAAACCGCATTGCCACCGACAGGCTGATGCTAATGTTTGATAAAACAGTAAGCGCAGAACAACAGGATGCATTAATAAAACAATGTACCGCGGTAACCAATTTTAGCCATATACCTTCGCCTGCTTTGGTTATTTGCAATGTAAGTAATTATACAGCCGCCAATCAGTTTTTCAGCAATGCTGCGGGTGTAAAATTTGTATCGTTTTTTATAACCGATGGCAATCATTACGCAGGTGTGTTAGACGGTTTTTTTGTAAAGCTGACCGATAAAAACTTTGAGCCTTTAATGAAAGAAATACTGCAAAGCCAGGGTATTACAGAAGTAGTGCCCGATAAATATATACCTAACTTATACAAGGTGTGCAACAATAACTTTAAAGCACATAACACGGTTGACCTTTGCGCTCTGCTTTACCAACAAGGTTGGTGCAAGTATGCATCACCCGATTATTTGTTGAACCCGCTTGTAAATAGTAACGATACTTATTACAGCCGCGAATGGCACATACATAATGAGGGTACATCGCAACAAGGCAGCGGCACACCTAATGCCGATATGGATGTAGATAGTGCGTGGAATGTAACCACAGGCAGCATTGATATTAAAGTAGGTATTATTGATTCGGGTGTTGATACACTACACCCCGATTTAATTGGTAATATTTTGCCGGGCCATGATGCACTTGGCGATTCTACAGACGGCTACCCAACTCCTAACTTTGAAGAAGATGGTCATGGTACTTGTTGTGCAGGTATTGTTGCTGCAACACAAGGCAATAATGTAGGTGTAACAGGTGTTGCACCTTTATGTAAGCTAATTCCTGTGCGCTCGTTTTATTACGTGCTATTACAAGGTGCAAGTGGCCCGCTGCCATACGCAACATCTACTTCATTTTCTGATGCTATTAGCTGGGCCAGTTTCGATGCCCAAGCCGATATACTAACTAACTCGTGGGGCTTGCCGAGCGCGTTTGTTAGTGCTTTGCCAGGAGGTGTGGTGCCTGTTGAGGATGCTATAAATAATGCCTATGCCAATGCGCGCGGCGGTAAAGGTATAGCTATGTTTTTTAGCAGCGGTAATGAGGAAGATAGCACTGGTGCTATATGGCCGAGTTTGCTGACGCAAACGATTGCGGTAACCGCCACTACTATGTGCGATGAAAGGAAGAATCCGAATGATTGCAGCAACGAAACATGGGGTGCTAACTATGGTCCGCATCTAGATTTCGGTGCACCCGGCGTGCGTATAGCTACTACCGATATGCGGGGCGGCAAGGGATTTTCGAACGTAAGTGATTATTACTTTTTGTTTAATGGCACATCGGCGGCTTGCCCTAATGCAGCAGCAGTAGGCGCGTTAATACTTTCGGTGCGCCCCGAGCTTGGCCCCGAAGACGTGAGGAATATAATAGCAGCGACTTGTGATAAGGTGGGCAGTTATAGTTACGACTCTGTTTATGCTAATGGCAGTTGGGGTAAGCAATTAGGCTATGGCCGTGTAAATGCCTATAAGGCGGTGCATTATGCTTTAACTTACTCGGGTATAAGTGATGTAACAGCAAATACAACAAACGTTCAGCTATACCCTAACCCAACTACAGGCATATTAAACGTAAAGACAGATATAGAAAAAGACGCCGACCTTAAGGTGTACGATATTACAAGCAAGCAACTATTAGCTACTACCATTAGCAATGGTAATAACGTAATAAACCTAAGTAACTTAGTTACCGGGGTATACTTGGTTGTTATAAATATACATGGTGCAACTATAACCCGAAAGGTTAGTTTGTACAGGTAGACTCTGTGAAGTTTTTACAGTTGGGTAGCTTGCTGTTCCATCTCCGCCTGCTTTTTATTGAGCGCATCGCTCATCTTACTGTTCAACAACACAAATCCAATCAGTATTACACAAAATACCACCAGCATTAAATTCATTGATGTGTCGGTTTTCATAACGCCGGAATTTTATTATTAATAGGGTTTCTTAATCGCTAAAACAAATAAACGGTATTAAACTACAGTTATTATACGGAGCTTTGTCAATAAAGTGTCGTACACTACTGGTTATTAACATGTAGCTATAATAATGCCAATAAAAAGAGGGAGAGGTCGGTTTACTAACAAACGTTATTCAATCATGTACTAATGAATAAGTTAGAATAAACATAATGTTAAGCCTTTTTAAATGCCAATTACATTGGGGAAAGGCATACCCATACTTTGTAGCAATTTGTTGACGTACTACTGCACATGTTTATATACTATTTTATATAAACTGACGTATCAGTACCCTCAGTATCTAACTAATGGTGGTAAAACCTGTGTATGCTTGTAATGCAGCGGGTATGCGTATAGTGCCATCGGGTTGTTGATGGTTTTCGAGCAACGAAGCAACAATACGCGGTAAGGCTAAAGCACTACCGTTAAGGGTATGCACCAAGCGCGTTTTTTTGTTTTCGTCCTTAAAGCGTGTTTTCATCCTATTGCTTTGGAACGTTTCAAAGTTCGATACCGAGCTTACCTCTAACCAACGTTGTTGGGCAGTGCTGTATACTTCAAAATCGTAAGTAAGCGCCGATGCAAAACTCATATCGCCTCCACATAATCTAAGTATACGGTAGGGAAGTTCTAATTTTTGCAATAAGCTTTCAACGTGTGCTACCATTTCTTCCAGCAGTTCGTAGCTTTTGTCCGGGTGTGCTATCTGTACTATTTCTACTTTTTCAAATTGGTGCACCCGGTTTAGTCCGCGTACATCTTTACCATAGCTGCCTGCCTCGCGCCTGAAACATGGCGAATGCGCCGCAAATTTTATAGGCAGTTGTTTTTCATCCAGCATTTCATCGCGCACTATATTGGTAACAGGTACCTCGGCAGTGGGTATCATATAAAAATCATCTAAGCCTATGTAGTACATCTGGCCTTCTTTATCGGGTAGTTGCCCGGTACCAAATGCCGATGCCTCGTTAACCATGTGCGGAGGTACTATTTCGGTATAACCTGCTTCGGCAGCATTATCTAAAAAGAAACCAACCAACGAACGTTGCAGCTTAGCGCCTTTGCCCTTATACACCGGAAAACCGGCTCCTGTTATTTTAACACCCAATTCCAAATCAAACAGGCCGTACTTTTTAGCAATATCCCAATGGGGTAATGCGCCTTCATGCAGCTTAGGTATTTCGCCCACTTTCTTTACTACTTCATTTTCTTCGGGGGTTTTACCAAGCGGTACGCTGCTATTTGGAAGGTTAGGTAACACTACCAATATATTTTTCAGGTCATCTTCAATCTTGCTTAAGCCCTCTTCCAAAACTTTCGATTGTTCCTTAAGTTTTGCCGTTTCGCCTTTCAGTTGGTCGGCTTCATCTCGCTTACCTTGTTTAAACATATCACCTATTTGCTTGGCAATAACGTTTTGCTGTGCCAGGTTATCGTCTAACCGGGTTTGTATGTTGCGGCGTTTTTCATCAACTACCACTGCCTCATCCACAAGGGCTATATCTTTAAAATTCTTTACCGCCAAACGTTGTTTTACCATTTCGGCGTTGGTGCGTATTACAGCAATTTCGAGCATAAAAAATAAAATTAGTGGCGCAAATATATGAAAGCGCAGCGCACCCTTAAATATGAGTACACATTAAACTTGATGTAAGTATTTAGTTTTTGGGTATTTACGGGGTGTGTGCGCCAATTTGCACATTTATGCAAAAAAGTTTGGCGAGTTGAAAAGTTTACCTAACATTGCATTGTTATCCAATATAGTTCTATCAGTAGTTGGCTATTCCGCTAAAATCTACTGTTCGAAAAATCCCGATACATCTATCATAAAATGTCTTTATTAAGCACTATTTGCGTTGCACCTAAGTAGCCATGACACTGTCTATCTATACACACTCATTTTTATATCACTAAACCTCACAACATGTACGACATTCTTCAGTTGAATGACATGATTCTCCCCGAATTAAAAGAAATTGCCGAGAAGCTAAAAATTAAAGGCTTCGATAAGCTGGAAAAACAAGACCTGATACTTAAAGTATTAGACGCACAAGCCCTGAACCCGGAAGTACAGGATGAAGCCGCTAAAACAAAAGATAAGGACAAAGAAAAAGCTAAAAAGCCACGTGCCCGTAAACCTATTGACCCAGACTTGAAGAAAAAAGAGAAGGAAGAAGAGGAGGACGGCGCTGAAGAGCAACACGAGGCTAAAACAGTAGAATCTGAAAAAGAAGAAATTGAAACACCTGTAGCCCCGCTTTTGCGCAAACAACGCAGCGAAAACCAACATGAAAACAGTAACGATGACAATCGTGGAAACAGTAACGGTAATAGCAATGGAAATGGAAATGGAAATGGGAACGGCAACGAAAACAACGAAGGCCGCCAGCAGGAAGATTTTAAACGCGGTAACATTTTTAGTGTAGAAAGCGATGCCATAATAGGCGGCGAAGGTGTACTTGAAATGATGCCCGATGGCTACGGCTTTTTACGCAGTAGCGATTACAGCTACTTATCATCGCCCGATGATATTTATGTATCGCCAAGCCAAATAAAACTGTTTGGTTTAAAAACCGGCGATACGGTTGCGGGTTACATACGTCCTCCAAAATCGGGCGAAAAATATTTTGCCTTATTAAAGGTTGATACCATTAACGGCCGCGCACCCGAAGATATTCGCGACAGGGTTAGCTTTGATTACCTAACCCCACTTTTCCCGTTCGAGAAGTTGAACTTATTTACTACCCCAAGCAATCTTACCACCCGTATTATTGACCTGTTTACCCCAATAGGTAAAGGCCAGCGTGGTATGATTGTAAGCCAGCCTAAAACAGGTAAAACCACCATATTAAAGGAAATGGCTAACGCTATTGCCAAAAACCACCCCGAGGTATACTTAATTGTACTGCTTATTGATGAGCGCCCTGAGGAGGTTACGGATATGGAACGTAGTGTAAACGGCGAGGTAATAGCATCAACCTTTGATGAGCCTGCTGATAAGCACGTTAAAGTATCGAACATTGTGTTACAAAAAGCCAAGCGTTTGGTTGAGTGCGGCCACGATGTGGTGATATTGCTTGACTCGATAACCCGTTTGGCCCGTGCACATAATACGGTATCGCCATCATCGGGTAAGGTATTATCGGGTGGTGTTGAGGCTAATGCTATGCAAAAACCTAAACAGTTTTTTGGTGCAGCCCGTAAAATTGAAAACGGAGGCTCGTTAACCATATTAGCTACAGCCCTAATTGACACAGGTAGCAAAATGGATGAGGTAATTTTTGAAGAGTTTAAAGGTACGGGTAACATGGAGTTGCAACTTGACCGTAAACTTAGCAACAGGCGTATTTATCCGGCTATTGATATTATTTCTTCATCAACCCGCCGCGATGACTTGTTGTTAGATAAAGACGTATTGCAACGTATGTGGATACTACGTAACCACACTGCCGATATGACCAGTGAAGAGGCAATGAATTTTTTAATACAACAAATGAAAGGCACTAAAACCAACGAAGAGTTTTTAGTGGCCATGAACTCGTAATACACACATAAAGTAGGTTATTGGGCACAAAATACAGGCAAAATGAGCTAAGACCCTTATATAGCTTGATATTAGGCACTCAATAACCTATTTAAACTTTTGGTGGAAAACTTGTGGATTAACCAAATTCTTCTATTTTTGCCGTCCCTTTAAGGAAATTGAGTAACTTATAATATAATATTACGATGAAAAGGACATTTCAACCAAGCCGCAGAAAACGAGTTAACAAACACGGCTTTAGAGAAAGAATGAGTACCAAAAATGGAAGAAAAGTTATTGCCCGCAGAAGAGGAAGGGGTAGGAAAAAACTTACCGTTTCGGACGAGAAAAGGCTTAAATAGTCCTGCTCAGGTAGTGCTGTTTACCCAATTTGACCTTGCCCGCATTGAAGGCAGGCTTACATTTGGTGAACTTGAAAAGCTAAAGAGCCAAAAAACCTTAGAAGAACTTTTTGAAAAGGGTAAATCTGTTACACATAACGGGTTTACCCTTGTTTATTTACCCATACCCCTTAAAACCTTTTACCCTGTACAGGCTGGTTTTAGTGTGCCAAAACGTAACTTTAAACACGCGGTTGACCGGAACCGTATTAAGCGCCTGATGCGCGAAACTTACCGCCATCAAAAATTTG